>ERZ1066123.162-NODE-162-length-53950-cov-16.239558_pt1 | contig 53950 bp, 52 predicted proteins | sample MGYA00382770_ERZ1066123 | MGnify/ENA primary metagenome ERZ1066123 (study PRJEB33369, sample SAMEA5778353) | biofilm metagenome | biome: Industrial cooling water; feature: Water cooling tower basin; material: Biofilm | place: United Arab Emirates | collected...
GGGCGAAGGTGATGGTCCGCGCCAATCCGGGGGCAAGCCATTTTGCCATCATCACTCCCGGCCATGCGGCCTATGCGGCAAACGAGTCTGCCATGCTGGCGGTGCTTAAGGGTGAAGACTAGGCAGATGAGCGATCCTGCAACCCTTTCGGAGGCCGAGGCCGCCAATGAATTGATGCGCCTCGCCCGCGCCATCGCGAAGCATGATCGGCTTTACCATGCGGAAGACTCGCCGGAGATTTCCGACGCCGAATATGACGCGCTGGTCCGCCGCAATGCCGAGCTCGAAGCGGCGTTCCCGCATCTGATCCGGGATGACAGTCCGTCGCGCAAGGTTGGCCACGCCATCGCCGCCTCGCCGCTCGGCAAGGTGGCGCACGAGGTTCGGATGATGAGCCTCGACAACGCCTTTTCGCCCGAGGAAGTCGCGGAGTGGCTGGCGCGGATGCGCCGGTTCCTCAACCTGCCGGAAAGCGAGCCACTGGCGGTGACCACCGAGGACAAGATCGACGGGCTTTCGTGCTCGCTGCGCTACGAAAACGGCGTGCTGGTGCGCGCCGCGACGCGCGGTGACGGACAGGTCGGCGAGGATGTGACGGCCAATGTCCAGTTCATCGATGATATTCCGAAAGACCTCCGTTCGTCTCGCGCGCAGTCGAGAGACCTGTTCGGAGAGGGCGTCTCGACTTCGCTCGACGCGAACGGGGTTTGGGATGGGCCCGCCATTTTCGAGGTGCGCGGGGAGGTCTATATGGAAAAACAGGCCTTTACCGCACTCAATGCTGCGCAGCATGAAGTCAGCGGCAAGATCTTCGCCAACCCGCGCAATGCGGCGGCGGGGAGCTTGCGGCAAAAGGATGCGAGTGTCACCGCCAAGCGCCCCTTGCGCTTCTGGGCGCATGGCTGGGGTGCGGCGTCCGACGTGCCGGGGGCGACCCAATCCGAGGTCGTGGAGCAATTGCGCGCATGGGGCTTCCCGGTCTCGCCGCTGTTCGCGCGCGTGGTCGGCGGGGCGGATGCGCTGATGGCGCGTTTCCATGCGATCGGCGCGGCACGGCCCGATCTGCCCTATGACATCGACGGCGTCGTCTACAAACTCGACCGGCTCGACTGGCAGGAGCGGCTGGGCTTTGTCGCCAAGGCCCCGCGTTGGGCGCTCGCGCACAAGTTCCCGGCCGAGCGCGCCGAAACCGTGGTGCAGGGGATCGACATTCAGGTCGGGCGGACGGGCAAGCTGACCCCGGTGGGCCGGCTCGCGCCCGTGCTGGTCGGGGGCGTGACCGTCACCAATGTGACGCTCCACAACCGCGACGAGATTGCACGGCTGGGCCTGCGCGTCGGCGACCGCGTGGTGATCCAGCGCGCGGGCGATGTGATCCCGCAGGTGGTCGAGAACCTGACGCGGGACGAGCCGCGCCCGGCCTTTCCCTTCCCCGATCACTGCCCCGAATGCGGCAGCGAGGCCGTGGCCGAGGAAGGCGAAGTCGATGTGCGCTGCACCGGCGGCCTCATCTGCCCGGCGCAGCGCACCCAGCGTCTCGAACATTTCGTTAGCCGCAAGGCGCTCGATATCGAAGGGCTGGGCGAGAAGACCATCGCGCAGTTCTTCGCGCTTGGCTGGCTCGAAAGCCCGGCGGATATCTTCCGCTTGCGGGAGCGGCGCAGCGAGATCCTCGCGCTGGAGGGCTGGCAGGACAAGTCTGTGGATAACCTGTTGGCAGCGATCGAGGCCAAGCGCGAGCCCGATGCGGCGCGGCTGCTGTTCGGGCTGGGCATCCGCCATGTCGGCGAGGTGACGGCGCGCGATCTGATGAAGAATCTGCATGAACTGCCGGTGCTCCGGGCTTTGGCGATGTTTGCCAATGCGCCCCGCCTGCCGTTCGCCTCGAGCGAAGTCGAGAGGCAGATGCGCGAGCATGTCTCGACGATGCTCGACACGAACGGGGATATGGCAGCACAGGCTCTCGGCGAGCTCACCGCCATCGACGGCATCGGCCCGAGCGTGGTGCAGGCGCTCGGCGATTTCTTCCACGAGCCGCATAATGTCGCGGTGTGGGAAGACCTGCTCGGGCAGGTCACCCCGCCGCGCTATGAAGTGAAGACCGTCGCCAGCCGGGTCGGGGGCAAGACGGTGGTGTTCACCGGCAAGCTCGAAACCATGAGCCGCGACGAGGCCAAGGCGCAGGCCGAACGCTTGGGCGCCAAGGCGGCGGGTTCTGTCAGCCCGAAGACCGATCTGCTGGTTGCGGGGCCGGGCGCGGGGTCGAAACTCAAGAAGGCCGCCGAACTCGGGATCGAAGTGGTGGACGAGGCGGGCTGGGCGGCCATTGTGGCGGAGGCAGGATGAAAGACTTTTCTCCCGGGTCCGGTATTGCGATCGGGATGTCGCTGGGCCTCGTTTTCGGGCTGTTGTTTGACAATATCGGGCTGGGCCTTGCGCTGGGCGTAGCGCTGGGCGCCGGGATCGAGACGGCCAGCGGCGGGTTCGGCGGGGCAGACGCGGATGAGGACAGCCGCGACGGGAGCGAGGATGAGGGCAAGTCTTAGCATCGCGCAGGCTGTCTTCGCCCTGCCGCGTAAGGCCTCAATGGGAATCTGCCGGGCCGGGCGGGACCAGACCCGCCTGCTCGAAACCGCCGCGGATGATCGCATCGCCAATATGGCCGCGTTCACCCACCATGCGCTGGCCTTGCTGGAAGAGGGGCTGCGCGCCTAGCGCGCGTGGCTCCATTCCCTCCGGCGCCGCAGCCACAAAATCGCCCAGTCGCCATTCTGGAGGCGCGCCGCCGCACGGAAGCCCGCGCGCCGCATCGCCTGCTTGACCGCCGCTTCCTGCTCACCCGCGAGCAATCCGGCGAGCAGCAGGCTCCCGCCCGGCGCCACCGCGCGGGCAAAATCCGGCGCCAGCTCCACCAGCGGCCCGGCGAGGATATTGGCGATCAGCAGATCATAGGGCCCGCGCACCGTGATCAGTGGATCGTCCATGCCGTCAGCCACGATCATCACCGCCTCGCCTGCACGCGGGCCGAGGGGGATGGCGTTAAGGGCAGCGTTTTCCTCGACCACCGGCGCGCAGACCGGATCAATATCCGTGAGCGTGCACTTGGCATGGGGCCACAGCGCCAGCGCAGCAAAGCCGAGCAACCCGGTGCCGGTGCCGATATCGGCGATGTTGCGCGCGATCAGCCCGCTCGCTTTCATGGTGCCGAGCATTTCGAGACAGCCTGCGGTGGTGCGGTGCTGGCCGGTGCCGAAGGCTTGCGAGGTAGGGATGGTGAAGTCGATCGCTTGCGGGTCGGCGGGATATTCAGGTGTGTGAACGTGGAAGCGCCCGGCGCGGATCGGTGGGGTGCCTTGCTGGCTCAAGGTCACCCAGTCGGTCGGCGGGAGTTCCTCGATCACCACCTTGGGGGCCTTGCCCGCGAACAACCCTGCGAGCGCGGCTTTTTCGGCCTTGCCCGGCTTGCGCGGCAGCCACCCTTCGAGCACCCAGTCTTCGGGCTGGTCTTCGGCAACTTCACGCCCGGCGATGACGAGGTCGGGGTCCCAATCCTCGATCAGATCATGCGCCAGCAGCGCGTCCTGCACGACCTTTTTGGGTGCGAACAGCGACAGCTTCCAGGTGGTGTCAGGAGAGGCCATCTTAGCGGACAAAGCTCGCGCCATTGGCGTCGATCACCGCGCCGGTCATGCTCGGCGGGGCATCGAGCGCGCAGAAGGTGATGATCGCAGCGATTTCGTCCGGCGTTGCCACCCGGCCCAGCGGAATGTCCGCCAGCAGGCCCGGCCCGCCGCGGCTGGCGAGATAATCATCCGCCATGCTGGTGTCGGTAAAGCCGGGGGTGACGGCAAAGCTGAGGATGCCGTCCTTGGCATAGGCGCGCGCGATGGTCTTATGCATCGTGATCATCCCGCCTTTGGCTGCGGCATAATGCCAGTGCGCGGGGGAATCGCCGCGATAGGCGGCGCGGCTGGCAACATGGACAAGCCGCCCGGCGAAACCGCGCTCCTGCCAGTGCAGCACCGCAAGGCGCGAAAGCTGCGCGGCGCTGGTGAGGTTGACCCGCAGGGTATCTTCCCACGCATCCAGCCATTCGAGGCCTGACCGGTCGAGCCGGTTGGCTTCGAATCGCCCGGCGTTGTTCACCACAACGTCGATTGCGCCGCCTGCCATGTCGAGCGCCTGATCCCACAGATCCTGCACGCTCAGCGGATCGCCGAAATCAGCCGCGATGATCGGCGGCGCCCCCGCTGCGGCCGGTTGCGTGCGTGAGGCATGGCCAATCACCGCTGCGCCTCTGGCGGCGAGCGCAGCCAGTGCAGCCCTGCCAATTCCCCGGCTTGATCCCGTGACAAGAATGTGTCCCATGCAATGCCCTATCCAAAACTTTGCAAGACTTGTCGAGCGCAAGGGCGCTTGCCAGACGCGCGGCCTTCGCTAAGTGGGAAGCAACAAGGGGATCATTCAAGGTGACCATGAAGACACGACCGCTTTCTCCGCATTTGCAGATCTGGCGCTGGGGCCCGCATATGCTGGTCTCGATCCTGCACCGCGCGACGGGCGATGGCATGGCGCTGGTCGGCCTTGGTGTATTGGTGTGGTGGCTTGGCGCGCTGGCGAGCGGGCCCGAAGCCTACGCGACGTTCCAGGCGGCCATGGGTTCGCCCATCGGGCTGGTGGTGCTGGTCGGGCTTTCCTGGGCCTTTTTCACGCACCTGATGAGCGGTCTGCGCCACTTCGTGCTCGATATTGGCGCGGGATACGAACTCACCACCAATCGTTTCTGGTCGATTGCCTCACCGGCAATCGCGGTGCTGCTGACCATGGCCTTCTGGGCCGTGATGCTGACCAAGTAGGGCAAGCGAGACATGGGTAACGGAACTTCGATTGGCCGGGTGCGCGGCCTTGGTTCGGCGCATCACGGCGCGCATCACTGGTTGGTGCAGCGCACCACCGCGATCGGCAATGTGGTGCTGATGGCGTGGTTGCTCATCAGCTTCGTGATGCTGGGCGATTTCGGTTATGACAGCGTCACCAAGTGGCTGACCCAGCCGGTCGCCGCAGTGCCGATGATCCTGCTGGTGATCAGCCTGTTTTGGCACGCCCGGCTCGGACTTCAGGTCGTGACCGAGGATTATGTCCACGACACAGGCACCAAATTCGCCGTGCTTTCGGCGCTCAATCTTGCAACCATCGGCGGCGGCGCTTTTGCGATTTTCAGCGTGGCCGCACTCGCATTCGGAGGTCAGGCCTGATGGCTACCGCAGCAGCACCCGGCACCGCCAATGATGTTGGCGGCGCGCACCTGAAGGGCGCTTACAAGATCATCGATCACACCTATGATGTCGTCGTTGTAGGGGCAGGCGGATCGGGCCTGCGCGCGACCATGGGCGCAGCCGAAGCGGGTCTCAGGACGGCTTGCATCACCAAGGTCTTCCCGACCCGCTCGCACACCGTGGCGGCGCAGGGCGGGATCGCCGCCTCGCTCGGCAATAACAGCCCCGACCACTGGACCTGGCACATGTACGACACCGTCAAGGGGTCGGACTGGCTGGGCGATCAGGACGCGATCGAATATCTCGCGCGTGAGGCGCCTGCGGCGGTGTATGAACTCGAGCACGCGGGCGTGCCGTTCAGCCGCAACGCCGATGGCACGATCTATCAGCGTCCGTTCGGCGGTCACATGCAGAACATGGGCGCGGGCCCGCCGGTGCAGCGCACCTGCGCCGCGGCGGACCGCACCGGCCACGCCATGCTCCACGCGCTGTATCAGCAGAGCCTGAAGTATGACGCGGACTTCTTCATCGAGTATTTCGCGCTTGATCTGATCATGTCGGAAGTGGGCGGGGTGAAGCAGTGCGTCGGCGTAATGGCGATGTGCCTTGACGATGGCACGATCCACCGCTTCCGCGCGCAGAGCGTGGTGCTGGCGACCGGCGGCTATGGCCGCTGCTATTACACCGCGACCTCGGCCCACACCTGCACCGGCGACGGCGGCGGGATGGTGCTGCGCGCAGGGCTCCCCTTGCAGGACATGGAGTTCGTGCAGTTCCACCCGACCGGCATCTACGGCGCGGGCGTGCTGATCACCGAAGGCGCGCGCGGGGAGGGTGGCTATCTCACCAACTCCGAAGGCGAGCGCTTCATGGAGCGTTACGCGCCGTCCGCGAAGGATTTGGCGTCGCGTGACGTGGTGTCGCGTTCGATGGCGCTGGAAATGCGCGAAGGGCGCGGCGTCGGGCCGGAAGGCGATCACATCTACCTGCACCTTGATCACATTGATCCCAATGTGCTGGCGCAGCGTCTGCCGGGCATCACCGAAAGCGGCAAGATCTTTGCGGGCGTTGACCTGACCCGTCAGCCGCTCCCCGTCACCCCGACGGTGCATTACAATATGGGCGGCATTCCGTGCAACTATCACGGGCAGGTCGTGACGCTGGGGCCGGATGGCAACCCGGATACCGTGATCCCCGGCCTGTACGCCGTGGGCGAGGCGGCATGCGTTTCGGTGCACGGGGCGAACCGCCTCGGCTCGAACTCGCTGATCGATCTCGTGGTGTTTGGCCGGGCGACCGGGCATCACCTGCGCGATAACCTCACGCCCAATGCCAAGCAGCCCGAACTTCCGGCCGACAGCGCCGACCTCGCGCTTACCCGGCTCGATCACTTCCGCTATGCGCAGGGCGGTTCGCCGACCGCGCAGATCCGGGCAGAGATGCAGAAGGCGATGCAGAAGCACTGCGCCGTGTTCCGCGATCAGAAGCTGATGGACGAAGGCGTCGCCAAGCTCGCCGAGCAGAACAAGCGGATGGAGGACATCCACGTCACCGACAAGTCGCTGATCTGGAACTCGGACCTGATCGAGACGCTGGAGCTCGACAACCTCATGGCGCAGGCCAACGTCACCATGGCGTCGGCCGCCAACCGCAAGGAAAGCCGCGGCGCCCATGCGCACGAGGACTACCCCGAGCGCAACGACAAGGAATGGATGAAGCACACCATCGCCTGGTTCGACGGCTGGGGCGGGCGCGGCTCGAACAGCCGGATCGATTACCGCCCGGTGCACGAATACACGCTGACGGACGACATCAAGTATATCGAGCCCAAGGCGCGCGTTTATTGATCTTTGGCGCTACTCGCTAGAGCTTCGATCCATTCGGCGATAGCTTTGCCGTTTCGAAGCTCTAGTCGGGTGGGCATATATCCGGCAAATTCACCGTCAGTGGCCAGTATCTCTGGAGCGAAGTCGGACGTGGTCGTGACATAGCCCTTTGAAGCAGCTCTGTCGTGCTGGATGACATGTAGCATGGCCCTGATGTCATCGTGCCGGACCAGATTGCCTTCACTAAAGGCTTTTGCTTGATCGAGGACCCTCAGAGAGAACTGGCCACGCTTTGTGGCAATAACGTCACGTCCGCGATTCCCGCTCCGGGGTGTGAGGATTACCTCATCGAATCCCGCGCGATCGTAGCACGCCGCCAGGAACTCCTCGAAGCGAGTTGGATGCTTCGAAAACTCGAAAAGAAATTTCGGATCGCGTTTCAGGTGCTCTGCGATTTCAATCCATGGCTGGTGGAGGTGCCTTATGATTGTACCTTCGGACACGGTGCTTGAATGCAAAGTAACGGATGTCTGCAACAGCAGCTCCGGTCCGCCATTCTCCTGCTTGAACGCCCGAGTTGCTGGGCGCTGCTGGCCAAGACCTAGCCCTAGTCCAAGCCCCATACTCATCTTGATGCTCCAATCATGCGTCAGTCGACCGAGTTCTCGCTTCTTGCACCGTTGCTAATCGAGCAATTCGCCCACATCCATGCGGTTGTGGAGGATCCTTACGACCTCGACTGCGCCGTCGCCGACGACATAGAAGATCAGGTGCTCTCCGCTGGCGGCCTTGCGGAAGGTGCCGTGCTTGCTGTGATATTCGGGATAGCTGGAAGGAAAGTCGGTGATCCCGCCGAAGCGGGCGTTGATCGCCGCAAGGTAGCTGTCCGCCTGTTCAATGCCCCACCTGTCCGCCGTGTCCGACCAGATGTTTGCCAGGTCGCGCCGCGCACTGGGCAAGACGATCAGGCGCATCAGTCAGCCTTGTAATCGGCGTGCATCTCGCGAAGGAAATCGTCGAAGTCGAACTCTTCGGCGGGTCCGCTATCCAGTCCCTCCTGCAGTGCTGCATCAAGGGCTTCTATGCGCTTCTCCCGCTCCTCCGCCCGTCGCAAGGCGTCGCGAACCACTTCGCTGATGGTCGCAAACTGCCCCGATTCCACCTTGCGGCGGGCGTAGGCTTCAAAGTGTTCGCCGAGCACGATCGAGGTGTTCTTTCCCATGCCCTTGATGTTACCAGAACATGGTAACGCGCGCAATCAGGCAGCGGCGCCTCACAGATTATCGGTATAGGTGTTGCAGGCGTTGGGGTCGGCACGGCTGAGCCCGCGGCGGAGCGCTGCCATGCGCTGCTCGCTCGTGCCATGGGTGAAGGCTTCGGGATTGATCGCGCGGCCCGATCCCTCCATCAGCGCATCATCGCCGATCGCGCTTGCCGCCATCATCCCCGCTTCGAGATCGCCGGGTTCGAGCAAGTCGCGGTTGGCACCTGCCCACACACCGGCAAGGCAATCGTCCTGCAATTCCATCGCCACCTGCATCCGGTTGGCTGCGGCCGGATTGGCCTGCTGGGCCTCCCGGATTTGCCGGTTGATCCCGGTGATGTTCTGGATGTGGTGGCCATATTCGTGCCCGATCACATAAAGCCGCGCGAAGTTTCCGCGCGCGCCCGACATCCGGGCGAGCTGATCGAAGAAGGTCGTATCGAGGTAGATGCCCTGATCCGCCGGGCAGTAGAACGGCCCCGCCGCCGAGGAGGCATTGCCGCAGCCATTGGTGGCGACCGGGCCGGAAGGATAGAGCACCAGCTCAGGCTCTTCGAAGCGCACATTGCTGCGGGCAAACACCGGCTCCCAGGTGCGGTTGAGGCTGGCGAGCGCGGCGCAGGCCTCGGTGGCATAGGCGCTGGAGGAGCACAGCTCATCCTCGCTGATGTCGGCCCGGGCATTGTCGGCGGGCAATTGCTGCTGCACGCCTTCGATCATGCCGATGGTCTGCATCGGATCGACCCCGAACACCACAGCCGCGATCAGCGCGATCACAAGCGTGCCGCATCCGAGCCCGCCTGCGGCACCGCCACCCCCGCCGCCGCCGCGCACCTTGATTTCCGAGGTGTCGAATGGCCCCAACCGCATGATTTTCGCCTCCCTTGCCGCACATCCGGGATCGATGCGTAATTTGCTGGACAGTCGCCCCTTGCGCGGCAAAAGCCTCTTCCCAGCAAGGTCATCACAGGTGCAGGAGTCGGCCCCAATGCTCAAGAGCCAAATGCTGGCAGGCAAGCGCGCTCTCGTCACGGGATCGACTTCGGGCATTGGCCTTGCGATTGCCCGCGCGCTGGCGGCGGAAGGCGCGCAGGTCGTGCTCAACGGCCTGGGCGACCCGGGCGAGATCGCCGCCCTGTGCGCCGAACTGGGCGCAACCTATCACGGCGCCAATCTGATGAAGCCCGACGAAATCGCGGGGATGATGGCAGAGGTTGGCCCGGTTGATATCCTTATCAACAATGCCGGGATGCAGCATGTCGCGCCGGTCGAGGATTTCCCGCCGGAAAAGTGGGATGCGATCATCGCGCTCAACCTGTCCGCCGCCTTCCACACCACGCGGCTTGCCGTGCCGGGGATGAAGGCGAAGGGCTGGGGGCGGATCATTGCGACCGCCAGCGCCCATTCGCTCACCGCCTCGCCCTATAAAAGCGCTTATGTTGCGGCCAAGCACGCGATGGCGGGCTTCACCAAGACCATCGCGCTTGAACTCGCGACCCACGGCATCACCGCCAATTGCATCTCGCCGGGCTATGTCTGGACCCCGCTGGTCGAAAACCAGATCCCCGATACGATGGCCGCGCGCGGAATGACCCGCGAACAGGTGATGCATGATGTGCTGCTCGCCAAGCAGCCGACCAAGCAATTCATCCAGCCCGAAGATGTCGCCGCGCTCGCGGTGTTCCTGTGCGGGGATGCCGCACGCGGGATCACCGGCGCGAATTACAGTATCGACGGGGGGTGGACCGCCGAATGAGCCGGGCATCGGGGCGCTTGCTGGGTCTGGCCGCGCTGCTGCTGGCGCTGGCCGGGTGCATGCGCGCTATGCCGGGCATCGTGCCCCCTGCCGAGCGCGCCGCCATCGCCGCGCGGCTGCTCAATGATGTGACCATTCTGGCGAGCGATGAATTCGGCGGGCGCAAGCCCGGCACGATCGGTGAGGCGCGCACGCTGGCCTATCTGACCGGGCGGATGCAGGAAATCGGGCTGGTATCGGGCACCAATGATCCCGGCAGTGCATGGCGCGCGCCGGTCGAGCTTGTCTCGACCTTGCCGCAAGCGAGCCGGCTCGCCTTCACCATCGGCAGGCGCACGGTGGTGATCCCGCCTGAGGCCGGCTTCGCAATCACCCCGCGGCGCCGTGAACTTGCGCAGGGCGGGCCGGATACCGGTGCACAGGTGTGGTTTGCTGGAGTCAATCCCGCAGCGCTCAGCGATGCACAGGTTGCTGGCGCCATCATCATTGTGACTGATGCCAAGGGCACGGACGATGCCCTGCGCAGCGCCCTGTTTGCCCGCAATGCCGGTGCGGTGCTGACTGTGGTGTCCGACAAGGCGGCACTGGCCAAGCTGCGCGCGCAAAATGACGAAGAACGCGTCCGCATCGTCAATGACGCTGCCAACACCCTGAGCGCCTTCATGACCGAGGCGGAACTGGTGCGGGTGCTGGGTGAAGCGCGTTGGCGCGATCTGATGCTGGCCTCGGGCACAGGTGATTTCGTGCCCTTGGCGCTTGATATCGGGGTCAGCATCGAGGCGACCTCGCAGCGGCGCGAATTCGTCAGCCACAATCTGATCGGCATGATCCCCGGCAAGGCCCCCGATGGCGCGGCGGTGTTGCTGATGGCGCATTGGGATCACCTTGGCGAATGCGGCCCGCCCGAGGCGGCTGATCGCATCTGCAAGGGCGCGGTCGACAATGCGAGCGGGCTTGCTGTCATGCTCGAACTGTCACGCCGCCTCAAAGCCGGCCCGCCACTTGATCGCGATATCTATGTGCTCGCCACCACCGCCGAGGAAACCGGCTTGCTCGGTGCGCGGGCCTTCGCAGCGAGCCCGCCGATCCCGCTTGATCGCTTTGTCGCGGCCTTCAATTTCGACAATGTGGCGGTCGCCCCGGCGGGCGCCCCGGTCGGGATTGTCGGGCGCGGCCGTGCCCCGTTCGAACCGCTGGTGATCGAGCACCTCACCAAGACCAAGCGCATGCTCGGCAATCGCGACTTTGCCGACAGCTTCCTGCAACGGCAGGATGGCTGGGTGCTGCTGCAACAGGGCGTGCCTGCGGTGCTGGTATCGAGCGCTTTTGCCGGGCGCGAGGCCTTGGGCCCGTTTCTCACGCGCGACTACCACCGTCCGTCGGACACGGCCGAGCAGATCGAACTGGGCGGGGCGATTGATGATCTTTTGCTGCACGAGGCCGTGATCCGCCAGATTGCCGATCCTGCTCGCTACCAACCGGCACCGCTTTTGGCCGCGCCTGCACAGGCGAGCCCCGCACCCTAGCCCCCACACCCTAGCCCCGCACCCTAGCCTTTGTCACAAAGCGCGGTTACATGGGCCGCCACGAATCTCTCCGCATCAGCCGCGCATCAGACGCGGCGCGCAAATTGTGAAAGTGGCAGCTATGGATATCCCTCTCGGTTTGACCTTCGATGATGTGCTGCTGCGCCCGGCGGAAAGCAGCGTGCTGCCGAGCATGGCCGACACCCGCACGCGGCTGACGCGCGACATCGCGCTCAACATTCCGGTGCTTTCGGCGGCGATGGACACCGTGACCGAGGCCGACATGGCGATTGCCATGGCGCAGCTTGGCGGTATCGGGGTGCTGCACCGCAATCTCGAAGTGGCCGAACAATGCGCCGCTGTCCGCGCGGTCAAGCGCTATGAAAGCGGCATGGTGGTCAACCCGATCACCATCGGCCCGGATGCGACTTTGGGCGAAGCGCGCGCATTGATGCAGCAACACCGCATCAGCGGCATTCCGGTGACGGATAATTCCGGCAAGCTCGTTGGCATTCTGACCAACCGCGACGTGCGCTTTGCCGAAAACCCGCTCCAGCCAGTGCGCGAGCTGATGACGACGGAGAATCTCGCCACCGTCTCGCTTGGCACGTCGCAGGAAGACGCGCGCCGCCTGCTGCACCATCGCCGCATCGAAAAGCTGCTGGTGGTGGACGAGGCTTACAAGTGCATCGGCCTGATCACCGTCAAGGACATCGAAAAGGCCGTGACCTATCCCAACGCAACCAAGGATGCCGCCGGGCGGCTGCGGGTTGCTGCGGCGACCACCGTGGGCGAGGCAGGCTTTGCCCGCACCGAAGCGCTGGTCGATGCCGAAGTCGATGTCATCGTGATCGACACCGCGCATGGCCACAATATCGAAGTCGCCCGCGCGGTTGAGCGGGTGAAGAAGCTTTCCAATGCGGTGCAGGTGATCGCGGGCAATGTCGCAACGGCAGAGGCCACCCGTTCGCTGGTCGATGCCGGGGCTGATGCGGTCAAGGTCGGGATCGGGCCGGGCTCGATCTGCACCACGCGCGTGGTCGCAGGTGTCGGTGTGCCGCAATTGACCGCGATCATGGAAAGCGCCGCCGAAGCCGCCAAATCGGGCGTGCCAGTGATTGCCGATGGCGGCTTGCGCACCTCGGGCGATGCCGCCAAGGCGCTCGCGGCAGGCGCGTCAAGCGTCATGATCGGATCGATGCTGGCGGGCACCGCCGAAAGCCCGGGCGAAGTGTTCCTCTATCAGGGGCGCAGCTACAAGGCCTATCGCGGTATGGGTTCTGTTGGCGCGATGGCGCGTGGTTCGGCCGACCGCTATTTCCAGCAGGATGTTTCGGCCTTGAAGCTCGTGCCCGAAGGCATCGAAGGACAAGTGCCGTTCAAGGGCCCCGCAGCCGATGTGGTTCACCAACTGGTGGGCGGGATCAAGGCCGCGATGGGCTATACCGGCTCGGCCACGATCCGCGACTTGCAGGAGCGCGCGCAATTTGTGCGCATCACCAATGCGGGTCTTTCGGAAAGCCATGTCCACGATGTCGCCATCACCCGCGAGGCTCCCAATTACCCGACGCGCTGAGCGCGCGCCCACGTCTCCTCTCCTCTTGAGAGGAGGGGCGCGAGACTTGGCGGCTTGCCGCCTGGTCGCAGCGGGGTGGTGTGTGCCGGGGCGCGCGAGCCTGCGGCATGCGCAACCACCCCCAACCCCCTCCTTTGAAAAGGAGGGGGCTTTCCAATGACCCCTTCAGCCCGCGTCCAGAGCGCGATTGAACTGCTTGATGCGGTGATTGCTGCTGCGCGCGCGCAGGGCGCTCCGGCTGATCGGATTCTCGCCGATTGGTTCAAGATGCACCGCTTTGCCGGATCGAAGGATCGCCGGGCGATCCGCGATCTCGTCTATGATGCGATCCGCGCCTGCGGGCCGATCCCCGCGAATGGCCGCGCGGCGATGTTGCGCCTTGCCGCAACGCGCCCGGAGCTGGCACCGCTGTTTGATGGCAGCCCCTATGGCGCGGCGGTGATCGCTCCCGGTGAGCCGGTGGCCGAGAGCGGCGCGGCGCCGGACTGGCTGATCGCAGCGCTCACCGCCTCAGGCATCAGCGAGGAGATCATGACCGCGCTAAGCGGGCGTGCGCCGCTCGATGTGCGGGTCAATGCATTGAAGGCGGACCGGGCGCAGCTTGCGCTGCCGCAAGCGGGTGAAGCGCTGCCGGTGCCGCATGGCCTGCGCTTTGCGAGCGGGACGGCAGTGGAAAGCTGGCCCGCCTATGCCGAAGGGCTGATCGAGGTGCAGGATCTTGGCAGTCAGCTGATTGTCGAGGCTTTGCCGATTGCGCCGGGCGATACCGTGATTGATCTGTGCGCGGGGGCAGGCGGCAAGACGCTGGCGCTGGCGGCGCGGCTTGGCAACGCCGGGACAATCATCGCGGCCGATACGGACAAGCGCCGCCTCGGCAATCTCGCGCCGCGCGCCGCGCGGGCCGAGGCGCGGATTGCACACACGGTCTTGCTTGATCCGGGCCGCGAATTGGCAGCGCTGGCGGCTTGGTCCGCCGCCGCCGATCATGTGCTGGTGGACGCGCCCTGTTCGGGCAGCGGCACATGGCGGCGCGGGCCGGACGCGCGCTGGCGGCTGGATCCGGCCAGCCTTGCCCGTCTTACCGCCTTGCAGGATCACGTGCTCGATATCGCTGCGGCCTTGGTGCGCCCCGGCGGGACGATTGCCTTTGTCACCTGCTCGCTGCTCGACAGCGAAGGGGCGGATCGGATCGCAGCCTTCCTCGCGCGTCATCCTGGTTGGCAGCCGCAACCCTTGGCGCTGGCCGCGCCGACAACCGCGCGCGGGGCTGGCCAGCGGCTCGATCCGGTAACCACAGGCTCCGACGGGTTTTTTGTCGCCTTGCTGAAAGCGCCGTGTTAGCTTCGTCGCATGATGGCCCAACCAGATGGTTCCCGGCTTGATGCTATGAAGGAGCTTGTAATGCGTTTTGCGCCCGCTGCTGCTGCCTTGTCGCTGGTTCTGGTGACATCCGCGAGTGTGACGATCGCCAGTGATCGCACCCCTGATGCACGGGCGGCTCTCCTTCAGGAACAGGGCCGGGCGGCGCTTGCCAAGGGGGAATCGCAGGCCGCGATTGATGCGTTCGAAGCCGCGCTGGCGATTGATCCGGGGCACACCGCGCTGTTTGTCGATCTTGGCGAAGCTGCGCGGCAAGTCGGCCTGCAAGGCAAGGCGATTGCCTATTACCGCGAGGCGTTGGCACGCGAGCCGCGCAATTTTGCTGCCATGTCGGGCGAGGGGGAGGCCTTGGCCGAACGCGGCGCGCTCGAAAAGGCCAAGCGCAGCCTCGCCCAGCTTGAAAGCCTGTGCGGGGCGACCTGCCCGGAAACCCAAGCGCTGCGGGCGCGGCTTGCCAATGGCGCCAAGCCGCGCATTGCGGCTGACACGGGCGATAGCAAGCCCGCCAGCAATTGATCACCCGAGTAGCGGGGCGAATTCCTTAAGCAGCGCTTCATAGACGCTGCGCTTGAACGGGATGATCACCTCGGGCAGCAGGTGCGGCTCGATCCAGCGGTAGCTTTGGAATTCGGCGTGTTCATGCGCGGTAAGATCAATGTGGTGCTCCTCGCCGAGGAACCGCCCGAGCAGCCAATGCTGTTCCTGCCCGCGATAGCGGCCTTTCCACACCTTGCCGAGCAGTTCGGGCGGCAGATCATAGCGCAAGGGCGCAGCGGTTTGCGCCAGCACTTCGACAAGGCTGGCGGCGATACCGGTTTCCTCTTCCAGCTCGCGCAGGGCTGCTGCGGCGATATCCTCGCCGGGATCAATCCCGCCTTGCGGCATTTGCCAGTAGCCATGGGCTGACGGGTCAATCCGCTCACCCACAAAGACCAGCCCATCGGCGTTGATCAGCATGAAGCCCGCGCAGGGGCGATAGGGCAGATGCTCCATGCGCCTAGGCTCCGAGCATCAGGCGCATGGCCGCGATGATCCGTTCCAGATCGGCCTGCGTGCTCGGCACGGCGGCGCGCAAATTGGTGAAGGAATGCGTCACGCCCTTCATTTCGAGGAAGACGAAATCGCGGCCCGCATCGGCCAGTGCCTTGGCATAGGCGCGGCCCGAATCGCGGATCGGATCGAGACTGGCGGTGACGAGCACGGTCGGCGGTGCGCTGCTGTGATCGCCAAGGATCGGGAAACCGCGCGGATCGCTGCGGTCGGCGGCATAGGCGGCATCGAAGAAGGCCATCGTCTCGCCTGTCAGCAGGAAGCCTTCGGCAAAGGCCGCCATGCTCGCCGAACCGATCGCATCGGCGATCAGCGGGAACAGCGGCACTTGCAGCACCACCGGCACGGCGGCGGGCCGGGCGGCGAGCAATTGCCCGATCACGACTGTCGCATTGCCCCCGGCGCTATCGCCGATGGTGACAAGGCCGCTCGTCTCATAGCCCAACTCGACCGGGCTGCCGGCGATCCAGCGCGTCGCGGCTTCGCAATCCTCGATCGCGGCGGGGAAGGGGGCTTCGGGCGCGCGGCGGTAATCGACGGCCACCAGCGGCAGATCGATCAACGCGGCGATTTCGCTGCACAGCGCGTGGTGGGTGGCGAGATCGCCGATCACAAACCCGCCGCCATGGTAGAAGGTGATTACCGGGGTCGGCCCTTCGCGGTGCGCGCGCGCATCGTAAAGCCGCAGCGCAATGTCACCGCCAGGGCCGGGGCAGGTGCAATCGCGAATCACCGCCAGCTCGCGCGCCGGACGATCCGCGATCCCGTGCAGCGCCACATAGGACGCGCGCGCTTCTTCCAGCGTCATGTCGGCCAGCTTGGGCCCATTGGCCTGCGCCATCATCGCAAGGAAGCCCTGCATATCGGGACGGATAAAAGGGGCGGCGGTGTCTGGCTGATCGGTCATGCGGTCTCTCTCCCGTAACGCTTTGGCTTTGCGATAGGCGAGGGACGGCGCTTTTTCCAAGCGCATTTGCACTCGCCTCACCGGACAGATGCCGTTATGGCATAAAGCGATGGATAATCTGACACATAGCCTTGTCGGCGCAGTGCTGGGGCAGGCGGGGCTGAAGCGCACCACGGGCCTCGCCATGCCCGCGCTGATCATCGGCGCGAACCTGCCGGACTTGGATGCAGCGTGCTTCTTCTGGCTGGAGGGCACCGAGCATCTCGGCTTCCGCCGCGGCATCACCCATGGCCCGCCCGCGCTGGTGCTGCTGCCTTTGGTGTTGGCAGGACTTCTGTGGGTTTGGGACCGCTGGCAGACGAACCGCGGCACCCGGCCCGAGGCGCGGCTGCCGGTGCGGTTCGGCTGGCTTTATGCGATGGCCTTCATCGGGTGCCTCAGCCACCCCTTCTTCGATTGGCTCAACGTCTATGGCATCCGCCTGCTGGAGCCGTTCTCGTCGCAATGGTTCTACGGCGACACGCTCTTCATCATCGACCCGTGGCTGTGGGCGCTGCTGATCGCGAGCCTGTGGGTTTCGCGGCGGCGGGAGAAGGCCGGGGCCGAGTGGGCGCGCGCGGGGCAGATCGGCGTCGCCGCAGCGCTCGCCTATGTCGGACTGAACGGTGCGATCACCTGGTTCCATTACCAGACGCGCGGGGTGGCGAGCGAACCCTATCCGCAGGCGCATATCGCCGCGCCCGTGCCGCTGTTCTTCTGGCAACGCGAACAGGTGGCGCAGCTTTACGACGGGCGCTGGATTTCGAGCGGTTGGGACGGCGCGCCCTTCGGCCACGGTTATGTCCAATCGCGCACGACCCAGTGCCGCCTGCCCGATCTGACTGCGACGCGCCGTGCCAATTCGCAGGCTGATGCTTTCCTGTTCTGGTCGCGTGCGCCGATGCTCACCCGCGCGCCCGATGGCTCGGTGGTGCTGCGCGATGCGCGCTTCAATGATCCGAACGTGCGTGATCGGTTTGCCCTCGCGCTACCGGGTGTGACGTGCGAGGAACTTCCCCGCCCGTGATACGTCATTGCGAGCGAAGCGAAGCAATCCAGAGCGGTATGCACCCCCACTGGATTGTCACGGCGGCTGCGCCGCCTCGCAATGACGACAGACTTGAGGACACCAATGACCCAAATCGTATGGCTGCGGCGCGATCTGCGGCTGGCTGACAATCCCGCGCTCTATCACGCGGCCAAGACCGGCCCTGTCATCGCGGTCTATGTCCTCGACGATGAAAGCCCCAAGCACCATGCCTATGGCGGCGCCTCGCGCTGGTGGCTGCATCATTCGCTCGCGAGCCTTGCCAAGAGCCTTGAGGCGAAGGGCAGCAAGCTCATCTTGCGGCGCGGAGAGGCGGTCGAGGCGCTGACCAGGCTGGCCGAAGAAACCCGCGCGACCACCATCCACGCCAATTGCCATTACGAGCCGTGGTGGCTCAATGCCGAGCGCAAGCTGGCCAAGAGCCTCGACCTGCAACTGCATCACGGCAATTACCTGATGGTGCCGGGCAGCATCACCACCGGCACCGGCGGGCAGTACAAGATCTACACACCTTTCAGCCGTGCGGTGCGGGCGGAATTCCCGCCGCGCGATGAACTCCCCGCGCCCGAAAAGCTGGAATCCCCCGCAAGCTGGCCCGCCTCGGACGATCTCGCTTCGTGGAAACTCCTCCCCACCAAACCCGATTGGTCGGGCGGGATGCGCGAGTTCTGGGAGGTCGGTGAGGAGGCCGCGCACAAGCGCCTTACCGCGTGGGAAGCTGATGTCGACGACTATGACGACATGCGTAACCTGCCGAGCATCGACAAGGTCTCGCGCCTTTCGCCGCATCTCCATTTCGGCGAAATCTCGCCCATCCAGATCTGGCATGCTCTGAAAGACCGCCAATCCAAAGGCTGGGAAACCTATGAGAGCGAGCTGATCTGGCGCGATTATTCGCAGAATGCGATCCTGCAATTCCCGGCCTATGCCACGCAGAACTACCGCGCGGATTTTGACCGCTTCCCGTGGCGCGATCCGGCGACGGACGAAGCCGCCGCACGCGACCTGAAAGCATGGCAGGAGGGCCGCACCGGCTATCCGATCGTCGATGCCGGGATGCGCCAGCTTTGGCAAACCGGGTGGATGCACAACCGCGTGCGGATGATCACCGCGAGCTTCCTCATCAAGCACCTGCTGATCGACTGGCGCGAAGGGGAAAAGTGGTTCTGGGATACGCTGTGCGATGCCGACTACGCCTCCAACGCCACCAATTGGCAGTGGACGGCGGGCACGGGCGTCGATTCCAACATGTTCAGCCGGATCATGGCCCCGCTCAGCCAGTCAGAAAAGTTCGACGCGGCGCGCTATATCCGCACCTATGTGCCCGAGCTGAAAGGCTTGGAGCAGCCCTATATTCACGATCCTGAGGAATTCGGGCGCAGGCCTGCGGGCTATCCGCGCAAGATCGTATCGCACAAATTCGCGCGGGAGCGGGCGCTTGCCGCGCTCAAGACGATAAAGCAGAGCTGAGAAGGGCTTGCCGCCGCTGCCCGCAACCGCCTATGCCTCCCGCCAAACAGAGTGGAGAGAGATGAGCATGGCAATCACGGTGGGCAGCATCAGGGGTGCGGTTTCGGGTTTTGCGCTGGCGGCGCTGCTGGCGACGACAGGTGCCGCCGCGCAGGAGCAGGGGCCGGCGACGCCCGCTGTCCGCCTGATACAGCCTCCGGCACGCGATCAGTCTGATCTTCAGGTGCTGTTCTGGAGCGATGCCCAGCGCGCCGAACGCTTCCGGGCGATGGAGCAATGGTTTGCCGGACACGAAGTCGCGCCACCCAGCACGGCGCGCCCGCTACCCAAGGGCACGCCGCTGAGCCCCGCCTTGCAGGCCGAAATCTCCGCCTTGATGAAGGCGACGGGCACCGCCGGGGTGATGGTGCTGGTCGATGGCAAGGTGGTGCACGAGGAATATGGGCTGGGGATGGGCCCGACCGATCGCTGGACCAGCTTCTCCGTCGCCAAGAGCTTCACGGCCACGCTGCTCGGCGCGGCAGTGAAGGATGGCTTCATCAAGAGCCTCGATGATCAGGTGACCCGATACATCCCCGGCCTTGCCGGTTCAGCCTATGAGGGCGTGACCGTCCGCCAGCTCGCCACGATGACGAGCGGGGTCAAGTGGAACGAGGATTACACCGATCCCAAGAGCGATGTGGCCCAGATGAATCGCTTTGTCGTCGAATTTGGCCCCGAGGCGATCGTGGCGCAGATGAAGGCGCTCCCGCGTGAGGCGGAGCCGGGGGCGAAGTGGGTTTACAAGACCGGCGAGACCAACCTGATCGGCGTGCTTGTCGAAAATGCGGTGGGCAAGCCGCTCGCTGAATATGCCAAGACCAAGATCGTCGACCCGGCGGGCTTTGCGGGCGGGCTGTTCTGGATGGTCGATCCGCGCGGCGGCAATATTGGCGGCTGCTGCCTTTCGATCACGCTGCCGGATTATGCCCGGATGGGGCAGTTTGCGCTCGAAGGCGGCGGGGCAGCCGTGCCGCAAGGCTGGTTTGCCGAGGCCACGGACAGCGCGGTTGATTTCGGCGACAGCGGCTTTGGCTATGGGTACCAGTGGTGGACCTACCCGCAAGGCACCTATGGCGCGCAAGGGATCTTCGGGCAGGGAATCACCATCTTCCCCGACAAGAAGGTGGTCTTCGCCTATATCGGCAATTGGCAGGACGCGAGCGGCGGCCCGGAGCGCGGGCAGTTCCTCGATCTGAGCCGCAAGATCGCCGCCGAAGTCAAATAGGCCGGGCGGCAGGCCCGCTTCAGATCACCTGACGGTAAATGCCGATATTGCTGTAGCGTTGCAGGATATTGTCGTGGACGATCGGGCTCAGCAATTCGCTGAAGGCGCAACCGACGATGCAATTGTCCCACCACACGACCTGCGCCTGCAAGGCTTCGAGGCCGGGCAGGGTAAGCCAGCACAGTTGGCCTTCATGCATCCGATTGACCGAGGCGGCTGAGAAACCCGAAATCGACAGGTCGTGCACCACGCTCTGGAACGCCCGCCCGCCCGATGCTCGCAAGGTCGCCGGAATCATCAGCTTGGTGCGCGGAGCGCTGCGATCTTCCTGCGCCGCTTGGAAATAGGGATCGGGTGATGTGGGCATAGCTGTGCATCCTCGTTCCGGGCGGTGATCGTACGCTGGCGCGCTCGACCGGCCGTCACCTTTGGCGAAGTAAGCTTAAAGACGCGTTGGCAAATGCGGTTAACGGCGCGCTAGGGACAAATTTGCTGCAAAAGCGCGGTTTTGGTGAGGCCCGCTCAATCGATCCGTTCGCGGTGCAGCGCAGAAAATCCGCTCGCCAGAAGCGCGACGATCCGCGCGGCCACCTGCTCGGGCGGCTTCACCGTTTGCGGGTCTTCGCCGGGGAAGGCGCGGGCGCGCATTTCGGTGCGGGTCGCGCCCGGATCGATGATCGCCACACGCACCGCACAGATGCGTTCGACTTCGGCGGAATAGGTTTCGAGCAGGTTTTCAAACGCTGCCTTTGTGACCGAATAGGCGCCCCAATAGGCCCGCGGGTTGCGCGCGACCGAGCTGGTCAGCCCGATCACACGCCCGGCCGTCGCACGGCGCAGCATGGCATCGAAATTGGACAGCAGCGCCTGATTGGCCACCAGATTGGTGAGCAGCGCCTGATTGAACTGCTTGGGCTCCATCTGCGAGACCGGGGTCAATTCCGGCAGATAGCCCGCAGCCAGGCACAGGATATCAAGACTTTGCCAGCGCCCGGCAATCGCGGTGGCAAGGCGGGTCACGCTTTCCGGCTCGGTCAGATCGAGCGGGGCAATCGTCGAGGTTCCGCCCAGCGCGTGGATTTCGTCCTCGACCGCTTCGAGCGCCTTGACCTTGCGCGCCACCAGAATGACATGCGCGCCGGCTTCGGCAAGCGCCTTGGCCGTGGCCGCGCCAATGCCGCGGCTTGCCCCAGTGACAAGGGCAGTCTGCCCGGCGAGGGGCTTTACAGTGTCAGGTGTCATAATGTCAGGCTGCTTTGGGATCGGCAAAAGGGAGTTCGGCGGCTTTCGGCTCGGCCATCGCCAGATCGGTCAGCGACGTCGGGTATTCACCCGAGAAGCACGCGTCGCAGAACTGCGGGCAGGCGGCGTTGCGTTTGGCTGCCCCGACGGCGCGGTACAGCCCGTCAATCGAGATGAACGCGAGGCTATCGGCCTTGATGAAATCGCGCATCGCATCCAGCTCCATGCGCGCGGCGAGCAGCTTGGAACGTTCGGGTGTGTCCACCCCGTAGAAGCAGCTATGCGCGGTCGGCGGGCTGGCCACGCGGAAATGCACTTCGCTCGCACCGGCTTCGCGCATCATCTCGACGATCTTGAGACTGGTGGTGCCGCGCACGATCGAATCGTCGATCAGCACGATCCGCTTGCCTGCCACGAGCCCGCGATTGGCGTTGTGCTTGCGCTTCACGCCCGAATGGCGCGCGCTGTCCGAAGGCTGGATGAAGGTGCGCCCGACATAGTGCGACCGGATGATGCCAAGCTCGAACGGGATGCCCGATTGCTGGGCAAAGCCGATCGCGGCCGGCACGCCGCTATCGGGCACGGGCACCACCAGATCGACATCGCATGGCGCTTCCATGGCGAGCTGGGTGCCGATGGCCTTGCGCACTTCATAGACGCTTTGGCCGGCAAACAGGCTGTCCGGGCGGCTGAAATAGACGTGTTCGAAGATGCAGGGGCGCGGGCTGACATGGCCGAAGGGGCGCACGCTGTTCACTTCGCCCGAGAAATCGACATGCACCATTTCGCCCGGTTCGACTTCGCGCACGAATTCGGCCCCGATGACATCAAAGGCGACCGTTTCGCTGGCGAACACCACCGCATCACCCATCCGGCCCATCACCAGCGGGCGAATCCCCAGCGGATCGCGGCAGGCGATCATGCCTTCGGGCGTCATCACGATCAGCGCATAGGCGCCTTCGACCAGCCGCAGCGCATCGATCAGCCGATCCGCCAGCGTCGGGTAGCGACTGGTTGCCACGAGGTGGATGATCACCTCGGTATCCGAAGTGGACTGAAAGATCGAACCCTTGCGCACCAGATCGGCGCGCAAGGTCATCGCGTTGGAAATATTGCCATTATGCGCCACGGCAAAGCCGCCAGTGGCGAGATCGGCATAAAGCGGCTGGACATTGCGCAGGCCCGAACCACCCGTGGTGGAATAGCGCACATGGCCGGCGGCCATGTGGCCGGGGAGCACCGCGATGCTTTCCGCAGAAGAGAAATTTTCGGCGACATGGCCAAGACCGCGGCTTGAATAGAATTCGCTGCCGTCAAAACTGGTGATGCCGACCGCTTCCTGACCGCGATGCTGGAGCGCATGGAGCCCCAGTGCCGTCGCCGCTGCCGCATCGGCGGCGTTGATCGCACCGAAAATGCCGCACTCTTCGCGCAGCTTGTCTCCATCTAAATCCAAGAAAGGATGGGTGAAATTGGTGGAAGTTGCCGCCATCACCGAAAATGTCCTGCTGCGCGCGCCCCGTGGCTGGCCTGCTATTGGCCATGTGACGTCTCAATTACAAGGGAAACTAATGTCAGGGGCGCGGTGTTTCATGGCTGCATTGCATTTTAGCGCAAGTGTCTCGAACGGGCCACATGGCGCGAAGGCGATTGTGCAAGCCAGCCAAGGCCTTTAGAGGCGAAGCTCCGCAGATTGCAAAGCGAGTTCCCCGCCCCCCGATGCTTACCGCTTTCGAATGGATGATCGCCAAGCGTTACCTCTGGCCCGGCAAGGGTGAGGCTTTCATCGCTTTGGTTGCCGGGATTTCCGTGGGCGTGGTGATGCTTTCGGTGGCCATGCTGGTGATCGTGATGAGCGTGATGAACGGCTTTCGTTATGAGCTGTTCGACAAGATCGTGGGGCTGAACGGCCATGCCATCGTGCAGGCCTATGGCGGCAAGCTCGATAACTGGGAAGGCGTGCTCGCTGATATCCGCGAGACCCCCGGTGTCGTCAGCGCCAGCCCGCTGATCGAGCAACCGCTGCTCACCAGTTTTGGCGGGCGGGTTGAAGCGATCTTCGTGCGCGGCAACACGGTAGAGGATATCACCGCTTTGTCGGACAAGGTGCTGCTCGGCAATCTTACGGATATCAGCGCCGGTTCGGGCAAGGTCGCGATCGGATCGCGGCTGGCCCAGAATATCGGCGCGCGGGTGGGCGACACCATCACCATCATCAATCCGGCGGGTCGGACTACGCCGTTTGGCACCTCGATCCGGCAGGTCGGCTATGAAGTCGGCGCGATCTTCGAAGTCGGGATCTATGATTATGACAGCAAGTTCGTGATCATGCCGATCACCGATGCCCAGACCTTGCTGTTGATGGATGACACCATCGGCATGATCGAGATCAAGGTCGAGGATGCGGATCGGGTCGGACAGATTCTCAAACCGCTTGAAAACAAGCTGATCGGCCGCGCCGTGATTGCCGATTGGAAAGTGATCAACGCCACCTTGTTCGAAGCCTTGCAGGTTGAACGGGTCGCGATGTTCTTTGCGCTCAGCTTCATGGTGCTGGTGGCGGCCTTCAACATCCTCTCCAGCCTGGTGATGCTGGTGCGCGCCAAGACCCGCGACATCGCGATCATGCGCACGATGGGGGCGACGCGGCGATCCCTGCTTAAGATTTTCGTGACAACCGGCACCACCGTCGGCGCCATCGGCACGCTCTCGGGCCTCGCGCTCGGCTTCATCGTGCTCTACTTCCGCGAGAGCATCGTCAGCTTCATCGCCTTTGCCACCGGCCAGCAGATCTGGGATCCCGAAGTGCGGTTCCTCTCAACGCTGCCTTCGCGCACCGATCCGTGGGAGATTGCCGGCATCGTGCTCCTCGCGATGGTCATGAGCTTCCTCGCCACGCTTTACCCGGCCTTCAAGGCTGCCAACACCGATCCGGTGCAGGTGCTGCGCTATGAATAGAAGTCAACCGATCGTGGCCCTCAAAGGCCTGAAGCGCACCTTCGAGCAGGGGGGTGAGCGGATCGAGGTGCTGCGCGGGGTCGATCTTGCGATCATGCCGGGCGAGATCGTCGCGCTGCTCGGGCCTTCGGGTTCGGGCAAGTCCACCATGCTGCAAGCCGTCGGCCTGCTGGAAGGGGGCTTCGAAGGGGCGATCACCCTTGTCGGTCAGGATGCGCAAACGCTTGCCAGTGATGAACGCACCCGGCTGCGCCGCGAACATCTCGGCTTTGTTTATCAGTTCCACCATCTGCTGCCCGATTTTGACGCGCGCGAGAATGTCGTGATGCCGCAGATGATCCTTGGCGTGAGCCGGTCTGATGCCGAAGCGCGTGCGGATCAATTGCTCACCAGTCTCGGGCTGGGCGCGCGCTTGACCCATCGGCCGAGCCAGCTTTCGGGCGGCGAACAGCAGCGGGTCGCGGTGGCCCGCGCGCTGGCCAATCGCCCGGCGCTGGTGCTGGCGGATGAGCCGACCGGGAATCTTGACGAGCATACTTCGGATGCCGTGCTCGGCCAGTTTCTCGAACTGGTGCGCGGCGAAGGTTCGGCCGCGCTCGTCGCCACGCATAATGAACGCCTTGCCGCGCGGATGGACCGGGTGGTGCGGCTCAAGGACGGATTGCTGTACGAAGGGGATAGGCCATGACAACAATCGCAGATTTCACTGTCACCACCAATCGCGGCGAGGAACTGAAGCTGGCTGACAAGCTCGGCAAGGTGCTGCTCGTCGTCAACACCGCGAGCAAATGCGGCTTTACCCCGCAATATGATGGCCTTGAAAAGCTCTACCAGCAGTTCAAGGATCAGGATTTCGAAGTGCTCGGCTTCCCTTGCAACCAGTTCGGCGCGCAGGAGCCGGGCAGCGCGGATGAGATCGCCGAATTCTGCAAGGTCAATTTCGGCGTCACCTTTCCGCTGATGGCCAAGGTCGAGGTGAATGGCGCGGGCGCATCGCCGCTGTTCGACTGGATGAAGAAAGAGGCCAAGGGGCTGATGGGCACCACCGCGATCAAGTGGAACTTCACCAAGTTCCTGATCGATCGGCAAGGCCATGTGGTGAAGCGTTATGGCCCGCAGGATACCCCCGCGAGCATCGCCACGGATATCGCAAAGCTGCTGTAGTCCCGTCATTGCGACCCCGGACTTGATCCGGGGGAAGCCATCCAGAGCGGATCGCGCTGCGCTCTGGATTGCCGCGTTGCTGCGCTCCTCGCCATGACGATGATGGGCCAGTTTCCTGTGGAAGCGGGCCTTGGCGCGCGCGCGTGATTTGCCCATATTTGCCCCATGGCTTTTGCTCCCTTCATTCCCCTGCGCGTGCTGTCGTCCTTCTCGATGCTCGAAGGGGCCATCGATCCCAAGGCGCTGGCCAAGCTGGCGAAGGAGCGCGGCTTTCCCGCCATCGCGATCTGTGATCGCAACGGGCTTTATGGTGTCGTCGCCTTTGCATCCGCCTGCAAGGGCGAGGGGATCCAGCCGATCATCGGCACCTTGCTGGGCGTGGCGCGCGAAGGGGTGGAGGGATCATCCGCCCGCTCTATCGATTACCTGCCGCTGTTTGCGCAGGACGAAGCCGGTTACGGCCATCTGTGCCATCTGGTGTCCAAGGCGCATCTTGATCGCCCGCTCGAACTGGAACCGCATGTCACGCTCGCTGATCTGGCGGGGCACACCGACGGCCTGATCGCGCTGACCGGTGCGGGCGAGGGCGGGCTGACCCGCCTCTTCGCCAATGGCCAGCACGATGCCGCCGCCGCGCTGTGCGATACGCTGCAAGGCCTGTTTCCGGGGCGGCTCTATGTCGAACTGGCGCGCCATGGCGATGCCATTTGCGAGCGCGCCGAAGAGGCGCTGATCGATCTGGCCTATGCGCGCGATCTGCCACTGGTGGCGACCAATCCGGCCAATTTTGCCGAGCCGCATATGCACAAGGCGCATGATGCGATGCTCTGCATTGCCCATTCGACCCATGTCGAGGCGGAAGACCGCCCGCGTTCCAATCCGCAGGCCTTCGTCAAATCCGCGCGGATGATGGAGGAACTGTTCGCAGACCTTCCCGAAGCAATGGCCAACACGCTGGTGATCGCACAGCGCTGCGCCTTTGCGCCGCCGTATCGCAAGCCCATCCTGCCAAGCCTCGCGGGCGATCTGGAAGGCGAAGCGCGCATGCTGGCCGAGGATTCGCGCAAGGGCCTTGAAGCGCGCCTTGCCGCCTATCCCGATCTCACCGAGGCGGAACGCAAGGTCTACTTTGATCGCCTCGAATACGAGATCGACGTGATCGTGAAGATGGGCTTTCCCGGCTACTTCCTGATCGTGGCCGATTTCATCAAATGGGCCAAGGATCAGGGCATTCCGGTCGGCCCCGGCCGCGGCTCGGGCGCGGGTTCGGCGGTGGCGTGGGCGCTCACGATCACCGATCTCGATCCGCTGAAACTGGGGCTGCTGTTCGAACGCTTCCTCAACCCCGAACGCGTTTCGATGCCGGACTTCGATATTGATTTCTGCGAAACGCGGCGCGGCGAAGTGATCCGCTATGTCCAGCAGAAATACGGCGCTGATCACGTCGCGCAGATCATCACCTTCGGTAAGCTGAAGGCCCGCGCCGTGCTGCGCGATTGCGGGCGCATTCTCCAGATGGGTTTCACCAAGGTCGATCGCCTGTGCAAGATGGTGCCCAACCATCCGACCGATCCGTGGACCTTGCCGCGCGCGCTCAATGGCGCGGCGGATTTCGCCCGCGAATATCACAATGACAATGAAGTGAAGCGGCTGGTTGATCTGGCGCTGGAGCTGGAAGGCGCGCCGCGCAATTCCTCGACCCACGCTGCCGGGGTGGTGATTGGCGATCGCCCGCTCGCGCAGCTGGTGCCGCTCTATCGCGATCCGCGTTCGGACATGCCGGTGACCCAGTTCGACATGAAGCATGTCGAATCAAGCGGGCTGGTGAAGTTCGACTTCCTTGGTCTGAAGACGCTGTCGGTGCTGCGGAAGGCCGTCGATCTGCTGGCCGAGCGCGGCATTGCGATTGATCTCGACCGGCTCGAGCTTGATGATCCGGCTGTCTATGATCTGATGCAGGCGGGGAACACGGTGGGCGTGTTCCAGCTCGAATCCGAAGGGATGCGGCGCACGCTCAAAGCGGTGAAGCCGACCAATTTCGGCGATATCATCGCGCTCGTCTCGCTCTACCGTCCCGGCCCGATGGATAACATCCCGCTGTTCGGCCAGCGCAAGGCGGGCGAGGTGCCGATCGAATATCCGCACCCCAAGCTCGAAGGCATTCTGGCCGAAACTTACGGCATCTTCGTCTATCAGGAACAGGTGATGCAGGCCGCGCAGATCCTGGCGGGCTATTCGCTGGGCGATGCCGACCTGTTGCGCCGCGCGATGGGCAAGAAGGTGCAGGCCGAAATGGATGCGCAGCGCGGCCGCTTTGTCGAAGGCTGCAAGGCGGTTTCCGATATTGATGCGGCGCGCGCCAACGAGCTGTTTGATTTGATCGACAAGTTTGCAGGCTACGGCTTCAACAAGTCGCACGCCGCCGCCTATGCCCTGCTGTCTTATCAGACCGCGTGGCTTAAGGCGCATTACCCCGAAGAATTTTACGCCGCGTCGATGTGCTTCGATATGCACCAGTCGGAAAAGCTCAGCGTCTTTGTCGATGATGCGCGCCGCTATCCGGGGATCGAGGGCGGGATTGCGATCCTGCCGCCCGATATCAATCATTCCGATGCGCGCTTCACGGTGGAGCAGACCGATCACGGCTATGCCGTGCGCTACGCGCTCGCAGGGATCCGCAATGTCGGCGAAAAGGCGATGGAAGCCATTGCTGCCGAACGCCGCACCAGCGGGCCGTTTGCGAGCCTCAAGGATTTCTTCGAGCGCCTGCCGCAAGGCACGATGAACCGCCGCCAGCTTGAAGGGCTGATCTGTGCAGGCGCGCTTGATGCGCTCGAACCCAACCGCGCGCTCCTTTACGCCAACGCCGATATGCTGATGGCAGTCGCCGATGCGGCGATGCGCGAGCGTTCGAGCGGGCAGGTCGGGCTGTTTGGCGGCGACCATGCCCCGCCCGAGGAGCTGCGGCTTGCGCCGGCACCGGCCTGGAGCCGCGCCGAGCAGATGGCGAAAGAGCGCGAGAATTTCGGGTTCTATTTCTCTGCCCATCCGGTGCAGCAATATCGCGATATTGCCTCGGCCCACGGCGCGCGCACCTATCAGAGCGTGATGGAAGCGGGCGCGCCTGCGGGCGGGCGTTCGCAGGTGGTGCTCGCCGCGATGGTCGAAGGCATCACCAAGGCGCGCACCCGCAAGGGCGGGCAGTTTGTCCGGGCGGATTTCTCTGACCTGTCAGGCCAGTTTTCCGCCGCCTGTTTTGAAGAGGCGCTGGTGCCCAAGTTCGAGGAATGGGCCGCTTCGGGCGAATGCCTGCTGCTGACGATGGAACTCGATGCGCCGGGGCCGGGCGAGCCGCCAAGGATGACCGTGCGCGGGGCGCGCCCGCTGGCGGCGGCAGGCGGCGCGATGCCGATGCAACTGAGCGCCGACATCGCCAGCATCGAGGCGCTGCTCGAACTCGAGATCGAGCTTGATCAGGCCACGCTCAACCAGCCCAAAGCCAATGGCGAAGTGGTGGTGCGCCTCGCCATGCAGGACGGCGAACAGGTGGCGGTACGGCTGGGGCGCAATTTCGCGCTCAACGGCGATCTGGCCGAACGGCTCGCGGCGGTGGCGGGCATCAGCCAAGTCGAACTTGTGCCGATCAAGACGCGGCCCAGCCTGCGGCTTGTTGCCTGACAGCTAACGCGGCAGATAACAGGCGATTGCCAAGCGACGCAGCGCAAGGCATGAAACCGCATCACATCTTCAAGGGCGCGACCGCTTCACGAGCACGCGGCGCGCCGCATTTCATGGGAGAAAAATATGGCCGAACAGCGGCTTGGAGCGATGCAGGATTTCACGATGCGGATCACGGCGGTGATCGATCATGCCGCGCGTGAGGCGCCCGAGCGCGAAATCGTCAGCCGCTGGGCCGATGGCTCGGAAACCCGCACCAACTGGGCGGGCATTCGCCGCGATGCGCTCAAGATGGCGCAGGCGCTGCTCGCGCTCGGCCTCAAGAAAGGCGACAAGGTTGCCAGCCTCGCGATGAACCATGCGCGCCATCTGGTGAGCTGGTATGGCGTGGCCGGGATGGGCGGGGTGCTCCACACGGTGAACCCGCGACTGTTTGACGATCAGCTCGAATATATCGTCAACCACGCCGAAGATCGCGTGCTGATCTATGATGCCGCCTTCCAGCCGATTGTTGATCGGATGCGCACGCGCTGGCCCACGGTCGAACATTACATCTGCTACGATTCAGGCGCCTATGCCCCGGCTTTTGAAGACTGGATCGGCGCGCAGGATGGCGATTTCGAATGGGTGCCGGGTGACGAACGCGACCCCTGCATGATCTGTTACACCAGCGGCACCACCGGCAATCCCAAGGGTGTACAGTATGAGCACCGCTCGACCATGATGCACGCGCTCGCCGGGCTGCAACCGGCGGCCTTCAACTTCAGCGCATCGTCCGTGATGCTGCCGGTGGTGCCTATGTTCCACGCGGCCAGCTGGGGCCTGCCCTATGCGGGCGCGATGGCCGGGATCAAGTTCGTGTTCTCGGCGGTCAATGATCCGGCGGTGCTGCATGATCTGATGCTGCGCGAAGGCGTGACGGACAGCGCCGGCGTGCCGACCGTCTGGCTTGCGCATTTCCAGTATTGCGATGCCAATGGCCTTGATCTGCCGCCATTGAAAGCCGCGACGATTGGCGGTTCGGCTGCACCCCGCTTCATGATCGAACGCCTGCTGAAAAACGGCACCCGTGTCCAGCACGCCTGGGGGATGACCGAAACCTCGCCGATTGGCACGGTTGGCGGGCCGACCTGGGATTGGGACAGCCTCACGCTCGAACAAAAGGTCGAGAAAACCGCGATGCAAGGCCGCCCGATCTTCGGCGTGCAACTGCGCACGGTTGATCTCGATGACATGGCGACCGAACTGCCGCGCGACGGCAAAACCTCGGGCGCACTGCAAATTCGCGGGCCGTGGGTGATCAAGCGCTACTTCAAGGCAGAAAAAGACGCCGTCGGCAATGATGGCTGGTTCGATACCGGCGATGTCGGCATCCTCCATCCCGATGGCACCTTGCAGCTGACCGATCGCACCAAGGACGTGATCAAGTCAGGCGGAGAGTGGATCAGCTCGGTCGAGCTCGAGAACGCCGCGTGCGGCCACCCGGCTGTGGCCGAAGCCGCCTGCATCGGCATCGCCCATCCCAAGTGGGATGAACGCCCGGTGCTGTTCGTCGTCAAGAAGCCCGGCGCTGAGGTGACAGGCGGCGAGATCATCGAACATCTCAAGCCGATCGTGGCCAAGTGGTGGCTGCCCGATGCCGTCGAATTCGTCGACGATATTCCGCACACCGCCACCGGCAAGATCAGCAAGAAAGACCTGCGGGACCGCTTTGCCGAATACAAGCTCGCCTGATTTTGTGATCCGGCCTGCGCGGACCAGCGACGCGCAGGCCATGGCGGCGATTTATGCCTGGCACGTGGCGCACAGCACCGCCACCTTTGATACGGCGGCCCCTGATGCTGCCGCCTGGGAGGGCAAGATCGCTGATTTTGCCGCCAAGGGCTGGCCGTTCCTTGTCGCCGAAAGCAAAGGCGAAGGCGGGGTCATGGCCTATGCCTATGCTGCCCGGTTTCGCGACCGAGCGGCCTATGCCCACACCTGCGAGGATAGCATCTATGTTGCCCATGATGCCCGCGGGCGCGGGATCGGATCAGTGCTGCTCCCGGCGCTGATCGCCGCGGCCCGTACCAGCGGCTTTGCCCAGATGATCGCGGTGGTTGGCGGGGGTGAGCCGGCCTCGGTCGCCCTCCATGCCAAGTGCGGCTTTGTCCATGCCGGGCGGCTGCGTGGGGTCGGGCAGAAATTCGGCCGCACGCTCGATACGGTTTACATGCAGTGCGAATTGACAGGGAAGGGATGGCAGGATGCGTGACACCTTTATTGATCCTTCAGCCGCCAATTTTCAGGCTTTCAAGGATCTGCCGCGCGATACGCCGATCAACATGCTCAACCTGCTGCGCTACCGGGAACGGGCCGAATATCCCGCAGGCCATGAGCACGCGGGCAAGGGCTGGAGCGGGCGGCGCGCCTATCAGGAATATGGCATCACCAGCGGCCCGATCTTTCGCAAGCTCGGCGGGCAAATCCTGTGGCGCGGGCGGTTTGAAACCATCGTCACCGGGCCCGAAGACGATAGCTGGGATGATGGCTTCATCGCACAATATCCCAACGCGGGTGCTTTCTTCGCTATGATCAAGGACCCGGATTATCAGCGCGCGGTTATCAATCGCACCGCCGCGCTGATCGATAGCCGCCTTGTTCGCTTTGCTCCGGGCGAAGCGGGCGAAGGCTTCAGCTAAGACGCGGCTAGACTTCCTTCAGTCGCGGCATCAGTTCGACAAAATTGCAGGGCCGGTTGCGGCTGTCGAGCTGTTCGGCAAGGATGCCGTCCCAGCCATCCTTCACCGCGCCGTTCGAGCCGGGCAGGGCGAAGATATAGGTTCGGCGCGCCACCACTGCCATGGCGCGCGACTGGATGGTGCTGGTGCCGATGGTCTTGAAGCTCAGCCAGCGGAACAGCTCGCCAAAGCCGGGGATCTCGCGCGCGTCCGCAATCATGGAGAGCGCTTCGGGGGTGACATCGCGCCCTGTGAGGCCCGTGCCGCCGGTGCTGACGATGGCATCAATCGCCGGATCATCAATCCAAGCCTCGAACTGCGTGGCAAGACTAGCGGCATCATCTTTCACGATCATGCGTGCGGCGAGATGATGGCCCGCTGCGGTGATCCGGCTTGCCAGAATATCGCCCGAACTGTCGGTTTCGGGGGTGCGGGTGTCCGACACGGTCAGCACCGCGATATGGATCGGTGTGAAGCGGCGGCTTTCATCAATCGCCATGGCGCTCGGTTCTCCTTGGCAGCGCAGGTCGCCCCCGCCCGATCAGGGGATCAGCGCGGCTGACCGCACCGTAGAGCCCTGCGGGAAAGTCGGCCAGCGTCCTTGTGTCAGCGCCCGTCTGCTCGGGGAAGCGGCGCCGGTGGCGCGTTCATACATCCAGTAATTGCGCATCACGATGGCGACATAGCCGCGCGTTTCCCAATAGGGGATCGATTCCATCCACAAGAGCGGATCGCCCATATCGCGCACTTCGTAATTCCAGCGGCCAACCGGCGTGAGCCCGGCATTATAGGCCGCCATGATCTTGGGCAGCGTGCCCCCCGTCGCCGGGTGATCGCGCAACATTTCGAGATGGCGCTGGCCGTAGCTGAGGTTGACTTCGGGATTGTGCAGATCGGCATAGCTGGCGCCGAGATTGAGCCGTCCGGCATGATCGCGCGCGGTACCGGGGAGGATCTGCATCAAGCCGCGCGCATTGGCGGGGCTGACGGCATTGGCGCGGAAGTTCGATTCCTGTAACGCATGGGCAAAGGCCAGCGCCGGATCGACCTGCCAACCATTGACCGGCTGCCAGCGCGCCACCGGAAAGCGCAGTGCCTGTTCGGGCCGCACCCCCGGCGGCGCATTGTGCGCTAGGAACAATTGGGTCGCAGGCAGGCCGAGTTCGCGGGCAAGGCGGGCAAGCGCCGGATAATTGTTGGCGGGGCCAATGCGGGCTTCATGGCGCAGCACATCATCGGCAAGACCCGGCCGTCCGATTTCCGTTAGCGCGGCGGCAATCGTGATATTGGGCCGGGCGCTGAGCGTCCGCCATTCCTCGGCGCGCAAGGGACGCAGCATGGTTTCGGCGGGCAGGGCAATGCCGAGCTGATCGGCGGCCAGCATGCCGTAAAGCGTCTCGTCCGAGCGGGCAGCGGCGTAGAGGAATTCCTGCGCCTTGCCGGGCTCGCGGCAGCGTACCAGCGCGCGGTGCGCCCAGTAATTGCTGGCGGCGGCAAGTTCGGGGTTGGCGGCGCGGCCCGCGGCGCGAATGAAAGCATCGGCGGCACGGCCGCATTGGCCAAGCCGCCATGCGGCAAGCCCTGCGACCCAATCGCCCTCGGCGACCCACGCGCCGGTACCCGCGCCGACGGTTTCGGCCATGTCGAGCGCGGCATTATCATCATTGTTGATGTAATAGGCCCAGGCGACCCGTTGGCGCCATTCAGCCCGCGCATCGGAGCTGAGCATCGGATCGACCTGGAGCAAAGCAGCATGGGCGCCGGCCGGGTTGTTGGTCTTGATGGCGTCGAGAATGGCTGTCTTGGTTGTGGCGGGGATGGTGCCGTCTTCGACGGTGCGCGGGAGGATCCGCTTGGGTGCCGAGGCGTGCCGCACGAGATTTTGGGCGTAGGGCAGCGGCGGCGCATAGGTCAGCCCGCGTTTCGCGCCGAGCCGGCTCAATTGCTCTGATTGCGGCAGATGGGTGCCGCTCTCAAACCAGCGCGCCACCTGTTCGGCGGTGACGCGCGGACTGTTGGCGTGGGTGTAATATTCCGCCGTTGCGATCTGGTGCAGCAGGCCACCCGGGCGCTGCGCAAGGAGCGCGTCAACCGCGAGCCAGTCTTCCCGGTCAATCGCGCCAAAGACATCGCGGTAATATTGGCGATCAGCTGCGGTAAGGATGGTGGGGATCACCCCGCGCTCGGCATCGCTGCGATCATAGCGGGCGATCAGATCATTGCTCTGGGCCGAAGCTGGCGCCGCGATCGGCGCGGCCATCAGAGCCATGGTCATCGCAGCAAGCGCGCGCTTTGTCCCCCGTCCCATGCCGCTCATGCCGAAAAATCCATCCATCTGCGCCAGAACCGCGCTTTCAGGCGCGGCATATCCAGCATGCTTTCCAAGGTTTCTGTGATCAGCACCGGGGGATTGGCTCCGGTGCGGTGAAGGCCGCGTAAACCATGATTGCCATCGTGCCCAGCCGCCGGGACAAAGGCGCTCAGGCCCTGACCGAACATCACCACCTGCTGCGGTGCGACCAGCGCAATGTGATGCATCGTCACGGTGTCGAGCCCGCTGCTTGCGAGGCCCGCCAGATCCGCCATCGGGGTGTGGCGCGGCAGGGCTGAGGCAAGGTAGCAGTCCTCCGCCGCAAGCCCCATCGCGCCAAGAATCGCTGTGAGCAAGCGTCCTTGCGGGCCGCTCAGCAAGGTATCGCTATCCCCGCTCTCGGGATCGGGCACGACCACCATCAGCCTGGCGTTCGCGTGGCCGCGCGGCGCGATGCGGGGAAAGCCGCCGGTGCCGAGCGCAGGGGCTGTCAGCCACCATGCGCGGAACGCTTCGAGCGTCTCCGGCGGCGAATCGCCCCACAATGGTTCCCGCGGTGATGCGGGTTCTTGCGGTGGGGACGAAGGCTGCGCTGTTTTGCGACCAAGAGCAGCCGGGGGCAAACCTGCGGCCCCCTCAGTGTGGGCCGGGGAGGCCGGGGTCGCGGCCCATTCGGCCGGATCAGCCAACCATGCCCTAGCGTCATCGCTGAAATCGCAATCAACGCCGGCCGAGCTCCAGAACGCGAGCGCTGCATCAATTTCTTGGGCCAAGGATGGGGGATGGGACGCCATGCTGTACAAGCGAGGTCTTGACTGTCCGAATCGCAGTTAGCAAGTGCGGGAACGATCAAATCCGGCAAGCCGTTAGGCATATGAGCCGGAAAGTCAGGCCAACAAAGGACCGGGTAGACCGATGAGCGAACGGGAATCGATGGAATGTGATGTCGTCATCATCGGCGGCGGGGTGGCGGGCCTTGCTGCGGCGATCCGGCTGAAGCAGATCAATGACGGGCTGGAGATTGTCCTGCTCGAGAAGGGTTCCGAAATCGGCGCCCATATTCTCTCGGGCGCAGTGGTCGATCCCAAATCGCTGGATGAACTGCTCCCCGAATGGCGCACCATGGGCTGCCCGATGGCGGAAACGCCGGTCACGGATAACTGGCATTGGGTGCTCTCGAAAACCGGCAAGACCTCCTTCCCCCATGCGATCATGCCGCCGCTGATGAGCAACCACGGCTGCTACACCGGCTCGCTCGGCAATCTGGCGCGCTGGCTCGCCGAACAGGCCGAAGGGCTGGGCGTGATGGTCTTCCCCGGCTTTCCGGCCGCCGAAGTCATCATCGACGAGGAAGGCCGCGTCGCGGGCGTGATCACGCAGGACATGGGCGTTGCCGCTGATGGCAGCCACAAGGGCGATTACCAGCCGGGCATGGAAATCCGCGCCAAGTACACGCTCTTTGCCGAAGGCGCGCGGGGCCATCTCACCAAGCAGATGAAGGCCAAGTATGACCTTGAGGCCAATTGCCAGCCGCAGGTCTATGGCATCGGCATCAAGGAATTGTGGGACATTGATCCCAAGAAGCACAAGCCCGGCCGCGTGATCCACACCCAGGGCTGGCCGCTCACGGAAAGCGACAGCTGGGGCGGGGGCTTCCTCTACCATCAGGCGAATGGTCAGGTGGCGCTCGGCTTCGTGACGGCGCTCGATTACAAGAACCCGTGGGTTTCGCCCTATCACGAATTCCAGCGCTGGAAGCAGCACCCGGCGATCCGCGAATATCTCGAGGGCGGCAAGCGCGTTTCTTACGGCGCGCGGGCCATCAACGAGGGCGGCTGGCAGAGCGTGCCCAAGCTTGCCTTCCCCGGCGGCGCGCTGATCGGCTGCGCGGCAGGCTTTGTGAATGTGCCGCGGATCAAGGGCAGCCACACCGCGATGAAGAGCGGGATGCTGGCGGCCGAAAGCATCGCCGCGGCGATTGCGGCCGGTCACGCCCATACCGAGCTGGCCGATTATGACGCAGCGGTGCGTTCCAGCTGGATCGCCAAGGAATTGCAGCTGGTGCAGAACGCGCAGCCCGCAGTCGCCAAGTATGGCGGCGATATCGGCACGGTGCTGGCGGGCGTCGACATGTGGATGCGCACGCTCGGCGTGGGTCTGCCTGTCAAGATGAAGCACAAGCCGGATTATACCTACACCGGCCGCGCCGATCTTTATCCGAAGATCGACTACCCCAAGCCCGACGGCGTGATCAGCTTCGACCGTCTCACCAATGTCGCCTACAGCTATACCAACCATGCCGAAGACCAGCCGGTGCACCTTCAGGTCGCCGATCTGGGCTTGCAGCAGGCGAGCGAGCTGGCGGTGTTCGGTGGGCCGTCTGCCCGTTACTGCCCGGCAGGGGTCTATGAATGGCTGACCGACGAGAAGACCGGCGCGCCGAAATTCCAGATCAACTCGCAGAACTGCGTCCACTGCAAGACCTGCGACATCAAGGACCCCAACCAGAACATCAACTGGGTAACGCCGGAAGGTGGCGGCGGGCCGAACTATCCGAATATGTGATGGTGGTAATCCTCCCCAGCGTGGGGAGGGGGACCACGCGCAGCGTGGTGGAGGGGCAGGTGCCTCTTTCGGATATGCGCGAGTGCCCCTCCACCGTCCTTCGGACGGTCCCCCTCCCCGCTTCGGGGAGCATCTAGAATGCGCGAAACCGCCTACGCCAAGATCAACCTCGCGCTGCATGTTCGCAGGCGGCGGGAGGACGGGTATCACGAACTGGAGACGCTGTTCGCCTTCGTCGATGCGGGCGATGTGCTGACGGCAAAGCCTGCCGCGCAGGATAGCGTCACCACGCTGGGCGAATTCGCGGCGGTGCTCGACAATCCCTTCGACAACCTCGTCGCGCGTGCCCTCAATGCGCTCCCGCGTCCGCAGGGGTTGGCGGTGACGCTGGAAAAGAATCTTCCGGTAGCGGCTGGTCTTGGCGGCGGGTCGGCGGATGCAGGGGCGGTGTTTCGGATCGTCGAGGCGCTCCACGGCCTGCCCGATGACTGGCCAGCGCGGGCGGCAAAACTTGGCGCGGATGTGCCCGCCTGCGTGCTCAGCCGCACCCATATCGGCCTCGGCACCGGCACCGAGCAGCTTGATGTCGAGGATGATCTCGCCGGAACCCCCGTGCTGCTGGTCAACCCGCGCGTGCCGCTCTCGACCGGGCCGGTGTTTAAGGCGTGGGATGGCACGGATCGCGGCGCGCTGCCGCCAGGCCCGGCGTCAAAGATCGCAAGGGAAGGGCGCAACGACCTCGAAGCCCCTGCCATATCGCTCTGCCCGGTGATCGCGGAGGTGCTGGCGGCTCTCCAGGCCACCCAGCCGTGGCTCGCCCGCATGTCCGGCTCGGGTGCGACCTGCTTTGCGCTCTACGACACCACCGAGGCCCGTGATGCGGCACAGGCGGCCATGCCCTCCGGCTGGTGGACAATGGCGGGGTCGCTGCGGTGAGTTGTCCAAACTCTGTTCGTGTCGAGCGTAGTCTAGACACCCTGTACAAGCCTCTCGACTTCGCTCGAGGCGAACGGAGGTTGCAGCATGATTGAAGCCTTCCGCCAGCTCGGCACGCCCACGCCCGGCGGCATTGTCTGCACTGCCGACCATGCCTCGAACCGCGTTCCCGCCGACATCAACCTCGGCATCCCCGGGCATCTGCTGCACGAACATATCGCCATCGATATCGGCACTGAGGCGATTGCCGAAATCCTCGCCCGCGACCACGCCATCCCCGCCCACATCGCCGCCGTCAGCCGTCTCGTCTGTGACTTGAACCGTGAGGAAGACTCCCCCGGCCTCGTTCCCGAAGCCAGTGACGGGCACCCGATCCCCGGCAATATCGGCGCGGACAGGGAAGGGCGGCTCAACCGCTTCCACCGCCCCTATCACAGCGCCCTGGAGCAATGGTTGGCTGCCGCCGAGCCCGCGCTGATCCTATCGCTGCACTCTTTCACCCCGCGCCTTGCAAGCCGTGACGAGCCGCGCCCGTGGCAGGTGGGCGTACTCTACAATCAGGACGATCGTGCCGCGCGCATCGCCATCCCGCTGCTCGCCGCCGAAGGGCTGAACGTCGGCGACAACCTCCCCTATTCGGGGCGCGATCTCAACTACACCATGAACCGCCATGCCGAAGCCGAGGGGCGCGCCTATCTCGGGGTCGAGCTGCGGCAGGATCTGGTGCAGACCCCGCAAGATCATGCGCGCTGGGCCGCATTGTTGGCGGATGTTGCGCAAAGGGTTGCGTCAGCGCTTCCCTGAAGGCAGGGGAGATTTCACAAATCGCCCTTCACAGGAAATCTTATGTCGCGCACCTTCGATAAGTCCCGTCTCCCCAGCCGCCATGTCTCGGTCGGCCCGGAGCGTGCCCCGCACCGCTCCTACTACTACGCGATGGGCATGACCGAGGAGGAGATCAACCAGCCTTTCGTCGGCGTCGTCAGTGCGGGCAACGACTCGGCGCCGTGCAACACCACCCTGAACGCGCAGGCCGATATCTGCCGCGAAGGCGTGATTGCGGGCGGCGGCACCCCGCGCCGGTTCAACACCATCACCGTGACCGATGGCATCGCGATGGGCCATCAGGGCATGAAGTCCTCGCTCATCAGCCGCGAGATCATTGCCGATTCCATCGAGGTTTCGGTGCGTGGTCATTGCTATGACGCGCTTGTCGGCTTTGCCGGGTGTGACAAGAGCCTGCCGGGTATGATGATGGCAATGCTGCGGCTGAATGTGCCTTCGATCTTCGTCTATGGCGGCTCGATCCTCCCCGGCACCCACCGCGGCAATGACGTCACCGTCGTCGACGTGTTCGAGGCCGTGGGCCAGTTCGCCGCGGGCAACTGCCCGCTGACCGAACTGATCGCCCTCGAGAAGGTCGCCTGCCCCGGCCACGGCGCCTGCGGCGGCCAGTTCACCGCCAACACCATGGCCTGCGTCGGCGAGGCGATCGGATTGAGCTTGCCGAACAGCAACATGGCGCCCGCTCCTTACAGATCGCGTGATGACATCGCCGTTGCCGCCGGCAAGCAGGTGATGGAGCTCGTCGCCCGCAATCTGCGCCCGCGCGACATCTGCACCCGCGCCGCCTTCGAGAACGCCGCCCGTGTCGTCGCGGCGACCGGCGGCTCGACCAACGCCGCGCTGCACCTGCCCGCCATGGCCAGCGAGGCGGGGATCGACTTCGACCTCTTCGACGTTGCCGAGATATTCAAATCAACGCCTTACATCGCGGACCTCAAGCCCGGCGGGAAGTATGTCGCCAAGGACATGCACGAGGCGGGCGGGGTCTACATGGCGATGAAGACGCTGCTCGATGGCGGGTTCATCGATCCCAACCCGATCACCGTCACCGGCAAGACCATCGGCGAGAACCTCGAGGAGATCACCTGGAACCCCGACCAGAAGGTGTTCTACGATGTGAAGACCCCGATCACGCCGACGGGCGGGGTGGTGGGTCTGAAGGGCTCGCTCGCCCCCGATGGCGCGATCGTGAAGGTAGCCGGGATGGCGCGCCTCCAATTTTCCGGCCCGGCGCGCGTCTTCGACTGCGAGGAGGACGCCTTCGCCGCGGTCGAGAGCCGCGATATCGCCGAAGGCTGCGTGATCGTCATTCGCTACGAAGGACCCAAGGGCGGCCCCGGCATGCGCGAGATGCTCTCCACCACCGCCGCGCTCTACGGGCAGGGCATGGGCGAAAAGGTCGCGCTCATCACCGACGGGCGCTTCTCGGGCGCCACCCGAGGCTTCTGCATCGGCCATGTCGGTCCGGAAGCCGCCGATTGCGGACCCATCGCGCTGGTCGAGGATGGTGACATCATCAGCATCGATGCGACTGCGGGCACCATCGACCTCGAGGTCGCCGAGGACGTCCTCGCCGCGCGCCGCGCCAAGTGGCAGCCGCGCACCAATGATTACCAGTCGGGCGCGCTGTGGCGGTACCAACAGGTCGTCGGCAAGGCGCGATACGGGGCGATCACCCATCCCGGTGCCAAGTCGGAAACCCATGTCTTCGCTGATATCTGATTCCGGGCACGCCTGCCCGTGTAGAGCCGCGTCATGACCGACGCGCAGGTCCTGACGGCGCAGCAGATGCGCGCGGCCGAACAGGCGCTGTTCGATGCGGGCACCAGCGTTTCGGACTTGATGGAGATCGCGGCGGGCGGCGCGGCCGAGTGGATCCGCCGGATCGCCGCGGGACGCGCGGTGACGGTCCTGTGTGGCCCCGGCAACAACGGCGGGGACGGCTATGTGATCGCTCGCCTCTTGCGGGAGGCGGGCAATGCGGTGGCCGTGATCGCACCGCTCGAACCTGCAACCGATGCCGCCAAAGAAGCGCGGCGGCGGTGGGACGGGGCGGTCAGCACAGCCGGAGGGACGGGGGGCGACGTGTTCGTCGACTGCCTCTTCGGTTCCGGCCTCGCGCGACCCTTGATCGCCGAGCACGCGTTGCTGCTGCGCGATCTCGCGGCGCAGCATCGCTCCAAGGTCGCGGTTGATGTGCCCTCGGGCATCTCCAGCGACAGCGGCGCGGTGCTGAACGAGCGCCTCCCCACCTATGACCTGACACTTGCGCTGGGCGCGTGGAAGTTCGCGCATTGGAGCCTGCCGGGCCGGGCGCTGATGGGGCAGATGCGGCTTGTCCGGATCGGGATCGCGCCGGTTGAGGGTGCCGCGCAACTGATCGAACGGCCTCGCCTCAGCCCCCCTGCGGCGGACAGCCACAAATATCGCCGGGGGCTGCTTGGTATCGTCGGTGGTGCCATGCCGGGGGCGAGCCTGCTCGCCGCCCAAGCGGCCCAACGCGCGGGCGCGGGCTATGTGAAGTTGCTTGCTCCTCAGGCCGATCCGCGCACGCCGTCCGATGTGGTGACGGATACCGCGCCACTGGCACAGGCGCTGGCCGATCCGCGCATCGCCGCTTTGCTGGTCGGGCCGGGTCAGGGCCGCGATGATACAGCGCGTGCGAGGGTTGAAGCAACCTTGGCGCAGGCGCGCGCCTTGGTGCTCGATGCCGATGCGCTGATGCTGCTCACCCCCGCGATGCTCACCAGCGAAGTTCCGATGCTTGCCACCCCGCATGACGGCGAGCTTGAGACCTTGTGCCGCAGCTTTGGCGTCATCGCGGAAACCCGCCGCGACCGGGCCCTGGCACTGGCGCGGGTCAGCGGCATGGTTGTGCTCGCCAAGGGGCCGGACAGCCTCGTCGCTGCGCCTGACGGCCGGCTCGCGCTCGGGCCGCCCGCGCCCAGCTGGCTGTCGGTGGCCGGAACGGGCGATGTCCTTGCAGGGATTGCGGCGAGCCGCATGGCCAACGGTGCCGATCCCTTCACCGCCGCCTGCGAGGCGCTGTGGCTCCACGGCGAGGCCGCGCGGCGGGCCGGGGCGGCTTTCACGCCGACGCAGCTTGCCGAACGGGTGTCCGAGGCGCTAGCGGCCTGTCTGTGACCGATCTTGAACCCATTATCCGCCTCGCCGCCAAAGGCGACGGCGTGACCGTCTCGGGCCGCCATATCGCAGGCGGCGTCACCGGCGACATGGTGGACGAGGCTGGCGCGATCACGCCCGGCCCGTACCACATTGCGCCCGCCTGCCGCCATTTCGGGGTTTGCGGCGGGTGCCTGTTGCAGCACGCGGACGACACGGCGCTCGCCGCGTTCGTCGAGGGTCGGGTGGTCAACGCCGCGCGGGGGCAGGGGCTGGAACCTGCCGAGCTGCTCCCCGTCCACCTCTCCCCGCCCGCGACCCGCCGCCGCGCGGGCCTCCATGGACTGCGCACGGCCAAGGGCGCGGTGCTGGGTTACCGCGAAGGCGGTTCGCACCGCGTGGTCGATCTGGCCGAATGCCCGGTGCTGCACCCCGCACTGACCGCGCTGATCGCGCCGCTCCGGCGGTTTGTGGCGGCGCATGGGCCAAAGGGGATGGTCGGCATCGATCTGACCTTGGCGGATCAGGGCGTTGATGTCGCCCTGTCAAACTTCCCGCTTGAAGGGCTCGGCCCGACCGAAGCCGCGCTCGATTTCGCGCGCGAACAGGGCCTTGCACGCCTTTCCTTCGATCAAGGCTACGGTCCTGAGACCGTCTGGGAGCCCGAACCAGCGACCGTGACCCTGTCGGGCGTTCCGGTGAGCCTGCCGCCCGGCGCTTTCCTTCAGGCGACCCATGATGCCGAGCATGTGATGGCCGCTGATGCCGCCGAATGGCTGGCGGGTGCAGGGGTTGTCGCCGACCTGTTTGCAGGGCTCGGCACCTTCGCCTTTGCGCTGCGAGGGGGGAGCAAGGTGTTGGCGGTCGAAGCGGAGCTGGCGGCGCACCTCGCGTCCAAAGCGGCGGGGGCGATGAGCGGGGGAAGGGTGCTGGCGCTCCACCGCGACCTGTTCCGTTCGCCGCTCCAGCCTGAGGAGCTCAACCGCTTCGACGGTATCCTCCTCGATCCGCCGCGCGCTGGCGCCCGGGCCCAAGTCGCGGAAATCGCCGCTAGCACGGTGTCGCGGGTGGTCTATGTGAGTTGCAACCCTTCAAGCTGGGCGCGCGATGCGGCGGTGCTGGCGGCGAGCGGCTATCGCCTGACAAAACTGCGCCCGGTCGGCCAGTTCCGCTGGTCCACCCATGTCGAGCTGGTGAGCCTGTTCGAGCGGTAGGGCCGCGCGTCTTTCAGGCAGCGGCGGCGAGCTTGGCTTCGGCAAAGGCGAGCAACCCGCCATAGGTTTCGAGCATCGCGCCATCGACGTCATCATCATCGATCACAATGCCAAGCCGGTCTTCCATTTCAGTGAGCAGGCCCGCAACCGCCATCGAATCAAGCTCGGGCAAATGGCCGAACAGGCCTGATTCCGCGTCAAACGCCTGCGCGGTTGCCGGATCAAGGCCCAGCACATCGGCAATCAAAACCTTGAGTTCGCTGTCAATTGCCAGATCTGTCATTGCCCTAGCCCTGTCATCCTCAGCGATGCGCCTTGCTGCGTCTTGGAAAAACGCGGCGGGCGCACGGTGTGGCCGCGTCGCTTAGCTATCGGGGGCGCGGGGCGCAAGCATTGCGCGGCGGGCCTATCCATCGGGCGCGGCATGGCGCGCACCATTCAAGGCTTGCCAGATATCCGCGCGATGGTGATACCGCGCAGCGATGATGCCCGATGCGACCCCTTTCCCGCTGGATCACCTTGCCGAACGGGCAGGGCTCGCTGGCTGCGGCGATCAGCCCGCTCTGGTGCTGCGCCACGGCACGCTCGATCACAAGGCGCTGGCACGGCGGGTGGGCGAATTGGCGCAGTGGCTCATCGATACGTTGCCTGAACCGGGCGCGCGGGTCGCGACATGGGCTGCCAAGGGCGAACTCACCTGCCTGATGCCGCTCGCCGCGGCGCGGGCGGGGCTGGTGCATGTCCCGATCAATCCGCTGCTCAAACGTGCCCAAGTGGCGCATATCCTTGCCGATAGCGGCGCGCAATTGCTGCTGGGTACGCCCTCGCGCCTTGCCAGCCTGACGCCGGAGGATGTGCCCGAGGAATGCAGGGTGGTCGATGAAAGCACGGCGCTGGCCGAGGCCGGGGCGCTCGGCCGGCGCTGCGGCCCTTCGGATGCGGACCCTGCAAGCCTCGCGGCGATCCTCTACACCTCGGGCTCGACCGGGCGTCCCAAGGGCGTGATGCTCACCCATGCCAATATGTGGCTCGGCGCGGTGAGCGTGGCGCATTATCTCACGCTCGCGCGCGATGATGTGACGCTGGCGGTGCTGCCCCTGTCGTTCGATTACGGCCAGAACCAACTGCTTTCGACATGGTATGCCGGCGGTAGCGTGGTGCCGCTCGATTTCCTCTTTCCGCGCGATGTGGTGAAGGCCTGTGCGCAGCATGCCATCACCACGCTGGCCGCGGTCCCGCCGCTGTGGGTGCAATTGACGGAAACCCCGTGGCCGGACGCGGCGAAAGCGTCGCTCCGGCGCTTGACCAACAGCGGCGGCGCGCTGACGGCAGATCTGGTGCACCGCTTGCGAACGAACTTTCCCGATGCCGCGCTCTATCCGATGTACGGGCTGACCGAGGCCTTCCGTTCGACATATCTCGATCCGGCGCTGGTCGATCAGCACCCGACATCGATGGGCCGCGCGATCCCCTTTGCCGAGGTGCTGGTGATCAATGACGCGGGCGAGGTGGCCGCAGCGGATGAGGAAGGCGAGTTGGTGCATTGCGGGCCGCTGGTGGCGCAGGGCTATTGGCAGGATGCCGTGCGCACCGCCGAACGCTTCCGGCCAGCCCCCGCTGCCTCGGAGTATGGCGGCATCGCCGTATGGTCGGGTGATCGGGTGCGGCGCGATGCCAAAGGCTTGCTCTATTTCGCCGGGCGCCGCGACGCGATGATCAAGAGCGCGGGCAACCGCATCAGCCCGCAGGAGATTGAGGATACCGCGCTTGCCACCGGCCTTGTCGCCGAAGCCGTGGCGCTCGGCATTGCCGATCTCCGGCTTGGCCAGAGCGTGCATCTGGTGGTGCGCCGCGCCGCCGGACAAGGCGAGGATGCCGCGGATCTTTTGTCCAAAGCCTTGCAACGCGAGCTGCCGACCTTCATGCAGCCGCAACATATTCACTGGCGCGAGGCGATGCCGCTCAATCCCAACGGCAAGATCGATCGCACCGCGCTGGCCCGTGAACTTGCCGAAAGGTTCCCCGCGTGAAGCCTGTTGGGCCCATTCCGCCCGGTTACAGCGCCTTGGATGGCGAGCTGGCGATTGCCGGTCGCTTGGCGAGCGCGCTTGTCGCCGAAGCGGGCGGTACGCCCCTGTTTGTCTATGACCGCGCCTTGCTCGATGCCCGCGTCGCCCAGTTGCGCGCGGCTTTGCCGGGTCGGGTGGGGATCAATTACGCGGTCAAAGCCAATCCGCTGCCCGCCGTGGTTGCCCATATGGCGGGGCTGGTGGACGGGTTCGATATTGCCTCGGCGGGAGAGCTCGCCATTTGCCAACGCCTCGGGATTGATCCGGCGCGCATCAGCTTTGCCGGGCCGGGCAAGCGCGATGATGAACTGACCGCGGCGATTGAGGCGGGCGTCACGCTCAATTGCGAAAGCGCAGGCGAAGCGGCGCGCGCCCTTGCGATTGGCGCGCGGCTCGGCAAACCGCCGCGCATCGCGATCCGGGTCAATCCGAGCTTCGAGCTCAAGGGTTCGGGCATGAAAATGGGCGGCGGGGCCAAGCCTTTCGGGGTCGATGCCGACAAGGTGCCCGCGCTTGCCCGCCATGTCATTGCCGCGGGCGCGGAGTGGCGCGGGCTCCATATCTTCACCGGCAGCCAGACGCTGAGTGCGGACGCCATCATCGAGGCGCAGGGCAAGGTGCTGGATCTTGCCGCCACGCTTGCCGAAGCGATTGGTCACCCCTTGCCCAAGCTCAACATGGGCGGCGGCTTTGGCATTCCCTATTTCCCCGGCGACACCCCGCTTGATCTGGCGCAAGTCGGCGCGGCGCTCGCCGAGCGGGTCGCGCACCTCCCGTCAGCCCTCGCTGAGACCGACCTTTGCCTCGAACTTGGCCGGTATCTGACGGGTGAGGCCGGGGTCTATCTGTGCCGCGTGATTGATCGCAAGGAGAGCCACGGGGTCACCTATCTTGTCACCGATGGCGGGCTGCATCACCAGCTTGCCGCCTCGGGCAATTTCGGCACGGTGGTGCGGCGCAATTATCCCTCGGCGATTGCGACCCGTTTTGATGCCCCTGCCAGCGAAGAGGTGAACATCGTCGGGTGCCTGTGCACGCCGCTTGATCGGCTCGCGGACAATGCGATGATGCCGCATGCCGATGTGGGCGATCTGGTCGCGATCTTTTGCGCCGGAGCCTATGGCGCCAGCGCATCGCCGAGCGGGTTCCTTGGCCATGGCCCGGCAAGGGAAATGCTGATCTGACTGATCCCGCATTGCACGGCGCTTGCCCCAAGGCCTGCGTGCTGGCCAGCGATTAACTAACACATTATTCACCACTTTCTGCGAGAGCTTGCGCCCTACCGGCCTGATTGTGCCGCCATGTCCGAATGCCTTGGGTTCACGCTGATGTATGAACAATTCTATGGTCTTGCGGCCCGCGCGTTCCAGCTGACGCCTGACCCGCGATTCTATTTCGAGAGCGCGAGCCACCGCCGCGCGCTGAGCTATCTCGGTTACGGGCTCAATCAGGGCGAAGGTTTTATCGTCATCACCGGCGAAGTCGGCGCAGGCAAATCGACCCTTGTGGCGCATCTTATGGCGCAGGTTGATCCTGCCGAACTCACCACGGCCAAGCTGGTCACCACCGCGCTGGATGGCGCTGGCCTCGTGCACATGGTGGCCGCTGCCTTTGGCTTGGCGACAGAAGGGCAGGACAAGGCGGGCGTGCTCGCCGCCATTGAGCGCTTCCTGCAAGACGAAGCCCGCGCCGGGCGGCGGGCACTGCTGATCGTCGATGAGTGCCAGAATCTTGATCTCACCGCGCTCGAAGAATTGCGCATGCTCTCCAACTTCCAGCTCGGCACGCGCCCGCTTTTGCAAATCCTGCTGCTGGGTCAGCCCGAATTCCGCCGCACGCTGGCACAGCATCCCGCGCTTGAACAATTGCGCCAGCGCATCATTGCCTCGCACCATCTTGAAGGCTTGAGCGGCGATGAGGTCGGGCTTTATGTCGCGCATCGCCTGCGGCAGGTGGGCTGGCAAGGCAGCAACCCGGCACTGGGCCCTGATCTGATGGCGGGGATTTACCGGCACACCGAGGGCATTCCGCGCCGGGTCAACCAGGTGATGAACCGGCTGATGCTGCTGGGCGCGATCGAGGATCAGGGCGCATTGACCAGCGCCATGCTTGAGGCGGTGATTGACGAGATGGCCGCCGATGAAACCCGCGGCGCGGCCCCGCTGGCGAGCGCGCTCAGCATCGAGCCGGAACCGCCGGTCGATACGCGGGCAGCGGCCTCTGCCATGCTCGCCGATGCCGCGACGATGCTGGCGCGGCGCGATGCACGCACGGCGGAGCTGGAAGCAGCGCTGCGGCGGCTGCGGCGCACGGGCGCGGCGCCCCCGCGCGAACCCGGCGAAGAGGACAGCGCGGCATGGGGTGATCCGGCGCTCAAGGTTGCGCTGGCCCAACTCGAAGCGCGGCTTGAGGATCAGGAACAATCGCTACGCCATGTCCTCACGATGCTGATCGAATGGTTCGAAAGCGACGCCGGGCGCAAAGCGGCCTGACGGCTGCGGCCTAGCCTTCAAGCCCATGGCCGAGCGCCATGTAGGCATCGCTCTGCATTTCCATCAACCGGCTGACAGTGCGTTCGAATTCAAACGCGCCATCGCCTGCGCGATACAAGTCACGCGGCTCGGCGGCGGCGGTGGCGAACAGCTTGACCCGGTGTTCGTAGAGCGCGTCGATCAGGGTCACAAACCGCGCGGCCTCGTTGCGGTTTTCCGGCCCCATCTGCGGAATGCCGACCAGCACCACCGTGTGAAAGGCGCGCGCGATGGCGAGGTAATCGGCGGCACCGCGCGCTTCGGCGCACAGCTTCTTGAAACTGAACACGCCAACGCCTTTGAGCGATTTGGGCACATGCAGCGTGCGCCCGCCGCCCACCGCCAAGTCTTGCGAGGGGACATGGGCCGCGTCTTCGGGGGCAAAGTCGGTCAGCCGGAAGAAGGCCTCGCGCACCTTGGCGGTTGCAGCATCACCCAGCGGGGTGTGCCACGTGGCAAGCCCGCCGATCCGGTCGAGCCGGTAATCGGTCGGCCCGTCCAGCGTCAGCACATCAAGATCGCTCTCGATCAGCGCGATAAAGGGCAGGAAATGTTCGCGGTTGAGCCCGTCCTTGTAGAGTTCCGAGGGCGCGCGGTTCGAAGTTGTCACAACCGTCAGCCCGTGATCGCGGATCAAGGCGGTGAACAGTCGGCTCATGATCATGGCATCGGCGGAATTGTTCACCACCATCTCGTCAAACGCGAGCACGCGCAGTCCGGCAGCGAGCTTGGCCGCAACCGGCGGGATCGGATCGCCGCTCTCGCTTTTGCGCGCCTCGCGCAGGGCAGCGTGGACGTCCTGCATGAAGGCATGAAAATGCACGCGGCGCTTTTCCGGGATCGCCAGCGAGGCATGGAACAGGTCCATCAGCATCGATTTGCCGCGCCCGACACCGCCCCACATGTAAAGCCCGCGGATCGCCGGCGTGGTGGCTCTGCTGCCGATCAGCCGCGCCAGCAGGCCGGGGCGGGGCGGCGGGGCTTCGAGCGCGGCCTGTACCTGCGCCAGCCGCCCGGCAGCGGCACGTTGATCGGGATCGGGGCGCAATTCGCCCGAGGCAATCAGCGCGTCATAGCGCGCGAGCACCCCTGTCACGGCGCACGCGAGCGCATCTTGCGGATGATGCCCGAATAGCTGGCAATGATGTCCTCGTGCCCGTCTGCGCGCACCTGCACGCACTGGCCGCGCAGGAACAGCATCTTGCCGGTCTCGCGGATGATCTCCGTCACCGCATCGAGCGGGCGCGCCGGATCGCCCCCGCCGACAAATTGGGTGGAGAGTTCCACCGTGACGGAAGGGCCCGCCTCGCCGCTGCCATTGATATGCATCGCGGCAAACAGCGAGATATCGATCAGCGCGAGCGTCACCCCGCCGTGGACATTATCGGTGAGATTGGTGTGGCGCCGTTCGGGGAACATGCGCAGGCGGCAGAGCGCACCTTCGCGCCGCACCCGCATCTCGCCGAGCACGGCGGTGTTGAAGCGGGTGCGATCCACCATGTTCCAGGTGAACCAGCCTGCCTCTCCGCCGCAATCGGCGGCATCGAGCGGGCGATATTCAAAAGGAATGGCTCTTTCGCCCGCGTCCGCCATGCTGCTGCTCCGAACGCCTCAGATGGCGCGTTCGGCCATCATCTTCTTGGTTTCGGCAATCGCCTTGGCCGGGCTGAGGCCCTTGGGGCAGACATTCGCGCAGTTCATGATGGTGTGGCAGCGATAGAGCCGGAACGGGTCTTCGAGCTCGTTGAGACGTTCACCCGTCATCTCGTCACGGCTGTCGGCCAGCCAGCGATAGGCCTGGAGCAGGATCGCCGGGCCAAGGAACTTGTCCGAATTCCACCAGTAGGACGGGCACGAGGTCGAACAGCAGGCGCACAGGATGCACTCGTAAAGACCATCCAACTTTTCGCGCTGTTCGGGCGATTGCAGGCGTTCCTTGCCCGAAGGCGTCGGGGTCACTGTCTGCAACCACGGCTTGATCGAGGCATATTGCGCGTAAAAGTGCGAGAAATCAGGCACCAGATCCTTGATCACGTCCATGTGGGGGAGCGGCGTGATGCGGATTTCGCCCTTGAGATCTTCGATCGCGGTGGTGCAGGCAAGGCCGTTCTTGCCATTCATGTTCATCGAACACGACCCGCAGATCCCTTCGCGGCACGAGCGGCGGAAGGTCAGCGTCGGATCGATCTCGTTCTTGATCTTGAACAGCGCGTCGAGCACCATCGGCCCGCATTCATCGAGATCAATCTCGAACTTGTCGTAGCGCGGATTTTCCCCGCTGTCGGGATCGTAGCGATAGACCTTGAACGACTTCACCCGTCCGCCGGTGCTTTTGTGCACCTTGCCCTGCGGCTTGATCTTGGAATTTGCCGGGAGAGTGAAAGTCGCCATCTATTCGGATCCCCATGAACCTGTGCGAAGCCTATCTAGCGGAGTTGTGACACGAGGCAAGCGGGGCTTGCTTGCGAGGATTGGCATATGTGTTGAGCGCGGCGCGCAGGGCGCGAAGCCTGACATGTTGGAGACATGTGAGACACTGTCATTGGCGCAAAAACGAGGGGGCTGGCACACGCGGTCAAATAGCAGGCCAAAATGACGGAACCCTAAGCCCATGCCGCGACTTTAAGTGATATGAACGCATTAGGAAAATCGCCCGAGGTCTGGCCGCGCTGCGCCGCTGTGTTCGGCGCGTCGGGCGGGATCGGACGCGCGCTTGCCGAAGCGCTGGCCGCGGGCGGCACCGAACTGGTCTATACCGGCACAAGGCGCGGAGAAGGCCCCCGGGGCAAGGCATTCCGTCCGTTCGATTTCGATCTCTCCGACGAATCCAGCATGGCCGACGCGGCCAATCTGATGCGCGATCAGCGCCCGCAATGGGTGATCATCGCCAGCGGGGTGCTGACGCTGGCCGATGGCACCGGGCCGGAGCGCACGCTGAAGCGGCTTGATTCTGATGTCATGGCCGAAGTTTTCGCCATCAACACCATCGGCCCGGCGTTGATTGCGAAGCATATCCTGCCGCTGATGGCGAAGGATGAACGCTTTGTCTTCGCCGCGCTCAGCGCGCGGGTCGGCTCGATCAGCGATAACCGTCTGGGCGGGTGGCATTCCTACCGCGCCTCGAAAGCGGCGCTCAACATGCTGCTGCGCAATTTCGCGCTCGAAATGGCGCGCACCCATCCCCAAGGCGTGATTGCTGGCTTGCATCCCGGCACGGTCGACAGCGCGCTGTCGCAACCCTTCCAGAGTGGTTTGCCCGAAGGGCAGCTTACCACGCCGGCTGATGCGGCGGGGAACCTTCTCGGCGTGCTTGCCGCGCTTACCCCTGAACAATCGGGCCGGGTCTTCGATTTTCGCGGAGCGGAGGTTCCGGCCTAGTCGAACAGGCCCACCGCCAGATGCGCCCAAAGCGTCAGGAACATCAGCACCCCGAACAGCGCGCCGCCAATGCGCCAGCGCGGCGAATCAAGCCAGTACCACGCCGCCTCGATCCCGCCGCACAACCCGGCGAGCATCAGGGTGAAGATCGCGAAGTCTTCCGCCCCCCAATTGACCTCCTCGCTCATCACGGTGCCAAGCGCCGGGAAAGCCAGCAACATCGCCGCGCAGATCCACAAGGTTGGATGGAACCGGAAGGGCGATCTGCTCGCGGTGGTCGTCGTCATGGCACAATCCTGTCATCTCGTGGCGCTTGGCGGTGAGGCCGTAACGTGCCACGCATTGCGATGGCGGGAAAGAGGGCAAAAGGGGAGGGGCAGGAATGGGACTGGCAGCATGGTACGAGGCGCGCATCATGCCCAAGCTGATCACCTGCGCCTGTTCGCAGGGGCAAGTGATGAAGCGCCGCGCGGCGGTGGTGCCGCTGGCACGGGACGATGTGTTCGAGCTGGGCTGCGGCGGCGGGATCAATCATGCCTTCTACGATACGCATGCGATCACCTCCTACGCCGGGATTGATCCGCATGAAGGCCTGCTCGATGCGACGCGGCAGGCTGCCGCAGCCAAGGGCTGGCAGGCCGATATCCGGCAGGCGCGCGGCGAGGCGATCCCCTTTCCCGATGGGCGTTTTGATACGGTGGTGTGCACCTTTACTTTGTGTTCGGTGCATGATCCGGCGCAGGTGCTGGGCGAAATGCGCCGCATCCTGCGGCCCGGCGGCGCGCTGCTGTTCTGCGAGCATGGCCTCGCACCTGATCGCAGCGTGGCGCGCTGGCAGCAGCGGATCGAGCCTGTGTGGAAGCGCCTTGCCGGGGGCTGCCACCTGACACGCCCGATCAGCGCCGCGCTCGATCAGGCAGGCTTCGCCGTCGAAACGCTGGGGAAAGGCTACACGCCCCAAGCGCCGCGCTTTGCCGGATGGATGGAGTGGGGCGCGGCCCGCAAGCTGACATGAAAAGGGCGGGTGCAGGTGCCTGCGCCCGTCCTTTTGCATGATCCAGTGTTGGTGCGGATTATTCGCCGAAGGTGCGTTGCCACCAGCCGCGGCGCGGCTTGCCCCCGTTATCTTCGGGCGCATCGGCGCTTTCGGCTGCGGGTGCAGCATCTGCGGTCGGTGCGGCGGCCGGTTCCTCGGCGACGGGCGCGCTGATGGCTTCATCAGCGGCTTCGGCGGCAGCGGCCTTCTTGCGCGGGGCCGCACGCTTGCGCTTGGGCTTTTCGGCAGGGGCTTCTTCTACCGCTTCGGCCGGTTCTGCCGTGTCCACGACTTCCGCAGCAGCGGCAGGCTCGGCCACGTCGACGCTCTCAGCCGCTTCGGCGGTATCAACCGCAACCTTGGGCTTGCGCGGCGCGCGCTTGCGCTTGGGCTTTTCGGCAGGGACCTCGTCAGCGACCGGCTCATCCGCCACTTCAACCGCAGGCGCAGTGGCAGGCGCAGTGACCTCGGCATCGCTGGCAGCTTCGCCTTCGGCGTCGTTTGCGTCGCTGTCGTTGTCGGTGCTGGCCTCGCCAGTGCCTTCGCCTTCGTCACCACGGCGCTTGTTGCGACCGCGCCCACCGCGCCGACGGCGCTTCTTGGGACGATCACCGCCATCTTCGCCGGTGTTTTCGGAGGCGGCATCACCGCTGGCTTCGGACTCGCTGTCACCTTCGCCATCATCGCCGGCATCATCGGTGCCGCCGTCTTCGCCGCCTGCACTGCCTTCGCCATCTTCGCGCTTGCGGTTACGGCCACCCCGGCGACGGCGACGCTTCTTGCGGCGACCACCTTCGTCATCGCTGTCGCCGCGTTCGCGCGGTTCGTTGCGGGTCTCTTCTTCGGCCTCGTCTTCATCCTCTTCGGGCAGATCGAGATCGTCTTCCTCGTCCTCGATGATCGGATCAAAGCGCGGGGCCTGCGAGGGGCGCGGACCGCTTGACGAGACGGTCATCTTCGCGCCTTCGTTCTCGCCTTCGGGAACGACTTCGACAGCCACGCCGTAGCGCTGTTCGATCTCGACCAGATCGGCGCGCTTTTCATTGAGCAGGTAGATCGCCGCTTCGGTGCTGGCGGCCAGACGGATCTGCGTGCCCTTGCCCTTGGCGGCTTCGTCCTCGATCAGACGCAGCGCCGAAAGCCCTGCCGATGAAGCGGTGCGCACCAGACCGGTGCCGTCGCAATGCGGGCAGGGGCGGGTGGTCGCTTCGAGCACGCCGGTGCGCAGGCGCTGGCGGCTCATTTCCATCAGGCCGAAGCTGGAAATGCGGCCGACCTGGATGCGCGCGCGATCATGCTTGAGTGCGTCCTTCATCGCCTTTTCGACTTTTCGGATGTTGGAGGAATACTCCATGTCGATGAAGTCGATCACGACAAGCCCGGCCATGTCGCGCAGGCGCAGCTGGCGGGCGATTTCCTTGGCGGCTTCGAGATTGGTGTGCAGCGCGGTCGCCTCGATGCCGTGTTCCTTGGTGGACCTCCCTGAGTTGATGTCGATCGACACCAGCGCCTCGGTCGGGTTGATGATCAGGTAGCCGCCCGATTTGAGCTGCACCATCGGATCATACATCGCGCGCAGCTGATCTTCCGCGCCATAGCGCTGGAACAGCGGCACCGGATCGACATAGGCCTTCACCCGCCGTGCATGGCTGGGCATCAACAGCTTCATGAAGGCCTTGGCCGACTTATAGCCATCCTCGCCTTCGACGACGACTTCCTCGATTTCCTTGTTATAGATATCGCGGATCGCGCGCTTGATCAGATCGCTGTCCGAATGGATCAACGCCGGCGCGA
>ERZ1066123.164-NODE-164-length-53729-cov-15.031039_pt1 | contig 53729 bp, 59 predicted proteins | sample MGYA00382770_ERZ1066123 | MGnify/ENA primary metagenome ERZ1066123 (study PRJEB33369, sample SAMEA5778353) | biofilm metagenome | biome: Industrial cooling water; feature: Water cooling tower basin; material: Biofilm | place: United Arab Emirates | collected...
CGCGGTCATGCGTCGCCGCCTTCGCCCAGATCGGCGAGGTCGTCGCCCCGCGCCGCGAGGAACGCGAGCCGCGCCTCCAGCGAGGCCCGGTCCCAGGCCGACAGAAGGGCCTTCAGGTCGGGCTTCGGGGCGGGTTCGGCGGGGCCTTCAACGGGTCCGTTGCGGGTCGCCCAGGCGCGCCGCGCGGCCGCGAGCTTCTTGCCGTCCGCCAGCGCCTCGATGACGTGCGCGCGCTCGTCGGGGTCGACGATCTTCTGCAGGCCCATGACGTCGGCCATGGGCAGCTTCACGGTCGCGCCCTGGAGGACCGTCGCCTCCTCGCGGCTCAGGGCGCGCGCGGCGGCCGTGATCTTCCGCACCTGCTGGGGCGTGATCTTGCGGGCCTCGGCGACGAGCGCGGCGAAACCTGCAACGCGCATATTTGCGCGTTGCACGCTGTCCCGCTGGCCATGCTTCGCCAGCGCCCCGGCCATGCCGGCGGCGGCTTCCGGGTGCTCGGCCTCGTAGTGCTTCTGCCAAGCGGCCAGAAAGATCGCATCCTGCAGCGGCGTCATGCCGGCGGTCAGGTTGCCGCTGATCTCGAGTGCGCGCGCCTCGCGCAGGCTGCACTCGAGCACGTCCACGGGGATCGTCGCGCGGCCGAGCCGGCGCATGGCCTCCAGCCGGTGCGCGCCGTCGATCAGCGTGTTGGCCTTGCCCGCGCGGCGGACCGTGATGCGGCCCACGAAGACGCCGTCGTCGATGAGCCCCATCAGCGCCGCGACCTTGGCCTCGGAAAGGACGCGCAGGCGGTCGGCGGGGACGACGATCGCCTCGACGGGCAGGTCGGCGAAGCTCGGCATCGGCTTGATCACGTCTCGGGTCCCTTCGTCATGGTGTAGCGCCAGACCCAGCCGGGGTGGGTCGTCGCGGGCTGCTTCACGCAGTCGATCACGGCGCCATGGGTGCGCAGCTCGGCCACGCAGGCGCTGACGGCCATCACGCGGGCGCGCCGCACGATGTCGCGGGTGGTGTGCGGCCGGCCGTCGGCCAGCACCGCGAGGACGCGGCGCAGGCGGGGGGAGGACAGCGTGGCCGCGTGCATGGTCATCCCGCGCGCCGCTCGATGTAGGGGCGCTGCGCCTCGTCCCCGGCGTCGCGGCCGCGGCAGGGGGTGCAGAGGCGGTTGTGGATGCCCTGGCTCTCGAAGCTGGCCCCGCAGCAGAGGCAGGCCCGCGTCCCGCGCTTGGCCTTCGCGTCCGCCTCGGCCTGCAGCGCCGCGCGGCGGGCCTCGGCCGCTGCGTGGTCGGCGACGATCGCGCCGACGCGCAGGCCCCGCGGCCCGACGACCGCCCAGCCGTCATGGCCGTAGCGGCGCACGGCATAGGCCGGGCTCGGCTTGATGTAGAGGCCGACGCTGCTGCCCCGCGTCGTGCTCACGCCGCGGCCTCCCCGCCCGGCGCCAGCGCCGCCTCGAGCCGCGCCAGCGCGCCCGACCGCTCGAGCGCGGCGAGGCGGTCGAGGATCAGGTCCGCGGCGCGCACGTAGGCGGCCGTCGCGAGGTCGCGCGACACGGGCGGCGTCGCGGGGTGGCGCATCACCGCGGCGCTCGTGCGCGCGGCGAGAAGCTGGCCGCGCAGCGCGCGAAGGGCCAGAAGGTCGTCGGCCGGCACGGCGGCGACCGGCGCGGACAGGGTCTGGGCGGAACGCATCAGGCGTGAACTCCGGCATGGAGGAGAAGGAGGGCGAGCACGGCCAGGAGGCCGGCGATCAGAAGGCCGTCGCGGGCGCCGGCGCTCACTGGAACACCAGGGCGGCGAGAAGGCCGATGTAGAGCAGCGCGAACAGGCTCAGGCACCCGATCAGGTCGCCGATCCACGAGTTCTCGAGCCGGGCGTTGAGCGCGCGCAGGCGGGCCCAGGCGGAGGGGCGCATCACCGCGACACCAGCCGGATGGCCTCGGCATGCTCGCGCAGCCGGCGGCGGTAGGCGATCTCCACGAGCTCCACGCCCGCGGCCGCGATGATCCGGTTGCGCAGCGCGCGGCCCTTCGGCCCCTTCGACTGGCCGTAGGTCGCGTTCCGCGCCGAGGCGGGCGATACGCCGTTCTCGCGGCACCAGGCCTCGATCCCCTCGCCGCGCGCCCGGAACGCGCCCACGACCGCGTCGTGCAGGATCGCGCCCGGCTGGTAGTCGTGACTTTCTTTCGACATATTGCCTCGCAATCACTCGGGTGAGTGTGTGACGCAGGATATGTTTCCATACGGGAACAGTCAAGGAGAATGTTCCCGTATGGGACAGGTTGGTGATCGGTTGCGAGAAGAGCGGGACCGCCTTGACCTCAGTCAGGCGGATTTCGCTGCGCTTGCCGGCCAGGGCCGCTCGTCACAGATCCGATATGAGGCTGGCGAGCGAGCCCCCGACACCGACTACCTCGCGAAGATCGCAGAGGCCGGGGCCGACATCGTCTACATCCTGACCGGCCAGCGCGACCCGAACCCGATGCCGCCCTCGGCACGGGTGTCCGCCGCGCCGGCGCCAGGCGATGGGGGCGACCCACCCGACGCCCTGTCGCCGCGCATGGCCGAGGACTTCGCCCTGATCCCGCGCTTCCGGGTTAACCTCTCCGCGGGACCCGGCCTCCTCCCGGCCGAGGAGGAGGGCGGCGACCACCTAGCCTTCTCGCGCGCCTGGCTGCGCCGCACCGGCGTCGATCCTCGGCGCGCGGGCCTCGTCCGCGTCCAGGGCGACAGCATGCAGCCCGCCATCCCCGACGGCGCGCTCGTCCTCGTCGACATGGCCGCGACGGCGGTGCGCGCCGAGGGCGTCTTCGCCTTCAGCCGCGACGGCGACGCCTTCGTGAAGCGCATCGTCCCCGTTAACAAGACCCGCGACGGCCGCCCGAGCTCGATCGTGATCCTGTCGGACAACCCCCTGCACCCGCCCGACGTGGTGGTCGGCGAGGACCTCAATTCGATCCGGATTGTCGGACAGGTGCGGTGCGTGATATTCGATCTTTAATAGAGCCATGTTAATGATCCGTTTTATCAGAAATGGCCGATATCGTTCTGGGGTGAATGATGTATAAATGTCAGGAATGCGGCACACGGGCCGGCATCTTCGATCTTTATGAAGGCCGGTGCCTTCAATGTCGTGCTAAGGCGGGCGCAATTAAGCATTCGCCGCTCGAAACTGCCGCGCTTGCCGCGGAAGTCGATGCCGCCCAAGCTGCCGCCGCCATGGCACGGATCATCCTGACAACCGAAGTGTCCCACGACCTCCCGATCGTCGAGCGACTTGAGATCATCTCCGCAGAGTGTGTCATGGGTACAGGCATTCTGACCGACCTCGGGTCGGCGGTTCGCGACATCGTCGGGGGACGCAATGCGAAGTTGCAGGACACCCTGCGAACCGCCCGCCGGCACGTACTCGAGGAGCTGCGCCGTGAGGCTTACGACTTGGGCGCCGATGCCGTCGTCGCCGTCGATCTCGACTACTCTGAGATCTCTGGTCACAACAAGAGCATGCTATTCCTGGTGGCGACAGGGACCGCCGTGAAACTGCGGTCGCGGGAATGACCGGCTCCCACTTGCATGTTTGCTTTGACTGTTGCGCGACCGCGAAGCAGCTAACCGGCTGTTTCGCCGACGAATTTCCCCAACATGCAAGTGGAGCATCAACATGCAAGTGCCTCTTGCATGTTCCGCGCCCTCGCCACACAGCCCATCGTCCGCCCAAACCACCCATTTTCACCCATTTTACAGGGAGTTAACCCTGCCGTGGCGAGGCGCGCCGATCACATCCGCCGGCGCCGCATGGCCCGCCAAACCCCCGTTTTCGGCCCATAACGCGTGACACCAGGTTCTGCAGGCCGGACACCGCCCACACCCACCCAACCCCGCGCGGCATCACGCTTTTTCACCCCTTATCACCTGGTCCCACCTCTTCCCGCTTCCCTGCAGAATTCAGTGTCAACGCACAGTCAACGCACAGCCGACACGAATCGTTTTGCGTCGCTGGGGGGGTGGGGCATAGTTGAGGCGTCAATCAACAAAAACACCGACCGGGAGACCACAGATGAACGACGACCTTTCGCGGCTGATCGCGCAGATCGACGCCGCGCGGATGGGCCGCCGCGCCTTCCTGAACCGCACCGCGGCCTTCGGGCTCTCGGCCGCGCTCGGCACCTCGCTGATGGCGCAGGACGCCCGGGCGCAGGAGCCGAGGAAGGGCGGCGTCCTCAGGATGGGGATCGGCGGCGGCGAGACGACCGACACGCTGGACCCGGCGCTGGCCGACAGCCCGGTGCCCTTCAACGTGGTGCGCCAGTGGGGCGACACGCTGGTCAACGTGACGCCCGACGGCCAGATCGAGCCGCGCCTCGCGGAGTCGGTCGAGGGCAATGCCGACGGCACGGTCTGGACCTTCGGAATCCGGCAGGGCGTCAAGTTCCACGACGGCAGCGACATGACCGTGGACGACGTGGTCGCCACCATGAGGCGCCACTCGGACGAGAACGCGAAGTCGGGCGCGCTGGGCATCATGCAGGGGATCAGCGACATCAGGGCCGACGGCACGAACGTCGTCTTCACGCTGGCCACGGGCAACGCGGACCTGCCGTTCCTGCTGTCGGACTACCACCTCGTGATCCAGCCGAAGGGCGGCGTCGACGCGCCCGCCGCCGCGATCGGCACCGGCACCTACCGGCTGACCAGCGCCGAGGCGGGGGTCCGCTACGCCTTCGAAAAGAACCCGAACGACTGGGACGCGACGCGCGGCCATTACGACGGGGTGGAGATCCTCGTCATCAACGACAACACCGCGCGGACCTCGGCGCTGCAGTCGGGCCAGGTGCAGATCGTCAACCGGGTGGATCCGAAGGTGGCGACGCTGCTGGGCCGGACGCCGGGGGTGGTCGTGCACAACGTCTCGGGCCGCGGGCACTACGTCTTCATCATGCACACCGACACCGCGCCCTTCGACAACAAGGACCTGCGGCTTGCGCTGAAGTATGCGATCAACCGGCAGGAGATGGTCGACAAGATCCTCGACGGGTTCGGCGGCCTCGGGAACGACACGCCGATCAACGCGGCCTATCCCCTGTTCACGCCGATCGAGCAGCGCGAATACGACGCGGCCCGGGCCGCCGAGCACTACAAGGCCTCGGGGCACGACGGCAGCCCGATCGTGCTGCTCGTCGCCGACACGGCCTTCCCCGGCGCGGTGGACGCGGCGGCGCTGTTCCAGCAGTCGGCGCAGGCGGCGGGGATCCCGCTGGAGATCCAGCGCGTGCCCGACGACGGCTACTGGTCGGACGTCTGGAACGTGAAGCCCTTCTGCGCGAGCTACTGGGGCGGGCGGCCGGTGCAGGACCAGATGTATTCGACCGCCTATCTGTCCACGGCCGACTGGAACGACACCAAGTTCCGCCGCCCCGACGTCGACGCGCTCATCCTCGAGGCGCGGGCCGAGACGGACGCGGCGAAGCGCACCGATCTCTACGACCGGATCGGGCGCATCGTGCACGAGGATGGCGGGACCATCTGCCCGATGTTCAACGACTTCATCGACGCCGCGTCCGACACCATCGCGGGCTGGGTGCAGGATCCGAACTACGAGATGATGGGGGGCTGGGCCTCGGCAAAGACCTGGATGGCGTGAGGCCCGCCCGGTGCATCCGGTCGTGACGCTCGTGGCCCGGCGCGTGGCGCTGGGCCTGATCCTGCTCTGGGCGGCCTCGGTGCTGATCTTCGTCGGCACCACCATCCTGCCCGGCGACGTGGCGCAGGCGATCCTGGGCCAGTCCGCGACCCCGGTGAGCCTTGCCAACCTGCGCGAGGAGCTGGGGCTGAACGAGCCCGCGCTCACGCGCTATCTCGACTGGATGGGCGGGGTGCTGCGGGGCGACCTCGGCACCGCGCTGACCAACGGCGAGGACATCGCGACCGCGATGGGCCGCCGGCTGGGGAACACGCTGCTGCTCGCGGGCGTCGCCGCGGCGATCGCGGTGCCGCTTGCGCTCCTTCTCGGGATCGTCGCGGTGCGCTTCCGCAACCGCTGGCCCGACCGCGCCATCTCCACCGTGACGCTGGCCGCGATCTCGGTGCCGGAGTTCCTGCTGGGCTACCTCGTGATCTACCTCCTCGCGGTCCAGTGGCGGGTGTTCCCCTCGCTCGCCGCCGTCTACGACGGCATGGGCTGGGCCGAGACGCTGAACGCGATCGCCCTGCCGGTGATCGTGCTCGTGCTGGCGGTGCTGGGGCACATGATGCGGATGACGCGCGCGGCGATCCTGAACGTGATGCAGGCCCCCTACATCGAGACGGCCGAGCTGAAGGGGCTGCGCCCCATCGCCGTCATCGCGCGGCACGCCTTCCCCAATGCGGTGGCCCCGGTGGTGAACGTGGTCACGATCAACCTCGCCTTCCTCGTGGTGGGCGTCGTGGTGGTGGAGGTGGTCTTCGTCTATCCCGGCATGGGGCAGTACCTCGTGGACCATGTGTCCAAGCGCGACGTGCCGGTGGTGCAGGCCAGCGGGCTCGTGTTCGCGGCCGTCTACATCGGGCTGAACCTCGTCGCCGACGTCGTCTCGATCCTCGCCAACCCGCGCCTGCGGCACCCGCGATGAGGAGGATGCCGCCGTCCGCGCTGGTCGGGCTCGTGCTGACCGGCACCTACTTCGCGGCAGCGCTCCTCGCCCCGTGGATCGCGCCCTACGGCATGGCCGAGATCGTGGGCGATTCGTGGGAGCCGTGGTCGGCCACCTCCTGGCTCGGGACCGACAGCATCGGGCGCGACCTGCTCAGCCGCATGATCTGGGGCGGGCAGACCACGATCCTCGTCGCCGCCGCCGCCACGGCGCTGTCCTTCACGCTGGGCTCGATCCTCGGGTTCACGGCCGCCGTGCAGGGGGGCTGGGTCGACCAGGCGCTGTCGCGCGGGGTGGACCTGATGATGGCGATCCCCTCGCTCATCACGGCGCTGGTGGTGCTGTCGGTGATGCCCGTGACGATCCCGGTGCTGATCGTGGTCATGGGGGTGCTCGACGCGACGCGGGTGTTCCGCCTGTCGCGCGCCGTCGCCGCCGACATCGCGGCGATGGACTACGTGGAGGCCGCCCGCCTGCGCGGCGAGCGGCAGGGCTGGATCGTCTTCCGCGAGATCCTGCCCAACGCGCTGTCGCCGCTGGTGGCCGAGCTGGGGCTGCGGTTCATCTTCGCGGTGCTGTTCATCTCCACGCTGTCGTTCCTGGGGCTGGGGGTGCAGCCGCCGCTGGCGGACTGGGGCGGCATCGTCAAGGAGAACCGCGAGGGGATCGTCTACGGCATCCCGGCGGCGCTGGTTCCGGCGGTCGCCATCGCGACGCTGGCCATTTCCGTGAACCTCGTGGCCGACTGGGTGCTGAACCGCACCGCGAGCCTGAAGGGGGGCCGCGGTGCCTGATCCCGTCCTTGCCATCGACAACCTCCGCATCGAGGCCACGACCCATCCGCCGGGCGAGGCGCCGCGGACCGCGGTCCTGGTCGACGGCGTGTCGCTCACGCTCGAACGCGGGCGGGTGCTGGGGCTGATCGGCGAGTCGGGGGCGGGCAAGTCCACGATCGGGCTCGCGGCCATGGCCTACGGGCGCGGCGGGGTGCGGCTGACGGGCGGGTCGATCCGGCTCGACGGGCAGGAGATCCGCCTGGCCGCGCCCGGTGCGCTGCGCGCCCTGCGCGGCCGGCGCGTGACCTATGTGGCGCAGTCGGCGGCGGCGGCCTTCAACCCCGCCAAGCGCCTGATGGACCAGGTGGTGGAGACCTGCCTGACGCATGGCCTCGCCGACCGCGCGACGGCCGAGGCGCGGGCCGTCGACCTGTTCGGCAGGCTGGGCCTGCCCGACCCCGGGACGATCGGGCGGCGCTACCCGCACCAGGTGTCGGGCGGGCAGCTCCAGCGCGTGATGACGGCGATGGCGCTCTGCCCCGGGCCGGACCTCGTGGTGTTCGACGAGCCGACGACCGCGCTCGACGTGACCACGCAGATCGACGTCCTCGCCGCGATCAAGGGGGCGATCCGGGGCACGGGGGTGGCCGCGCTCTACATCACGCACGACCTCGCGGTGGTGGCGCAGGTGGCCGACCGGATCATGGTGCTGCGCGGCGGTCGCATGGTCGAGGAGGGCGAGACGGGCCGGATCATCCACGCCCCGCGCGAGGACTACACGCGCGCGCTGGTCTCGGTGCGGTCGATCGACCACGCGGAGAAGGCGGAGGCCCCGCCCGTGCTGTCCGTGCGGGGCGTCGCCGCGCGCTATCGCGGCGTGCCCCTCGACGTGCTGGCGGACGTGACGCTCGACCTGCCGGCCGGACAGACGCTGGCGGTGGTCGGGGAAAGCGGGTCGGGGAAGTCCACGCTCGCGCGCGTCGTCACGGGCCTGCTTCCGCCGACGCGGGGCCGGATCGCCTTCGCGGGCCGCCCCCTCAGCCCCGACCTCGCGGGCCGGTCGAAGGACGACCTGCGCGAGGTCCAGATGATCTACCAGATGGCCGACGTCGCGATGAACCCGCGCCAGACCGTTGCCACCATCATCGGCCGCCCGCTCGAGTTCTACTTCGGCCTGAAGGGCGAGGCCAGGGCCGCGCGCGTGCGCGAACTGCTCGACCAGATCGAGATGGGGCAGGGCTTCGCCGACCGTTACCCGGCGGAGCTGTCGGGCGGGCAGAAGCAGCGCGTCTGCATCGCCCGCGCGCTGGCCGCCGACCCAAGGCTCATCCTCTGCGACGAGCCGACCAGCGCGCTCGATCCGCTTGTGGCCGACGGGATCCTGAAGCTGCTCCTGAAGCTGCAGGCCGAGAAGGGCGTGGCCTATCTGTTCATCACGCACGACCTGGCCACCGTGCGCGCCATCGCCGACCGGATCGCGGTCATGCACCGCGGACGCATCGTGCGCTACGGCACGAAATCCGACGTGCTGTCGCCGCCCTTCGACGCCTACACCGACCGGCTGCTGTCGTCGGTTCCCGCGATGCGGCAGGGCTGGCTGGAGGAGGTGACCGCCGGGCGGCGGCCGGAGGCCGGGGGGCGCTAGGCCGCGGGGTCCCGCGGACCGCGCGGGTGGCCGTGCCGGCGCGGTCCGGCGGTCACGGCGCCTGTGCCAGCCGGCGGACCGCATCCGCGATCCGGGCGAAGGCGTCGCGGGCGCGCGGCACCGTGTGGCGCGCGCGCAGGTAGCCGTGGACGAGGCCCCGCTCCAGGTGCCAGTCGGCCTGCCCCCCGGCGGCGCGGATGCGCGCGGCGTAGTCGCGCCCGTCATCGGCCAGCGGGTCGCATTCGGCCGAGAAGATGACCGTGGGCGGCAGGCCGTCGAAGCGGGCGTCGTGCAGGGGATGCGCGGACGGATCGTCCCCGGGCACCGGCCCCGCGTGGCGGAGGCGGGCATAGACGGCGACGTCGCCCGCGGTCAGCAGCGGCGCGCGGGCATGGACGACCGCGCTGCCCCTGCCGGGATCGCCGCCGAGGCCCGGGTAGACCAGCACCTGCCCGCGCAGGCGCGCGTCGCCGCGCAGCGCATGGGCGACCGCCGCGGCAAGCGACCCGCCCGCGCTGTCGCCCGCAAGGACCAGCGGCCCCGCGAGCGCCCGCGCGACCGCGAGGCCGTCGTCGACGGCGGCGGGGTGGGGATGCTCGGGGGCGAGGCGGTAGTCGGGACAGACGACCGCGAGCCCGGTGCGCGCGCAAAGCTCGGCGCAGATGTCGTCGTGGCTCTCGAGCCCGCCGACCACGAAGCCCCCGCCGTGGAAGTAGAGGACGGTGGTGCCCGACGCGGCTCCGTAGGCCCGAACCGGCACGCCCCCCGACGCGGCATCGCGCGTGGCCACGCCCGGCGGCCTGCCGGCATGGAACGCCCGGGCCATCGCGTCGTAGGCGGCGCGCTGCGCGGCCAGGTCCGCCCCCGCGGGCGCGGCGAAGGCCTCGGTCCGCCGGATGAAGGCCCAGGTCGCGGCGTCGATCAGGCGGGCGTAGTCGGGGCGGGTCGGGTCGTCGGGCACGCGCGGGTCTCCGTTCGGGTCAGGGTGGACCCCGCGGGGCCGGCGGGCAAGACCGGCAATCGTGTCCGATCCGTGACGAATGAGGCCCGCGCGCCCTTATTGCTGCCATCTTGCGCGGGTATCGCCGGGACCGGGGCGCGGGTCCCCGAGGGGGCAGCGTGCAACTCGATCGGATGCCGGAACCGGAGGCGAGGCGGGCGGGCCGCGGCCTGCGCGCTGTCCTTCTCGGCCGGGACGGGCCCGCGGCGGCCGAGACGGCGCAGCGGCTGTCCGGCCTCGGCTGCGGGGTGGAGCGCTTCGACGAAACCTTCGCGGCGCTGGGCGCTGTGTTGGACGACCCCGCAGGCTGCGCGCTGTTCGTGATGCTGTGCGACGGCTTGGGCGAGATGGAGGCGGGCCTGCGGGCCTACCGGCTGCTTTCCACCGCGCGCGAGCGCTTGCCGGTGATCCTCTGCGGGTCGGATTGCCCGGCGCCGGATCTGCCCGGGTCGCGCGACGCGCCCGCGCGCCTGGGCACGCCGCTGTCGGCGGCGACGCTGCGCCTCGGGTTCGAGCACGCGCTGCGCGACCGCCTGGCCTGGGCGGCCGCCTGAACGCGAAGGGGCGGGCCCGAAGACCCGCCCCCGCTGTTCCGTGCGACGCCCGTGGTCAGGCGAGCGAGAGGTTCGTGGCCGATTCGCGGCCGTCGCGGCCGGCTTCGATGTCGAAGGTGACCGCCTGGCCGTCAGCCAGCGACCGGATGCCCGCACGCTCCAGCGCGGTGATGTGCACGAACACGTCCTTCTTCCCGCCTTCGGGGGCGATGAAACCGAACCCCTTGGTGGCGTTGAACCATTTCACGGTGCCCTTGGCCATCGTGATGTCTCCTCTGGTTTCCGCCCGCAGGATGCGGCGGCGTGGCACCGTCAGCGCAAGATCGATAGCTGTGGCCCGGAAACGGAAGACAGTGGTCGATAGAGATAACGTCGCGGAGGGAAGAATAGTCGTTCTGGCGGCGTCTTGCAATGGGCCGGACGTCGCCTTTCGCCGGGGCCGGCGGAACACCGCCCCTCGTCACCGGCGCAGGCCCGGCCTATCTTCGCCCGATGACGCCGCAGCCCCCCGTTCCCCTGTCCGCCGACCAGGCCGCGGCCCTGGCCCGCGTGGCCGAGCAGCTGCGCGCGGTCGGGATCGACCTCGGCACCGGGTCGACCGCCCCGCTGCCCGAGGGCCGGTCTTCGGTCATGGCGGTGGTGGGCAAGGCCGGATCGGGCAAGACGCTGCTTCTGGGACAGCTTTACCGCGCGCTGACGGCCGCGGGGGTCGAGGTGGTCTCGGGCGACTACGAGCCGAAGCGCAAGAAGGAACGCCGGACGCTCGCGATCCTCGCGCCGACCAACAAGGCGGCCTCGGTCCTGCGGCTGCGGGGGGTGCCGGCGACGACGATCCACCGCATCCTCTATTCGCCGGTCTACGACCCCGAATACGAGAAGCTGGCCGAATGGCTGGCCGGCAGCGGCGGCCGCCCGGTGGTGGAGGGGATGACGGACCTGGCACTCGACCGCGCGCATGCCTTCTACGGGCAGGTCGCCTCGATCCCCGGGGCTCTGGCGGCGGCGGGGCTGCGGGGGTCGGACTTCATCAAGGGCTGGAAGCGGCGCGAGGAGCCGCTCGACGTGGGCTTCGTCGACGAATCCTCGATGCTCGACGAGACGCAGTTCGAGGACCTTCAGGCGATCTTCCCGACGCTGGTGCTGTTCGGCGACCCGGCGCAGCTGGCCCCGGTGGGCCAGTCGGGCGAGATGGTCTTCGACCGCATCCCCAGGGCGCGCCGCCTCGCGCTGGAGCGCATCCACCGCCAGGCCGAGGGGAACCCGATCCTCGACCTCGCGCATGCGCTGGCCGACCCCGACCTCGCCTTCGGGGACTTCGAGCGGATGGTGGAGCGCGCGGCCGCGCGCGACGACCGGGTGGTGCTGGCGGGGCGCGTGGACAGCGACCTGATGGCGCGCAGCCCGGTGCTGGTGTGGCGCAACGCGACGCGCATCCGGCTGATCGCCGCCTTCCGCGCGGCGCACGAGGCGCCCGACCACGCGCTGCTGCCGGGCGAGCCGCTGATCTGCGACGGGATCGAGCTGCCGGCGCGGCACCGCAGGAAGCGCATCGACCTCGAGGCGCGGGGGCTGATCAAGGGCGCGCAGGTCATCTACCTCGGTCCCGGCAACCGCGACGGCTTCGCCCGCCTGCATGTCGTGGGGGCCGAGGATCCGCAGCTTTCGGCCGCCTCGATCATCCGCATCGAGAAGCCGGACGAGGCGGAGCCGTTCATCCCCTCGGCCGCGAAGATGGGGGCCACCTTCCTGCACGGGGCGGCGGTCACGATCCACAAGGCGCAGGGCTCGCAGTGGGACGCGGTGCAGGTCTTCGCGCCCGACCTCTACGCCGCATCGCAGGCGGGGCGGACGGAGGCCGGGGTGCCGCTGTGGAAGCGGCTGGCCTACGTCGCGGTCACCCGGGCGCAGACGCGGCTGCACTGGGTGGTGCGGAACCGCCTCGCGCGGCCCACGGCGCCTCTGGGCGTGGAGGATCTGGCCCGCGCGCCCGTCCCCATCGCGCTCGAGATGCAGGTGGGGGACTTTCCCGGCTGACCGTTGCGGGCTAGGCTGCGCCGGGCTTCAAGGACCGTCCCATGATCTGCGTCTTCGTTCAGTTCCGCTGCGCCCCGGGCCGCACCTACGAGGTCGCGGACGCGATCTACGACCGCGAGGTGGTGAGCGAGCTTTACTCGACCAGCGGCGAATACGACCTTCTCGCCAAGGTCTACCTGCCCGACGACGCCGACGTCGGGCGCTGGCTGTCGGACCGGCTGTTCGACATCCCCGGCATCGTGCGCACCCTGACGACGATGACGTTCAAGGCGTTCTAGCGCAGCCAGCGGTCGCGGTCGGTCCCCGCCGCCTCGGCGACGCTCGAAAAGCCGTCGCGCGCCAGAAGCGCGTCCAGCCCGCGCGCGATGCGGGGGATCAGCGACAGCCCCTCGTAGACCATCGCGGTGTAAAGCTGCACCGCCGAGGCCCCGGCGCGGATCTTGGCATAGGCCTGCTCGGCCGACCCCACGCCCCCCACGCCGACGATGGGCAGGCGGCCCCGGGTCAGCGCCGACAGCCGCGCGAGGACGCGGGTCGACCGGTCGAACAGCGGCGCGCCCGACAGGCCGCCCGGTGCGGCGTGCGGCGCCGACAGGCCGTCGCGCGCGAGCGTGGTGTTGGTGGCGATCAGGCCGTCGATGCCCGAGGCCAGCGCCACCTCGGCCAGATCGGCAAGCTCGGCCTCCGACAGGTCGGGCGACAGCTTCAGGAACACCGGCACCGGGCGGGGCAGGGCCGCGCGGGCCGCCATCACGCGCGCCAGCAGCGCCGTCAGCGCCGCGCGCCCCTGAAGGTCGCGCAGCCGTTCGGTGTTGGGGCTGCTGACGTTGATGGTGGCGAAGTCGACGTGCGGCCCGCAATGCGCGAGCACCGCCGCGAAATCGGCAGCCCGGTCCGTGCTGTCCTTGTTGGCCCCGAGGTTCAGCCCCACGGGGATGCCGCGCGGCCGGGCGGCGAGCCGCGCGCGGATCGGGTCCATCCCCTCGTTGTTGAACCCGAAGCGGTTGATCGCGGCGCGGTCGGCCGACAGCCGGTGCAGGCGCGGACGGGGATTGCCGTCCTGCGGCAGCGGCGTCGCAGCCCCGACCTCGAGAAAGCCGAAGCCGCTGCGCATCAGCGCCGCAAGCGCGACCGCGTTCTTGTCGTAGCCCGCCGCGAGCCCCACGGGATTCGGCAGAGCGACGCCCGCAAGCGTCGCCGCGAGCCGGTCCGACGTGACCGGGCCGCCGCGCGGCCCGAGCCCCCGGCGCAGCGCCGCGAGCGACAGGCCGTGCGCGGTCTCGGGGTCGAGCCGGTGGAGCAGCGCCAGCGCCGCGCGTTCGGCAAGGCTCACCAGAGGCCCTCGGGGAAGATGTGGCCGCTGACGCCCAGGGGCAGCGACTTGTCCCAGACCACGTCGGCGCGGGTCAGCGGGCGGTAGAGGTGCGGGAAGAGCTGGCCGCCCCGCGACGGCTCCCACCGCAGGGCGGGCCCCAGGGCCGCGTCGTCCAGCGCCACGAGCACGAGGTCGCTTTCGGTCGCGAAGTGGCGCGCGGCCGTCTCGGCCACCTGCGCCGCGGTCGAGAGATGGATGTAGCCGTCCGCGCGATCGACGGGCGCGCCGGCCGTCATGCCCGCGGCGTGGAAGGCGTCCCATTCCGGGCGGCGGAGGATCTTGTAGACCAGCATGGCGTCTCCCATGCACCGAGGTCCGGGTCCGGTCAATGGCGGCGGGCTTGCCCGGCCGGCCCCGCGGCCCCATCTTCCCGGCGCGACCCTTCGGGAAAGGCCGGGCCATGTGCGGGCGCTTCGTCATCACCCACGCCAACGACGCACTCGCGCGGCTGTTCGGCGCGCAGCCCGACAACGATCTGCCGCCGGTGCCGAACTTCAACGTCTGTCCCACGAATTCGGTGGCCGCCGTCAGCGCCGACGGGGGCGCGCGGCGGCTGCGGACCATGCGCTGGGGGTTCATCCCGTCGTGGTACAAGACCCCGTCCGACGGCCCCCTCATCATCAACGCGCGGTCCGAGACGGTGGCCCAGAAGCCCGCCTTCCGCGAGGCGGTGCGCACGCGGCGCTGCCTGATCCCCGCCTCGGGCTTCTACGAATGGTCCGAGGGGCCGGAGGGCGAGCGTCTGCCGTGGTTCTTCCGCCGTGCGGACGGCGCGCCCATCGCCTTCGCGGGCCTCTGGCAGCGGTGGGAGCGCGACGGCGAGGGTCGTGACACCTGCGCGATCGTGTCGACCGCCGCGGGGCCGGGCATGGCGGGCCTTCACGTCCGCGAGCCGGTGATCCTCGAGGCCCCCGACTGGCCGCTGTGGCTCGGCGAGGCGGGGCACGGGGCGGCCCCCCTGATGAAGGCGAGCGCGCCGGGCGTCCTCGCGCCGCCCTACCGGGTGGACCCGGCCGTCAACTCCAACCGCGCGCGGGGCGAGGCGCTGATTGAACCCCTGGCGGCCTGAACCGGGCGGCCGGAGGCGGTTGCGGGGGCGGGGCGGGGGCTGTATACTGAAGCCTGCGCGGGCGTTGTGTAATGGTAAGACCTTAGCCTTCCAAGCTAAAGACGCGGGTTCGATTCCCGCCGCCCGCTCCATCCCGCTGCCTGCCGCCTCGGCCGCCGCCGGACGTCGCGCGGTCAGCCCTCCGCCGCGTCGGGGTCCATCCACATCGGCTCCCAGGTGTGGCCGTCGGGGTCGGCGAAGGTGCGGTTGTACAGGAAGCCCATGTCCCGCGCCGGGGTCGGCTCCGTCCCCCCCGCCGCCAGCGCGGCGGCGGTGATCGCGTCGACCGCGTCGCGGCTCTCGCACGACAGGGCATAGAGCGCGCCGATCTGTCGGGTGGCGTCGGCCAGCGGCATCCGGGTGAAGGTGCGGAAGAAGGGCCGGGCCAGCGCCATGACGTGGATGTGCTCGGCGACGACGATGCAGACGGCCTCGTCGTTCGAGAACCGTTCGTTGATGGAAAACCCGAGCGCGGCGTAGAAGGCGCGCGACCGCGCGACGTCGGCGACCGGCAGGTTGACGAAGATCATCCGCGCCATGGCGTTGCCTCCCTCCGTTCCGGCGCGGCCGGGGCCCCGGTCCTCGGGCGGGCGGTCACAGGTTCCCGGCCTGCGGCATTCCCAGCACGTGATAGCCGCCGTCGACGTGCACGATCTCGCCCGTGGTCAGCGCGCCGTAGTCGCTCGCCAGCCAGACGGCGGTGCCGCCCACCGCCTCCAGCGTCCCGTTCTTTCGCAGCGGGGCGTTCGCCTCGGTGTGGCGGAAGGTCTGGCGCGCGCCGCCGATCGCGGCGCCGGCCAGCGTCTTCATCGGGCCGGGGCTGATCGCGTTCACGCGGATCCCCTGCGGGCCGAGGTCGTTCGCGAGATAGCGCACCGAGGACTCCAGCGCGGCCTTCGCCACGCCCATCACGTTGTAGTTCGGGACCACCCGGTTCGACCCGCCGAAGGTGAGCGTCAGCAGCGTGCCCCCCTGCGGCATGAGCGGGGCCGCCCGCCGCGCCACGTCGATGAACGAGAAGCACGAGATGTCGAGCGAGGTGCGGAAGTTCGCGCGGCTCGTGTTGATGAAGCGGCCCGTGAGTTCCGTCCTGTCCGAGAAGGCGATGGCATGGACCACGATGTCGAGGGTGCCCCAGCGGCCCCCCAGCGCGTCGAAGGCGGCGGCGACGCTGGCCTCGTCGGACACGTCGGCATCCACGAGGAAGTCCGATCCGACCGACTCCGCCAGGGGACGCACGCGGCTGCCGAAGGCCTCGCCCTGGTGGCTGAAGGCGAGGCTCGCGCCCTCGGCCGCCATGGCCGCGGCGATGCCCCATGCGATCGACCGCTCGTTGGCGACGCCCATGATCAGGGCCCGCTTGCCCGCCAGCAATCCTGCCATGCCGCGCCCCCCTTAGTCCCGGTGCCGGCTCAGGACGAGGCAGGCGTTGGTGCCGCCGAAGCCGAAGCTGTTCGAGAGCACGCTGTCGATCTCCACCCCCTCGCGCAGCGTCGTCACGATCTCGGACGGATCGAGCGCCGGGTCGAGCGTCGTCACGTTGGCGCTGGCGGCGATGAAGCCCCTGTTCATCATGATGACGGAGTAGATCGCCTCCCACACGCCCGCGCCGCCGAGGCAATGGCCGGTCAGCGACTTCGTCGACGCGATGGGGGGCGTCGACCCCTGCCCGAAGACGCGGCGGATCGCCTGCACCTCGGTCACGTCGCCGACCTGGGTGCTGGTGCCGTGGCTGTTGATGTAGCCGATGCGGCGGCCCTGGGGCAGGGTGGACAGCGCCAGCCGCATCGCCCGCTCGCCCCCCTCGCCCGAGGGGGCCACCATGTCGTGCCCGTCCGACGTGGCGCCGTAGCCCGTCACCTCGGCATGGATCGTGGCCCCCCGGGCCTTCGCGTGCTCCAGCTCCTCCAGCACCACGAGGCCGCCGCCCCCCGCGATCACGAAGCCGTCTCGCGCGGCGTCGTAGGTGCGGCTGGCGGTGTGGGGGGCGTCGTTGTATTTCGACGACATCGCCCCCATCGCGTCGAAGAGGCAGGACAGCGTCCAGTCGAGCTCCTCGCCGCCGCCGGCGAAGACGATGTCCTGCTTGCCCATCTGGATCAGCTCCGCCCCGTTGCCGATGCAGTGCGCGCTGGTCGAGCAGGCCGAGGTGATCGAGTAGTTCACCCCCTTGATGCGGAAGGGCGTGGCGAGGCAGGCCGAGACCGTCGAGGACATGCCCTTGGTCACGCCGAAGGGGCCGATCCGCTTCGGCGCGCCCTGCTCGCGCACGATGTTGTGGGCGCGGAAGAAGTTCTTGGTCGACGGCCCGCCGGAGCCGACGATGATCCCCGTCCGCTCGTTGGAGACGTCGGCCTCCGCGAGGCCCGCGTCGGCGATGGCCTCCTTCATGGCGATGTAGGTGTAGGCGGCCCCGTCCCCCATGAAGCGCAGGTCGCGCTTGTCGATGAGGTCCTCGACCGCGATCTGCGGCATCCCGTGGACCTGGCAGCGGAACCCGTGCTCGGCGTAGTCGGGCGCGAAGACGATCCCCGACCGCCCCGCGCGCAAGGACGCCTCCACCTCCGGGACGCTGTTGCCGATGGAGGAGACGATGCCCATCCCGGTGATGACGACGCGACGCATGGATGGCCTCCCTTGGCTTGCAGCCTGTTTAGGGTAGGGGGCAGGGGCGGGCAAGGGTGGGGCTGGGATGCGGCCCGCCATCAGCGCCAGACGCGAGACGCTCAGCGCTTCGCAGTGTTTCGTGCAATGATCGCCAGAAGGCCGATGACGACCCCGGCCGACAGCGCCGCGAACGCGATGCCGGCATTGCGGCTGATCCAGTCTGCCTTGTCAGGAAGCCCGTCAAAATAAGGCTCGCCGGCGACGGCTGCCACATAAGCGACGTAGGCAAGTCCCAAGGAACCGTAGGCTGCGAAAAGCCACGCCAGTACTATGGCGATCTTGATCCTGGGGTCTCCGTTGCCGTGAAGATCGCTCAAGCCCCGCTCAGCGCCACCTTCATGTCCGTGACCTGGTAGATCACCTCGCCGTCCGCCTCCACGCGGCCGTCGGCCACGCCCATCGTCAGCCGCCGCGTCTGGATCGCCTTGGTGAAGTCCACGAAGTAGGTCAGGCGCTTGCGGTCCGGCCGCACCATGCCGGTCAGCTTCACCTCGCCCACGCCCAGCGCGTAGCCGCGGCCCTGCCAGCCGCGCCAGCCGAGGTTGAACCCGGTGAGCTGCCAGAGCCCGTCGAGCCCGAGGCAGCCGGGCATGATCGGGTTGCCGGGGAAGTGGCAGTCGAAGAACCACAGGTCGGGGCGGATGTCGAACTCGGCGACCACGTGCCCCTTGCCGTGCGCGCCGCCGTCGCCCGAGATGCCGGTGATGCGGTCCATCATCAGCATGGGGGGCAGGGGAAGCTGCGCGTTGCCCGGCCCGAACAGCTCGCCCCGCGCGCAGGCCAGAAGCGCCTCGCGGTCGAAGCTCGTCGGAAATCCGGCCATCGACGTCGCCCCCCCTGCGGCAAGCCGCGCCCCAAAGCTCCCGCCCCTGTAACACCCGCGGCGAACGGGAGGCAAGGGCGGCACCGGCGGCCGGCCGCGGCGTGGCGTCTTTTGCGTTGAAGGGCGCGGGAGCGCGCCTTATATTGCCGCGCATGAAGACGGCAGGCGACGGCACGGCATCCTCGACCCGCGATTTCTGCGCGGGCTGGCTCGCGCGGGGCGGGCTGCGGCCGACGCGGCAGCGTCTGGCGCTGGCGGGCCTTCTGGTCGGGGACGGGCACGACCGCCACGTCACCGCCGAAAGCCTGCACGCGGCCTGCGGCGCGGCGGGGGAGAAGGTCAGCCTCGCCACGATCTACAACACGCTGCGGGCCTTCTGCGACGCGGGCCTCATGCAGGAGGTGGTGGTCGACGGGGCCAAGAGCTACTTCGACACCCGGATGGACGACCATCCGCATTTCTTCTGGGAAGACCACGGCACCCTGACCGACGCCCCTGCCGAGGAGACGGTGATCGCCCGGCTTCCCGAGCCGCCGGCCGGCACGCGCATCGCGAAGGTCGACGTGGTGATCCGCCTGCGCCGGACCTGACCGCGCGTCAGAACCACTGGCCGGGCTCCATCAGGCCCAGGTCCATCAGCTGCTGCGACCGCCACCGGAACGGGACGGAGTTCCGCCAGCGGAAGGTGTCGATCGCATAGCGCGATCCGGGGTTGGTGCGCAGCGCCTTGGCCGTGCGGAACGAGCAGACCGCGGCCGTCAGGTTGTGGTGCCAGGGGCAGGCGTAGGTGTTCATCTCCTCGTCCGACAGCGTCAGGTCGGGGCGCAGCCGGACGCCGGGCCGCGCGCGGAACAGCCCGATCCGGTCGATCCGGCGTCGGGCGGGGGCCACGTGCTCCTCGAACCGCCAGCGCAGGCCGCCGAAGAAGTCGAGCTGCCGCTCGCGCGGGTGGCCGGTCGCGGGGTCGATGCGGGCCAGCGCGTAGTAGCCCGTCCGGTCGAGATGCGCGCGGTCGAGCGACACGGCATCGGGATGCGCCGCGAGGTCGTCGGCGTAGAGGTCGACCACGTAGGTCAGCATCGCCTCGCGCCGCTCCTCGGCGTGGAAGGCCAGCATCTCGCCCACGCGGCGCGTCTCGCAGAAGGGGTGGAACAGGTATTCGGCGTTCCAGCACCAGTGGATCCAGCGGCCGGGGGCGGCGTCGATCAGCGCGTTGACCGCGCGGGGCATCGCGTTCTCGGCGTGGACGTCGAACGGGACCCGGTCGAGCCGGGCCGCCACCCCGGGCGCGTCGAGGTCGGCGGGCAGCGGAAGGCCCGGCGGGGACAGCAGGATCACCCGGCGGAAGCCGGCGCGCAGCGCATGGCGGACGGTCGAGGCGATCTCGGCCCCGTCCTCGGCCATCACGAGGCAGAGGGGCCCGGGGCCGAGCGTCCGGGCGGCGCGGTCGAGGAAGGCGGTCAGGCCGTCGGACGGCATCGGCGCGTGGGCATCCCTGGTGTTGCCGCCGCACGAAAGGGCATCGGCCCGCGCGATGCAAGGCCCGCCGCCCCCGCGCCCTTTCGCGGGCCGCCCGTCTGGCGTAGAAGGCGCAGGCGGAACGGGGCGGGCAGGGCGATGGACGGCGAAGCGAAGGCGGCGGCGGGGCGGCGGGTCTTCATCAAGACCTACGGCTGCCAGATGAACGCGCACGACAGCGACCGGATGCGCGACGCGCTGGCGGCCGAGGGCTATGCCGAGGCCGGGGCGGCCGAGGACGCCGACCTCGTGATCGTCAACACCTGCCACATCCGCGAGAAGGCGTCGGAGAAGCTCTACTCGGACCTCGGGCGCCTGCGCGCGCTGAAGGCCGCGCGGCCGGGGATGCGGATCGGGGTCGCGGGCTGCGTGGCGCAGGCCGAGGGGCCCGAGATCCTGCGGCGCGCGCCGGTCGTGGATCTCGTGGTGGGGCCGCAGGCCTATCACCGCCTGCCCGCGATGCTGCGCGGCGAGGGGCCGGCGCTCGACACCGACTTCCCCGCCGAGGACAAGTTCGACCACCTGCCCGAACGGCGCGGGGCCGCCGGACCCGCCGCCTTCCTGACGGTGCAGGAGGGCTGCGACAAGTTCTGCGCCTTCTGCGTGGTGCCCTACACGCGCGGCGCCGAGGTCAGCCGCCCGCCTGCCCGCATCCTGGCCGAGGCCCGCGGCCTCGTCGCGCGCGGGGTGCGCGAGATCACGCTTCTGGGCCAGAACGTGAACGCCTGGCGCGCCCGCGACGGCGGCGGGGACTGGGGCCTCGCGCGGCTCCTGCGGGCGCTGGCCGGGGTGCCGGGCCTCGACCGGCTGCGCTACACGACGAGCCATCCGAACGACATGGGCGACGACCTGATCGCCGCGCATGGCGACCTCGGGGCGCTCATGCCCTGCCTGCACCTGCCGGTGCAGTCGGGCAGCGACCGCATCCTGAAGGCGATGAACCGCAGGCACTCGGCCGCCGACTACCTGCGGCTGGCGGACCGGCTGCGCGCCGCGCGGCCCGACCTGCTGCTGACTTCGGACTTCATCGTGGGCTTCCCCGGCGAGACCGACGCCGACTTCGACGCGACCCTGGCGCTCGTGGACCGCGTGGGCTTCGGGATGGCCTATTCGTTCCGCTACTCCGCCCGCCCGGGAACCCCGGCGGCGGAGCGTCCCGAGGTGCCCGCCGCGGTCGCGGAGGCCCGGCTTCAGGCGCTTCAGGCGCGTCTGACCCGGCAGCAGCACGCGGCGCAGGACGCCATGGTCGGGCACACGGTGCGCGTTCTCTACGAGAAGCCGGGCCGCCTGCCCGGGCAGATGGCGGGCAAGTCCGAGCACCAGATGGCGGTCCACGTCGAGGATCCGGCGGGGCGGGTGGGCGACCTGGTGGCGGCGCGCGTCGTGGCGGCGTCGTCGAACTCGCTGGCGGCCGTGCGCCTCTAGGGGCGCCCCGGGGCGCGGATGCCGCTTTACTTCCGCAAGGGCAACGGCACACTCGGCGGCGTAAGCGGTGCGGGGGTTGCGTGTCGGGGCGGAGGGTTCTGGCGTGGTGCGTTGCGGCCGTCGTCGCCCTGGCGGCCGTCCGGCCTTCGGTCGCGCAGGGCCCCGAGGTGGCCGGCCGCATCGAGTGGGGGCTCTGGATCGACGACGACGGCTGCATGCACTGGTGGGCCGACGGCGGGACCGAGGGCTACATGCTCGACCGCGTGAACCCCCGGACCGGCAAGCCCGTCTGCCTGCGGCGCGAGGCCTGCCTGTCGCGCGGCACCGACCGGCTGTTCGAGGGCGATACCGCCGCCCTGACCGCGCAGGGCCGCGACGAGCTGACCCGCTTCTTCCGGGCGACCGGCGCCTACGGCTACATCGTCCAGGTGCACACCGACGACTCGGGGTCCGAGGCCGCGAACCGCCGCCTTTCGGCCGACCGCGCCCGGGCGGTCGCCGACCTCGCCAAGGCCGCCGGCGCGGTGGTGGAGCGGCAGGGCGGCTACGGCGGGGCCTATCCCCGCGCGTCGAACGCGACCGCGGCGGGTCGCGAGGCCAACCGCCGGGTCGAGATCCTGTGCTACCGGTGGTGAGGGGCACGCGACGCCTCCGGCCCGCGGCCTGGCTGCTGGCCCTGGGCTTCGGCATCGCCGCCTGCGCCGAAGGGCGCGCGCGCTACGCGCCGGGGCCGGACACGGTGATCGCCACGGCGCGCGACTCGGGGCGCGACGCCGGCACCCTGCCCAACGGCGGCGGGGGCATCGCCTACGACCCCGACGGCTGCCAGGGCTGGATCATCGACGACGGGGTGGAGGGCTATGCGGGCCGCCGCTTCGATCCCGCCACCGGCCTTCCCGTCTGCGACGGCCGCTATCCGCCGGGCACGGTGCTGCGCGGCTACCAGGCGCCCGGCGCCGGCATCCGCGCCTACGTCCCGGCCGTGGGCCGGGTCGCGGACGAATGACGGGCCTGCGTCGCCCGGCGGCAACGGTCCCCGCCTCTCGCGCCCCCGGCCGGAACCCCGCCGGTCGCGAAAGGTTCATGCTCCATGGCCCCGCAGCGGCTTGCCAAAGAGCGGCAATGGTCCCAGCGTGCATCCAGGGCCTATGGAAGGAGCGACCTTTGGGCATCACCGCGCTGACCGCCCCGACCCGGATCGAGGACGCAACGGAGACGACGCTCGAATTCCCCGACAACCGGCTTCTGATCGACCTCTGCGGCGAGTATGACCGCAACCTCGCGCAGGTCGAGCATGGGATGGGGGTCAACATCCTGCGGCGCGGGAACCGCCTTTCGGTCATCGGCGAGAGGGGCGCGCGGGAACAGGCGGCAGCGGTGCTGCGGTCGCTCTACGCCCGGCTCGAGGCGGGGCGCGGCGTGGTCGCGGGCGACGTCGACGGCGCGATCCGGCTGGGCCGCCCCGCGCCGGGCCCGTCGGCCGAGGGCGAGCAGATCGAGATGTTCTCGGGTGCGCGCTACGCGCTCCAGACCCGCAAGCGCCCGATCGAGCCGCGGACCGAGGCGCAGAAGGCCTACGTCGCGAACCTCTTCGACAACGAGCTCGGCTTCGGCATCGGCCCGGCGGGGACGGGGAAGACCTACCTCGCCGTGGCCGTGGGCGTGACGCTGTTCATCGCCGGCGCGGTCGAGAAGATCATCCTGTCGCGCCCGGCGGTCGAGGCGGGCGAGCGCCTGGGCTTCCTGCCCGGCGACATGAAGGAGAAGATCGACCCCTACATGCAGCCGCTCTATGACGCGCTGAACGACTTCCTGCCGCAGAAGCAGCTTCAGAAGATGATGGAGGAGAAGCGGATCGAGATCGCGCCCCTCGCCTTCATGCGCGGCCGCACGCTCTCCAACGCCTTCGTCGTGCTCGACGAGGCGCAGAACGCGACGACGATGCAGATGAAGATGTTCCTCACGCGGCTGGGCGAGGGCAGCCGGATGGTCATCACCGGCGACCGCACGCAGGTGGACCTGCCGCGGGGCGTTCCCTCCGGCCTGCGCGACGCCGAGCGCATCCTCGCGGGCGTGAAGGGCGTCAGCTTCAACTACTTCACGTCGAAGGACGTCGTGCGCCACCCGCTGGTGGCGCGGATCATCGAGGCCTACGAGGCCGACGAGGGGGCGCCGGGTGCCGCAGGCTGATGCCGCCGAACCGCTGGTCGACACCGTGGTGGAGGACGCGCGGTGGGACGGCCTCGGGCTCGGGCGGCTCGCGGACCGCGCGGTGGCGGCCACCCTCGCCGGGCTGCGGCTGCCGGTGCAGGGGCTGTCGGTCTGCGTCATGGGCTGCGACGACGCGCGGATCGCCGCGCTGAACGCGGACTTCCGGGGCCGGCCCGCGCCCACGAACGTGCTCAGCTGGCCCGCGCACGACCGTCCGCGCGCGGGCCCGGGCCAGCCACCGGAACCGCCGGAGGCGGGGACGGACGACGATCCCGAACCGCTGGGCGACATCGCGCTCGCCTTCGACACCTGCGCGGCCGAGGCGGCGGCCCAGGGCAAGGCGCTGCCCGATCATGTCACGCACCTCATCGTGCACGGCACGCTGCACCTTCTGGGCTACGACCACGGCGACGACGCGGACGCGGCGCTGATGGAGGCCGCCGAGACGCGGATTCTCGCGGGCCTCGGGGTTGCGGACCCCTACTGACGGGCGATATTGCATCGGGCCGCCCCCGTCCGGGGGACGGCCATCGCGGTGAAGGACAGATGGGCAGTCGGAACGACGATACGCCGCCGGCGGGCGCGGGCCTCGGGGCCGAGCCCGCCGACCCCCCCGAACAGGGACGCAGCCTCTTCGAGCGGATCTTCGGCCCGCGCGCCCCGGCCGAGGCCGCCGACGCCACGGTCGAGCCCGCCGCCGCGCAGCGCGCGGGCGAGACGCCCGGCCCGGCGCTTCCCGGCCTTGCCAACCTGCGCCGCCTGCGGGTGGACGACGTGGCCATCCCCAAGGTGGAGATCGTGGCCGTGCCGCTCGACATCGGGCGGGACGAGCTGGTCGCGGTCTTCCGCGAGCACGGCTTCAGCCGCCTGCCCGTCTACAAGGGGACGATGGACCATCCGCAGGGCCTCGTGCTGCTGAAGGACCTCGCGCTGCAGCACGGGTTCGGGGCGGGGGGGCGGTTCAGCCTGCGGCGGATGCTGCGGCCCATCCTCTACGCGCCGCCCTCGATGCCGGTGGGCATCCTCCTGCAGAAGATGCAGAAGGACCGGGTCCACATGGCGCTCGTCATCGACGAGTACGGCGGGGTCGACGGCCTCGTGACCATCGAGGACCTGATCGAGACGGTCATCGGCGAGATCGAGGACGAGCACGACGAGGCCGACGCCGCGCAGTGGAAGGAAGAGCGTGCGGGCGTCTGGCTGGTCCAGTCCACCGCCCCGCTCGATGCCTTCGAGGCGGCGATCGGCCTGCGGCTGCGACAAGGCGACGAGGACGAGGAGATTGACACGCTGGGCGGGCTGGTGTTCCTGCGGACCGGGCGGGTGCCCGCGCGGGGCGAGATCGTGGTGCACGAATCCGGGGCCGAGTTCGAGGTGGTCGACGCCGATCCGCGCCGCCTGAAGCGGCTTCGCGTGCGTCTGCCCGGCGCCGCCCCCGCGCCGGCCCGCCGGGTCGGGGACGAGGTGGCGGAGGCCGAGGCGGCGATGCGGGGGCGGGCGGAATAGGATGGCGCGCTTTGCCCGCCCGGCGTGGCGGGATCTTCTGCTGGTCGCGGCCCTGGGCGCGGTCGCCGCGACCGGGCTGGCCCCGACCCAGGCCTGGTACCTGTCGCTTCCCGCCTTCGCGGTGATCCTTTGGCGCATCGCCCGGGCGCCCGGAGCGGGCGCTGCCGCCTGGACCGGGTGGGCTGCGGGGGCGGGCTGGTTCGCGCTCGCGCTGTCGTGGATCGTCGAGCCCTTCCTCATCGAGCCCGAGGTCTACGGCTGGATGGCCCCCTTCGCGCTGGTGCTGATGGCGGGCGGCCTCGCGCTGTTCTGGGCGGCCGGGGCGGGCCTCGGGCACCGGCTTGCGCGGGAGCCCGCGGCGCGCGTGGTGGCGGTGGCGCTGGCGCTGACCGTGACCGAGATGCTGCGCGGGATCGTCCTGACCGGGTTCCCCTGGGCCATGCCGGGGCATGTCTGGGCGGCGACGCCCGTGGCGCAGGGCGCGGCGCTGCTCGGGGGGGGCGGGCTGACGGCGCTGGCGCTGCTGCTCGCGGCGGCGCCCGCGGCGCTCGGCTGGCGCGGCGGGGTCGCGGCGGTGGCGGCGCTGGGCCTTGCCTGGTGGGGGGGGCAGGCGCGGCTCGACCGGCCGATGCCCCCCGACCGCGACGTGACGGTCCGCCTCGTCCAGCCCGCCGCCGACCAGCGCATCAAGTGGAACCCCGACGAGGCCGAGCGCCTGTTCGGGCTGCAGCTGTCGATGACGGCCGAGGCACCCCGTCCCGACGTCGCGATCTGGCCCGAGACGGCGGTGCCCTATCTCTTCGAGGAGGGGGGCCGGGTTCCGCTGGACATGGCCGCCGCCGCGCGCGGCGCGGTCGTGATCGCCGGCGTCCAGCGGCTGGAGGGCGATCGCGCCTTCAACAGCCTCGTCGCGCTCGACCCGGCCGGTGCGGTCGCGGCGCGGTACGACAAGCATCACCTCGTGCCCTTCGGCGAATACGTGCCCTTCGGCGACCTCGCCTGGCGCTGGTTCGGCCTGCGGGGCTTCGCGGCGCAGCTCGGGTCGGGCTTCTCGGCGGGACCGGGGCCGGCAATCCTCGACCTCGGCCCGCGGCTGGGCCGGGTGCTGCCCATGATCTGCTACGAGGCGATCTTCTCCTGGGCCGCGCGGGTGCCGGGGCAACGGCCGGACTGGCTGCTGCAGATCACCAACGACGCCTGGTTCGGAACCTGGCAGGGACCGTTCCAGCATTTCGACCAGGCGCGGCTCCGGGCGATCGAGCAGGGGCTGCCGCTCGTGCGCGTGGCCAACACCGGGGTCACCGCGATGATCGACGCGCGGGGGCAGGTCGTGGCCGACCTTCCCTTCGGCGAGCCGGGCTTCCTGGACGCGGCGCTGCCCGGGGCGCTCGCGGCCACGCCCTACGCGCGCTGGGGCGACGCCCCGCTGTGGGCGCTGTTGCTGGCGGGGCTCGGCGCGGTCGTGGCGGCGGGGCGCGGCAAGCGCGCCGCTTGACGGCCCCCGCCGGCCGGCGTAGCGCGTGCCACCTGGCGTCACAACGGCTTCCTGGCGTGGCGCGTCAACCCCATCGGAGCACGTTCCCATGTCCCGCTCGTCCTACGTCTTCACCTCGGAGTCGGTCTCCGAGGGCCACCCCGACAAGGTCTGCGACCGCATCTCGGATGCGATCCTCGACGCCTTCCTCGCCGAGGAGCCGACCGCGCGCGTCGCCTGCGAGACCTTCGCCACGACGAACCGCGTGGTCGTGGGGGGCGAGGTGGGGCTGACCGATCCGGCGCGGCTGCGCGACATGCAGGGCCGCGTGGCGGACATCGTGCGCGCCTGCGTGCGGGACATCGGCTACGAGCAGGACAAGTTCCACTGGCGGACCTGCGAGGTGACGAACCTTCTGCATTCGCAGTCGGCGCACATCGCGCAGGGGGTCGACCGCGACGGCGCGGGCGACCAGGGGATCATGTTCGGCTATGCGACCGACGAGACGCCCGCGATGATGCCGGCCCCGATCCAGTATGCCCACGCGATCCTGCGCCGGCTCGCCGAGGTGCGGAAGTCGGGGGCGGAGCCGACGCTGCGGCCCGACGCGAAGTCGCAGATCTCGCTGCGCTACGAGGATGGGCGGCCGGTGGAAGTCACCTCGCTCGTGCTGTCCACCCAGCACGCGCACGAATCGCAATCCTCCGCCGACATCCGCGCCATCGTGGAGCCGCACGTCCGCGCCGTGCTGCCCGAGGGCTGGCTGACGGACCGCACCGAATGGTGGGTGAACCCCACGGGCACCTTCGTGATCGGCGGGCCCGACGGCGACGCGGGGCTGACGGGCCGCAAGATCATCGTCGACACCTACGGGGGGGCCGCCCCGCATGGCGGCGGCGCCTTCAGCGGCAAGGATCCGACGAAGGTCGACCGCTCGGCCGCCTACGCCGCGCGGTACCTGGCGAAGAACGTGGTCGCGGCGGGCCTCGCGCGGCGCTGCGTGATCCAGGTGAGCTACGCGATCGGCGTGGCGAAGCCGCTGTCGATCTACGTCGACACCCATGGCACGGGGATCGTTCCCGATGCCCGGATCGAGCAGGCGGTGGCCGAGGTGATGGACCTCACCCCGCGCGGGATCCGCACGCATCTGGGGCTGAACCGCCCGATCTACGCGCGCACGGCTGCCTACGGCCACTTCGGCCGCGCACCCGAGGCGGACGGCGGCTTCTCGTGGGAACGGACGGACCTGACCGGGGCGCTGAAGGCCGCCGTCTGAGGGGGGCGCATGTCCGATACCGGGCCGGAGCGGCGCAACTTCTACGGCCGCGTCCACGGCAAGACGCTGCGCGCAAGCCAGAAGGCCTATCTGGCCGAGGATCTCGCCGCGCTGACGCTGCCCGGGGTCACGCGCGAGGCGAACCCCGGCCGCGTCCCGCTCGACGTGGAGGCGCTGGCGGGCGGGCGGCCCCTGTGGCTGGAGGTGGGCTTCGGCGGGGGCGAGCATCTGGTGCACATGGCGCAGGCCAACCCGCAGGCGATGCTGATCGGCTGCGAGCCCTTCGTGAACGGCATCGCGATGCTCTTGGGCAAGATCCGGCAGGCGGGGGTCGCCAACGTGGCGATCCATCCCGGCGACGTGCGCGACCTGTTCGACGTGCTGCCCCCCGGCTGCCTGTCGCGCGTGTTCCTCAACTATCCCGACCCCTGGCCCAAGGCGCGCCACCACCGCCGCCGGTTCGTGACGCCGGGCTACCTCGATCCGCTCGCCCGCGCCTGCGCGCCGGGCGCCGAGTTCCGCGTGGCGACCGACATCCCCGACTACGTCCGCCAGACGCTGGAGGAGGTGCCGAAGGCGGGCTTCGACCTGATCGCGCAGGGTGCCGAGCCTTGGGACGACTGGCTGCCCACGCGCTACGAGCGGAAGGCGCTGCGCGAGGGGCGCAGCCCCCGTTACCTCGCCTTCCGCCGGGCGGCGTAGACCGCGCGCGGCGGCTGCGCTATCACCGCCCGGCATCAAGGAGCCGCCATGTCCGCCCACGCCGCACCCCAGCCGATGACCGCCCGCGCCTCGGGCCCGCTGACCGGGGTGGCGGCGGTGCCGGGCGACAAGTCGATCAGCCACCGCGCGCTGATCCTGGGCGCGATGGCGGTGGGCGAGACGCGGGTGACGGGCCTTCTGGAGGGGCAGGACGTGCTCGACACGGCGTCCGCGATGCGCGCCTTCGGGGCGGAGGTGACGCGGCACGGCCCCGGCGAGTGGTCGGTGCACGGCGTGGGCGTGGGGGGCTTTGCCGAGCCCGAGGGCGTGATCGACTGCGGCAACTCCGGCACCGGGGTCCGGCTGATCATGGGCTGCATGGCGACGACCGCGATGACCGCGACCTTCACCGGCGACGCATCCCTGCGCAGGCGCCCGATGGGCCGCGTGACCGAGCCGCTGTCGCTGTTCGGCGCGCGGGCCTGGGGGCGGCGCGGCGGGCGGCTGCCGATGACGGTGACGGGGGCCGCCGACCCGGTCCCCGTGCGCTACGCGCTGCCCGTGCCCTCCGCGCAGGTGAAGTCGGCGGTGCTTCTCGCGGGCCTCAACGCGCCCGGCGAGACGGCTGTGATCGAGCGGGAGCCGACGCGCGACCATTCCGAGCGGATGCTCGCGGGCTTCGGCGCGCAGGTGCGCGTCGAGGACGGGCCGGAGGGGCGCGTCATCACCCTGACCGGCCGGCCCGAGCTTCGCCCCCAGCGGGTCGCCGTGCCGCGCGACCCGTCGAGCGCGGCCTTCCCGGTCTGCGCGGCGCTGGTGGTGCCGGGGTCCGAGATCACCGTGCCCGGCGTCAGCCGCAACCCCACGCGCGACGGGCTTTACCGCACGCTGCTGGAGATGGGGGCCGCCATCGCCTTCGAGAACCCGCGCGACGAGGGCGGCGAGCCGGTCGCGGACCTGCGCGTGCGCTTCTCGCCCGACCTGCGCGGCGTGACGGTGCCCGCGGACCGCGCGGCCTCGATGATCGACGAGTTCCCGGTCCTGTCGGTCGTCGCCGCCTTCGCGGAGGGCAGCACCGTGATGCGCGGCGTCACGGAGCTGCGCGTGAAGGAAAGCGACCGCATCGACGCGATGGCCCGGGGCCTGCGCGCCTGCGGGGTGCGGGTGGAGGAGACGCCCGACACCATGACGGTTCACGGCATGGGCGCCGGGGGCGTGCCGGGCGGGGCCACCTGCGCGGTGCATCTCGACCACCGCATCGCCATGAGCTTCCTGGTGCTGGGGATGGCCGCGAAGGCCCCCGTGGGGGTCGACGACGCCTCGCCCATCGCGACCTCGTTCCCGACGTTCGGGGGGCTGATGCGGGGCCTCGGCGCCGCGCTGGACGCCGGCGTGCCGTGACCTTCACCGTCGCCATCGACGGCCCCGCCGCGGCGGGGAAGGGGACGATCGCCCGGGCGCTGGCCGAGCGGTTCGGCTTCGCGCATCTCGACACCGGGCTGCTCTACCGGGCGGTGGCGGCGAGGGGGGGCGATCCGGTCGCGGCGGCGCGGGGGCTGACGGCCGGGGATCTCGCCCATCCCGGCCTCCGCAGCCTCGCGATGGGGCAGGCCGCGAGCCGCGTCGCCGTCATCCCCGAGGTCCGCGCGGCGCTGGTCGACTTCCAGCGCGCCTTCGCGCGGCGGCCGGGGGGCGCGGTGCTCGACGGGCGCGACATCGGGACGGCGATCTGCCCCGAGGCCGAGGTGAAGCTCTACGTCACCGCGAGCGACACGGTGCGCGCGCACCGCCGCTGGCTGGAGCTGGGCGGGGACGAGTCCGAGGTTCTGGCGCAGGTGCGCGAGCGCGACGCGCGCGACGCGAACCGTGCCGCGGCGCCCATGGCGGTGGCGGCCGACGCGCTGGTGCTCGACACGAGCGCGATGACGGTGGACGAGGCGGTCGCGCGCGCGGTGGCGCGCGTCGCGGCGCGGCTGGACGGCCGTGCCGGCTGAGGGGGCGGCGCGGCTCGTGTTCCACGTGCCGGGCCAGTACCTCGGCGCGCCGCGCTACCTCGCGCTCTTCGACCGGCTCGACCGGGCGTTCCGGCCGCGCGGCGCCGCGATCGAGTGGCGCGACCGGCGCGACGGGCCGCGCGACGACGCCCCGGGCGCCGCGGCGCATTACGACGACGGCGACCTCCACATCCTCGACATGGGCCGCGTGCGGGGGCCGGGCATCCTGAACGCGGGCGTGGCCTACATCGCGCCGTGGTGGCACCTCGACCCGGCGGGGGTGCAAGGGGACAGCGGCATCGGCGCGCTGGACTACGACCCGCGCGCCGTGGGCTACGCCGCCGCGAGGCCCTTCTTCGAGGCGATGCGCGCCGAGTTCGTGACCCCGCGCCGGTCGCGGCGCGACCAGACGGAGGCGGTGACGCCCTTCCGCGACGGCGCCGTCGCCGTCTTCCTGCAGGGGCGGACCCCCGCCCGGCTGGGCCAGGCGCATTGCACGGCCGTGGAGATGCTGCGGGCGGTGGCGCGCGGCGCGGGCGGGCGCGAGGTGATCGCGAAGCCCCATCCCCTCGCGGCCGAAGCCGACGCCGAGACGATCGCCGCCGTCCGGGCCGAGGGGCTGGCGGTCACCGCGACGACGGCCAACGTCCACGACATCCTCGCGGCCTGCGCCTGCACCGTGTCGTTCAACTCCGCCGTCGCGATGGAGGGCTTCCTGCACCGCAAGCCCGCGATCCTGTTCGGCCGGTCCGACTTCCACCACATCTGCGAGACGGTGCGCGACCCGGCCGACTTCCCCGCCGCGCTCGCGCGGACGCTGGCCCGCCCGCCGGGGGGCTACGCGCAGTACCTGAAGTGGTATCTGGGGCGGCATTGCCTCAACCTGCGGGGGCCGCGCTTCGCCGAACGGGTACAGGCGGTCTTCGACGCGGCGGGGTTCCCGGCCGCGCGCCTCGGCCTCTCGGCGGGCTAGGGACGGGCGGCCGCGCCGCCGCTTGCCCTGCCGGTGCGAAGCGTCTATAGGCCGCGCATCCGGCCGCACCCCCCGAAGGGCGCCGGCGGATGCAGACCGGCGGAGCCAACCGCCCGGCCAGTCACCACACGAAAAGGAACACGAACGGCATGTGCGCTAAAGCATCCATGGAAGAATTCGAGGCCCTGCTGGCCGACAGCCTCTCGATCGACACGCCCCAGGAAGGCTCGGTCGTCAAGGGCCGCGTCATCGCCATCGAGGCGGGGCAGGCGATCATCGACGTCGGCTACAAGATGGAGGGCCGCGTCGACCTCAAGGAATTCGCAGGCCCCGGCGAGTCGCCCGACATCAGCGTCGGCGACGAGGTCGAGGTCTTCCTCGACCGCGTGGAGAACGCCCGCGGCGAGGCGTCGATCAGCCGCGACAAGGCCAAGCGCGAGGAAGCCTGGGACCGCCTCGAGAAGGCCTACGCGTCGGAGGCGCGCGTGGACGGCGCGATCTTCGGCCGCGTCAAGGGCGGCTTCACGGTCGACCTGGGCGGCGCAGTCGCGTTCCTGCCCGGCAGCCAGGTCGACGTGCGCCCGGTGCGCGACGCGGGCCCCCTGATGGGCCTCAAGCAGCCCTTCCAGATCCTGAAGATGGACCGCCGCCGCGGCAACATCGTCGTGTCGCGCCGCGCCATCCTCGAGGAGAGCCGCGCCGAGCAGCGCGCCGAGGTGATCGGCAACCTGTCCGAGGGGCAGGCGATCGACGGCGTGGTGAAGAACATCACCGAATACGGCGCCTTCGTGGATCTCGGCGGCGTCGACGGCCTGCTGCACGTGACCGACATGGCCTGGCGCCGGGTCAACCACCCGTCCGAGATCCTGTCGATCGGCGAGACCGTGCGCGTGCAGGTCATCAAGATCAACAAGGAGACGCACCGCATCAGCCTCGGGATGAAGCAGCTCCAGTCCGACCCCTGGGACTCGGTGGAGCGGATGTATCCGATCGGCAGCGTCCACAAGGGCCGCGTCACCAACATCACCGACTACGGCGCCTTCGTGGAGCTGGAGGCGGGGGTCGAGGGCCTCGTGCACGTCTCCGAGATGTCGTGGACGAAGAAGAACGTCCACCCCGGCAAGATCGTGTCCACCTCGCAGGAGGTCGAGGTCATGGTGCTGGAGATCGACAGCGCCAAGCGCCGCGTCAGCCTCGGTCTGAAGCAGACCCAGCGCAACCCCTGGGAGGTCTTCGCCGAGACGCACCCGGTCGGCAGCCAGATCGAGGGCGAGGTCAAGAACATCACCGAGTTCGGTCTGTTCGTCGGCCTCGACAACGACATCGACGGGATGGTGCACCTGTCGGACCTGTCGTGGGACCAGCGCGGCGAGGACGCGATCCAGAACTACCGCAAGGGCGACACCGTCAAGGCGCAGGTCACCGAGGTCGACGTCGAGAAGGAGCGGATCAGCCTCTCGGTCAAGGCGCTGGGCGACGACACCTTCACCGACGCGGTCGACGGCGTGAAGCGCGGCTCGATCATCACCACCACCGTCACCGCGGTGGAGGATGGCGGGATCGAGGTCGACTACAACGGCATGAAGTCCTTCATCCGCCGCAGCGACCTCGCCCGCGACCGCGCCGACCAGCGCCCCGAGCGCTTCCAGGTGGGCGACCACGTGGACGCGCGCGTGACCAACGTCGACAGCAAGACCCGGCGGCTCGGCCTGTCGATCAAGGCGCGCGAGATCGCCGAGGAGAAGGAGGCGGTCGAGCAGTACGGCTCGTCCGACTCGGGCGCCTCGCTGGGCGACATCCTGGGGGCGGCGCTCAAGGTCGGCGACCGGACCTGACGGCACCGGCGAGCCCGGCGCGAAGGCCCCGCCCCCGAGGCGGGGCCTTTCCGCCTCGGCGGGGCGGGGCCTGACCTGCGGACGGGGCTTTCGTGTTTGCCCGGCGGGAAATAATGCCTATAGTCCCAAGGCGGTAGCGACGGAGCGGCATCCGGTCCGCCGGCAGTCGCGAGGGGGGCGTCGATGATCCGGTCGGAACTGATCCAGAAGATCGCGGAGGAGAACCCGCATCTGACGCAGCGCCATGTGGAGCGGATCGTCAACACCGTCTTCGAGGAGATCATCGCCGCGCTGGCCAAGGGCGACCGGGTCGAGCTGCGCGGCTTCGGGGCCTTCTCGGTCAAGGCGCGCGACGCGCGGGTGGGGCGGAACCCCCGCACCGGCGAGGCGGTGAAGGTCGAGGACAAGAAGGTGCCCTTCTTCAAGACCGGCAAGCTTCTGCGCGACCGGCTGAACGCCAGGTGATCCGGCCCGGCCGGCGGCCACCCATCCGCGAAAGGGGTCCGCGATGATCCGCTTCCTTCGGTTCCTGCTCGTGGCCGCGCTCGCGCTGGCGCTGGTCACCGTGGCGCTGGCCAACCGCGACCCGGTCTCGCTGCGGCTGCTGTCGGACGACCTCGCCGCCTTCGCGGGCCGCAACTGGTCGGCGCAGGTGCCGCTGTTCCTCGTCTTCCTCGCGGGGGCGGCCGGGGGGCTTCTGGTCGGCTTCGTGTGGGAATGGGCGCGCGAGCACAAGCACCGCGCCACCGGGCGGTCCCGCGCGCGCGAGATCGCCCGGCTGGAGCGCGAGCTGGCCGAGCTGCGCGGCACGAAGGGGGGGCCGCAGGACGACGTGCTGGCGCTGATCGACCGTCGCAAGGCCGGCTGAGCGATGGGCGTGACCCGCGTCAAGATCTGCGGGCTGACGCGGCCCGCCGACGTGGCGGCCGCGGTCGCGGCGGGCGCGGCCTACGTGGGGTTCGTGTTCTTCCCGAAGTCGCCCCGCCACCTCGCGCCCGGCGCGGCGCGGGCGCTTGCGCTCGCCGTGCCGACGGGTATCGCCAAGGTGGGGCTGGTGGTGGACGCGGACGACGCGGCGCTCGATGCGCTGGCCGATGCGGTGCCGCTCGACATGCTGCAGCTTCACGGGCGCGAATCGCCCGAGCGCGTGGCCACGGTTCGCGCGCGCTACGGATTGCCGGTGATGAAGGCGGTCGGGGTGGCGACCGAGGCCGACCTGCCGGCCCTGCGCGACTACGGTCTGGTGGCGGACCAGCTCCTCGTCGATGCCAGGCCCGCCCCGGGGGCCGACCTGCCCGGCGGCAACGGCGTGGCCTTCGACTGGCGGCTGGTCGCCCGGCGCCGCTGGCTGCGCCCGTGGATGCTCGCGGGGGGGCTCACGGCCGGCAACGTGGCCGAGGCGGTGCGGCTGACGGGTGCCGCCCAGGTCGACGTGTCCTCGGGCGTCGAATCCGCGCCGGGGGTGAAGGATCCCGCGCGCATCGCGGCCTTCGTCGCGGCCGCCCGCGGCGATGAGGCCGTTCCCAACGGCGCGGCGCCGGGCTAGTCAGGACCATCCAGCAGGGAAAGCGCCATGCCCGACGACCGCATCAACAGCTACCGCACCGGCCCCGACGAGCAGGGCCGCTTCGGCCTCTTCGGCGGGCGCTTCGTCAGCGAGACGCTGATGCCGCTGATCCTCGACCTCGAGGCGCGGTACGAGCACGCCAAGACCGATCCGGCCTTCTGGGCCGAGATGGACCACCTGTGGACGCATTACGTGGGCCGGCCCTCGCCGCTCTACCTCGCGGAGCGGCTGACCGCGCACCTCGGCGGTGCCAGGGTCTACATGAAGCGCGACGAGCTCAATCACACCGGCGCGCACAAGATCAACAACGTGCTGGGCCAGATCATCCTCGCCCGCCGGATGGGCAAGACGCGGATCATCGCCGAGACGGGGGCGGGGCAGCACGGGGTGGCGACGGCCACGGTCTGCGCGAAGTTCGGGCTGAAGTGCGTGGTCTACATGGGCGCGCACGACGTGGAACGGCAGGCCCCGAACGTCTTCCGCATGAAGCTGCTGGGGGCCGAGGTGGTGCCCGTCACCTCGGGGCGCGGAACGCTGAAGGACGCGATGAACGACGCGCTGCGCGACTGGGTGACGAACGTGCGCGACACGTTCTACTGCATCGGCACGGTGGCCGGGCCCCACCCCTATCCGGCGATGGTGCGCGACTTCCAGTCGATCATCGGGCGCGAGGTCCGCTGGCAGCTCGCCGAGGCCGAGGGCGAGGGGCGGCTTCCCGACACGCTGGTCGCCGCGATCGGCGGCGGGTCGAACGCGATGGGGCTGTTCCACCCGTTCCTCGACGACCCCTCGGTCGCGATCGTCGGGGTGGAGGCCGGGGGCAAGGGCGTGGACGACCGGATGCAGCACTGCGCATCCCTCACCGGCGGCCGGCCCGGCGTGCTGCACGGGAACCGCACCTACCTGCTGCAGGACGGCGACGGGCAGATCCTCGAGGGCTTCTCGATCAGCGCGGGGCTCGACTATCCCGGGATCGGGCCGGAGCACGCCTGGCTCCACGACACGGGGCGGGCACGGTATGTCAGCATCACCGACGCCGAGGCGCTGGAGGCGTTCCAGCTCTGCTGCGCGCTCGAAGGCATCATCCCCGCGCTGGAGCCGAGCCACGCGCTTGCCCAGGTGATGAAGATCGCGCCGGGCCTGCCCGCCGACCACATCATCGTCATGAACATGTGCGGGCGGGGCGACAAGGACATCTTCACCGTGGCGAGGCACCTCGGCTTCGACATGAAGGTCTGATCCGGGACGGCGCGCGGTCAGGGCACCACCGCCAGCAGAAGGAAGACCGCGAAGACCACGAGGTGCACGGCCCCCTGCAGGACGGTCGTGCGCCCCGTCCCGAGCGTCAGGCTGGCCACGTAGAGCGTCAGCGCGAGAAGGACGATCTTCTCGTCGGTCAGCCCCAGGATCAGCGGCCGCCCGGTCACGACCGAGACGACCGCGACTGCGGGCACGGTCAGCCCGATGCTGGCCACCGCCGACCCGAGCGCGAGGTTCATCGAGCTTTGCAGCCGGTTGGCCAGCGCCGCCTTGACCGCGGCCATCCCCTCGGGCAGCAGGACCACCCCGGCGATCGCGACGCCCACGACCGCGTTGGGCAGGCCCGCCGCCGCCACCGCCCGGCCCAGCGGCGCGGACAGAAGCTTGGCCAGAAGCACCACCGCCGTCAGCGAGATGACGAGCAGCACGGCGCTGGCCGCCACGACCGGCGCGCGGGGGCGGTTCGACAGCGGCACCGCCGCCCCCTCGGGCAGCACCGCCACGTCGAGGAAGTAGTCGCGGTGCCGGATTGTCTGGACGAAGATGAAGGTCATGTAGAGCAGCAGCGACGCGCCCCCGATCACCACGAGCTGCGCGGTCGCGAAGGTCGGCCCGCGCGTCGCGTCGGTGTAGTTGGGCAGCACCAGCGTCACGACCGCCAGCGTCCCCAGCACCGCGAGCGCGGCGGCGGCGGCGTTGACGCGGACCGCCTGCTCGCGGTGCCGCCGGCCGCCCAGCACGAGGCAGAGCCCGACGATCCCGTTGAGCACGATCATGACGGCGGCGAAGACCGTGTCGCGCGCCACGGTCTCGCTTCCCGGCGTCGCCGACAGCAGGATCGACACGATCAGCGCCACCTCGATCACCGTGACGGCGACCGCGAGGATGATCGACCCGAAGGGCTCGCCCACGCGGAGCGCGAGAACCTCGGCGTGGTGGACGGCCGCGAAGACCGCACCGCCCAGAAGCCCCGCCGCCGCGACCAGCACCGGCACCGCGGCGGCGGGCAGCAGGCCCAGCGCCTGGGCGGCCAGCAGGCCGCAGGCCGCAAGCGGCAGCAGGGCCGCCCAGGGCGGCAGCTTCTGTCCGACCGCGGCTGAGGACACGGCGCACCTTTCCGGCAGGGGCCGCGTCACCCTGCGGGCAGGGCGGGGGGGTGTCAATCGGCCGGCGGGCCTAGCCTGCGTCGAGCGCGTGGGCGCGCAGCACGTCGAGGGGCACGATCCCCAGCGTTGCGCGGTGGGTCGCCGCGAGGTTCACCCGCGGGGCGGCCCCCTCCTCGCAGGCCTGGAGGAACCGGCCGGCGCAGAGGCACCAGCGGTCGCCCGCCTTCAGCCCGGGAAACCCGTACTCGGGCCGCGGGGTCGACAGGTCGTTGCCGAGATACTTCGACAGCGCGAGAAACTCGTCGGTCATCACCGCGCAGACCGTGTGCAGGCCCCGGTCCGCCGGCCCGGTGTCGCAGCAGCCGTTGCGGAAGAACCCGGTCAGGGGCCGTGCGGAGCACGGCTCCAGCGCGGTGCCGAGCACATTGATCGGGGCGAGGCGGTCATCGGCGGGCATGGCGGGCTCCTTCAGCGGAAACGGTCGACGAGCCGCGCGAGCGGACCGCGCGCATCCGGTTCCGGCGCAGGTTCCGGCGCGGGGGGGGCCGCGGCGGGCCGGGCCTTGGCGTCGGTCCTCTGCGGCACGGTGCGGAGCGCCACGGCGTTCAGGAACCGCGCGTCGTCGCCCTGCGCCAGCGCCGGCGCGCCGTCGGCGATCCCGCGCAGCAGGTCGTCGAGCCAGACCGCGTCGGCCCTCGCGAAGTCCGACAGCACGTAGCCCGCCACCGCGTCCTTGTGGCCGGGGTGGCCGATCCCGATCCGCACGCGCGCGTAGCCCTCGCCGAGGTGCTGGTGGATCGACCGCAGGCCGTTGTGCCCCGCATGCCCGCCCCCGTGCTTCACGCGCACCCGGCCCGGGGCGAGGTCGAGCTCGTCGTGGAAGACGGTGACGGCGGCGAGGGGAAGCTTCCAGAACCGCAGCGCCTCGCCCACCGAACGGCCGGAGTCGTTCATGAAGGTCTCGGGCTTGAGGAGGAGCACCTTTCCGTCGCCGAGGCGCCCCTCGGCCACGCGGCCCTGGAAGCCGCGCCTCCACGGGGCGAAGCCGTGGCCGGCGGCGATCCGGTCGAGCGCCATGACGCCCACGTTGTGCCGGTTGCCCGCATACTGCGCGCCCGGATTGCCGAGGCCCACCCAGAGTCTCACGCCCGCCTCCTGTCCACGGAGGCCATCATAGCGCGGCGGGCGCAAATGGAAACGCGGGACGGCCGTGCCATCCCGCGTTCCGCAAGGTCCGGTGACGAAGGCCTAGTCGGCCTCCGCCTCGCCCTCGTTGTCCGACGACCGCAGGCCCGAGGGGGCCGAGATGTTGCCGATCACGAAGTTCCGGTCGATCGTGGGCGTCGCCCCTTCGGGCAGGGTCACGTCGTTGATGTGGATCACGTCGCCGATGTTCCGCCCGGTCAGATCGACCGTGATGTGGTCGGGGATCTCGCCCGCCGTCACCTCCAGCTCGACCTCGGGGCGCACCACGGTCAGCGTGCCGCCGCGCTTCAGCCCGGGGGCCTTGTCGTGGTTCTCGAAGGTGACGTGGATGAACAGCTTCACGCGGCTCGTGCGGCGCAGCCGCAGGAAGTCGACGTGCGTGGGCGTGTCGCGCACGACGTCGCGCTGCACCCCCCGGCAGATCACGCGCACGTCGTCGTGCCCCGCGACCTTCAGGTTGAACAGCGTCTGCAGGAAGCGGCCCGCCTTCAGCCGCTTCGTCAGCGCGTTGTAGTCGATGCTGATCGCGAGCGGATCGGTTCCGCCGCCGTAGACGATGCCGGGTACGTTGCCCTCACGACGAGCTTGACGAGCGGCCCCCTTGCCTGTCCCCGTCCGCACCTCGGCCACAAGATCGGGGATCTCGCCAGCCATTGGTCTCTCCATTGCAAAGCCCGCCGCCCTCCAAGGGTGTGCGGCGCGACGGGGGTCTCCTAGCGGGGAATCGCGGGCTTGGAAAGCCGCAAACGCGCGCCGCCGCCCGCGCGGCCTTGGGTCGGCCCGCAAGACGGTGTATGGGGTCCGGCCGGCGCCCTTTCCACCGGCCGGAGACGACGATGACCATCGACGAGACAAACGCGGGCGACGTGGCCGTGATCGGCGGAAGCTTTGCGGGACTGACGGCGGCGCTCTACCTCGCGCGGTCGCGGCGGAGGGTCATGCTGTTCGATCTCGGCGAGACGCGCAACCGCGCCGCGGCCGACGCGCACGGCTTCCTCGGGCAGGACGGGCGCGCCCCGGACGCGATCCGCCGGGCCGGGCTGGCCGACGTGCTCGCCTACCCGACGGTGACGCATCTCGCCGACCGCGTCACCGCCATCCGGGCCGACGGCGGGGGCTTCCGGCTTTCGACCGCCGCCTCGGGCGACTTCGCGGCGCGCCAGGTGGTGCTCGCCTACGGGATGCGCGACGTGCTGCCGCCCGTTCCGGGCCTCGACGCGTGCTGGGGCCGCACCGTGATCCAGTGCCCCTACTGCCATGGCTACGAGCTCGCGGACCGGCCCACCGGCGTTCTGATGACCGAGCCGGGATCGGTCGACCACGCCCTGATGCTGGTCCAGTGGACGCGCGACATCCTCCTGTTCGCCAACGGCCACGCGGTGTCCGGGCGGGACCGGGCGGACCTCGCGGCGAAGGGCATCGGGGTTGTCGACGGGGTCGTGGCGCGCGTCGAACACGAGGGCCGCGCGCTCACCGCCGTCGTTCTGGAGGACGGCCGGCGCGTCGCGCGCGAGGTGCTGTACCTCGTGACCTGGTCCGAGCCGGCCTCGGACCTCGCGGCGCAGCTGGGCTGTGCCATGACCGACGATCCGGGCGGCCCCTTCGTCACGGTGGACGAGTGGCAGGCGACCTCGGTCCGCGGCGTCTTCGCGGCGGGCGACCTCGCGCGCCCGGTCTACGGGGCGGTGGCGGCCGCGGCGGCGGGCGCGCAGGCCGCGCATGGCTGCAACCATGTCCTCGTCGCGCGGACCTGAGGGGCGGCGGGACGAGGGGTCGGACGGGGTCGCGTCCACGAACGGAGCCATCATGTCGGCCATGGCCACCCTGCGGACCGCCCGGCCGGCGCTGGCCGCGTTCTGGACGATGGGCGTCCTGTGGGGCACGTTCGCGGCCGTCCTGCCGGACCTGAAGACGCAACTCGGCGTGGACGAGGCCGGCTTGGGGCTGCTGCTGTTCACGACGCCGCTCGCCGCGACGGCGGCGATGCTGCTGGCGCCGTGGATCGGGGCGCGGCTTGGCCGCGTCGCGCTGCCGGTGGCGACGCTGCTGATGGCCGCGACCTTCATGCTGCCGGGGCAGGCCGTGCTTCCCGCGCTGTTCGTGACCGCCATGCTCGCCTGCGGGGCGGGGACGGGGCTGACCGACGTGCTGATGAACGCGCGGGTGACGACGCTGGAGGCGCGGCACGCGCGGCACCTGATGAACCTGTGCCACGCGGCCTATTCCTTCGGCTACGCGGCGGGGGCGGTCGCCACCGGCCTCCTGCGCGACATGGGCTGGGGGCCGGCCTGGGTCATGGGGACGATGGCGCTTCTCGCCGCCGCCTTCGCCCTGATGACGGGCGAGCGCGACGGCACCATCGAGGGGCTGGTGCGCCCGAGGGACGGCCCGCGCATCCCCCTCGGGCCCGTTCCCGTGTTCGGGGGCGCCATCGTCCTGATCGCCTTCCTCACCGAGAACGCGGCCGAGAACTGGTCGGCGCTCCACATCGAGAAGACGCTGGGCGGATCGGCCGCGCAGGGCGCGATGGGGCCCGCGGCGCTGGCGCTGACGATGGGCCTCGCACGGCTTGCGGGACAGGGGCTGATCGCCCGCGTCTCGCCCCTGCGGCTGCTGGGCGGGGGCTGCGTCATCGCGGCGCTGGGCGCCATGACGGCCGCCCTGGCCGCCTCGCCCGCGATGGCCTACGCGGGGTTCGTCGTGATGGGCATCGGGGCCTCGGTGATCGCGCCCACCGCCTTCACGCAGGTGGGCCGGCTGGCCCATCCCGACCTGCGCGCGCTGGCGGTCGCGCGGGCGACGCTGCTGGGCTATTTCGGCTATTTCTTCGGGCCGCCGGCGCTCGGCTTCGTCGCCGCCGGCTTCGGGCTGCGGATGGCCTTCACCATCGCGGCCGTGCTCCTGCTGTCGGTGCTGGTGCTGGCACCCCTGATGCTGCGGGCGCGGGCCTAGGCGGCCCAGTCCCCCTCGAACCCCTTCGGCACCAGGAGGTTGTGCCGGCCGAGCGCCCTGACGTCGCGCTCGCCGCAGAGCGCCATGCTGATGTCCAGCTCCTTCGCGATCACCTCCAGCGCCCGGGTCACGCCGGCCTCGCCGCGCGCGCCCAGCCCGTAGATGTAGCTGCGCCCGATCATCGTGCCGTGGGCACCCAGAGCCAGCGCCTTCAGCACGTCCTGGCCCGACCGGATCCCGCTGTCGAGCCAGACCTCGGTGCGGTCGCCCGCGGCCTTCAGGATCGACGGCAGCATCCGGATCGAGGACAGCGCGCCGTCGAGCTGCCGCCCGCCGTGGTTCGACACGATGATCGCGTCCGCCCCGAAATCCGCCGCGCGGGCCGCGTCGTCGGGGTCGAGGATGCCCTTCAGGATCAGCGTGCCGCCCCAGGCGTCCTTGATCGCCTGCACCTTGCCCCAGTCGAGCTGGGGGTCGAACTGCTCGGCCGTCCACGACATGAGCGACCGCAGGTCGCCCACCCCCTTCGCGTGGCCCACGATGTTGCCGAAGCTGCGCCGGCGCGTGCCCAGCATCTGCGCGCACCACATCGGTTTGGTGGCGAGGTTCGCGAGGTTCCTCAGCGTCAGGCGCGGGGGCGCGGTCAGGTCGTTCTTCAGGTCCTTGTGCCGCTGCCCGAGGATCTGGAGATCGAGCGTCAGCACGAGGGCCGAGCAGCGCGCGCGCTTCGCGCGCTCGATCATGGCGGCGACGAAGTCCCGGTCGCGCATGACGTAGAGCTGGAACCAGAAGGGCGCGGGGGAGGCGGCGGCCACATCCTCGATCGAGCAGATCGACATGGTGGACAGCGTGTAGGGCACGCCGAAGCGCGCCGCCGCCCGAGCCGCCTTGATCTCGCCGTCGGCGCACTGCATCCCGGTCATCCCCACGGGGGCGAGCGCCACCGGCATCGCGACGGGCTGGCCGATCATGGTGGAGGCGAGGCTGCGCCCCGACATGTCCACGGCCACCTTCTGCCGCAGCCGGATCTGCGCGAAGTCCGAGGTGTTCTCGCGGAAGGTCTGCTCGGTGTAGCTGCCGCTCTCGCAGTAGTCGAAGAACATCCGCGGCACGCGGCGGCGGTGTTCGCGCCTGAGGTCGTCGATGGCGGTGATGACGGGCGGCATGGGGTTCCCCGGGAACGGCCCGTCCGTGGTAGCAACCCGCGCGCGCGCCCGCAATCGGCCGTCAGGCCGAATGCGCCCCGGCCGCAAGGGCCGCGACGCGGGCCAGCACATCGGCCACGGGCATTCCCGAGCCGATGTCCCTCACGATCGCCGAGCCCACCACGCAGCCGTCTGCGACGCTGGCGATCCCCCGCGCCTGCTCGGGCGTGGTGATGCCGAAGCCCACGACCACCGGCAGCGCGGTCGCGGCCTTGATCCGGGCCACCTCGGGCGCCACCTGCGCGGGGTCCGCCGCCGCCGCCCCGGTGATCCCGGTGATCGAGACGTAGTAGACGAACCCGCTGGTGTTGCGCAGCACGGCCGGAAGGCGGCCTGCGTCGGTGGTGGGCGTGGCGAGGCGGATGAAGTCCAGCCCGGCGGCCTGCGCGGGGATGCAAAGCTCCCCGTCCTCCTCGGGCGGAAGGTCGACGACGATCAGCCCGTCGATGCCGGCCGCGCGCGCCTCGGCGAGGAACCGGCCGACCCCGCGCGAATGGATCGGGTTGTAGTAGCCCATCAGCACGATCGGGGTCGTCCGGTCGCGTTCGCGGAAGGCGCGCGCCATCCCCAGCGTCCGGTCGAGGGTCATGCCCCCCTCCAGCGCGCGCTGGCCCGCGCGCTGGATCGTCGGGCCGTCGGCCATGGGGTCGGTGAAGGGCATTCCCAGTTCGATCACGTCGACGCCCGCGGCCGGCAGCCCGTCCATCACCGCCTGCGAGACGGCCTCGTCGGGGTCGCCCGCCATGATGTAGGCGACGAAGGCGCGGCGGCCCTGCGCTGCCAGGCGGGCGAAGGTCGCGTCGATGCGGGTCGGCTCGGGCATGGGGCCTCCTCGGGCGGGTCGCCCGCAGCAGTGCCCAAAGCCGCGCGCGAACGCAAGAAGCCGCTCGTCAGGCGGCCGGGGCCACCTGGTCCAGCGGCGTGCCGGGCGTGGAGACGATCCACTGGACCCCGAACCGGTCCTGCACCATGCCGAAGCCCGCCGCCCAGAAGGTGCGGCCATAGGGGGTCAGCACCGTGCCGCCCTCGGCCAGGCGGTCGAAGACAGCCTCGCCCGAGGCCACGTCGTCCACCCGGTGCATCACCGCGAAGGCGGAGGCGGGCCGTGCCTCGGCCGCCGGACCCGAGACCCCGTGCGCGAGGTCCGAGCCCTGCAGGATCATCGTCCCGACCTTCAGCTGCGCATACATCACGCGGCCCGCGTCGCGGTCGGGGTCGGCGCCCGTCCCCTCGCCCGGGCCCTGCGGCGCCTCGTGGAACCGCATGACGTCGGCGGGTTCCGCGCCGAAGACCGCGGCATAGAAGTCCATCGCCTCGGCGCAGGTGCCGTCGAAGAAGAGATAGGGGGTCATGGCGTCGTCTCCGTTGCGCGGCATCGCCTTGCGCGGGCCGGGGCGCGGCCCTAGAAGCGGCGCGGTCGATGCGGGCGGGGTGTGGTCATGGGCTTCCGAATGGGGATCGTGGGGCTGCCGAACGTCGGCAAGTCGACGCTGTTCAACGCGCTGACCCGCACGGCGGCTGCACAGGCCGCGAACTTTCCCTTCTGCACGATCGAGCCCAACGTCGGCGAGGTCGCCGTGCCCGACGCGCGGCTCGAGACGCTGGCGGCGATCGCCCGGTCGCGGCAGGTGATCCCGGCGCGGATGACCTTCGTCGACATCGCGGGCCTCGTGCGCGGCGCCTCGAAGGGGGAGGGGCTGGGGAACCAGTTCCTCGCCAACATCCGCGAGTGCGACGCCATCGCGCATGTCCTGCGCTGCTTCGAGGACGGCGACATCACGCATGTGGAGGGCCGCGTGGACCCCGTGGCCGACGCCGGGACGATCGAGACCGAGCTGATGCTCGCGGACCTCGAAAGCATCGAGAAGCGCCGCGCGAACCTCGCGCGCAGGCTGAAGGGCGCCGACAAGGAGGCCGCCGACCAGGACCGCCTGCTGGCGGCCGCGCAGACGGCGCTGGACGCGGGCCGCCCCGCCCGCACCGTCACGGTGGCCGAGGACGACCGGCGCGCCTGGCGGATGCTGCAGCTTCTGACCGCGAAGCCCGTCCTCTACGTCTGCAACGTCGAGGAGGCGGCCGCGGCCGAGGGGAACGCCCGGTCCGCCCGCGTGGCCGAGATGGCCCGCGACCAGGGCGCCGCGAGCGTCGTCATCTCCGCCCGGATCGAGGAGGAGATCAGCCAGCTTCCCCCCGAAGAAGCGCGCGAGTTCCTGGCGACGATGGGCCTGCACGAGGCGGGCCTCGACCGCCTGATCCGCGCGGGCTACGCGCTGCTGGGCCTGCAGACCTATTTCACCGTCGGCCCCAAGGAGGCGCGCGCCTGGACGATCCCGAAGGGCACGCTCGCCCCCCAGGCCGCGGGCGTCATCCACGGCGACTTCGAGCGCGGCTTCATCCGCGCCGAGACGGTGGCCTACGACGACTACGTCGCGGGCAACGGCGAGGCGGGCGCGAAGGAGGCCGGCCGCTTCCGCGTCGAGGGCAGGACCTACGAGGTCAGGGACGGCGACGTCCTGCATTTCCTCTTCAGCGGCTGAGGCTGGCGCCGGGCGGCGCCGCTGGCTAGGCTGGCCGCGATGAAGCGCGGCGACGTCTCCTTCTGGTATGCGGACATGGGCGGGGTGCCCGTGCTGCGGCCCCCGCTCGGGGGCGACGCGCAGGCGGACGTCTGCATCGTCGGGGCGGGCTACACGGGGCTCTGGGCCGCCTGGTACCTGAAGACGGCCGATCCCACGCTCGACGTGCTGGTGGTCGAGCGCGCGTTCGCGGGCTTCGGCGCCTCGGGGCGGAACGGGGGCTGGCTGACGGGCGGCTTCGCCTGGAACCACGAGCGCTATGCGGCGACGAGCGACCGCCAGGCGGTGCGCGCGATGGTGGCGGCCATGAACGGCACGGTGGACGAGGTGATCCGCGTGGCGGAGGCCGAGGGGATCGAGGCCGACATCCTGCGCACCGACGAACTGATGGTCGCGGTCAACCCCGCGCAGCACGCGCGGATGCTGGCCGAGGTCGCGCACCGCCGCGCCTGGGGCGAGGAGGAGCGGGTCACGGCCCTGGGCCGCGAAGAGACGCTGGCGCGCGTGGCCATGCCCGGCGCCCTGGGCGCGATGCGGGTCGCGGGCGTCGCTCGGGTGCAGCCGGCGAAGCTGGTGCGCGGGCTGGCGCAGGCGGTGGAACGGCTGGGCGTGCGGATCGCCGAGGGGACCGCCGTGACGGCCATCGAACCCCGCCGCGTGACCACCGACCGGGGGACAGTGCGCGCGCGGATCGTGCTGCGCGCGACCGAGGGCTTCTCGGCCGACCTGCCGGGGCTGCGGCGCGACTGGCTGCCGCTCAATTCGGCGCAGATCGCGACGCCGCCGCTTCCGGCCGAGGTCTGGGACCGGATCGGCTGGACGGGGCACGAGATCCTGGGCGACTTCGCCCACGCCTACGCCTACTGCCAGCGCACGCGCGAGGGGCGGATCACGCTCGGCGGGCGGGGCACGCCCTACCGCTGGGGCTCGCGCACCGACACCGGGGGCGCGCCCACGGCGCGGACGGTCGACCTCCTCGCGGCGAAGCTGCGCCAGTTGTTCCCCGAGGCCGCGCGCTTCGGGATCGACCACGCCTGGTGCGGCGTGCTCGGCGTGCCGCGCGACTGGTGCGCGAGCGTGGGGTTCGACGCGCGGACGGGGCTCGGCCACGCGGGGGGCTACGTGGGCGTGGGGGTCAGCACCTCGAACCTCGCGGGACGGACGCTCGCGGACCTGGCGCTGGGCCGCGACACCGCGCTGGCCCGGCTTCCCTGGGTCAACCGCCACGTCCGGCGGTGGGAGCCGGAGCCCCTGCGCTGGCTGGGCGTCACCGGGATGTACACCGCCCTGCGCGCCGCCGACCGCGCCGAGGCGCGGCCGGGGGCCGGCCCGTCGCGCCTCGCGGCCTGGGGCAACCGGCTGACGGGGCGCTGAGGCCCGCGCCCTAGGGGCGCGACGCGAGGTCGAGCAGCCCGTCGTAGAGCGCGGTCGCCAGCGGGTCGGCGTCGGGCGGGTCCTCGTGCAGGCGGAAGGTGGTGCAGGTCAGCTTGCCGCGCCCCAGCCGCTTGTCGAACAGGAAGGCCGCGGGCTTGTGGACCCAGCCCACCACGACGCCGGCGTGGACGCGGCCGTGGAACTCCCACGGGCGGAACCCGAGCAGGACCTGGTGCGGCACGACGCGGCTGAACGACAGGTCGAACATCGGCCCGCCGGGGACATGCGCGAAGGCCCCGTCGCGCCGCAGCCACGAGAAGTTGCCGACCCAGTCGCCCCGCCAGATCGACTTGTGGCGGTTGACCATGTAGTAGCCCGGGAAGGTGAAGTACGACCCCGAGACCATGCCGCCGTGGCTGTCCTCGATGTGCATCGACATCGGGCCGTCGCGCGGGGGCGTGTCGTCGCGCAGGCGGCCCGATCCGCGCTGGACCGGGCGCACCGAGTAGAGGTTGCCCGGGATCCCCTCGGCCCGCCGGCTGGACCGCCAGGGTTCCGGGGCCATGTCGGTGCCGTCGTCGGCCCAGCGGGCCCGGTCGGGCACGAGCGGGTCGTCGGACAGCACCTGCAGGACGCGCGCCCCGCCGTTGATCGCGTTGATCCGCAGGGCGTCGAGGCCCTGCGTGACGAAGACCTCGGCGTCGATCTCGCGCACCAGCTCGTGCCCGATGTTGACCAGCCGCTGCGCCAGCGCCTCGCTGTCGGTGCAGAAGCGGAACACGCGGGACGGCTCGGGGCGCGCGGCGAAGACCGAGACCTGCTCGTCGTTCCGCGAAAGAACCGTGCCGTCGGGCGCGGTCACGGTGAAGACGGCCTTCCCGACGCCCGTGGCCGCATCCGCGGGCACGGGCACCTGCACCGGCGCATGGGCCACGCGCATCGGGCCCGTCGCGGGCAGCGCCGCCGATCCCGCCTGCCCCGCGAAGGACCAGTCGAGCCGCGCGCCCTCGGGCAGGGCGGCGCCGCCGGTCGCGACCCTGAGGTCGAAGGCGAGCGTCGCCCCCGCGCGCGCCGCGTGGTGCGGCAGGCCGGGCGCGATCACCACGTCGGCGTTCACGTCCGGCAGGGCCCTGGCGAAGACGCGCGGGTTGCGCGCCATGTCCATCAGGCCGTTGCCCTCCCAGTGCACGTCCGTGAATTCGGTGATCACGTAGCCCGCGATGGGCGCATGCGTGCGGATCACCTCGATCTCGTATTTGAGGTTCAGGTACTGGTGCCACTGCACCGCGTCGATGAAGGCATCGAAGGTGCCGAACACCTTCTGGAGCCCGAGCTCTGCGAACCGCTGCGCGCTGCCCGCGGGAAGCGCGGTGGTGTCGGCCCACATCGCGCCATAGGCCATCCACCACGGCTCCCGGCCGTGCTCGTCGTGCAGGAGCTTCGGGTTGGGCAGGCCCCACATCCCGAACTCCGACAGGATCAGCGGCTCGGAACGGGTCCACTCGGCGCCCGGACCCTGGAAGAAGGTCCAGTCGGCCGCCCCCGCGAACTCGGCGCAGAGCGCGTGCCATTCCTCGCGCCGCTCGGTCACGGCGCGGTAGAAGTGGAAGTCGTTGATGTCGGTCTTGACGTGGATGTTCGGGAAGCAGGCCGAGTTGTCGACGACGAGCCGCAGCGGATCCTCGGCGCGCAGCCAGTCCACCATCTCGGACAGCCAGTGGCGCTGGTCGGCCATCTCGCGCAGGCGGGTGCCCCAGTCCTCGTTGATGAGGGTCCAGATGACGATCGAGGGGTGGTTGCGGTCGCGCGCGAGGATGCCCTCCATCGTGGCGCGCAGCCGCCGGGCCGAGGCGTCGTTGAAGGTCTCGATGTTGGGAATCTCGGTCCAGACCAGCAGGCCGAGGCGGTCGGCCACCTCGTAGTAGCGCGGGTCCGGCACCTTGATGTGGCAGCGCAGCAGGTTCAGGCCCATCGCCTTGGCCTTGCGCGCCTGATCCTCCAGCAGCTCCAACGAGGGGGGCGTGCCGAAGCCGTCGGGATAGTAGTCCTGGTCGAGCGCGCCGCGCATGTAGAAGGGCTTGCCGTTGAGGAACAGGCAGCCCTCCCTCGCCTCGATCAGGCGGAAGCCGAAGCTCTCGACCCGCCGGTCGAGCTCGCCGCCGGCGTCCTGCAGCGTCAGGTGGAGCCGGTAGAGGTTGGGCGCGTCGGGCGACCAGGCCGCGATGTCGGCCAGCCGGACCGTCGTCGCGAGGTGGTCGCCGCGCACCTCGGCCACCGAGCTGTGGACGACCCGCCCCGAGGGTTCGGCCACCTCGATCCGCAGCCCCCCCGCCACGAAGCCCGAGAAGCGCGCCGCGATGTCGAGCCGCCCGTCGGGCCAGTGCGGGTCGAGCCGCAGCCCCGCGAGGTGCAGCGCCGGGCGCGCCTCGAGCCGGACCGACTGCCAGATGCCGCCCTGCGGCCCGTACCAGCTCTGCTTGCCGTGCGGGTACTCGGCGAAGCCGGGCGCGCCCAGCGCGGGGTCGCCCTGCGCGTCGGGCAGGGTCGCCACCACCTCCAGCGTGTTCTCGGCCCGCAGCAGCGCCGGGGGGATCACCACCTCGAACGGCAGGTAGGCCCCCTCGTGCCGGCCGATCTCGATCCCGTTGACCGAGATCACGGCGGTCTCGCTGACCGCCCCGAAGCAGAGCGCGATCTCGCGGGCGGAGCTGGTCCACTCGTCGGGCAGGCGGAAGGTCCGCCGGTAGGTCACGCGGCCGAACTGCACCTCGAGGTCGGGAAAGCACGCCTGCCAGGGCGCGGGAACCCGCGCCACGCGCCAGTCGCCGTCGGCCTCGTGCCGGAAGTCCCACAGCCCGTCGAGCGGGACGACATCGCGCAGCGAAAGCGCCGCGGGCGGATGGGCGGGCGACAGATCGTTCATGACCGGGTCCTTGGGGCGTGCGCCCGCCGCGCGCCGGCGGGGCGTTCGGGGTTCGGGAAGGGGGCTCGCGAAATGGCGACTCAATCGTCCTGAACGGGAAGGGCGTATGTCGTGCAAAAGGCGGCCTGTCCATGCCCGGGCGGTTCACATTCGATGACCGTGGCAGGAACGCAAGCGGGGGCCGGCCCCCGCGGGGCCGGCCGGGGCGGCCGCTCAGCGGTTGCGGCGCAGGATCTGCTCCACCGACGCCTGCATCGCGGCCAGCGCGTCCGCGGGTTCGGTCCCGGTCAGCCATATGGCGTTGAAGTCGGTGAACATCGCGTTGAAGATCGCGCGCTGGTTCTGCGCGGGCGGCAGCGCGCGCGCCCTCGTCGCGGTCTCGGCGTATTCGGTCCGGTGCGGCAGGGACGCGAACTCCGGCGAGTCGATCACCGACTGGCGCACCGACAGGTGCCCCGTGCGCGACCACTGGAAGCTGTTGTCGTTGAGGAACTTGATGAAGGCCACGGCGGCCGCGGTCTCCTCGGGCGACCGGCTCGGGTCGGCGGGGATCACCCACATGTGGCTGTCGGCCCAGACGGCGGGGGTGCCGAAGAGCGTGGGCAGGTTGGCCACGCGGTAGTTCTTCAGCGCGGCCTCGCCGCTTCTCGCCTGCGTGTCGTAGCTGTCGACGACCCAGGTTCCGTTCATGATGATTCCGGCCTCGCCGTTCAGGAAGGCCTGCTCGGCCCCGGCGTAGTCGAGCGCGGGGTTCACCAGCCCCTCGTCGTACATGGCCTTGACGAGGTCCGCCGCCGTCAGCCCCTCGGGGGTGTCGATGCTCGCGGTCTTGCCGTCGGCCGACAGCACGTCGACGCCCTGCTGCCACATCAGCGACTGCCAGAAACGGACCATCATCCCCTCGGCGGCCTGCGACTCCGAGGCGAGGTAGAACTTGCCGGTGCGCTCCTTGAACTGCCTGCCCTGCGCGATCAGCTCCTCGGGGCTGGTGGGCAGGATCGGCGTGCCGTCGGGGTTCACCAGCCCGGCCTCCGCCATCAGGTCCATGTTCACGTGCCACAGCAGCGCGTGGAGGTCGTAGGGCAGGGCGTAGACCTCGCCCCCGCTCGTCGCGTTGGCCAGCGCGGCCGGCACGAAGTCGGCGGTGTCGATCCCCGCCTCGGCGAAGACCGGGCCCAGCGGCATCAGCAGCCCGCGCTCGGCGAAGTTCGGCAGCACGGACCCGTGCATGACCGCCACGTCGGGGATGCTGCCGGTGGAATAGGTCGCGGTCAGCAGGTCGTAGTAGGCGCCCCAGTCGACGATCTGCGTCGCGACGGTGGCGCCCAGCGTGTTCTCGGCCGCGAACTGGTTCGCGAGCGCGGTGATGATCCCGCATTCGCCGTTGGCCTCGGCCGCCGTGTTGACGCTGCCGTACTCGGCCTGGCATTCGCCGAAGAAGCGGAAGAACGAGATCTCCACCGCCTGCGCCGCCCCGGCGCCCGCCGTGAGGGTCAGCGCGCCGGCGAGTGCCAGCCTGCTGAGTAGCCTGTCGTGCTGCATCTCATCCTCCTCGATTGATGCGTCCGTCCGAAGCGGCGAGGGAAGCCCCGCCGGTGGTTCACTTGCCCGGCCCCATCGCGACCCCCGCCACGATGAAGCGCTGGAACACGAGGAACAGCAGAACGATCGGCAGGCTCGCGAAGACCGCCGAGGCCATGACCGCGCCCAGCCCCTCCGAGAAGGCGAAGTTCGACTGGATCGAGGCGAGGCCCACGGTGACCGTGTACCTGTCGGCCTGCGTCGCCGACACGAGCGGCCAGAGATAGTCGTTCCAGGCGTAGATGAAGGTGAAGAGCCCCAGCGTCGTCAGCGCGGGCACCGACAGGGGCAGCATGACCTTCAGGAAGATCGTGAGGCGCGAGGCGTGGTCGAGCGCCGCCGCCTCCTCCAGCTCCTTCGGGACGGCGCGGAAGAACTGCGTCATCAGGAACACCCCGATGGGCACGGCAAGGCGCGGCAGCACCAGCGCCGTGTAGGTGTTGTGCAGGCCCAGCGTGGACATGATGGTGTGGAGCGGGATGAACACCGCCTGCTCGGGCACCATCAGGCCCGCCAGCACGAGCACGAACAGGGTGCGCCGGAACGGGAAATCCAGCCGCGCGAAGGCATAGCCCGCGAGCGACGACAGGATCAGCACCAGCGCCGTCATCGACACCGCGACGATCAGGCTGTGCATGAGCCAGGTCGGCACCGTCGCGCGCTCGACGATCCCGGCGTAGTTCTCCAGGGTGAAGGGCGCGGGGATCAGCCCGGCCGTGGACCGCATCAGCACCGCGTTGGGCTTGAGCGACATGGCGACGACCCAGACGATCGGGATCAGCCACAGGACGGCGAAGGCGGTCGTCGCGCCGAGGATCAGCCGGTCGGACAGGCGGCCGGGGCCGCGGCCGGCGGCCATCACGCGTCCCCCCGGCGGCCGAGCCAGAGCTGGAGCATCGAGAACCCGAGCATCAGCACGAACAGCGCCATGGCGACGGCCGAGGCATAGCCCACGAGCCAGTCGCGGAAGCCCGTGTTGTAGATGTACTGCACCAGCGTCAGCGTGCTGTTCGCGGGCCCCCCCTGGGTCATCAGCTGCGCCTGTCCGAAGATCTGGAACTGGCCCACGATCTGCAGGACCAGCACCAGCAGGACCGTCGGCCGGATCGCGGGCAGGGTGATGCGCCACAGCACGGTCCGGCGCGAGGCGTGGTCGAGTTCGGCCGCCTCGTAGAGCTCGGCCGGGATCTGGCCCAGCGCCGCGAGGAAGAGCGCCATCGGCAGCCCCACGCCCCACCACAGCGTCGTCAGCGCGATCGCGGGCATCGCCCAGGTGCGGCTGCCGAGGAAGTTGACCGGCTCCGCGCCGACCGCGCGGAACAGGGGCACCAGCAGCCCGTTGTCGGGCGACAGCACCATCTGCCAGACGAGCGTGACGACGGTGACCGAGAAGACGCTCGACAGGAAGAAGACCGACCGCAGCACCCCGCGCCAGCGCCCCGGCCCCTGCAGCGCCAGCGCGAGCGCCAGCGCGAGCACCGTCATCGCGGGCACCGTCATCGCGACGAAGGCCAGCGTGTTGCGCACCGCCATCCAGAACAGCCGGTCGGTCCAGAGATCCCGGTAGTTGAGCAGGCCGATCCATTCGCGGCGGGTGCCGACGAGCTCCCAGTCGTGCAGGCTGATCCAGAAGCCCTTGAACAGCGGGTAGACGAGGAAGCCCGCGTAGAGGACGAGGAACGGGGCGAGGAAGGCCAGCGCGACAAGCGCGTCCCGCCGCGGCGCCGCCGCGCCCGACCGCGCGGCCCGATGCGCTGCGGCGGGAGCCGCGGTCATTCCGCGGCCCTCATCCCCGCCGCGGGGCCGGGGGCGCCGTGCAGCGTCACCGCGCGTTCCGCGGCGTCGAAGACGTGGCGCATGCCTCCGTCCGAGGCGGTCAGCCGGACGGTCTCGCCGACCTTCGGCGCCGCGCGGCCGCGCAGTTCGGACACGACGGGCGTGCCGTCGCCCAGCGTGCAGTAGACGAGCTGGACGCTGCCGAGCTGCTCGACGAGGTCGACGCGGCCCGAAAGGGGGCCGCCGGCGGTCAGGTCCAGCGTCTCGGGCCGAAGGCCCAGCGTCACCGGATCGCCGTCCCTGACCGATCCGGGCCTGACCCGCACCGCAAGGTCGCCCCCGGCCGCGCAGGCCACGCGCGCATCCGTGCCGTCGACCGCCGCCACGCGGCCCGCCAGCATGTTGATCCTGGGGCTTCCGAGGAACCCCGCCACGAACAGGTTCGCCGGGCGCTCGTAAAGATCAAGCGGCGCGCCCACCTGCTCGATCCGCCCGTCGCGCAGCACGACGATGCGGTCGGCCATCGTCATCGCCTCGGTCTGGTCGTGGGTCACGTAGATCATCGTCGCCCCGAGCGCGATGTGAAGCCGCGCGATCTCGGTCCGCATCTGGACGCGCAGCGCCGCGTCGAGGTTCGACAGCGGCTCGTCGAACAGGAACACCTTCGGGTCGCGCACGA
>ERZ1066123.166-NODE-166-length-53470-cov-17.143499_pt1 | contig 53470 bp, 55 predicted proteins | sample MGYA00382770_ERZ1066123 | MGnify/ENA primary metagenome ERZ1066123 (study PRJEB33369, sample SAMEA5778353) | biofilm metagenome | biome: Industrial cooling water; feature: Water cooling tower basin; material: Biofilm | place: United Arab Emirates | collected...
CGAACCCGCGCGTTCAGCTTGGGAAGCTGACAGGCTACCATTACATCATACCCGCCTGTGCCGAGGCCCACTGCCATGGCGGCCAGATGCGGTCAACCGCAACCGGCTGTATGATCATCACAAAACGCCGCTTGACGATTACGTGTGTAGTCGATAGGTATGACTACAGATGTAGTCGAATCGGATAGAGGCAATGGCCGAACGGATCAGCGAAGCCGAGTGGCAGGTGATGGAGGTGTTGTGGGACGCCAGCCCGCGCACCGCGCAGGACGTGGCAGGTGAGCTGGCCGGAACCGGCTGGACTCTGGCCACGGTGAAGACCCTGCTGTCCCGCCTCGCTGCCAAGGGGGCGCTCAGCACGGCAGAGGATGGCCGCCGCTATCTCTATTCCGCCGCCATTGATCGCGCCGACGTGGCCGCTGGCGAATCGCGGCGGCTGGTGGACCGGCTGTTTGGCGGCCGCCCGGCGCCGCTCGTCGCCCATCTTGCCGAACGCGGCGAGCTGTCGGCAGCCGACATCGCCGAACTGGAAGCCCTGATCCGGGAGCTGAAGTCATGACTGACTGGCTGATTGAAGCGCTGATCGGCGCCACCCTCCTCATGCTGTTCGTGCTCCTCATCCGCCGCCCGGTCGCGCGCCTGTGGGGCGCGCACTTCGCCTATGCGCTGTGGGCGCTGCCGGCCTTGCGCATGTTGCTGCCGGCCATCCCGGGCTGGACCCCGCTCTATGTGCCGGTCGCCCACGCCAGGCCGGAAGGCGATGTCGCACTGGCCCTGATGCCGCCGGCTGATGCCGCGCTCTACACGCAGCCGCTGCCGGCCGCGCGCCTTGAAGCCAGTAGCGCCAGTTTCGTGCCCGACTGGCCGATGCTGCTCGTCTGCCTGTGGGCGGCAGGCGCGGCCGTGTTCCTCCTCGTGCAGTGGCGCCGCCATGTCGGCTTCATCGCTCAGGCCGTGCGCGATGGCGAGCGGCTGACGACGGTGGGCGACGTCGAGGTGATCGTCTCGGCCCATGTGCCGGGCCCGATGGCGGCAGGCATCTTCCGGCGCCGCATCCTGCTGCCGGCCGACTTTCTCACCCGCTATTCGCCGGCCGAGCGCCGCCTTGCCCTGCTGCATGAAGGCGCCCACCATGATCGCCGCGATCTCGCCGCCAATGTCGCCGGCCTCGCGCTGCTCGCCGCCCACTGGTGGAACCCGATTGCCCATGCTGCCTGGCGCGCTTTCCGGGCGGATCAGGAACTGGCCTGTGATGCCACGGTGCTTGCCGGCAGCGATGGCGAGACGCGCGCCGCCTATGCCGGCGCGGTGCTGAAATCGGCCGTGGTCGCCACCCCCGTCGCGGCCTGCGCCATGAACCACAAGAAACAGCTGAAGGATCGTTTTGCCATGATGAAGGATCGCAAGGTCGGGCTCGCCCGCCGCATTGCCGGCACCGTGCTGGTCGCCGGGCTCGCCACCGCCGCGCTCGCCGCCACGGCCTCGGGCCAGCCCCAGCCGCCCCAGCCGCCAACCCCGCCCGCCCCGCCGGCAGCGCCGGCTGTCGCCACCGTCGCGGTTCCGCCAGCACCCGCCGCCCCGTCAGCGCCTGCCGCCCCGCCAGCACCCGCCGCGCCGAGGGTGGAGAAGCTGATGGTCATCAAGCACGGCGAAGACGGCAAGGCCGGCAAGCACAAGACGGTGCGCGTCATTGTCAAGGACGGCGCCACCACCAATGTGGACGTGCTGGGCGATGAGCCGATGCTGGGCCGTTTTTCGGGCGATGGCCTCGAGGTGACGGAGACCGCCGACGGCCGCAAGATGGTGGTGGTCCGCCGTCACGCCATCGCCGCCGAAGCCCACCAGAAGGCCGCCGGCGACGTCGCCGCCCACATGGCCAAGGTCAGGGACGACATGCGCGCCGATTGCGCGAAGCAGGGCATCACGCTTTCGGCAGACGCCGATCTCGCCCAGCTCGCCACCTGCGGCCGTGACATCCAGAAGGAGGTGCGCGAAGCAATGGCCACGGCGCGCAAGGCCATCAATGATGCCAAGTGGCTGTCGGACAAGGAACGCGCCCGGGCGCTGAAAGGCCTGGAACAGGCACAGGCGGACATTCGCCGCGACGTGATCGTCAAACTCGACAGGTAAGCGGCGCGCGGGGCCGCCGGCTGGCCCCCTTTGGCCGGCGGCCTGGCGCTCAGCCGAGGCGGGACGCGGCGAGCAGCAGACGGCCCGCCGCTTCCAGCCCGGCCCGGTCGGCTTCATCGAAGCGGCCGGGCTTCGGGCTGTCGAGATCGAGCACGCCCACCAGCACGTCATCGGCGATCAGCGGCACCACGATTTCGGACCGGCTGTCGGCATCGCAGGCGATGTGGCCGGGGAAGGCGTGCACATCGGGCACCACCTGGGTTTGCCGCGTCGCGGCGGCCGTGCCGCACACGCCCTTGCCAACGGGGATGCGGATGCAGGCCGGCTTGCCCTGGAACGGCCCCAGAACCAGTTCGCCATCCTTCATCAGGTAAAAGCCCGCCCAGTTGAGATCGGGCAACTGGTGAAACAGCAGCGCCGCCATGTTGGCCATGTTGGCGGTGAAATCCCGCTCGTCACCGATCAGCAGGACGAGCTGTTCAGCCAGCTGGGCATGTTGTTCGGGCTTGGTGCCGGTCAGCGGCGGCGCGAAGAAGGACATGGACGTGCGTTAGCGCCGCCGCCAACGAAACGCAAACGTCAGCGCGGTTCCATCAGCTCGATGCGATTGCCGAACGGATCGGCCACAAAGCAGCGGTCATGGCCGTCAAGCGGCTCACCTTCCTCGATGCGCACGCCCGCCACCGCCAGCTGTTGCTTCAGCGCGGCGAGCCCGCGCACCGTGAAGGCCGGATGTGCCTTGCGCGCCGGACGGAAATCCACCTCCACGCCCAGATGCACCTTCAGTGACCCGCGCTCGAACCAGCAGCCACCGCGCGCGGCCAGCGTCGGCGGCTTGGGTACCTCCGGAATGCCGAGCAGGCCCTCATAGAATTGCCGCGCTGCGGCCTCCCCACCCGCCGGCATGGCCAGCTGCACATGGTTCAGCGCCTCGATCGGCATGGGTGCCGCCCTACTTGGGCGCGATGACCATCAGCATCTGGCGGCCCTCGAGGCGGGGCAACTGCTCCACCTTGGCCAGTTCCGCCGTCTCGTCGCGCACGCGCTCCAGGAGCTTCAGGCCAAGCTCGCCGTGGGACAGCTCGCGGCCGCGGAAGCGCAGGGTGAGCTTCACCTTGTCGCCTTCCTCGAGGAAGCGCTGCACCGCCTTCATCTTGGTCTGGTAATCATGCTCGTCGATGTTCGGACGCATCTTGATCTCCTTGATCTCCTGCGTCTTCTGGTTCTTGCGGGCGGCAGCGGCCTTCTTCTGGGCCTCGTACTTGAACTTGCCGACATCGAGGATCTTGCACACCGGCGGATCGGCGCCGGGGGAGACTTCCACCAGGTTCAGCCCCGCTTCCTGCGCCATTGCAATGGCTTCGCGGGTATAGAGAACGCCCAGATTCTCCCCGTCCTGATCGATGACCCGGACCTTGGGGGACTTGATGAATTCATCATAGAGCGGGCCGGAAATCGGGGCCGGCGTGCTCATGAAGCGGCGAGGGGGCGGTGCTATGGTGGTCTCTCCTGTGGCTGGTTGCGCGGCCTCAATAGCCCGGCGAGGCCATCAGCGGCAAGAGGCGGCAACCAACGGGCCACCGCCCTCGACGCCCACCCCTCACTTCTTCTGGCCCAGCGCCGCCTCCAGCGCCGCAATGCCGGCCTTGGCGATCAGCCCGTCCTCTTCACTGGTGGCGCCAGAGACGCCGACGGCGCCGGCCGTGCGGCCGCCCACCTTGATCGGATAGCCGCCATCCGATGCCACGATCGGCAGGGTGAGCAGGCGCGTCTGCCCCTCCTTCTGCAGGCGCTGTTCGTACACGCCGGTATTGTTGTTGAAGCCGGCCGCCGTGCGCGCCTTGGCGAGGCTGATCTCTGCCCCCACCAGGCTGGCATCGTCCATGCGGGCCATGGTGATGGGCACGCCGGCGAAATCGACAACGGTGATGGTGACCTTGAGGTTGCGGCGCACCGCTTCGGCCTCGGCAGCCGCGATCAGCGTGCGGGCGCCATCCAGCGTCAGCACCGGCCGGTTGGCGACCTGGGCCGCTGCTGGGGCCGATGCGGGCAGGGCGGCGGCCAGCGCCGCCAGCAGGAACAATCGCTTCATGATGCTCATCCCATCCGGTGCAGGGCGCACAGCTTGTTGCCGGCCGGATCGCGCAGATAGGCCAGATAGAGCGCCCCCATGCCGCCCTGGCGCACGCCGGGCGGATCCTCGCAGGTGGTGCCGCCATTGGCGACGCCGGCAGCATGCCAGGCATCGGCCATTTCCGGGTTGGCCATGGCAAAGCCGATGGTGCTGCCATTGCCATGACAGGCCGGGTTGCCGTCGATTGGCGGGGTGATGGCGAAGATGCCGGTGGGCGTCATCCAGAACACGCGGCCCTTGTCGTCGGCGTGGCCGGGGCCAATGCCAATGGCGGCGAAGGTGGCGTCGTAGAATGCCTTCGATGCGGCGGTGTCGTTGGCGCCCACCATGATGTGGCTGAACATGAAGAACCTCCCCGGCTTGCTGCTGTGGTGGCATCATGGAAGCACGCCGGCCCGGCGCTGTCGAGACGGCCGTGCCGCCGCCCTGACGGGATGCGCAGGTTCCTCCACTATGGAGGCAATGGCGCCATAATGGAGCAGCTAGGCCTTTGTGGTGCGCAGGCGCTGGTTTACCTCTTGCCGCGGGGTCAATCTGTTTGGGGAATTATCGTGACTCTTGCTGCAATCGCAGCGTCGGTGAGGGCCGACGCGGGCGAGCGCCGACGCGTGTCCATCGCCGGCCTGTCGCCACCTGATGACGAGCTCGTCTCCCTGCTGTTCGAAACCCTGGGCTGGCAGGTGGTTGCTGCCGATCCGGATGGTGCTGATGGGCCGGATGGTGCTGATGGGCCGGATAGTGCTGATGGGGATGCGTGTCTGGCCATGACGCTGCACGACGGCATCATTCATGTCGCGTGCGCCAATCCCATCCTCGCCCGCCGGCTGGCCGCCTGCGGGCTTGATCGGCTGGTGCTGCCGCCCGGCCTTCCCGCGCTCGAACAGTTGGCAACGCTGGCGTCCTGAACCGGCCGCCGGCCGCATCGCCAGCCTGCACCATAACGGTGCCGATTGCCGGGCAGGTTCGCCGCGCCGCTGCCGTTTCCCCTGCCACAGCCGCTGCTGGCTGTGCAGCGGGAAAGGATGACAGGGATGTCGGGCCGGACACAAGGGGCGGGCTGGACAACGGGGACGGGCTGGCCGCGGGGGAGGGGCGCCACCGGGGCGCCGTTGCTGGCCTTGCACGGGTTGGCCGGCACTGCTGCCGAAACGGCCGCCGAACCGCTGGTTCTGATCGCACAGATCCTGGGCTGGCAGGTGCGCGCCGCGCCGCCTGGCGTGACAGCGGCCGCACAGCTTTGCCTGGCGCCGCTGCCGCTGGCGCCCGGCGAGCAGGATCGCGGCACGCTGCTGGCATGGTCGCCGGATAGCAACCTTAATGAACATGTTTCCCGCCTGAATGTGTCCGTTCTGGACCAGCCCATCTGCATCCACCGGGTGGAGCAACTGTTACAGGCGCTTGCGCAGCAGCGGCAGGCTGCTAGAGGCGCTGGCGCAGCAGCGGCAGGCTGCGGTTGCGAACACGGGGCAAAGGGATGATGCGCACGATTGCTGACGACACGGATGATCTCGCAGCCGCTGGCGATGCACGCCGCCGCGCGCCACCGCTCGGTTTCGACGCTGCGCCCGACCATGGCGCGGATGTCGCTGCGTTCGGCCAGCTGGCAGCGGGGTTGGCAGCGGTCACGCCGCCTGCCGGCACCCGCGACTTCGGCACCCCGGACTTCGGCAATCCCGACCAGGCCGCCAGCATCGCCCGCCAGGTGGCCGACATGGCGCAGGGCCTTGCCGCCCTGGCTGACCGGCTGGTTGGCGAAGGCACGGTCAACGCCGCCCAGACGGCAGAGGCCGACTGCATCGCCTTCCTCGAGGCCCAGTTCCGCATCCGCCGCCTGCGCGCCCGCCATCTTGTCGGCCTGTCGCTGGGCGAGCCGGCCTGGGACATATTGCTTGATCTGGCCGTCGCGCATTTCTGGCGGCGGGAAACCTCGGTGACCAGCCTGTGCATCGCCGCCGATGTGCCCAGCACCACGGCACTGCGCTGGATCAACAGCATGACGCGCGAGGGGCTGATTGTCCGCCGGCCCTGCCTGCGCGATGGCCGCCGCAGCTTCCTCGCCATCGCGCCCGACACCTATCATGCCATGCTGGCGCTGGCCGCCGATGCCCTGCGCGCCGCCGACAAGGTCAGGCAGCGTTACCAGCGCAGCGCTGCCTGAGCCGCTGCCAGCCCGCGTCCTGCCCCCAACCAGGGACTGGCCAGACGGCGCGGCTTGCCTATGCTGGGCGCCGTGACCGATACGCCGTCCGCACATTCCCGCCCCCCGGCACTGTTCAACGTGCCGCTGCACGTCGCCTTTGCCGATGCGCTGGCGGCTGGCCTGCTGGCACGCACGGCCGCCGATCCGCTGGCGCTGGCCCAGGCACTGGTGCTGCTGCCCAATCGCCGCGCCGTCACCGCGCTCACCGAAGCCTTCGTGCGCCAGCTGCCGGACGGGCAGGGCGGCCTGTTGCTGCCACGCATGGTGCCGGTGGGTGATCTGGACGATGGCGGCTTTGAGCGGCTGGCGCTGGGCGGGGAACCGATCGCGCCGCCGCTGCCGCCGTTGCTGCGCCGTTTCGAGCTGGCCCGGCTGGCCGAGCGCTTGCCCGGTACCGCTGGCCATCCCGGCAGTGGCCGCGCGGCCGTCGAGCGCCTGCGGCTCGGCGATGCACTCGGCGAGGTGCTCGATGCCCTTCTCGCCGAAGAGGTCCCGCCCGAAGCATTGCGCGAGGCTGCCGACGCTGCCGATCTGGCCCATCACTGGCTGAAGACACTGGAATTCCTTGATCTCATCATCACCCACTGGCCAGAGGCCCGGCGCAGCCATGGCGGCGCCGATGGCGTCACCCGGCTGGCAGCGCTGATCGACGCCACCATTGCCCGCTGGCAGGCGGCACCGACAACCAGCCTGGTGGTCGCCGCCGGCATCAGCAACCCCACCCCGGCGCTGGTCCGACTGCTGGCGGCGGTGCTGCGCCTGCCGCAGGGGCTGGTGCTGCTGCCCGGCCTCGATGATGACCGGTCACCGGCTGGCGAGGCACGCTGGGCAGCGATCCGCGTGGCCACGCCCGACGCCCCGCAAGAGGATAACGGCCATCCGCAATGGGCATTGAAGCGCCTGCTGATCGCGCTCGGCCTCGACCGCGATGATGTGCAGCCCTGGCCTGCGACAACCGGCGCCCTCGACGGCCCGCCGGAACGCGCGGCTGCTCTCCTTGATGCCCTGGCGCCGGCGGCGGCAGCAGCGGCGGCGGGGGGCGCGCGGCCGCCTCCTCAGCCTGGCGCGCGCGAGGGCCTCAGCCTTGCCGAATGCGCCACGGCGGCCGAGGAGGCGCAGGTGGTGGCCCTGGCGCTGCGCGAGGCGCTGCAGCGGCCCGGCATCCGCGCCGCGCTGATCACGCCCGATCCGCTGATCGCCCGGCGGGTGGCGGCCCATTGCCGGCGCTGGGGCATCGCCATCGACAGCAGTGCCGGCACGCCGCTGGCCCTGACACAGCCCGGTTCCCTGGCCCTGGCGCTCACCGAGGCGATGGCGGAGGCGTTCGCTCCGGCGCGCCTGCTCGCGGTGCTGAAACACCGCCTCGTGCGCCCCGACGACAGCAGCTTTGGCGTCGGGGTCGGCCGCGCCGATCTCGCCCTGCGCGGCGTGCGCCCACCGCCGGGGCTGGAGGCCGCCGGCGAGGCCATCGCCCACTGGGCCAGCGAGCGCGTGGAAAAGGCCCGCGCCGACGCCGCGCGGGACCGCGCCGCCGCCGATGCGGTCATGCTCCGCCGCTGGTGGCCGGATGTGGCCACCGCGCTCGACCCGCTGGAGGCGCTGCGGGAGGCGGGCACACTCACGCTCCCGGCGCTGATGGCGGCGCTGCGCCACGCCATGGGCGCCCTCGCCGGCGATGGCGGCTGGGCCGGCCCGGCCGGGCGCCAGCTCTCTGCGCTCGTCGCCGATATCGAGGCCCGGGGGGACACGTTCGGCGCCCTGTCGCCCGACGAGGCGCCGGCGCTGCTGGCGGCGCTGATTGGCGGGCAGGCGGTGCGCGTGCCGGGGCAGGGCCATCCGCGGCTGGCCATCCTGGGCCCGGTGGAAGCCCAGCTCACCCGCGCCGATGTCGTGGTGCTGGCCGGCCTCAACGAAGTGACCTGGCCCGGTCGGCCGAGCCCCGATCCCTGGCTGGCACCGGCCATCCGAAGCCGCCTTGGCCTCCCCGGCACGGCGCGCGCACAGGGGCTGGCGGCCCAGGATTTCCTGCGCGCTGCCGCCGCCCCGCAGGTGCTGATCACCCGGGCGCGGCGCGATGCCTCGGGCCCGCAGCTGCCATCGCGCCTGTGGCTGCGGCTGCTGGCCCATGTCGAACGCGATGGCGCGGTGATCGCGCGCCGCGATGATCTGGTGGCGATTGCCCGCGCAATCGATGCCGGCAGCGGCAGCCTCGCCGGCGCGCGCGCGCCGGCACCGCGCCCGCCGCGCGTGCTGCGGCCAGACCGCATCAGCATCACCGAGATCGACACGCTGGTGGCCGATCCCTTCGCCTTCCATGCCAAACGCATCCTGAGGCTCGTCCCGCTCGACCCGCTCGATCAGGATCCGACGGCCGCGATGCGCGGCACGCTGGTGCACGCGGTGCTGGAACGCTGGATCAAGGCGAACCATGGCACGCTGGACCAGCTGGACCGTATCGCGGCCGAAGTGCTGGAGGCGGAAGCGCGGCATTTCCCGCTGCTCGCCGCCGCCTGGCTGCCGCGCGCGCGGGCCGCGCTGCGCTGGGCCGGCGGGCAGATCCTGGAACGCGAGGCGGACGACTGGCAGTTCTTCGCCGAAGCGGAAGGCGCGCTGCGCCTGCCCAACGGCATCCTGCTGAGGGGACGGGTGGACCGTGTTGACCGCAACGCGCGCGGCGAGCTGATGGTTGTCGACTACAAGACCGGCAAGCCGCCCAGCGCGGCGCAGGTCAACGCGCTGGACGCCAACCAGCTGGCATTGGGGCTGGCGCTGGCGACCTGCGGCGTGCTGGTGGCCGACGGGACGCCGGTGCCGGGCGGGCCGCCGGCCGGCATCGAATATTGGCAGTTGAAGGGCGCGCGCGCCGAGCCCGGCAAGATCGCGCGCCCGCTGGCCGGCAAGGGCGCGCGGCCGGTGGCGGATCATGTGACGGCCGCCCTCGACAAGGCCGAAACGCTGACCAGCCACTATCTCCTGTCAGATGCGGCCTTCCTCCCCAAGCTGCGGCCGGAACAGGCCTGGCAGGACTATGACCATCTCGCGCGGGTCGCCGAATGGATCAACCGGCCGGCGGGTGCGCCATGAGCGGGGCGAAGGCGCTGGACCCGCTGCTCGACGAACAGCGTGCCGCTGCCGATCCCGAGGTGCATGCCTGGGTGGCGGCTTCGGCCGGCACCGGCAAGACCCAGGTGCTGACCGCCCGGGTCCTGCGCCTGCTGCTGGCCGGCGCCCGGCCCGAGGCCATCTTGTGCCTCACCTTCACCAAGCTCGCCGCCGCCGAGATGCAGGGCCGGGTGATGGCCCGGCTGGCGCACTGGGCCGCCTGCCCGGATGCGGCGCTGGCCAGCGATCTGGCCGCCATCGGTGCGGCCGATGATGGCGACACCCGCGCGCTGGCGCGCCGCCTGTTCGCGCGCGTTCTGGAAACGCCGGCCGGGCTGGCCATCCAGACCATCCACAGCTTCGCGCAGGGTCTGATCGCCAGCTTCCCGGTGGAGGCCGGCATCACGCCGGGCTTCCAGACGCTGGACGACCGCGGCGCTGCCCTGCTGCGGCGCCGGGTGCTGACCGCGGCGCTGTCGGACCCGGATGATCCCGGCTTTGCCGCCGATGTGGCGCAGGTGGCGCTGGATGGCGGCGAGGCGCGGCTCGCCGAGATCATGGCGGCCACCGGGCCGCATGGCGACGCGCTGGCCGCGCTGCGCGTGGAGGCAGTGGCGCCGATGCTGCGCCGCCACCTTGGCCTGCCCGAGGATGGCAGCGCCGCAGCCGCGCTCACCGCCGCGCTGCCCGGCCTGCCGTGGGCGCGCATCGGCGAACTGGCCGCTGCCATGCTGAGCCATGATGGGTCGAACGCCAACGCGCTGGGCAGGCATATGCAGGCCGCCATCGAGGCCGCCGACCCCTGGGCACGCTGGACGGCCATCCGGAACGCCTTCTTCACCGGCAAGCACGAGCCGCGGGCGCCCGGCATGGTCCCCAAGGCGCTGGAACATTGGCGGCCCTTCGCCGCCGAGGTGCAGGCGGCGCTCACCGACATTCAGGCGGAGCAGGAACGCTGGGCCATCCTGGATGTCGGCGGGCGTCACCTGCGCGTCGCCGTGCGCCTGGCGCAGGACTGGCAGGTCGCCAAGGCCCGCGCCGGGGTGATCGACTATGACGACATGATCCGCGCCGCGGCCCGCCTGCTGGGCGGCGAAGGCGCTGCCGAATGGGTGCGCTTCAAGCTGGACAGCCGCATCGACCATATCCTCGTTGACGAGGCGCAGGACACCAACCAGCTGCAATGGGACGTGATCCGGGCGCTGGCCGAGGAGTATTTTGCCGGCAAGGGCCAGCGCGAGATGTTCCGCAGCCTGTTCGTGGTCGGCGATTTCAAGCAGTCGATCTTCCGCTTCCAGGGCGCCGACCCGCAGGTCTATGCCGACAAGCGCGAGGATTTCCACGATCTGTGCGCCGCCGAGCCGGAGCGCTGGAAGGAGCTCGACCTCAGCGTCAACTTCCGATCCTCCCCGGCCATATTGGCGCTGGTGGACCAGGTGATCGCCCACATCGGCACCGGGCCCTTCAACAACCAGCCGGTGCCGCCGCACGTGGCGCGCAAGGCGGGTGCTGCCGGCGTCGTCACGCTGTGGCCGCCGCTGCTTCCCGCTGCCGATGCTGCTGCCGATGCCGCCGCCGCCGACAGCGAGGAAGATGACGACAGCGATGTGCCACTGGCGACCGAGATCGCCATGGCGCACCGTATCGCCGCCAGCATCGCGCACTGGCTGTCGGATGCCGAGCCGCTGATCCTGCCGGCCACCGGCCGCCGCGCCGCCCCGCAGGACATACTGGTGCTGGTGCGCGCCCGCGGCCGGCTGATGAACGCGCTGGTCGCCGCGCTGCACGAACGGCGCGTACCGGTGGCCGGGGTGGACCGCCTGAACCTGTCCGAACCGCTGGCGGTGGCTGATCTCCTCGCACTCGTCCAGTTCGCGCTGCAGCCGGCCGATGATCTCACGCTGGCGGCGCTGCTGGTCTCGCCGTTCGGCAATCTCGATCACGATCAGCTGACCGATCTGGCCGCCACCCGCACCGGCACCTTGTGGTCCGCCGTGGAGGCGAGCGCGGTGCCGGCCGTGCAGGCGGCCCGCAGCGTGCTGGCCGAGGTGCTGCGCCTCGCCGGCGAGGTGTCCCCCTATCGCTTCCTCGAAGCCATATTGTCAGGCCCGCTGCAGGGCCGGCAGCGCCTGCTCGGCCGGCTGGGGGAGGAGGCGCGCGATGCCATCGATGCCGTGCTCGATCAGGCGCTGGCCTGCGAGGCGGCCGGTGCCGCCAGCCTGCAGGCCTTCCTGGTCTGGATGGCGGCCGAGGCCCTGGAGGTGAAGCGCGATCCCGACGCGCCGCTGGACGCGGTGCGGCTGATGACAGTCCACGGCGCCAAGGGCCTGGAGGCGCCGATCGTCATCCTCGCTGATGCCTGCGCGGCCCCGCGCACCGACAGTGGCCCGGTGACCCTGGGCTTTGACAATGGACCGCAATTGCCGTTGTGGCTGCCGCCCGGCCTCGCAGCGCCACCGGCCAGCGTGGCGCGTGCGCGTGACCGCCGCGATGCCGATGCCGCCGACGAACATCGCCGCCTGCTCTATGTGGCGCTCACCCGCCCGCGCGAGCTGCTGTTCATCGGCGGCGCCACCAGGCCGACGAAGAAACGCCTCATGCCAGAGGCCAGCTGGTATGCCTTCATCGATGCGGCACTGGCCGAAACGCCGCTTGAAACCGTCGTTGATCCGGTATGGGGGGACGTGCGCCGCCTCGCCAGCGGCACGCCGGCACCGCCCGCCACCAGCCGCATCGAACCGGCGGTCAGCCTGATCCCGTCCGACCCGTGGTGGACCCGCCCGGCGCCGGAGGAGGCGCGCCCGCCGCGCCCGCTCAGCCCGTCCGCGCTGGGCCCGGATATGCTCGCCCAGCCGCCCCCTGACGCTGCGCGGCAGCAGGCGGCCCGGCGCGGCACCGCCCTGCACCGCCTGTTCGAGGTGCTGCCCGGTCTGCCGGCCGATGTCCGTGCCGAGGTCGCCCGGCAATGGTGCGCCCTCAATGTGCCCGATCTCGATGCGGCAGAGATGGTGGCGACCGTGCTTGCCGTGCTGGATGATCCGGCCTTTGCGCCGGTGTTCGCCCCCGGCGCGCTGACCGAGGCGCCGTTGGCCGCCCTCGTCGATGATCTGGTGATCGCCGGCAGCATCGACCGGTTGCTGGTAACCGATGCCGAGGTGCTGGCCGTCGATTTCAAGACCGGTAGCCGCCTGCCCGCCAGCCTGGCCGAGGTGCCGGACGCGCACCGCCAGCAGATGGCCGCCTATGCCGCCGCGCTCGCCCGCGTCTTTCCCGGCCGCCGGGTGCGCGCGGCGCTGCTCTACACCGCCGGGCCGCGCCTGATCGAGCTTCCCGGCCATGTGCTGGGCGAATGGCAGCCAAGCGCCGCCTTGCAGGCAGACGGGCCAGCGCTTATCTCTCCAGCGTAATCCCCTGTTCCGGAGCAAATGCCATGACCAAGGCCGTGACCGATGCCAGCTTCCACGCCGATGTGATCAACGCCGAAAAGCCGGTGCTGGTCGATTTCTGGGCCGAATGGTGCGGCCCGTGCCGCATGATCGGCCCGGCGCTGGAAGAGCTTGATGCCGAGATGGACAATGTGAACATCGTCAAGGTGAACATCGACGACAATCCCGAGGCGCCCGGCCGCTATGGCGTGATGTCGATCCCCACCATGATCCTGTTCAAGGGCGGCCAGCCGGTCGCCACCATGGTCGGCGCGCGCCCCAAGGGCGACCTGAAGGCGTGGCTGCAGGGCGCTCTCGCCTGACGGCTAAGCCGGCGCCACGACTTGCCCCAGGCGCGGGAAGTGGACGTGGACGGTCAGGCCGTGCTCCACGTCCCGCGCGATCGTAACGCCGCCTGAATCGCAGCGCAGCAGGCGGCCGATGCTGGGGGCGTCCTTCGTCCCTTCTTGCGACACGGCTGCCATCATCCCGGCCACATAAGGCCCGTCCACGCCGCCAGTCACCGGCGCCGGTGGGGCGGCACGGACCTGCGCCAGCGCCTCCTCGGCCGTTACCTCGCAGCGCGCGCCATGGCCGAAGCCGGCCATCCGCGTGAACCAGTCTGCCACATGGGGCATGGCCAGCATGGCGGCCGCATTGGCCTGTGCAGTGGGAACGGCCTTCACGAACCAGATGTTGCTGTAGAGCGCGAGATCGCCGGCGCCCGGCGCATCGCCGCCGATGAAGGCGCGGCCATCGGCCAGCGCGTCGGACAGCCAGCGCGCCGCCACCAGCGCCTGGCCGGCCAGGTGCGGCGCCGCCTTGCCCAGCGCGGCGAGGTCCATGCCAAAGCGCGCCTGCCGGTCCTTGATGAAAGCCTCGCCCATCATCTCGGGGCTCATGCCGCCCATCGCCGCGCCGACATGCGCGAAGAATTGCGGCCCGTTGGCCCAGTGCGCGATCAGCCGGTGCAGCGGCCCCAGCGGCTGCGGATAGAGGCTGGGGCCGGGCAGCGCGTCGATGGCCGGCAGGATGGCGCCGGTGTCGCAATGGATGTCTGCGCCCAGCTGCACCACCGGCGTGCGGCCATAGGCGCCGGTCAATCGCGTCTGATCGGGCTTGGGCAGGATGTTGGGAACGATCAGGCTGCCCCACGCCAGCCCCTTCACGCCAAAGGCCGCGCGCACCAGTTCGGCAAAGGGCGAACCTTCGTAATGGTAGAGAATGGGCAGCATGGCGCGTCTCCTGCGCAAAAAAAGGCGGCGGCCATTGAACCGTTCCGCCAAGGCAGGCCACCTTATCCGTGATGATGAAGCCGCTGCCTCCTGTTGATGGCGATAGCTCCTCCCGGCCTGACTCCAGGGCGGTGGAGGGCTGGCTGGTGGCCGCGGCCCGCTGCGGTGACCGGGCGGCGCTGGCCGCGCTTGTCAGCCGCTGGCAGCGCCGTCTGACCGCCCACGCCGCCCGCCAGCTGGGCAATGCGGACGCAGCGCGCGATGCCGTGCAGGCGGCCTGGGTGGAGATCATGCGCGGCTTGCCCTTCAGGCCACCGATCTGCTGGCGGCGCTGCGCCTTGGCCTTCCGTCGGCCACGCTGCTCTTGATGGCGCTGGTCATCAGGCTCTCGCTGACCCCGGTGATGCAGACCAACCGCGTGATCCGCGAGATCAGGCGGCTGGAACTGAAGCTGCTTCAGCTGCGATCATCGGCCCCAAGCAGCGTTCAGCTTCGATAATCGGCGTTTATGCTGATGTAACCGTGGGTCAGGTCGCAGGTCCACACCAGCGCCCGGCCCCTGCCCAGGCCCAGATCGGCGGTGATCCGCACCTCATCGCCCGCCAGGTGCGCCGCCACCGGCGCCTCGTCATAGCCGGGCACCACGGCGCCGCTCTGTGCCACCAGCGTGTCGCCGAAGCGGATGGAGAGCAGGTCGCGCTCGGCCGGCTCGCCCGCCTTGCCCACCGCCATCACCACCCGCCCCCAGTTGGCATCGCCGCCGGCAATCGCGGTCTTGACCAGCGGCGAATTGGCGATGGACAGCGCCACCCGGCGGGCCGAGCCATCGTCCACCGCGCCGGTCACCGTCACCTCGATCAGCTTCGTCGCGCCCTCGCCATCGCGGACGACGAGGATGGCGAGCTGCCGGCACAGGTCAGCCAATGCGGCGGCCAGCGCATCGGCGCCGGGATCCTCGATCGACTTCAGTTCGGCATGGCCGGCAGCGCCGGTGGCGAAGGCCAGCACCGTGTCCGATGTCGATGTGTCGCTGTCGACGGTGATGCAGTTGAACGTGTCGGCCACGGCAGCGCTCAGCATCTGCTGCCATAGCGCCGGGGCGACCGCGGCATCGGTGAAGATGAAGCCCAGCATCGTCGCCATGTCCGGCGCGATCATGCCGCTGCCCTTGATGATGCCGTTCAGCGTCACCCGGGTGCCGCCCACGATGGCGCTGGTGGTTGCGGCCTTGGGGAAGGTGTCGGTGGTGCCGATGGCATGGCAAGCCGCCAGCCAGTCGGCGCTGCCTGTTGCCGGGCCCAGCGCGGCATGCGCCTTGTCCACGCCCGACAGCGCCAGATCGACCGGCAGCGGCACGCCGATGACGCCGGTCGAGGCGCTGAACACCTCGTCGGCCCGGCAGCCCAGCCGCTCGGCCACGCGCGCTGCCTGCGCCTCGGCTGCCTGGCGGCCGGTGAGGCCGGTGAAGGCGTTGCTGTTGCCGGCGTTGACCACCAGGCCGCGCGCCCGGCCGCCGGCCAGCTTGGCACGGCACAGCTCGACCTCGGGCGACGCGCAGCGGGACCGCGTTGTCACCCCGGCCACCACCGTGCCGGGCGCCAGTTCGACGAGCGTCACGCAATCGCGCGTCCAGGCCTTGTAGGGGACGCTGGCGGTGCCGATGCGCACCCCGGCGATGGCGCCAAGATCGGGAAAGGGCAGGGCGAGTGGCGAGCGTTGCATGTCTGCCGCCATTGCCCCACCGTCTCCGCTTGTCCAGTGGCAAGTGAGTTGACTCTGCCCCGCGCCCGCATTATCGGCAGCGCTCTTTTACGGCGACAGGCGTGCCTGTGGCCCAACGGCATATTGAATTCGGGACCAACACGATGAAGCGCACCTATCAGCCGTCGAAGCTCGTCCGCGCCCGCCGCCACGGCTTCCGCGCCCGCATGGCCACCGCCGGCGGCCGCAAGGTGATCGCTGCCCGCCGCGCCCGCGGCCGCAAGAAGCTGACGGCCTGACCGCAATGCGCGCGCCGGAGACCATCCGGCAGCGAAGCGATTTTCTGGCGGCAAACCAGGGCCGGCGGGTGCCATCCGCCGGCTTTGTGCTGCTTGTCCGCCAGCGCGGTGATGGCGATCCGCTGATGCGCGCCGGGTTCACGGTGACGAAGAAGATCGGCAACAGCGTCATCCGCAACCGGCTGAAGCGCCGCCTGCGCGAGGCGGTGCGGCTCACCCTGCCGGCCCACGGCCACCCCGGGGCCGATCATGTGCTGATCGGGCGGGACGCCGGCCTCACCCGCGATTTCGCCCAGCTGTGCGCCGATCTGGAAAAGGCGCTCCACAAGGCCCATCTCCCGGCACAACCGAAGGAGGGGCCGAAGGAAGGTGAGCGCCGATGAAATCCTTGCTGATCTGGCCGATCCGGCTGTGGCAGGCGACCTTTTCGGCCGTGCTGCCACCCAGCTGCCGCTTCACGCCCAGCTGTTCGGCCTATGCCATCACCGCCATCGAACGCCACGGCCCGGCCCGGGGCGGCTGGTTGGCGCTGCGGCGCATCGCCCGCTGCCACCCCTGGGGCGGCGCGGGCTATGACCCGGTGCCCTGAGCGGCTATAGGCAGCCCCGATCCTTTCCCGAATCCGCGAAAAAGAGACGTTTCTTGCCCCAGGACCCCCAATCGCCCGACACGAGGAACATCGTGCTCGCCGTCGTGCTGTCGACGCTTGTCCTGCTCGGCTGGACGGTGATCGCTGACCGCTTTTTCCCAGCCCCTCCTGCGGCGACCGCCGCGGGCTCCAAGGTTGCCGCGCCCGCCGCCGTCCCGGCTTCCGCTGCGCCAGCACCGGCCGGCAGCGCCCCTGCCGCCCCGGTGGCGGCCCCTCTCAACGCACCGCGCGTGCGCATCGAAACGCCGCGCCTCACTGGCACCATCAACCTGGCGGGCGCCCGCTTTGACGATCTGGTGCTGCCCAGTCACCGCCAGACGATCGCCAAGGATGCCCCGCCGGTGCGCCTGTTCGCCAAGAGCGGCAGCGCCAATGCCCAGTTTGCCCAGTTCGGCTGGGTCGGCGCTGCAGCCCCGCCCCTTGATGCAGTGTGGACCGCCGATCGGGATGTGCTCACGCCCAAGGCGCCCGTCACGCTCAGCTGGACCTCGCCGCAGGGTCTCGTCTTCCGTCAGACCATCAGCGTGGACAGCGATTATCTGTTCACCATCGAGCAGAGCGTCCAGAACCCCGGCGCCCAGAAGCCCGGCGCCCAGAACCCCGCCGCCGCGCCGGTCAGCCTGCAGCCCTTTGGCCTTGTCAGCCGCAAGGGCGAAGCGCCGGGGGCCGAGGTCAATGTCCATGTCGGCCCGATCGGCGTGCTCGATGGCACGTTGAAGGACGAGGATCTTGATTACGAGACACTGCGTGATGACGGCCCGCAGCGTTTCACCTCCACCGGCGGCTGGCTGGGCCTGACCGAGAAATACTGGCTGGCGGCCAGCGTGCCGGATCAGAAGGCGCGCATCAACGCCACCTTCCAATATGCCGGCGGCCAGTATCAGGCCGACTGGCTGGCGGGCGCCATTACCGTGCCGCCCGGCGGCACGGTCACGTCCAGCGCCCGTCTGTTCGCCGGCGCCAAGGAGGTCGACCTGCTCGACCGCTATACGGAGGCCGGCATCCCGCGGCTGGACAAGGCGGTGAGCTGGGGCTGGTTCGAGGCGATCGCCAAGCCGATCTTCTACCTGCTGGACTGGCTGTTCAAGCTGACCGGCAATTTCGGCGTCGCCATCATCGGCCTCACCCTGATCGTGCGCGCCGCGATGTTCCCGATTGCCAACAAGCAATATGAATCGATGGCCAAGATGCGGCTGATCGGTCCGCGCATGAAGGCCATCCAGGAGAAGTACAAGGACGACAAGCTGAAGGCCCAGCAGGAGATGATGGCCATCTACAAGACGGAGAAGGTCAACCCGCTGGCCGGCTGCCTGCCCATCCTGTTGCAGATCCCCATCTTCTACGCCCTCTACAAGACCCTGCTCGTTTCGATCGAGATGCGCCACCAGCCGTTCGTGTTGTGGCTCACCGACCTGTCGGCGCCTGATCCGCTGACGCCCTTGAACCTGTTTGGCCTCATCGCCTGGCAGCCGCCGGCCTTCATCGCGCTGGGCGTGCTGCCAATCCTTCTGGGCGTCACCATGTGGCTGCAGCAGAAGCTGAACCCGGCCGCGCTCGATCCGGTGCAGCAGCAGGTCTTCGCCATCATGCCGTGGCTGTTCATGTTCTTCATGGCGCCGTTTGCTGCCGGCCTGCAGCTCTACTGGACGGTGAACAATCTCGTCTCGATCGTCCAGCAGCTCTACATGAACCGCAAATACCCCGTGCCGGCGACGCCGCCATCGGCAGCGGTGATCGACGTGAAGCCGGTGCCGGCCAAGCCGTCGCCAGGCACGCCAAAGCCGCCGCCGCCCCGACCCACCGGACGCCGCCGCAAGTGACGGAGGCCGAAGCCCGTGCCGAGCTGATCGAGGCGGCCCGCAAGCGTTTTGCCGGCCCGGTCGCCTTCCAGCTGTCCGCGCCGGAACTGCACGTCCTGCCCGCGCCCGATGTGCCGGAAATCGCCTTTGCCGGCCGCTCCAACGTCGGCAAATCCTCGCTGCTGAACGCGATCACCGGCCGCAGCGGCCTCGCACGCACATCGGTGACGCCGGGGCGCACGCAGGAACTGAACGTGTTCAACGTCGGCGAGCCACCGGAGTTCCGCCTGATCGACATGCCGGGCTATGGTTTTGCCGAAGCACCCAGGGACGTGGTGAAGCGCTGGAAGCATCTGGTGTTCGATTATCTGCGCGGCCGCCCGGTCTTGAAGCGCGTGCTGGTGCTGATCGACAGCCGCCACGGCATCAAGCCGGTGGACCGCGAGGTGATGGCCATGCTCGACAAGGCCGCCGTGAGCTTCCAGATCGTGCTGACCAAGGGCGACAAGATCAAGCCGACGCAGCTGGCCGCCATCACGGAGGCGGTGCTGGAGAGCAGCCGCGCCCACCCTGCCGCCTACCCGGAGGTGATCGCCACCAGCTCGGAAAAAGGCCTGGGCATCCCCGAACTGCGCGCCGCGGTGCTGGCCGCCGCACTGGGCAAATGACCTTTGGGCCAATGACCTTTGGGCCAGTGATGACGACGATTGCAATGACCGAACTGACCATCATCCTGAACGGCGAACCCCGCCGCATCGCCGCCGGCACCAGCGTGGCTGGCCTGCTGTCCGCTCTCGATCTGCCGGCCGCCAAGGTGGCGGTGGAGCGCAATCTGGAGATCGTGCCGCGCTCGACCTTTGGCGCTGTCATGCTGGCGGAAGGGGACCGGCTGGAGATCGTGCATTTTGTGGGCGGCGGGCAGGATGATGATGACAGCTGGGAGGTCGCCGGTCGCCGCTTCTCCTCCCGCCTGATCGTCGGCACCGGCAAGTACAAGGATTATGCCCAGAACGCTGCCGCCGCCGAAGCCAGCGGCGCCGAGATCGTGACGGTGGCGGTGCGGCGCGTGAACGTCACCGATCGCAGCCAGCCGATGCTGACCGATTTCCTGGATCCGAAGCGCTTCACCTATCTGCCCAACACCGCTGGCTGCTTCACCGCCGAGGATGCGATCCGCACGCTGCGGCTGGCGCGCGAGGCGGGGGGGTGGAACCTCGTGAAGCTCGAAGTGCTGGGCGAAGCGCGCACCCTCTATCCGGACATGGCCGAGACGCTGCGGGCGACCGAGGTCCTGGTGAAGGATGGCTTCGACGTGATGGTCTATTGCGCCGATGATCCCATTGCCGCGAAGAAGCTGGAGGAGCTGGGCGCGGCCGCCATCATGCCGCTGGGCAGCCTGATCGGCTCCGGCCTCGGCATCCAGAACCCGCTCACCCTGCGCCTCATCATCGAGAATGCGCGCGTGCCGGTGCTGGTCGATGCCGGGGTGGGCACGGCATCGGATGCCGCGGTCGCCATGGAACTGGGCTGCGACGGCGTGCTGATGAACACCGCCATCGCTGAAGCCAAAGACCCGATATTGATGGCTCGCGCCATGAAACTGGCCGTGGAATCGGGCCGCCTCGCCTACCGCGCCGGCCGCATGAACAAGCGCCGCTATGCCGACCCGTCGAGCCCGCTGGCCGGGCTGATCTGACCTTTAGACTCCACGCGGAGGCAATTTCAGTTTCTTTGCCAACTCTATTACCAATTCTTTCGTCCCGCCTGAAAACAGGATTGCGATATCAGCGGCCTTCGTTCCCTTTCCCCATTCTAGCCTTATTATGTTTTCGACCTCTAGCAGCGCCTTTTTTGTTGCAATGGGTGCTGTCCCAGCGGAGGATTTTCGTCCAGCGTTCGGCGTTGGCTTTGGGATGGCACTACTGCATTTTGTTTTCTTATTTTTCTTTCGCTTCGGTTTGGCCACGGGGGCGATCTGTCGCTTTAATCCCAGCGGCATATCTTGGTATTCTAGCTCTCGTCCAGAGGGTGAAAGCGGACTAAAATTTCTAAGAGTTCTATCTCTCGCTTGCTTTTCGCGGTTCGCCCTCTTTGCTGCCTGATCCTTTCCTACTTGCTTTAGGTCCGGCTTTGAGGTGACATCTCTGATATAAGCAGTGTCAATTTCCGGCAGCGCGCGCGCCGGATCGGGCTCGGGATTTCGCGAGTAGTCAAGCTTTGTCACTCTGTAAGAATATAGATCGACTCATAAGAAAACGTAAATCTTCAGTGTCTCCATGAAGGGATCATGATAGTGCAATCAAGATGTTTTCAGGTCAGAGATTGATCCTATCTCACAGATAAGGTCGCAACACCCCGATCACATCCGTATAAAGCTCGCGCTTGAAGGGGGCGGCCATCTCCACCAGCGTGTCCACCGGGCTCTGGCGCCAGTGGCGGAATTCGGGGTGGGCGGTGGCGATGTTCACGTCCGCATCGGTGCCAGGGCAGCGCGGCGCATGGCAGTTCTGCCCGCCCGGCCTGTCCTACATGGCCGCAACCTGTCATGCTTCCCTCATGGCGCTGGCGGTGAAAAAATCCTGTGTTTTTCGCGTTTACACTGGGAAAGACTGTCTGAAGCGTCAAAAGCCAGGCGAGCGTTTGGCGACCCGGAAACGCGGCGGCTGGCGCCGGCAGGCAGAGACGTCAGGCGCCAGGCGTGCGTTCGAAACCCGGCACCCCGGCGATGTCCACCCAGTGCTGCTTGCTGGCGGTCCAGAACTGCATCTGCGGCGTGAACTGGCGGGTGTCGTCCAGCGTGCCGGCCTTGATGAACACCAGTGCCGGCGCGGCTTCCACCCGGCTGAACAGCGGCGAGCCGCAGGTGGGGCAGAACTGGCGCAGCACCTCGCCGCCGCTGTCGCCATGGTCGGTGTAGGTCTTCACCTCGCCCGTGATGCGCAGCGCCCCGGCCGGCACGCCGATGATCATCGACCAGCCGCTGCCGGCCTGTTTCTGGCAGTTCCGGCAGTGGCAGATGGCCTGCATCACCGGCTCTGCCGCCGCGCTGTAGCGCACCGCGCCGCACAGGCAGCCGCCGCTCAGATGTGTCATGGCTGTTCCTCCCCGTTTGGCTCAAGCCTACTGCGGGCCGCGACCCGGCACAACTTGACAGGAAGGGCGCCACCGAACAGCCTGCGGTGCAGGGAGCGGGGCATGCCAGCAACACGGACCGTGACGGCGATGATCTGGCTGCTCGGCCTGGCCGTGTTCATCAACTATGTTGATCGCGGCACGCTGGGCATCGCAGCGCCGCGGATGAAGGCGGATCTGGGCCTCACCGCCACCCAGTTCGGCATTGCCGCCTCGGCCTTCTTCTGGGTCTATGCGCCAGGCCAGCTGCTGATGGGCTGGCTGGTGGGGCGGGTGAATGCTGCCCTGCTGCTGGCCGCCGGGCTGGCGCTGTGGGGTCTGGCCACGGCGCTGACCGGGCTGGTCGGCGGCCTCGTCACGCTGGTGGCCTTGCGGCTGCTGCTCGGCCTGGGCGAGGCGACGGCCTTTCCGGCGGCGTTCAAGCTGATCGTCGATCATGTCGAGGATGGCCGGCGCGGGCTGGCCAACGCGCTGCTGTCGGCCGGCCTTGCGCTGGGGCCGGCGCTGGGCACGCTGGCGGGCGGCCTGCTGCTGGCCACGCTCGATTGGCGCTGGTTGTTTGGCGTCGTCGGGCTGCTCACCCTCGTCTGGCTGGTTCCCTGGCTGGCAGTGGCCCGGGCGCTGCCTCGGCGATCAACGGGCCCGGCCGCGGACGAGCCCGGCTACTGGCCGGTGCTGGCCAACCGCCCGGCGCTCAGCCTGTCGCTCACCCAGGTCTGCTGGGGCTTCGCGCTCTATTTCCTCGTCACCTGGCTGCCGCTGTGGCTGGTCGATGAACGCGGCTATGCGATTGCAGACATGGCCTGGCTGGGCGCCATCGTGTTTGCGGCACAGGCCGCTGCAGCCATGGTGGGCGGGCAGGTGAACGATCATCTGGTGGCGCGCGGCCTGCCGCCCGGAACGGTGCGCCGGGCAGGCGCCATTATCGGCACCCTGCTCACGGCGGCGGGCGTGGCGCTCATCCCGCTGTCAGACTCCACGGCGACGCTGATCGCGGCGCTGGTGATTGCCGGCATCGGGCTCGGCGTCGCCCATATCTGCGTCAACATGATCGCCCAGGTGTTCGCCGGGCCGCTGGCAGCCGGCAAATGGGTGGGCGTGCAGAATGGGATCGGCAATCTGGCCGGCATCGCCAACCCGATCATCACCGGCGCCATCATCGATACAACCGGCAGCTATGGCTGGGCGTTCGCACTGGCCGCCGCCGGCCCGGTGATTGGCGCCTTCAGCCTGGCCGTGCTGGTGCCAGCGGTGGCGCCGATCGACTGGGGCCTTCAGAGGAAGGGTTTCAGCACCCCGATGACGTCGGCATAGAGCGCGCGCTTGAACGGCGCTGCCATCTCCACCAGCGTGTCCACCGGGCTCCAGCGCCAGTGGCGGAATTCGGGGTGGGCGGTGGCGATGTTGACATCGGCATCGGTGCCCAGAAAGCGCAGCGCATACCATTTCTGGCGCTGGCCGGCGTATCGGCCCTTCCAGATGCGGCCGATCAGCTCATCAGGCAGGTCGTAATAGTGCCAGTCCGGCGTTTCGCCGAGCAGGCTGGTGAGGGCCGGGTCGACTCCGGTTTCCTCCCAGAGTTCCCTGAGCGCGGTCTCATAGGGATCCTCGCCCGGATCGATACCGCCCTGCGGCATCTGCCAGGCTTCCACCATCTGGTCGAGCCGCTGGCCGGTGAAGACGAGGCCCGTCGGGTTGACCAGCATCACGCCAACGCATGGCCGGTAGGGCAGGCCGGACGGGTGTTCGCGGTGACCGACGGACTGCATCAGGCGAGCAGCGCCTTCAGATCGGCGATGTTGCCGAGCAGATCCTCGTGGGCCGAAGGAATGCCCTGGCGCAGGGTGAAGCAGCCGTGGATCTGGCCGTCGGCCTCGCGATAGATGGTGCGCACGCCATGCTCGATCAGGCGGGCGGCATAGGCGCGGCCCTGGTCGCGCAGCGGATCGAGCCCGCAGGTGAACACCAGGCTGGGCGGCAGACCGGCCAGCGTTTCGGCGTGCAGCGGGCTGGCCCAGGGGTGAAGCTTCTTGTCCTCGGCGCCGGTCATGAAGTGGTCCTGGAACCAGTCCATCGATTCCTTCGTCAGCAGATAGCCATCGGCAAATTCCACCATCGAGCCTTCGGCAGCCGTCATGTCGGTCGCCGGATAGATCAGCCACTGCGCCACGATCGGCACCGGCAGGGTGCCATGGAGTTCGCGCGTGACGGCGGCGGCAAGGTTGCCGCCGGCGCTGTCACCAGCGGGGATGATGCCGGTGACGGCACCGCCCAGTTCAGAAGGGCTGCCGGCGATCCAGCGGGTGGCGGCGATGCAATCCTCGGTGGCGGCGGGGAAGGTGGCTTCCGGTGCCAGGCGATAATCCACCGAGACGACGCGCATGCCCAGTTGGCGGGCAATCTCGGCGCACAGCGGATCATGCGTGTCCAGATCGCCGATCACCCAGCCGCCGCCGTGATAATAGGCCACCACCCGGCCATCGCTGCTGCCGGCGCCATTGGCTTGCGGCGTGTAGAGCCGGCCCCGAATGCCGCCCGGCAGCGTCAGTTCCGTCACGCCGATCTCGCCGCGCGGGCGTTCCAGCATCTGGGTCATGCCCAGCATCATGGCGCGGCCTTCGGCAGGGCTGATCTCGGAAAGCTTGGGCCCGGGCTGGGCGGCGAGCATGGCAAGCAGGTTCTGCACGTCGGGGCGGACGAAGGGCATGACGTTTCTCCCAGGGTATCTTGGCTCTTCTAGGCTGAAGCGGCGACCGGGCAACCGTGAATTTGGCTGGGCCTACCCCTTCAGCCAGCTGGCCACGTCATTCGCCAGCCGGTTGGCCGCGCGGTTGAGCGCTGCGGCCACGGCGGCGGGCTGCTGACTTGTCACAGGCTCCTCGGCCACGAAGCTCTTCAGTGCCACCGTCCCCGTTCCGCGCGGGCCGGCCAGCTGTGCATCATAGCGTATCTTGACCTTGGCGGCGCCGCGCACGTCGAGGCCGAATTCGCGCAGATGTCCCGTCAATTGCCGCGCTGGTGCCACGCTGCCGCCGCGCGTGTCGAGCACCGGCACACCGCTGCCCGCCAGCGTGTCGGCCAACAGGCGCTGGAACTGGCGCGACGGCTGCTCGCTCCAGCTGGCGCCGGCCAGATACTGCACGGTTGTATCGGTCACCTGCACCGGCAGGCGCAGCGTCTGCAATTCGGCCGGTACGTCAGGCACGGTCACGCCCAATGTTTCAGCCAGTGCCGCAGGGCCGGCATAGTCGGGCAGCGGCGCCTCGCTCTTCAAGACGAGCAAGGCCTCAGGCGCAGGGGCATTGCCGCCAACCTGCACGATAGGACCACAGGCAACGAGCAGCAGCGGCGCTGCCAAGGCACGGAACTGGCGCATCATCATTTCCTGTCCCCCTCGTTCGGCTTGTATTCGGGCAGGCCCCGGCCGCCGACCAGGGCGCCCGCTGGGTCTTCGTCCAGCTTGGCAGCAATGGCGCCCAGCCGCGCGGTGGTCTCGCGCAGTTCACGGATCAACTGCGTCGCTTCCGGCAGCGTCTGGTTCGACAATTGCTCCACGCCCGGCTGGGCGCTGGCGCTGATGGCCTCGACCTTGTCCAGCGTGGCCTCCGCCTTGGCCGTGGCGCGGCGCAGGTCAGCGGCCAGCGGGCGCAGTTCGCCATCCACAAGGCTCTGGCCCGATCCGGCCAGCGCCTCGAACCGTTGCAGGGTCGCGGTGGCGGTCGTGATGGTGGCGCGGGTTTCAGACAGGGCGGCGGCCAGGTCGGGCGCGCTCTTGGCCAGCGCCGCCGTGGTTACCTCGGTATTCTTCAGGATACCGCCCAGCGCCGCGCGATTCTCGTCCTTCAGCACATCATTCAGCCGCTCGGTCAGTCGCGCCACGTTGTTCAGCACTTCGGGCGCCGTGGCCAGCAGTTCACCAAGGCCCCCAATGCGCGGCGGGATCAACGGCGCACCATAAGGGCCGGGCTCGCTGATCGGCTCGGCCCCTTCCATGGCGCCCGTCAGCTGGATCTGCGACACGCCGGTGAAGCCAACGCCTTCCACGGCGGCCCTGGTGCCCTTCAGCACCGGCACATCGCCGTCCACCGAAATGCGCACCCTGACCAGTTGCGGTTTGTCGGGCGGAATGCGGATCTGGGTGATCTTGCCGACCGGCACGCCGTTGAAGGCCACCGGCGATCCGACGGCCAGGCCAGAGACGGACTGCTTGAACAGGATGTCGAACTCGCGATTGTCGCCGCCCGAAAAGCGTGCCAGCCACATCACCATCAGGAAGATACCGATCACCATGGCCAGTGCGATGCTGCCCACGATCACGTTGTTGCTGCGGTTCTCCATCAGGCCGCCTCTCCAATCGCTGCCCGCCCGCGTGGCCCGGCAAAATATTGCTGCACCCAAGGGTGCGTGAAGTGGCGGACCTCGTCGATCGTGCCGCAGGCCAGCACCCGGCCTTCGCCCAGCACTGCCACCCGGTCGCAGATGGCGTGCAGTGTGTCGAGATCATGGGTGATGAGGAACAGGGTAAGGCCCAGTGTGTCCTTCAAAAGGCGGATGAGATTGTCGAAGGCGGCGGCCGAGATGGGATCAAGGCCAGCGGTGGGTTCATCAAGGAACAGCAACGGCGGGTCCAGTGCCAGCGCGCGTGCCAGCCCGGCACGCTTCCTCATGCCACCCGACAACTCGGCAGGATATTTCGCCCCCGCTTCACCGGAAAGCCCCACCTGCGCCAGCCTTGTGGCCGCCAGCGCCGCCATCACCGGTTCGGGCAGGTCGAGAAACTCGCGCATCGGTACCTCGATATTCTCGGCCACGGTGAGGCCCGAGAACAGCGCGCCCTCCTGGAACAGCACGCCCCATTGACGGCGCAGGCGGCGCTGTGCCGATGGCGAGGGGTCAAGCGCGTCCTGCCCGAAGATCTCCACCCGACCCGCGCGGGCCGGATTGAGGCCGATGATGGTGCGCATCAGGACCGATTTGCCGCTGCCCGAGCCACCAACCAGCCCCAGCACCTCGCCGCGCGCAACATCGAGGTCAAGGTGATCATGAACGATCTGATCGCCGAAACCGGTGACCAGACCGCGCACGCGCAGCGCCACATCAGCATCGTCGGGAAGGGTGGGGGAAAGGGCCATCAGTTGTAGCCCAGGAAACTGAAGAAGAAGGCGAAGAAGGCATCGAAGACGATCACCAGGAAGATCGCCTCCACCACCGCCTGCGTGGTGCGCGTGCCCACCGATTCGGCGTTGCCCGTCACCTGGAAGCCGTGAAAACAGCCCATGATCGCGATGATGAAGCCGAACACCGGCGCCTTGACCATGCCGATCACGAAGTCCGACAGGTGCGTCACCTCCTGCAGACGGGCTATATAGGATTGCGGCGGCATCGACAGGTCGATCCACACAAAGAAACCGCCGGCGATCAGCGCACACAGTCCGCCATAGAAGGCCAGACCCACCAGCATCAGCGAACAGGCAATCACGCGCGGGATCACCAGCACCTCGATCGGATCAAGCCCGATGGTGCGCAGTGCGTCGATTTCCTGGTTGAGCTTCATCGAACCGATCTGCGCCGCGAATGCCGATCCCGAACGCCCCGCCACCATGATGGCGGTGAGCAGTATGCCAAGCTCGCGCGTGGTGGCGCGGCCGATCAGGTTGACCGTGAACACCTCGGCCCCGAACTGCCTGAGCTGCACCGCGCCCTGCTGGGCGATGACGAGGCCGACCAGGAACAGCAGCAGCCCGATGATGCCCAGCGCATTGACCCCGATGGCCTCCGCCTGGTGCACCACGGCGTGCCAGCGCAGCCGCCGCCGCCCGATGAGAGTGCCAGCCAGCACCGTCAGCGTTTGGCCGAGGAAGCCAAGAAAGGTGACGATATTGTTGCCCTGGAAGTGGAGCGCCTTGCCGATGCGCGCAAGCCGGGCCACGACGGGATTGCCGGTGTCGGGACGCAGCTTGAGCGGGCCGGGCTCGCGCGCCACCGCATCGATCAGGCGGGCAATTTCCGGGCTGGCTCCATCGATGCCGGCGGCAAAGCCCGCGTCGTGCCAGCGCTTCAGGGCCTGGTTGATTGCCCAGGCGCCTGCCGTGTCCAGCCCGTCCATGCCGGCAAGATCGACCGTCAGGCCCGGCGCGCGCGGCGCTTGGCTGGACAGTCCGTTGGCAAGATGGGTCACGTCGGCGATGGTCCAGCGGCCGCTGAGCGACACGCGCGCTTCGCCGCTTTCCATCGTCGCCCAACTGATGCCCGTGCCCATCGCCTGCAAACTGGGCTATGGCGCAGCAAATGCCAAGTCCTGCCTTGCCTTCCCTTCCAGAGGTCGCGGTCTATGATCTCGACCGCACACTCACCGATACGGGCAGTTGGGCCCACTTCATCCGCTACTGGCTGGCCCACGAGGCGCCGTGGCGTGTTCTGCTGTTGCCGATCGCGGCGGGCGGGGCTGTTGCCTACGCGCTGGGGGGGCTGTCGCGCGGGCAACTCAAGAGCTGGGCGCACCGCTGGCTGATCGGGTCGCGGGTGGCCGAAGCGCAGTTGTCGGCCCAAGTGCAGCGCTTTGCAGACGCGTTCGTGGCTGCCCATGCGCTTGCCGCCGCCCGGGCCGCGATTGCCGCCGATCTGACTGCCGGCCGGCGGGTGGTGATCGCCTCTGCCAGCCATGGTTTTTATGTTCGGGCCATCGCCGCGCGGCTGGGCGTGGCTGACGTGGTGGCGACGGAGGCTGTGCGCGTGGGCGGCTTCGTGACCTCTCGGCTGGATGGCGAGAATATCTATGGCCCAGCGAAGCGGGCGGCGCTGGTCGCCTGGCTGGACCGGGAAGGACTGGATGGCGCCGTGCTGCACTTCACCAGCGACCACCATAGCGATCTGCCCTGCTTCCAACTGGCCATGGAGCGGGGCGGCAAGGTGCGCTGTGCCAACCCGTCTGCCCGCCTCGCCGCCATTGCCGCCCAGCGCGGTTGGCCGATTGTGCACTGGGGCCAGATCAGGGGCAGCCTGTTCGAACGCGCCTAGCCGCGGGCCCGGCGGGCCAGGGTCGCCACCGCAATCCCGCACCAGATGATGTTGAGCACCATCGACGGGATGGCGCCGTGGTACGCGGTGTTGACCACGAAGCCGGCGGCGCCCACGAGGTTGAGCCACTGGAACAGGGGCGAGCGCCCATCAAGGCGACCAGTGCTGGCCAGCGCATAGGCGGCCAGCACCAGCACCGCGCCAACCCAGCCTGCCGCCTCGATCGCGACCGTGGCAGGGCCCATCAGGCCGCCAGCTTGCGCAGCACGTAGGGCAGGATGCCGCCAGCGTAGTAATATTCCAGTTCCTGCTCCGTATCGATCCGGCACAGCGCCTGGAACTGACCTGTCGAACCGTCGGCGCGGGTGAAGCGCACCTCCACCATCTGGCGCGGCTTCAGATCTGCAAGGCCGGTGATCTCGAACAGTTCATCGCCGGTCAGTCCTGCGGAGGTGCGATCGGTTCCGGGTGCGAACTCCAGCGGCAGCACGCCCATGCCGACGAGGTTTGAGCGGTGGATGCGCTCGAAGCTCTCGGCGACCACGGCGCGCACGCCCAGCAGGGTGGTGCCCTTCGCCGCCCAGTCGCGGCTGGAGCCTGTGCCATATTCCTTGCCCGCGATGACGACCAGCGGCGTGCCGGCTGCCCGGTACGCCATGGCGGCATCATAGATGGGCATCTGCCTGCCCGTCGGCACATGGCGGGTGACGCCGCCTTCCACGCCGGGCACCATCTGGTTCCGGATGCGGATGTTGGCGAAGGTGCCGCGCATCATCACCTCGTGATTGCCGCGGCGGGCGCCATAGGAGTTGAACTCCGCCTTCGTCACCTGCCGCTGTGTCAGATATGTGCCAGCCGGGCTGGTTTCCTTGATGCTGCCGGCCGGGCTGATGTGATCCGTGGTGATCGAATCGCCAAAGATGGCCAGTGGGCGCGCGCCCAGGATGTCGGCCACAGGGGCCGGCGTCATCGTCATGCCGTCGAAATAGGGCGGGTTCTGCACATAGGTGCTGCTGGGGTTCCAGCGATAGGTGGCGCCGCCTTCCACCTGCACCGCCTGCCAGCGTTCATCGCCTTCGAACACGTTGGCATAGCGGGCAGCGAACATCTCGGGCGTCACGTTGGCCATCACCATGCCGGCCACTTCTGCGTTGGTTGGCCAGATGTCCTTCAGGTAGACTGGGCCATCCGTGCCTTGGCCGATCGGTTCCTTCGTCAGGTCCTTTCGCATCGTGCCGGCCAGCGCATAGGCGACGACCAGCGGCGGCGACGCGAGGTAATTGGCCTTCACGTCGGGGCTGACACGGCCTTCGAAGTTGCGGTTGCCCGACAGGACGGAGGCGGCAACGATGTCACTGCCGTTGATCGCCTTGCTGATCGGATCGGGCAGCGGGCCGGAATTGCCGATGCAGGTGGTGCAGCCATAGCCGACCAGGTTGAAGCCCAGCGCGTCCATGTCCTCGGCGAGGCCCGACTTGTCGAAATAATCAGTCACCACCTTGGAACCGGGGGCGAAGCTGGTCTTCACCCAGGGCTGGTTCTTGAGGCCCAGCGCCCGGGCCTTCCTTGCCACCAGGCCGGCGGCGACCAGCACGCTTGGGTTGGAGGTGTTGGTGCAGCTGGTGATGGCGGCGATCACCACGTCACCATGGCCGATGTCATAATTGGCGCCCGCCACGCCCACGCGCTGGGCCATCTTGTCGTCCTTGCCATAGCCGCCGGCAAGCTCGCTTTCGAACGCCGCCTTGGCATCGCCGAGCAGCACCTTGTCCTGCGGGCGGCGGGGGCCGGCGAGGCTGGGCTGCACGGTGGCGAGGTCGAGCTCCAGCACATCGGTGAAGACGGGATCGGGCGTCGACGCCTCGCGCCACAGCCCCTGCGCCTTCGCATAGGCCTCCACCAGCGCCACCGTTTCCGCATCGCGGCCGGAAAGTTTCAGATAGTCGATGGTCTTGGCATCGACAGGGAAGAAGCCGCAAGTGGCGCCATATTCGGGTGCCATGTTGGCCAGCGTGGCGCGATCAGCCAGGGTGAGCGCATCGAGGCCGGGCCCGAAATACTCGACGAAGCGGCCCACCACGCCCTTCTTGCGCAGCATGTTGGTGGCGGTGAGCACCAGATCGGTGGCCGTCACGCCCTCGGCCAGCGTGCCGGTGAGCTTGAAGCCGACCACTTCCGGGATCAGCATCGAAACCGGCTGGCCCAGCATGGCGGCTTCTGCCTCGATGCCGCCGACGCCCCAGCCCAGCACGCCCAGGCCGTTGATCATGGTGGTGTGGCTGTCGGTGCCGACGCAGGTGTCGGGATAGGCGACGGTGGCGCCCGACGCGTCTTCGGAGGTCCAGACGGTCTTTGCGAGATATTCGAGGTTCACCTGGTGACAGATGCCGGTGCCCGGCGGCACCACGCGGAAATTGCGCAGCGACTTGGCGCCCCAGCGCAGGAACTCGTACCGCTCGCGGTTGCGGGCATATTCGAGCTCCATATTGTCCTCGAACGCCGTCGGGGTGCCGAATTCATCGACCATCACGCTGTGATCGATGACAAGATCAACCGGCACCAGCGGATTGATCTTTATCGGATCGCCGCCCAGCTTCGTGATGGCATCACGCATGGCGGCCAGATCGACGACGCAGGGCACGCCAGTGAAATCCTGCATCAGCACGCGCGCCGGGCGATAGTTTATCTCGTGCGTGGAGGTGCGCGTTTCCTGCCAGTCCACCACCGCCTTCACATCGGCAACCGTCACCGTGCTGCCATCCTCGAAACGCAGCAGGTTTTCCAGCAGCACCTTCATCGAAAAGGGCAGGCGCGACACGTCCCCCAGCTGCGCGGCGGCTGCCTCAAGGCTGTAATAGGCAAGCGCCTTGCCGTTCACCTTGAGCGTGCGGCGGGTGTTCAGACTGTCCTGGCCGATGGCGGTCACGGCGCCTTCTCCTGTGTGTGTTTTGACAAGTTGTCGCATGGTCTAGCCCAGATGGTGCAGCGCGAAAAGAGCGCTCACCCTCGAATTCGTGTCAAAATCCAGACCGGTTGCGCCGGTAAAAAACTGTCACCATAAGAGCCCATGGCCTCACCCGAAATTGATGCGCTCACCCGTGCCCTGTCACGCCTGCCCGGCCTCGGGCCGCGCTCGGCCCGGCGGGCGGTGCTGCACCTGATCCGCAAGCGCGAGACCGCGCTGGAACCGCTGCTGGCGGCCTTGCAGTCGGTCGCTGCGAACCTGGTCGTCTGTTCCACCTGCGGCAATGTCGAGACCAGCGACCCGTGCGCCATTTGCCGCGATCCGCGCCGCGATCCCACCCTGCTGTGCGTGGTCGCCGACGTGGCGGACCTGTGGGCGCTGGATGGCCGGCACCTTTTCTCTGGCCGCTATCATGTGCTGGGCGGGCGGCTTTCGGCGCTGGATGGTATCGGGCCGGAGGATCTGGCCATTCCGGCCCTCGTCGCCCGCGCCGGCGACGGGTTGGTGAAGGAAGTGGTGCTGGCGCTTTCGGCCACGATGGAGGGCCAGGCGACCATGCATTATGTTGCCGAGGCGCTCGCCGCCACCGGGGTGAAGGTGTCCCAGCTGGCGCAGGGCCTGCCGATGGGGGGCGAACTGGATTATCTGGATGAAGGCACGCTGGCGCTGGCGCTCAATGCCCGGCGGCCAGTGGGATAGGCACACCTTGCAACCCCAGACTGTCATGCTGGCGCAGGCCAGCATCCATCGCTGCGCCGGCGCATGTTCAACAGTGGATGCTGGCCTGCGCCAGCATGACCGTCGCTTCGTGAAACACGTCCCTACAGCTTCACCAGCATCTTGCCGGTGTTCTTGCCCTCGAACAGGCCGATGAAGGCTTCCGGCGCCCTTTCGATTCCCTCCAGCACGGTCTCCTGCCACTTCAGCTTCCCGGCGCGGATCCACGGGCCCATTTCGGCGAGGAATTCGCCGCGCAGACCCTGGAACTCGATGACGATGAAGCCGCGCATGGTCAGCGACTTGCCGACCACCTGAATGATATTGCGCGGGCCGGGCGTCGGCTCGGTGTCGTTGTAGGCAGAGATCATGCCGCACTCGATCAGCCGCGCGAACGGCCGGGCGGTTTCGATGGCGACCTCCAGATGCTCGCCGCCGACATTGTCGAAGTAGATGTCGATGCCCTTGGGAGCGGCGGCCTGCACCGCCGCCAGCAGGTTGCCGCAGGTGCGATAGTTGATGACATGATCGATGCCGAGCGATTTCAGCCAGTCGCACTTGTCGTCGCTGCCGGCGCTGGCGATGACGGTGCAGCCCTTCAGCTTGGCCACCTGCGCCACCACGCTGCCAACTGCGCCGGCCGCGCCGGACACGAACACCACATCGCCGGCCTTGGGCTTGCCGATCTGCGTCAGGCCGGCCCAGGCGGTGAGGCCCGGCATGCCGAGTACGCCCAGGAAGGCCTCCATCGGCAGGCCGCCGGGTACGTCCAGCTTCTCCAGCGCCGCGGCCGGCGCCACGAACGCCTCGCGCCAACCGAACATGGAGGAGACGATGTCGCCCTTCCTGAGCCCTTCCGCGTTGCTCTCCTCCACGACGCCGATGGCGCCGCCCTGCAGCGCCTCGCCAATCTGGAACGGCGGCACGTAGGACGGCCGGTCATACATGCGGCCGCGCATATATGGGTCCACGCTCATCCACTTGTTGCGCACCAGCACTTCGCCAGGACCTGGGGCCGGCAGTTCGCGGCTGGCCAGCGCGAAATGTGCGGGCTGTGGCACACCGACGGGGCGCGCGGCAAGACGGACTTCGCGGGACATGGTCATCGATTGGCTCCTCTGACGCCGACTGTAGGCGGTTCCTTCCACCCCAGGGCCCTCCCGCAAGCGGGAGGGAAGGCCATGGCACCGGAATAACGCAGGCCAGACTTGCAGTATGCCTGCATAGAGATTAACTCGACGTCATGAAGCGCACGCCTTGCACTGTCGCCCTGCTTTCTGCACTGCTGCTGGCCGGCTGCACCGCGTCCATCGGCGGCAGCGGCCCGCAGGGCTTGCCCGGCCCCCCGGGACCGCGCGGAGCCCAATTTGCGCAGCCGCTGTTCGCCAACGCCGACGTGGCGGTTGATCGCGATACCGACATTGTCGTTGCCCGCACTGCGCTCACCGTAACGCTGCCGCCGGCTGCCGATGCAGGCCGGTTGATCACCGTGCGGGCGGCTGGCGGCAATGTCAGCGTACGCGCTGCAGCGAGCGAACGCATCGAGCGCCGGGAGAGCTTTGCGCTCGAGGATGGCGACATGGCCACCTTCATGGCAGATGGTGCTTCAGGCTGGTTTGTGATTTCGGTGAGCGATCTGGATTGATCAGATCTCCACCTGGCTGCCCAGCTCCACCACGCGGTTGGTGGGCAGCTTGAAGAAGTCCATGGCGCTTTCGGCGTTGCGCATCATCCAGCTGAACAGATGTTCGCGCCAGATCGCCATACCCGGCCGGTCGCTGGCCAGAAGAGTCTGACGCGACAGGAAGAAGCTGGTCTCCATCATCTTCACGCGGGGGCCGCAGTTCTCCACGGTGCGCAGTACCGCGGGAATGTCGATCTCCTGCATGAAGCCATAGCGGATCAGCAGGCGGTAGAAGCCGTCACCAAGGTCGCGCACACCGATGCGATCCTCGTCGGAGACATAGGGCACCTGATCGATTACCACGGTCAGCAGCATGATGCGTTGGTGCAGGATCTTGTTGTGCTTCAGATTGTGGATCAAGGCTGCCGGAACGCCCAACGGCGACGTTGTCATGAACACCGCCGTGCCAGGCACGCGGGTGGCGGCCTTGGCGGCGGACTTGATGAACAGCTCGATCGGCATGGAGCTTTCGCGCAGCCTCTCCTGCATCAGCGCCCGCCCGCGGGACCAGGTGGTGAGCCCGGTGAAGCCGATGATGCCGATCACCAGCGGGAACCAGCCGCCATCGGGCACCTTGGTGAGGTTTGAAGCGAAATAGGCCAGATCAACGATCGCGAACACCGCCAGCAGCGGCGCCGCCCACCAGCGCGGCCAGCGCCAGATGGTCAGCACCAGCACGCTGACCAGCACGGTGTCGATCAGCATCGTGCCGGTGACCGCGATGCCATAGGCTGCCGCCAGGTTGGAGGAGGAGCGGAAACCCAGCACCAGGAACACCACCAGCACGAGCAGGGTCCAGTTCACGGCCGGGATGTAGATCTGCCCGAACGCCGAGGCCGAGGTGTGGACGATCTTCATGCGCGGCAGGAAGCCCAGCTGGATGGCCTGCTGGGTGACCGAGAAGGCGCCCGAGATCACCGCCTGCGATGCGATGATGGTGGCAAAGGTGGCCAGCACCACCAGCGGCAGCCGCGCCCATTCCGGCGCCATCAGGAAGAAGGGATTTTCCAGTGCGGCCGGATTGGTGCTGAGCAGGGCGCCCTGGCCCAGATAGTTGATCATCAGGGCAGGCAGCACCAGCGCGAACCAGGCCAGGCGGATCGGCTTGCGGCCGAAATGCCCCATGTCGGCATAGAGCGCCTCGGCCCCGGTGACCGCCAGCACAACGCTGCCCAGCGCCAGGAAGGCGGCGATCGGGGTCGATACGATGAACTGCGCGGCATGATGCGGGCTGAGTGCCAGAAGGATGGCCGGGTTGGCCTGGATGTTGATGATGCCCAGCACCGCCAGCGTGGAGAAATAGACCAGCACCACCGGGCCGAAGATGGCGCCCACTCTGGCAGTGCCCCGGCTCTGGATCAGGAACAGGGCGATCAGGATGGTGATGGCGATCGGCACCACCAATGGCGCCATCCGGTCCTCGACCACGGTCAGGCCCTCCACCGCCGACAGCACCGATATGGCCGGCGTGATGATCGAGTCGCCGAAGAACAGCGCGGTGGCCAGCACGCCCAGCAGCACCAGCTGGGCAGACCGCGTGCCGGTGGGCGTCAGGCGGGTGATCAGCGCCAGCAGCGCCAGCGAACCGCCTTCGCCGCGATTGTCCGCCCGCATGATGACGGAGACATATTTCACCGTCACCACCAGCATCATCGTCCAGAAAATCAGGGAGATGACGCCAAAGATGTTGGTGGCATCAAGGGCCAGCGGGTGATGCCCGCCAAAGGTTTCCTTGAAGGCATAGAGCGGGCTGGTGCCGATATCGCCGAACACCACGCCAATGGCACCGAGCGCCAGCTTCAGAAGTGGCTGCTGCGGTCCGTGGTGACTGGCATGCCCGGACGTGGCCGGATCAGCCTCCTCGTTCGACATGCAAAAATTTTCCGCCCGTTGAACAGGTGCGGCGCGTTAGCACAGGGGCTCTTATGCTGCAATGCGGCATCGCGGACCCCGGTCGTGCAGGCTCTGGCCCTGCCTGGCCGGCCGGCGTATGGCAGTGGTGAAGGGGACATCCATGCGCATCGGTTTCCTGCTCTACGACCAGCTCACCCAACTCGACATGACGGGCCCGGCGCAGGTCCTCTCCCGCATGCCAGGGGCGACGGTTGACTATGTCGCAACCTCGCTGGACCCGGTAATGAGCGACTGCCGGTTGGCGCTGATGCCCACCGTGACCATGGCCGATGCGGGCCAGTTCGATCTGCTCTGCGTGCCGGGCGGGTTTGGCTGTTCGGCGGTGATGAACGATCCTGTCACGCTCGATTGGCTGCGCGCCCAGGCGCCAGGCCTCACGTGGCTGACCAGCGTGTGCACCGGATCATTGATCCTCGCCGCGGCCGGCCTGCTGAAAGGGCGCAAGGCCGGCTGCCACTGGGCCTGGGGGGACTATCTGCCGCTGTTCGGGGCCGCGTTCGTGGCCGAGCGCTGCGTGTTTGATGGCCACATCATCACTGCCGGCGGGGTGACCAGCGGCATCGATTTCGCCTTTCGCGTGGTCGAGCATCTGCATGGGGCCGATGTGGCCGCCACCATTCGCCTGGCGCTGGAATATGACCCCGAAGCGCGGGCCGGCGGCACTCCGGCCACCGCCCGGCCCGACATCGTCGCCACCGTCAAGGCGATCACGGCCCAGCGCCTGAGCCACCGTGATGGCGAGATGCGGGCCGCGGCCGCCCGCCTGATGGGAGAATGAACATGACGCGCACGCTGTTCCTGGCCGCTCTGCTGGCCGCTGCCCCGGCGCTGGCCGTCCCGACGCCTGTCACCGTCCGCGTCATCAGCCAGGGCGCCAAGTTCATCGGCAGCGGCATGGGCGGGGTGGACATCATGCTGGTCGATGCCGCCACGGGGGCCGAACTGGCGAAAGGCCGGGTCGAGGGCGGCACCGGCGACACGGCGAAGATCATGAACGGGCTGCCGCGCGGTGCACCGATCGCCGATGACACTGCCGCCAAGTTCAGCGCCACGATCGACATCGCCGAGCCCCGCCTTGTCCGCCTGCTGGTGGCCGGCCCGAAGCGGCCGGCCGGCGTGGAGGTCGCCAAGACGGAGGTGCGCTGGCTGATCCCCGGCCAGCCGGTGGTGGGGGATGGCTGGGTGGTGGAGCTGCCCGGCCTGGCGCTGACCGCTCGGCGAGAGGGTGGGCGCGAGGGCGGGCGGGTGGTCGCCGATGTCTCGATGCTCTGCGGCTGCCCGATCGCACCGGGCACGCTGTGGGACGAAGAGCGCTTCCGGCTGAACGCCTGGGTGGGCGGCAAGCCGGTACCGCTGGCTTTTGCCGGGCAGACCGGGCGTTTTGCTGCCCAGGTGCCGGCCGGCGCCGAGTGGGTGACGGCGGTGGACATGCTGTCGGGCGCGACCAGCGCGGCCCGGATTGCCAACTGAGTTCATGCCAGCCGCAGCGCCCTGAAGGCCGTTACCACGCCCGCCAGCGCGGTGGCCGCGTCGGTGAAGCGCAAGGCCTGCATCATGCCGGCGGTATCGGCCTGCGCCCAGGCGGCCTGCGACGCCGCCAGCGCCAGGGCGGTGAACAGTGCCAGCCCCAGCAGCGCCCGGTCCCGACTGGCGCGCCAGCGCTGCCACACCACGATCGCGGCCGGCACGATCACGAACAGCGTCATGAACTGCGTGATCAACACGGCGCGCAGCGGCTGCGGGCCCGGCAGATCGCCCGGCCAGTCGCGCATCTGCCACCCCAGCCAGAAAGAGAGCCCGGCCAGGCCCAGCCCGGCCAGCATGGCCAATCGCAGCAGGGCGTCGGGAACGGATGGGCGGCCAGGCGACATGGCCCAGCGATAGCGCCGGCCGCGCCGCGGGGCGAGGCTTGTGCAGCGCGGGGTTGCTCCCCACCTGTGCTATGACGAATTGAAAAGGGAGTCGTGCCATGGCCAATCCGCTCGCCAGCCTTGTCGTCCGCAGCGTTGCCGCTGCCGCCAGCCGCCAGATCGCGTCGCGGGTGGCCGGCGCCAACCTCGGCCCGCTCGGCACCGCCGCCACGGTGGCGCTGCCCTTCGTGCTGCGCCGCGTCTCGCCGATGGGCATGGTGGCGATGGCCGTGGGCGCCTGGGGTGTGGGGCGCCTGGCAAAGTCCGGCATTGTCGAAGCTGCGCTCGCCCCGAAGGAGCGCGCCCCTGTTGTCACGCCGCCGCCGATCGCCTGGAGCGCGGCTGGCGACTGATTGCGCTCCCGCCTTCGCGCCGCTATCGACGGGCGGCATTTTCGGGAGGGTTCATGCGCAATTTCGTCTCGCTGCTCGCCATCGCTGCCGTCATGGCGGCGCCGGCACTGGCGCAATCTGCCGACAAACCGGCAGAAAAGGGTGCCGAAAGCCCGGTGCCGCCGCCCAACCGCGTGGTTGCCAAGCGCAGCGGCACCTTCGGCGGCGTTCGCATGAACTACACCGCCATCGCCGGCGAAACCTATCTGACCGACAAGGACGGCAAGCCCACCGCCGCCATCTTCTCCACCAGCTACATCAAGGAGGGCGCCGAACCCAACCGGCCGGTGTTCTTCCTGTTCAATGGCGGCCCCGGTTCGGGCAGCCTGTGGTTGCACATGGGCGCCTTTGGGCCGAAGCGGGTGAACATCCCGGACGCCAAGGACGATGGCGCCCCGCCTTATGACATCAGCGACAACCCCGAATCCCTGCTCGATGTCGCCGATCTGGTGTTCATCGATCCGGTCGGCACCGGCTGGTCCTATGCCATCGGCAAGACCGATCCCAAGAGCTTCTGGGGCGTTCGCTCCGACGCGCAGTCGGTCGCCCAGTTCATCCGCCTGTGGCTGAACCAGCACAACCGCTGGAACGCGCCGAAGTTCCTGGGCGGCGAATCCTATGGCACCACCCGCTCCGCCGCCGTCGCCTACGAGCTCAACCGGCAATACAACGATGTCGCCCTGAACGGCGTCATCCTCATCTCCGCCATCCTCGATTTCGGCCTGGAGGCGGAGGATGAGGGCAACGAGATGCAGTATATGGGCCTCTTGCCCAGCTATGCCGCCGCCGCCTGGTATCACGGCAAGATCGCCAACAAGCCGGCCAGCGTGGAAGCCTGGGCCGCCGAAGCCCGCGCCTTTGCCTCAGGCCCCTACATCACGGCGCTGATCAAGGGGAACAGCCTGCCCGCCGAGGAACGCGCCAGCATCCGCCGCGAACTCGCCCGCTTCACCGGGCTTTCGGAAACCTATCTCGAACAGGCCAACCTGCGGGTCACCCCGGGGCGCTTCTACAAGGAACTGCTGCGTGACCGGGGGCTGACCATCGGGCGCCTGGATGCCCGCTACACCGGCAAGGATTATGACAACGCCGGCGAAACGCCCGACAATGATCCCAGCTTCTACGGCATCGATGCCTCCTACCCGGCGGCCGTGAACGCCTATCTGCGCGGCGACCTGGGCTACAAGACCGATCGCTCCTATGTCTCCATCGGCGGCGTCGGCCCGTGGGACTGGCGGCTGGGCAACGGCCGTGACAGCTACATCAATGTCGCCCCCGGCCTTGCCCGCACCCTGCGCGAGAACAGCCGCACCAAGGTCTGGGTCGGCCAGGGCTGGTATGATTTCGCCACGCCCTTCCACTTCGCCGAATATTCGATGAACCGCCCCGGCTGGCCCGAAGGCCGCACCGAGTTCCACTACTACGACGCCGGCCACATGATGTATGTGCGGGACGCGGACCGGAAGAAACTCTCGAACGATCTGAGGGACTTCATCCGCCGGCAGAAGTGAGGCCAAGGCGGCCGTGCCCGTACCGGCCACGGACTCGCCGCAGCGCCCGGCCGGCGGGGCTGGCGGCACCAAGCCGCCTGAACCCGTTCGACGGCGCGGCTTTGCCGCGTTCTTGTGTCTTCCTTGGCAAGCCAGCGGACTCGGCGGTTCCGCCGCCGGCCGCGACCGTGAAAGGCAGACAGAAGAGAGCCAAGAGCCTCCGGCGGGCAGGGACGAGTCCCTGCCCGCCGGAGGCACACCTTACGCCCTAAGCCGCTTCATCCGGCGCCGGCGGCACAACGCGTGGCTTGCCGTCTGCATCGATCGCCACGAAGACGAAGCGGGCGTGGGTCACCTGGGTGCGGTCTTCGGCGGAGCGCGGGCGGCGCCAGGCTTCCACCTCGATGGTGATGGACGTCCGCCCGGTCTTGACCAGATCGGCATAAACGGTGACTTCATCGCCGATGCGCACCGGCTGCAGGAAGGTCATCGCCTCCACGGCAACGGTCGCGCAGCGGCCCTTGCTGCGCCGGGCGGCCGCAATCCCGGCCGCCATGTCCATCTGCGCCATCAGCCAGCCACCAAAGATGTCGCCAGCCGGATTGGCATCGGCCGGCATGGCGGTGATGCGGATGGCCGGCTCCCGAAACCTGTCTTGCGTCGCCAAATGCAGCCCCCAGTATGATCCTGTGCGCCCAATCCCCGGCTGCACCCTATCGGGACTGACGATCCGGAAACCAATGCGGCAAATGGCGTCCCCGGCCGCGGCGCTGGCCCGCCATGGTGTTGGTGGCGCACATGGCTTTGAGGGGGCAGACGGCAGCATGTCGCCGTGTTGCCGGTGGAGGACAGAGGGGAACAAAGAGCCTCCGGCGGGCAGGGACTCGTCCCTGCACCCGTCAGTTTGGGCCGGCCCCCAATCCCCATGTCACCCCGCACTTGATGCGTGGTCCCGCTTCCCCCTTACGCCAGACGCAACTTCGCGTTAGCGTGCCCACTATGACCAACCGGCTCTATTACGGCGACAATCTCGATTGGCTTTCCAACGAAAAAGCCTTCGGCGATGAAAGCGTTGATCTGGTCTATCTCGATCCGCCGTTCAATTCGAACGCCACCTACAGCCAGCTCTTCAAATCCCCCGATGGCAAAACGGCCGACAGCCAGATCGAAGCCTTTGAAGACACGTGGAACTGGGGCACATCCGCCGAAGCGGCATATGATCGGGTGCTGAAAGGCCCCAACACCGATGTGGCGCAACTGCTGCAGGCGATGCGCGGGTTTCTGCACGATAATGCGCTGATGGCCTATCTCGCCATGATGGCCGCCCGGCTGGTGGAACTGCACCGCGTGCTGAAACCGACGGGCAGCCTCTATCTCCACTGCGACCCCACTGCGAGCCATTATCTCAAGCTGCTGCTGGATGGGGTGTTTGGAGCCACAAATTATAGAAATGAAATCACTTGGAAACGGACGACCGCCCATTCCGACACAAAGGGACGTTTTTCACACGAAACAGACATTATCTTTTTTTACGGCAAGTCCCCGACCTTAGTTTGGAACACTCAATACACGGCGCATGCAGAGAGTTATGTTTCATCGCATTATCGACACGTGGACAATGAAGGCCGGCGCTACCGGCATGATAATATTATTCGCTCCGCCAGCATGGGGCCTAGGCCGAACCTAGCCTATGACTATAAGGGCTACACTCCCCAGTTCGGTTGGCGGGTAGTCCGAGAGAAGCTGGAAAAAATCGACGAAAGTGGAAGGATTCATTGGTCTAAGTCGGGCACGCCTTATCTTATCCGTTATTTGGATGAGCAGCCGGGCGAGATCGTAGGCAACCTTTGGGATGATATTCCGGCAATCAACTCCCAAGCCCAAGAACGCCTCGGCTACCCGACCCAAAAGCCGCTCGCCCTGCTCGAACGCATCATCAATGCCTCGTCCAATCCCGGCGATGTGGTGCTCGATCCGTTCTGCGGCTGCGGCACGGCGGTGCATGCGGCGGAGAAATTGGGCCGGCGCTGGATTGGCATCGACATCACCCACCTCTCCATCGCGCTGATCGAAAAGCGCATGCGCGATGCCTTTCCCGGCATCGCCTTCGAGGTGGAGGGGCGGCCGAAGGATTTGCCCTCCGCGCTCGAACTGGCCAGCCGCGACAAGCATGAGTTCCAGAAATGGGCGGTCACCCACATCGGTGGGCAGCCGTGGAAGGGCGGCAAGAAAGGCCCGGATGGCGGCATCGACGGGCTGATCTTCTTCAATGGCTTCGACACGGCGACCGAGAAATCCACCCACGAAAAGGCGATCATTTCGGTTAAGGGCGGGCTCAACAAGACTGTGAATGATGTCGCCAGCCTGGTGGAAACCATCGGGCGCGAGAAAGCCGCGCTGGGCATCCTGCTCGCCGCCGCGCTGCCGACGAAGCAGATGGAGGCCCGCGCGGCCGCGGCGGGCTTTTTTGATCCCGGCACCGGCGTTCAGGTGCCGCGCATCCAGATCATCACGCTGGCGGAATTGTTCGCGGGCAAGCGGCCAGTGATACCGAACGTGAACCCGGCGATGTTCAAGGCAGCGCCCGTTGAGGCGAAGGAACAGGGCAAGCTGGATTTTTGAGGCGCGAGTGAGGCAGGATAGACGCCAATCTAGTCGCCATTGAAGCCGGGCACCCTTATCAATGCAGGATGACGGGGAGACCTCTCCACGGGCCCACGTTTTGGCGGGCCTTCAATCATCTTCTTGCCAACCGGGCCGTTCACGTTGGTCATGAGTTTCGCCCGTGCGCGGTCACGGTTCGGGTTGGCATCTGAAACGCGATAGTCAAGAACCTGCTTGAAAGGAACGCGGGTGCCATCTTCGCTGCAATCGAAAATGCCGTCGGAAATCAGGCGAGTCATGCATCTCGAATTGGTTGCCAGCAATTCAACGGCCTTCTTGATCTTGATCCATTGAACACCGTTGACCGTGATTATGTCAGGGTTTCTGCGCGGCATTACGCGAGTGTATCAGCAAAACAGTTACCGACAAGCGCCACCCCAAACAACCGGGTGCAGGGACGAGTCCCTGCCCGCCGGAGGCCTCTTCTTCCTACCCCTAAACCGGATAGCGCGCTGCCATCAGCGCCCATGAGCGCCGGGCCATTTCGGCCAGTATGCCCACATCGATGTCGGCCAACTTCTTCACATAGAGGCATGACACGCCGGTGGTGGCCTTGCCCAGCCGCGCCAGCAGGTCGGCCTGGCCGGTGAAGCCGTCCATCAGATAGACGACGTGGTTCGCCTTTCGGGGGGAATAGCCGAGGCGGGGCCAGGTGCCGGTGCGGCCGGTGGCGTAGCGGTAGTCATATTGGCCGAAGCCGATGATGTTGCTGCCCCAGAGGATGGGTGGGCAGCCGGCGATGCCTTCGAGGAGGGTGCAGAGGGCCTGGGCTTCCGCGCGGCGGCGTTCGGGTTCGAGGGCGGCGAGGAAGGCGGGTACGCTGGCGGTGGTGGGCAGCGTCTTTGGTGCGTCGGCCATCTTGTTCCCCCCGCTTGCGCCCCCCGGCTTGCACTTGTGGAGCTTAGCACATAGGCGCGGCTCCACAACGGAAGGGACTTCGCATGGCTGATTCGGTGAAGAAGGTGGTGCTGGCCTATTCGGGCGGGCTCGACACGAGCGTGATCCTGAAGTGGCTGCAGACCGAGTATCAATGCGAGGTGGTCACCTTCACGGCCGATCTGGGCCAGGGCGAGGAGCTGGAGCCGGCGCGGGCCAAGGCGTTGATGCTGGGCATCAGGCCGGAGAATATCTTCATCGACGATCTGCGCGAGGCGTTCGTGCGGGATTATGTGTTCCCGATGATGCGCGCCAATGCGCTGTATGAAGGCCTGTATCTGCTCGGCACGTCGATCGCGCGGCCGTTGATTGCCAAGCGCCAGATCGAGATTGCGAAATTGACGGGGGCCGATGCGGTGTCCCACGGCGCGACCGGCAAGGGCAATGACCAGGTGCGCTTCGAGTTGGGCTATTATGCGCTCAGCCCCGATATCCGCATCATCGCGCCGTGGCGGGAATGGAACCTCACCAGCCGAGAGGCGCTGATCGCCTTTGCCGAACAGCACCAGATCCCGGTGGCGAAGGACAAGCGCGGCGAGAGCCCGTTCTCCACCGATGCGAACCTGCTGCACACCTCCAGCGAAGGGAAGGTGCTGGAGGACCCGTGGGAAGAGGTGCCGGATTATGTGTACAGCCGCACCGATCACCCGGAAGAGGCGCCGGACACGCCGGAATACATCACCGTGGACTTCGAGCGCGGCGATGCGGTGGCGATCAATGGCGAGGGCCTGTCGCCTGCCACGTTGCTTGCCCGGCTCAATGACCTGGGCAAGCAGCACGGCATCGGCCGGCTCGATCTGCTGGAGAACCGCTTTGTCGGCATGAAGTCGCGCGGCATGTACGAGACGCCGGGCGGCACCATCCTCCACATCGCGCATCGCGGCATCGAGCAGATCACCCTGGACCGGGGTGCGGCGCATCTGAAGGACGAGCTGATGCCGAAATATGCCGAGCTGCTGTACAACGGCTTCTGGTTCAGCCCGGAGCGCGAGATGCTGCAGGCCGCCATCGACCACAGCCAGGCGAAGGTGACCGGCACGGTGCGTTTGAAGCTGTACAAGGGCAGTGTCGGCGTGGTGGGCCGCAAGTCGCCCTACAGCCTCTATTCGGCCGGCATCGTGACCTTCGAGGATGACCGCGGCGCCTATGACCAGCGCGACGCGGCTGGCTTCATCCGGCTGAATGCGCTGCGGCTGCGGCTGCTGGGGCGGCGCGACGGGCGATAGGCCTGGCGTTAACCCTCTATTCGTAATTATTGCTGGACGATTAACGCGCTTCGTGGCATGCACGTACCACTCGCGGCGCCGAGGGGGCTGCCGCGTCTGTTGCGGAGTGTGCCATGCGCCTGTTTTTGCTTGCGAGTGCCGCGCTGATCGCCGTTCCGGCCGGCGCCACCACCCTGTTTTCGGAAAATTTCGATTCGATCACCGCCAACACGCTGAACATCACCGGTACGGTGGCGAGCATGGACGTGACAGGCGGCGTGGATGCCGTCGTGCCGATCAACAGCTTCGGCATCACTGCGCCGTCCACGGTGATCGATCTTGATGGCTCGCCCGGCCCCGGTTCGGTAGGCAAAAGCGGATTCAACTTGATCGCCGGCCGCACCTACACGCTCAGCTTCGTGATGGGCGGAGCGCAGCGTGGTTCGGTAGCCGATGGTGTGTTCGTGAATCTGGTGTCCACCATGGCTGGCGATCTCACCGGAGTTTCCAGCACTGGCCTGACATCAGGCTTCGGTGGATTTCCATTGGGCAGCAGCTTCATCTTCAGCACCACTATCAACGGGTCCGCGCCGTTCGCTGTCAGCAGCATGACCTTCCTTGCCAACAACGCCACCAGCTTCGGGTTCAGGATCGGCACCTCCAGCGCTGACAATATTGGGCCGCTGCTGGACTCGGTGGCGCTGACCCAGAATGCTGTGCCGGAACCGGCGAGCTGGGCGATGCTGATCGCCGGCTTTGGCCTGGTGGGCGCTGCGCAGCGTCGCCGCAAGGTCGCGCTCGCCGCCTGAGGCCTTCCTGAAGGAACCGAACGGCCCGGCTGGGAACAGCCGGGCCGTTTCGCGTTCAAGCGCCCGGCATCACCAGGGCAGTTCGGCGCCCTGATAGTCGAGATAGCGCTGGCCCGGCGTGCCGGCGGCCTTGGCCAGCACGTCGGCCATGCCGCGGCAGCTGTCTACGACTTCCACCGGCGCCTGCTCACCGCCCATGTCGGTCTTCACCCAGCCGGGGTGGAGGTTGATGATGGTGCGGGTGGGGTGTTCGGCAGCGAAGCCGCGCGTGAGGCTGTTCAGCGCCGCCTTGGACGCGCTGTAGAGATCGCCATAGGCATAGTTGCGCAACGCGACGCTGCCCATGATCGAGGTCATGAAGGCGAGCACCCCGCCGGCTGCCACCAGCGGTTCGAGGATACGCGCAGCGCGCACCGGGGCCAATGCGTTGGTCCAGAACAGCGCGCCCCAGGTGCCGGCGGCGTTCCCGTCGCGCGCCACGTCGTGCACGGTCTGGCTGCGCGGTCCGCTGATGCCGGCGTTGATCAGCACCACATCGAAGCGGCGGGTGCCCAGCGCGGCGGCCAGCGCAGCGACGGCGGCTGCATCGTCCATGTCGAGCGTGTGGACCTCGGCGCCGGTGGCTTCCAGCTCCGGCGCCGGCCCGCGCCGGGTGGCGACCACCTCGAAACCGCGGCTCAGCCATTCCTTCACAAGGCCGAGGCCAAGCCCGCGCGAGGCACCGATGATGAGGGCGGATGGCATGAGCTGTGTCTCCCCAGGATGGCCCAGTGGTTGAACGATCGCGGCGCCGCGTCAACTCGCAAGTACAAGGGGGCGACCGGGACGATCGGAGCGTGGTGCCATCCCCTTGTGGAATCGGGCGTCTTGCCAAAGCTGCAGCCTGGATCCCGGCGGGTCCGGTGCGCGATCCAGTTGTGCGGGGCGGCCTGACTGCAGCATAAGTCCTGGGCTCGAACAGGAAGGATGCCCGCGGGTACAATGTTGGACACCACGAAACCCTATTGGAGCCGGGGCCGGTTCTGGCTGTTGCTGGCGTTGTTTTCCGCCGTGCCGTTCGTTGTCGCGCCACTGCCCATGATGCCCGACTATTTCGCGCACATGGCCCGATACCATGTCATGAACCATGGGGCGGATTCGACGTTCCTGCAGCGCTATTACGCGTTTGAATGGCGGCTGATGGGAAATCTTGGTGTCGATCTGCTGATGCTGCCCCTGGGCCGTGTCCTGCCCACGGAATTGGCTGCGCGCCTGGCAACCGGGTTGATTCCGGCGCTCTCGGTGATGGGCATCTATGCCCTCGCGCGCGCGCTTCGCGGCCGGATCGAAGCCTCGGCGCTGTTGGCCCTGTCGTTCATCTACACGATGACATTCGTTGTCGGCTTCGCAAATTATCACCTGTCCATCGCCCTAGCCCTGCTGGCGATGGCGGCATGGCTGCGGATCCGGGATCGCGGCCCCGTTCTGCGCTGGTTGGTGATGGCGCCCTTGGGACTGCTCGTCTGGCTGGCGCACGTTGCGGGTTGGGGTGTGCTGTGCCTGTTCGTGGGCGGCTGGGAACTGGGGCAGAACCGGGCGCGATTCCGGCGGCCATGGCCAAGCTTGCGCGACACGCTGCTGCACGCACTGCCGTTGGCGGTCCCGATCATTCCGATCCTCTATTGGCGCTCCCAGGCGACAGCGGGCCTCCACCTTGTCTATTCGATGGACAGCGCCGTGCGAAAACTTGCCCTGTGGCCAGCCTTTCTGATGCAGGCTGGAGTCCTGTGGTTTGATCTTGCTCTGGTTTCCGCTGTCGCCATTCTGCTGGTCAGGCTCGCCGGGCGCGGCTGGCATCTGCACGATCGTCGGCTTGTCCTACCCCTCCTGCTGATGCTGCTGGCCTATCTGCTGTTGCCCTTCACCCTGTTCGGCTCAAATTTTGCCGATGCCCGCATATTGCCGGTGCTGGCGATCCTGAGCTGCGTTGCGCTGGTTCCAGCGCCGCAGCAATCCGGCCGCATTGCGGCGGTCGCCCTTGTTCTGTTCGCGGCCCGCGTCGCGGAACTCAGCATTGACTGGACGATCCGCGGTGCCGAAGCGCAAGCCGATCTCGCGGCGCTTTCGCGGGTGCCCATCGGCAGCCGTATCGTTCGGCTGGCCGGCGAAAGCTTCTGCAGGGCGCCCTATTTCCGCGGGTTCGAAACGCTTCCCAACCTGGCGATCGTGCGCAGGCAGGCCTTCGTCAACGCGCAATGGGATATTGCGGGCAGTCATCTCATGCGCCCGGTCTACAATGCCGGTGTTGGCTATAATGATATTGAAACAGGCCTCGTCAGCCCGCCCGGATCGCCGTGCAAGGGCAAGCCATTGGCAGTGCTGCTGCGCGAGATTCCGCGCGATCGATTTGATTTCGTGTGGGTTTTCGATGTCGATGTGAGCGCAGACTGGCTGCAGCCGGTTTTTGCCGGCCCCCATGGTCGATTGTATCGCATCGTCGGGCGCTCCGGCGGAGACTAAAGCCCGAAGCTCTGCCGGATGCCGTCAACCACGAACTGCGCGGCGAGCGCCGCCAGCACCACGCCCAGGAGGCGGGTAAGCGCGCCTTCGAACCTGGCCCCCATCAGCTTCATGATCGGCCCGGCCGCGAGCAGCGACAGGAAGGTGAGGGCCAGCACCGCGATCAGCGCGGACAGCACCACGATTTCCTTGGTGAAATCGCCGCCGGTGCGCGCCGAGAGCAGCATGACCGATGCGATCGAGCCCGGCCCGGCCAGCATCGGGATGGCCATGGGGAAGACCGAGATATCCTCTTCCTCCAGCGGCTTGGCGGCGGCGGCGGCGGCGGATTTCACCTCCTCGGCGCGGTTCTCGCGGCGCTGGGTGCGCTTTTCGAACACCATGTCGATGGCGATCAGGAACACCATCACGCCGCCGGCGATCTTGAAGGCGGGCAGGGTGATGCCCAGCGCCGACAGGAACGCCTCCCCGCCGAGTGCAAAGGCGATCAGCACGCCGCCGGCAATCAGGCTGGAGCGCACCGCCATGTCACGGCGGTGCCTTGCACTGGTGCCGGCGGTGAGGCTGGAGAAGATCGGCACGCAGCCCGGCGGATCGATCACCACGAACAGGGTGACGAACGCCGATATGAAAAGGGTGACCAGCGGGCCGTCGAGGGTGATCCCCATCATGCCGCTTCCCGCGCGATGGCCGCCTCCAGCGTGTTGGCGAGCAGACAGGCAATGGTCATCGGGCCGACACCGCCGGGCACGGGGGTGATCCAGCCGGCGCGCGCGGCGGCACCCTCGAAATCCACATCGCCGACCAGCCGGCTCTTGCCGTCAGGCAGCGCCACCCGGTTGATGCCGACATCGATGACGCAGGCGCCCGGCTTGATCCAGTCACCCTTGACCATGCCGGGGATGCCGACGGCGGCCACCACGATATCGGCGCTGGCCACGTGGGCGGCCAGATCGCGCGTGCGGCTGTGGGCGAGCGTGACGGTGGCCGATGCGTTGGTGAGCAGGGCCGCCATCGGCTTGCCGACCAGGATTGAGCGGCCGATCACCAGGCTTTCCGCGCCGGCAATGTCGCCCATGGCTTCCCTGATGAGCAGCAGGCAGCCCGATGGCGTGCACGGCACCAGCCCCTTGCGGCCGCTGACCAGCAGGCCGGTGTTGATCGGGTGCAGGCCATCAACATCCTTGGCTGGATCGATGGCGGCGATCACCCGGTCACTGTCGATCTGCCGGGGCAGCGGCATCTGGACGAGAATGCCGTCCACTGACCTGTCGGCGTTCAATTGGGCGATCAGGGCCAGCAGATCGGCTTCCGACGTGCTGGCCGGCAGCCTGTGTTCGCCGGAGATCATGCCGGCTTCACGGCAAGCCTTGCCCTTGGAGGCGACATAGACGGCGCTGGCCGGATCATCGCCGACCAGCACCACGGTCAGCCCCGGCGCGCGGCCATGGGCGGCCACGAAGGCGGCGACGCCCTGCGCCACGTCTGCCCGCAAGGCCGCCGCACGCGCCTTGCCGTCGATTAACGTTGCTGTCCCCTGGGCGCTCATCCCAGCAGCAGCCCGGAATCCATCACCAGGGCCGGCACCAGTTGCTGCAGGCCAGCCAGCAGCAGCCACAGCACCAGCGGCGACAGGTCGATGCCGCCGAAATCCGGCATGAAGCGGCGGATCGGCGCCACCATCGGGGCATAGATGCGGTCGAGCACATCAAGGATGCCGCTGACGAAGCGGTTGCGCGTGTTGACGACGTTGAAGGCGACCAGCCAGCTGGAAATCGCCCACGCCACCAGACCCCAGATCAGCACCTGGGTGATCATGATGAAGATGTTGACGATTGCGAGCGTGGTATTGGCCATGGGCGAGGCCCTTACAGGCTGACCCGCCTGCCCGCAATGAGGAGTGGCAAAATGGGGCGGCCCGGGGCAGCATCGCTGGGAGGGAGGAGCGGATGACCACCAGTTTTGCCACGCTTGCCGATATCTCGGCACATTTTGCTGCGACCGCGCCGGATCGGCCGGCCGTGCGCGCGCAGGACGTCAACTGGAGCTTTGCCGCGCTGCACGACCGCGAGCGGCGGACGGTGGCGGCGCTGAAGGCGCTGGGCGTGAAGCCAGGGGATCGTGTCGGCTGGCTGGCGCTCAACCACCCGGAGTTCGCCACCTTGATGTGTGCCTGTTTCCGGATGGGTGCCGTGATCGTGGCGATCAATGCGCGGCTGGTGGCGCGGGAGATCGCCTATGTGCTGGGCGATGCCGGGATCAGGCTGCTGGTTTCGGAAAGCGCCTTCCTGCCGATGATCATCGAGGCGCAGGCCACGACCGATCTGGAAACCGTGCTGCTGCTCGATGGTGGCCACGCCGGCCGGCCCGCCTTTGCCGATGTCGTGATGGGCCACGCGCCCGACGCCGCCGCCAGTGCCGCCGCGCCCGATGATATCGCCATCCAGATGTATACAAGCGGCACCACGGGCTTCCCGAAGGGCGCGCTGCTGTCGCACCGGCAGTTGCTGGCGGCCATCGCCAAGCCGGACCGGGTGGAGAACACCGCGCTCGGCCCCTGGCAGGATGACGATGTCTCGCTGGTGGCGATGCCGGTCTTCCATGTCAGCGGATCACTTTGGCTGCTGATGGGCCTGGCCCATGGCGCGCCATCGGTGATCCTGCCGCGCCCCGACATCGCCGCACTGGTTGCGACCATCGTCGAGCAGCGCGTCACCCGTCTGGTGCTGGTGCCGGCGGTGATGCTGGCCATCTGCCAGCATCTGGAAACCGCGCCGGCTGATCTTGGCTGCGTGCGCGAGCTTTATTATGGCGCCTCGCCGATTCCGCTCGATGTGCTGCGGCGGTCGATCACGGCCTTTCCCAATGCGCTGTTCGTGCAGGTCTATGGCGCCACCGAAACCGCCGCCAGCGTGACCTGGCTGCCGCCCGAGGATCATGATCCGGCCGGCAATGATCGCATGCGCAGCTGCGGCAAGCCCTATCCCGGTGACCGCATCCGCATTGTCGATGGCCAGGGCCATGATCTGCCGGTTGGTGAGGTGGGGGAGATATTGATCAGCTCGCCCGGCAACATGGCCGGTTATCACAACAAGCCCGACGCCACGGCAAAGGTGCTGATCGATGGCTGGTATCACAGCGGCGACGCCGGCTATCTTGATGCGGATGGCTATCTCTACATCCACGACCGGGTGAAGGACATGATCGTCTCGGGCGCGGAGAATATCTATCCGGCCGAGGTGGAAAATGCCCTGCACGAGCATCCGGCGGTGGCCGATTGCGCCGTGATCGGCGTGCCCGACGACAAGTGGGGCGAGGCGGTGAAGGCCATCGTGGTGAGACGCGCCGAGGTGACGGCGGAAGCGCTGATCGCCTTCGCGCGCGAACGCATCGCCGGCTACAAGGTGCCCAAGAGCGTGGACTTCATCGATGTGCTGCCAAGGAACCCCAGCGGCAAGATCCTCAAGAAGGACCTGCGCGAGCCATACTGGGCCGGGCGCGCGCGCAAGGTGAACTGAACCCGGCAGCGCCAAACGAAAACGGCCGGACAATTTTGCCCGGCCGTTCCCGTGTGCGTTGACCGCAGCTTACTTCTGCAGCTTCTCGCCGGCCTTTTCGAGCGCCTTGCCGGCATCGGCCTTGGCGTCCTTGGCGGCGTCCTTCACGTCGGCGGCGGCCGCATCAACCTTGGCGCCGGCAGCATCGACGGCCGCATCCACCTTGGTGCCAGCCGCATCGACGGCCGCGCCGGCATCTTCGGCAACGCCTTCAACGGCGGCGCCGGCGGCGGCGGTGTCTTCCTTCACGTCTTCGGCCACGGCCGCGGCCGCTTCGCCGGTTTCTTCCTTCGCCTGCTGCGAACAGGCCGCCAGCGACAATGCGGCGGCGCCCGCGAGCATGACATGCCCGATCATCTTGCGCATGTATATTCCCCCTGCTGGGTGCTGAACGAAGCGTCCGGCCATCAGGCACGAACCGGCAAAGGCTAACCCGGACCAGCCGATTCAACAATCGCGCAATGGAGCTGCGTCATTCCGGGCTGGCAGCCGAACCGGCGAGGATGCCGCCATCGATGTGGAATTCGCTGCCCGTCACATAGGCGCTTTCATCGCTGGCCAGATAGGCGGCCATGGCGGCCACCTCATTGGCCGTGCCGAAGCGCTTGAGCGGCGTATCGGCGACGAAGGCCCTTGTCGCCACCTCGCGCTCCTCGGGCGTGGTGCCCAGCATCGGTTCCCACATCGGCGTCATGATCGCCGCCGGGTGGATGGAATTGCAGCGGATGGTCCAGCCAGCCTGCGCGCACCACAGCGCCACCGATTTCGTGTGGTTCCTGACCGCCGCCTTGGAACTGGCATAGGCCGCCGCCGCCGGGATGCCGACAATGCCGGATCGCGACGAGATGTTGATGATGCTGCCGGTTCCGCGCTGACGCATCGCGCGGATCGCGGCGCGGCAGCCAAGGAACGTGCCATCCAGGTTGACGGCGTGGACATGGCGCCAGTCGGCCAGGCTGGCGTTCTCCGGGTCGTGGGCGGCTGGCTCGCCTTCGAAGCCGGTGATGCCGGCATTGTTGACGAGGATGTCGATCGGGCCAGCGTGCGCCATCACCCGGTCCCACGCCGCTTCGTCCACCACATCGAGCAGGGCGAAGCGACCGCCAAGCGCATCGGCGACGGCCTGCCCGTCCGGATTCGTGTCGGTGACCCAGACAAAGGCGCCTTCGCTGGCGAAACGGCGCGCGATGGCCTCGCCAATGCCGCGGGCGGCGCCTGTGATCAGCGCGGTCTTGCCTTCCAGTCGTCGCATGCGGCTGCTATCGCCGCAGCCGGGCGGATATTCAAGGAGCATCCAAATGCAGACCATCGGGGTGATCGGGGCGGGCCTGATGGGGGGCGGCATCGCGCACGTGGCCGCGCAGGCCGGCTATGATGTCGTGCTGTCGGACGTCGCCATGGAACGCTGCGAGGCGGCCCGCGCCACCATCGCGAAGAACATGGGCCGGCAGGTGTCGAAGGCTGTGCTGACGGAAGGTGAGGCGGATGCCGCGCTGGGCCGTATCCGCCTGACCACTGCGGCGGCCGACATGGCCAGCGCCGATCTGGTGATCGAGGCCGCCACCGAAAACGAGGCGGTGAAGGTGCAGATCTTCCAGGGCCTCTCGGCGCTCCTCAGGCCGGAGACATTGCTGGCCAGCAACACCAGTTCCATCTCCATCACCCGGCTGGCGGCGGCCACTGGGCGCGCCGATCGCTTCTGCGGGCTGCACTTCTTCAACCCCGTGCCCATGATGGCGCTGGTGGAGATCATTCCCGGCCTGGCCACGTCGCCGGCCACGACAGCAGCCATGCAGGGCTTTGCCGCGAAGCTGGGCAAGACGGCGATCCTCGCCGGGGACGCGCCGGCGTTCATCGTCAACCGCGTGCTGTGCCCGATGCTGAACGAGGCGATCTTCGCGCTGG
>ERZ1066123.169-NODE-169-length-53221-cov-16.149889_pt1 | contig 53221 bp, 55 predicted proteins | sample MGYA00382770_ERZ1066123 | MGnify/ENA primary metagenome ERZ1066123 (study PRJEB33369, sample SAMEA5778353) | biofilm metagenome | biome: Industrial cooling water; feature: Water cooling tower basin; material: Biofilm | place: United Arab Emirates | collected...
TGGCGGCCTCCCAGCGGTCGCCGTTGGCCAAGAGGCGCTCCTTGTCGTAGAGGAGTTCCTCGCGCGTCTCCGTCGAGAACTCCAGGTTGGGGCCCTCGACGATGGCGTCCACGGGGCAGGCCTCCTGGCAGAAGCCGCAGTAGATGCACTTGGTCATGTCGATGTCGTAGCGCGTCGTGCGCCTGGAGCCGTCCTCGCGGGGCTCGGCGTCTATGGTGATGGCCTGGGCGGGGCAGACGGCCTCGCAGAGCTTGCAGGCGATGCAGCGCTCCTCGCCGTTGGGGTAGCGGCGCAGCGCGTGCTCGCCCCGGAAGCGCGGCGACTGGGGGGAGCGCTCGTGGGGGTAGTTGAGCGTGGGGCGCGGCTTGAGGATGTACTTGAAGCCGATGGCGAAGGCCTTGAGGTAGTCGCCCAGGAGCCAGTACCAGGCGGCGCGGCGGTAGTCGATCTGGGTCATTGGTCTCCCCTGTCGTCTCGGTCGGCCCGCCGCGCGATCGCGGCCTCGATCTGGCGCAGGTAGGCGTCCTTGTGAACGGATACGTGGAACGGTGCCGCCGCCCTGCGCGGGTTGGGGAGCGACGTGGAGACGTGGCCGCGGTCGTCCGTCGGCATGAGACGTGCCGCGTCGCGCATCTTCGCGAGGACCTTGATCGGGAAGGCGTCGAACGCGTCCACCATCACGCCCCCGCCCAGCGCGCCCAGAAGCCGCCCAGGACCTCGTACTTGGCGAGGAACGACACCAGCACCACCCAGAGGAGCGAGAAGGGCAGGAAGACCTTCCAGCCCAGCCGCATGAGCTGGTCGTAGCGGAAGCGGGGCGTCAGCGCCTTGACCATGGAGAAGACGAAGAACACGAAGGCCATCTTCAGGATCAGCCAGAAGAGGCCGTCGGGGAGGCCGGGGATGGGCGAGAGCCAGCCGCCGAGGAAGAGGAGCGACGTGAGGGCGCACATGAGGACGGCGGCCGTCAGCTCGGCGATCATGAAGAGGAGGAAGGGGGTCGAGGAGTATTCGACTTGGTAGCCGGCGACCAGCTCGGACTCGGCCTCGGGGAGGTCGAAGGGGGGGCGGTTGGTCTCGGCCATGGCCGAGATGAAGAACAGGATGAGCATGGGGAAGTGCGGCAGCCAGTACCAGCCCAGGAGGCCCCAGCCGGTGTCCTGCGCCGCCACGATGCGGCCGAAGTTCATGGAGCCCGTGGAGATGATGACCCCGATGACGATGAGGCCGAGCGAGACCTCGTAGGAGATCATCTGGGCGGCCGAGCGCAGCGAGCCCAGGAAGGGATACTTGGAGTTGCTGGCCCAGCCGCCCATGATGATGCCGTAGACGCCGAGGGACGAGATCGCCATCACGTAGAGGATGCCCACGTTGATGTCGGCGAGCACCCAGCCCGGCGAGAAGGGGATCACCGCCCAGGCGACCATGGCGACCACGAAGGAGATGAGGGGGGCCAGCAGGAACACCGTCTTGTCGGCGCCGGCGGGGATCACCACCTCCTTGACGATGTACTTGAGGAAGTCGGCGAAGGATTGCAGCAGGCCGAAGGGGCCGACCACGTTGGGGCCGCGCCGGAGCTGCACGGCGGCCCAGACCTTGCGGTCGGCGTACATGAGGAAGGCCAGCGCCACGAGCAGCGGGATCACCACCAGGAGCGTCTGGGCGAGGATCAGCAGGACGATGCCCAGGGGGTTGTCCGTGAAGAATGCCATGGGAGCCCCTCAGACCGTCGGGATGCCGCGCGAGGCGCAGTCGGCGACCGCCACCTCGGCGTCGATCGTCCTCGTGCCGCGCGGCAGCGCCGCCGAGACGGTGTAAACAGCATCCGCCCGCCGGATGCCAGAGCGTTCGTCGCGGATCGTGCGCACGTGACGGGCGAAGCCGTAGCCCCGGATGAGGGCGTACTGGGCGGCCGCGCAGGCCGCGTAGGCGTCGAGCGCCTCGGGGCCGGGGGCCCCGCGCATGGCGACGCGGACGCTCACGAGGTCGTCGTCGAGCAGGAGCGTCTCGACGCCGAGGTATTCGGAGGCGCCCGTGGGGCTGGCGGGCGGGGCCGTCCCGGGCGCCTGGGCGCAGGCCGCCAGGGCCAGGAGGGCGGCGCCCCCCCGCCTCATTCCGCCGCGAGGGGGGCGCGGCGGCGCGCGGCCTCCTGGCCCGACAGCTCCGCCATGAGGCCCGAGGCGCGGGCGACCGGGTTGGAGAGGTAGAAGTCTGCCACCGGCGAGGGCGCGAAGGCCCCCTGCCCCAGCGCGCAGGGCCCCAGGCGCGGCGGGCGGTTGTCGGCCACCTCGTCCACCCGCCCCAGATGGGGGTGGGCCGCCACCACGGCGCGGCGCAGGGCCGCGAGCGTGTCCCAGGGCTGGGTGACGCCCAGGGCGGCCGAGGCGGCGCGCAGGATGGCCCAGTTCTCCTTGGCCTCGCCGGGGGGCACGCAGGCCAGCAGCGCGAGCTGCGGGCGCCCTTCGGTGTTGACGAAGAGGCCGTTCTCCTCGGTCCAGGCGCAGGCGGGCAGGACGAGGTCGGCGCGCTGCGCGCCGCGGTCGCCGTGCGAGCCCTGGTAGACCACGAAGGGGCCGGGGGGGATGTCCGCCTCGTCGGCGCCGAGCGACCAGACGGCCTCGGCGCCCCCGAGGGCGGCGGCCACCCCGCCCTCGGTCCAGCATCCCACGTCCATGGCGCCCACGCGGCTGGCGGCGGCGTGCAGGACCAGGACCTTGGCGCCGGCGCTCTCGGCGAGCCGGAAGGCGTGGGCCATGACCGCCTCGCCGTCCTCGCCCGCCATGGCGGCCGCGCCGAGGACGACCACCGAGCGGCGGGCGCGGGCCTCGTCGTCGAAGGCGCGGGAGGACAGGGCCTCCAGCGCGGCGCGGTCGGTGCCGAGGTGCGCGTAGCCGTAGGTGAGGTCGGCCGCCTCGCCGACCAGCTCGACCGTGGCCCCCCGCAGCCAGGCCGAGCGGATGCGCGCGTTGAGGACGGGGGCCTCCTGGCGGGGGTTGGAGCCGACGATCCAGATGGCCTGGGCCTGGCCCAGATCCTCGATGCGCGCCGTGCCCGCGTAGGCGCCGCGCGCGGCGGGCGCCCAGGCGGCGCCGTCGGTGCGGCATTCCACCGCGCCGCCCAGGCGTCCCACGAGGTCCTTGAGGGCGAAGGCGGCCTCGACGGGGGCGAGGTCGCCGACGAGGCCCGCGACCTTCCTGCCCTGGACGTTGCGGGCCAGGGCCTCGAGCGCCTCGGGCCACGTCACCGGGCGCAGGCGTCCCATGACGCGCAGGTAGGGGCGGTCGAGCCGCTGGCGGCGCAGGCCGTCCCAGACGAAGCGGGTCTTGTCGCTGATCCACTCCTCGTTGATGCCGTCGTGGTTGCGCGGCAGGATGCGCATGACCTCGCGGCCCTTGACGTCCACGCGGATGTTGGAGCCCAGGGCGTCCATGACGTCCACGGTCTCGGTCTTCTGGAGCTCCCAGGGGCGGGCCTTGTAGGCGTAGGGCTTGGAGACCAGCGCGCCCACGGGGCAGAGGTCGATGATGTTGCCCTGGAGGTTCGATTCGAGCGTGCGGTTGAGGTAGGACGTGATCTCGGCGTCCTCGCCGCGGCCCGTCTGGCCCATCTGGGCGATGCCCGCCACCTCGGTGGTGAAGCGCACGCAGCGCGTGCAGGAGATGCAGCGGTTCATGTGCGTCTCGACCAGGGGGCCGAGGTCGAGGTCCTCCACGGCGCGCTTGGGCTCGCGGTAGCGCGAGAAGTCGAGCCCGTAGGCCATGGCCTGGTCCTGGAGGTCGCATTCGCCGCCCTGGTCGCAGATGGGGCAGTCGAGCGGGTGGTTGATGAGCAGGAACTCCATGACCCCCTGGCGGGCCTTGCGCACCATGTCGGAGTCGGTGCGGACCTCGGGGGGCGCCCCGTCCTTGCCGGGGCGCAGGTCCTTGACCTGCTGGGCGCAGCTCGCGGTGGGCTTGGGCGGGCCGCCGACCACTTCGACCAGGCACATCCGGCAGTTGCCGGCGATGCTGAGCCGTTCGTGGTAGCAGAAGCGGGGGATCTCGATGCCGGCCTGCTCGCAGGCCTGGATGATGGTCATGGCGCCCGGGACCTCGATCACCCGGCCGTCTATCTTGATGGGCTTGAGGTCGGACATCTGCTTCATCCCCGGGCGTCGGTCGCCTGGGGTTCTAGCGTGGCCCCCCGGGGGGCGCCAGCGGCGCGGGGACGCGAGCGCGCGAGCGGGCCGTCAGTCGTAGAGCAGGCGCCCGATGGGGCTGTCGGCGGCGATCTGGGCGCGGCCCACGGCGCAGTAGGTGGCGGGCTGGCCCTCCACGGCGCCCATGTCGCGCAGGCGGCCGCGCGCGATGGCCTCCAGTCGGTCGCGCTCGGGGCGGTTGTCTATGTAGGCCTCGATCTCCTCCTCCGAGGCGCCCTGGTCGCGGGCGTAGGCGCGCAAGGAGTTGAGGAAGGCGAGGCCGATGATGAAGCGGCCGCCGAGCTCGTCGCAGACGCGGTCCACCTCGTAGGCGATGGCGGTGTTGATGAGCCCTTCGGTGATGACGGGGAAGGTGGACAGGCGGGGGATGTCCTGGCCCAGGGCGGGAACGGCGGCCGGGGCGGCGGCGAGGGCGAGGAGGAGGGCGCGCATGGGGAGGCTCCGGCGGGGGAGCCTGCCATGTGGGGCGGAGGGCGGCGCTAGTCCATAGCGGGGGGAGGGAGTCAGGCGGCGGCCCGCCCGCAGGCCTTGGTGCGCCAGAGGCGGGCGGCGGGGAGGTCGGCCCAGCCGAAGGCGCGTGGGCTGGGGCCGTGGGCGCGGAGGTCGGCAAGGCGGGCGAGGGCCTCGTCGAGGGTGGGGCGGTGGCCCTCCTCGACCCACCACATGACGAAGTGGCGCTTGGGCATCAGCTCGAACCACTCGGCGCGGCGTTCGTAGAAATGGCGGTGGACCGTGCCCCAGACGAAGCGTTCGAGGTCCTCGACGCTCTCCCAGACGGTGAGGTTGGAGACGTGGAGGGGGTCGCCGCCGATCTTGGCGTCCGTGTTGCCGACGCCGGGGGCGTCCGACCCCATGCGCCAGACGAAGCCGGGCATGCGGGCGCCGAGGCCGTTGATGCGGTCGAGGTTGGCCATAAACGAGGCGACGCGCGGGTCCGAGGTCGGGGCCACGAGGCGGCCGACGTTGAGCTGGGCGAGGTGCATCAGCGATGGGCCTCTAGGTCGGTGACGCGGCGGCGCGGGGCCTCGATCTGGTCCCGGAGGAGGTCGAAGCGCTCGCCGCGGTTGCCCACCACCTGAACGGCGTGGCCGGCCCAGCCGACGGCCATGATCGCCGACTCCTTCAGCTCCTCGAACTGGCGCTCCAGCCGCACGAGCCTCAGGCTGTCCTCGGCCTGCTTGTCGCGGATCTCCCGCAGGAGCCTCAGCACCAGGTTGTCGTCCTCGGCCATCCCGAGCCCTCCCATGCTGAACATAGGTCTTCAGGGCGGCCCGGAACAAGCGGGGTTCCCGGCGGTTGCCCCCGTGACCCCTGCCCCGGAGGCCTCCATGAGCCGCATCGCCCTTCTCGCCGCGCTGGCCGCCGGGCTCGGGGCGCTGCTCGCGCTGGCGCTGCGGCGGCGCCCCCTGCCCGCCGTCCCCGCGGTGCGCGACGCCGGGCCCGGGGCCATGGAGAGGCCGCCGCGCCAGTGGGACATCGTGGACCAGAGGGCGGACGAGAGCTTCCCGGCCTCCGACCCGCCGGGCGGCTACTAGCAGGCGGCGTAGATGACGAACTCGGCGGCCGCGTCGTCGAAGCGCATGGGGGGCGCCCCGTCCAGCGAGCCGCCGCGGGCCGTGCAGAAGCGCCGCGCCGCCTCGAGCGCCGGCGGGCGGGTGATGGCGCCCGACACCCGCAGCGCCGGGCCCGGCGCGCCCAGCGGCGCGGTGGGAAGGTAGCCCGGCGCCCCGTCGGGCAGGGTGGCGGGCGGGTCGAGGGGCTGGGGCTCGTCGGCGAGGGCGCGCACGGCGAGGGGGTTGCCGGACACGACGAACACCGCCGTCCCGGGCGCGGCGCAGGCCCCGAGCAGCAGGAGGGCCGCCAGCGGCCTCATTCGGCGGCGAGCGCGGCGGAGGCGTAGGTGCGCCGGCCCTTGATGCGGTCCTCGATCTCCTGGCGGAAGTTGCGGATGAGCCCCTGGATGGGCCAGGCGGCGGCGTCGCCGAGCGCGCAGATCGTGTGGCCCTCCACCTGCTTGGTGACGTCGAGCAGCATGTCGATCTCCTGGACCTCGGCGCGGCCCTGCACGAGCCTCTCCATGACGCGCATCATCCAGCCGGTGCCCTCGCGGCAGGGGGTGCACTGGCCGCAGCTCTCGTGCTTGTAGAACTTCGAGAGCCGCCAGATGGCCTTGATGATGTCGGTGCTCTTGTCCATGACGATGACGGCCGCCGTGCCGAGCCCCGACTTCTGGTCGCGCAGCCAGTCGAAGTCCATGATGGCGTCCTGCATGGTCGCGGCCGTCAGGCACGGCACGGAGGAGCCGCCGGGGATCACGGCCAGCAGGTTGTCCCAGCCGCCCCGGATGCCGCCGCAGTGGCGGTCCACCAGCTCGCGGAAGGGGATGCTCATGGCCTCCTCGACCACGCAGGGGCGCTCGACGTGGCCGGAGATGGCGAAGATCTTGGTGCCGACGTTGTTGGGCCGCCCGAAGGAGGAGAACCACGCCGCGCCCCGGCGCAGGATGGTCGGCGCCACGGCGATGGATTCGACGTTGTTGACCGTGGTGGGGCAGCCGTAGAGGCCCGCGCCGGCCGGGAAGGGCGGCTTCATGCGCGGCATGCCCTTCTTGCCCTCGAGCGATTCCAGCAGCGCCGTCTCCTCGCCGCAGATGTAGGCGCCCGCGCCGTGGTGCAGGTAGAGGTCGAAGTCCCAGCCCGACCCGCAGGCGTCCGGGCCGATCAGGCCCGCCTCGTAGGCCTCGTCGATGGCGCGCTGGAGCGCCTCCCTCTCGCGGACGTACTCGCCGCGGATGTAGATGTAGCTGGCGTGCGCGCCCATGGCGAAGGAGGCGAGGAGGCAGCCCTCGACCAGCGTGTGCGGGTCGTGGCGCATGATCTCGCGGTCCTTGCAGGTGCCGGGCTCGCTCTCGTCGGCGTTGACCACGAGGTAGGCGGGGCGGCCGTCCGATTCCTTGGGCATGAAGGACCACTTGAGCCCGGTAGGGAAGCCCGCGCCGCCCCGGCCGCGCAGGCCCGAGTCCTTCATCTCCTTGACGATCCAGTCGCGCCCCCGGGCGAGGAGCGCGGCCGTGCCGTCCCAGTGGCCGCGCGCCCGCGCCCCGGCGAGCGAGCGGTCGGCCATGCCGTAGAGGTTGGTGAAGATGCGGTCGCGGTCGTCGAGCATGGGCTAGCCTCGGGTCTCGGTCCGGCGCTGGCGCCAGAGGCGGAAGGTCATCAGGAGCGCCACGCCGAAGCCCGCGAGCGCGAAGAGGTCGAGGAGGGCGCGCAGGCGCTGGCTCCAGCCGAACTGCCCGCCGGCCCAGGTGAGGCCGGCCCAGAGCAGGCCCACGGCCACCAGCGTCAGCGCCACGCGGCGCCCCTCGGCCAGCGACCTGGGATCGGCGCGGGCGGGAGTCGCGGGGGCGGCGCGCCCGTCCGCGAGAGGGCGCGCGGAGGCGTTCAAGGGGGCCTTGGGCGCGCCGCCGCGCGGGCGCACGGCCATGGGCGTGCGGCGCTGGGGACGGCTCGCCATGTCAGGCGCGCCCCGCGAGCCTGCGGGCCTGGCCCACCCAGTCCTCGCGCTCGATGCGGCCGCGGAAGGCGCCCAGGCGCGAGTTGACCCAGGCGATCTCGCCCGGCCCCCAGTCGGCGATCTGGTCGAAGTGCCAGAAGCCCAGCTCGTTGAGGAGCTTGTGCAGCTTGGGCCCGACGCCGGCGAGGCGTTCGAGGTCGTCGGGGCCGCCGGGGCGCGGGGCGCTGAGCAGCACGGGCGCCTGCTCGGGCACGAGGGGGGCGCCGGAGCCCGCGTCGGGGGCGGGGGCGAGGGGCGGGGCGGGCGTCTCGGGGCCGCCGGGGGGCGTCACGCCGAGGCCCGGCGAGGCCGGCGCCATGGCCGGGTCGCCGCCGTCGGGGTTGGACATGCCGGGGGGCTTGGCGGCGGAGTCGGCGGGGGCCTGCTGGACGCTGATGCCGCTGTCGTCGGCGGGGCGGTCCCGGCCGGGCTCGGGCACGGCGGCGTCCTCCGCGCGCACCGGCGCGGGCTCCTCGGGCGGGGGGGTGCGCAGCCAGGGCGCGCGCAGGGGCGCCTCGGTGCCGTCTATGCGCTTGACGGTGTCGCCCAGGGCGAGGGCCAGCTCGACGGAGGCGTTGCGGGGGTGGCGGCCCTCGACCCAGGCGTGCAGCGACGTGACGCCCCCGGCGGGCTCGGAGGCGTAGCGGCCGGACTGGGGGCCGGGGGCGGGCACCTGCCCGACCACGAGGCGGTTGAGGAGGTCCTCGAAGCTCGCGGGGGTGAGATCCTCGTAGTAGTCCTTGCCGATCTGGACCATGGGCGCGTTGGCGCAGGCGCCCAGGCATTCGACCTCCTCCCAGGAGAGGAGGCCGTCCGGCGAGGGGTGGTGCGCCTCGCGCGAGATGCGGCGCTCGCAGACGGCGACGAGGTCCTCGGCGCCGCGCAGCATGCAGGGGGTGGTGCCGCAGACCTGGACGTGGGCCGCGCGGCCCACGGGGGAGAGCTGGAACATGAAGTAGAAGGTCGCCACCTCCAGGGCGCGGATGTAGGCCATGCCCAGGCGGTCGGCGACGTGCTCGATGGCGGGCTTGCTCAGCCAGCCCTCCTGCTCCTGGGCGCGCCACAGCAGCGGGATGACGGCCGAGGCCTGGCGGCCCTCGGGGTACTTGGCGATCTGGGTGGCGGCCCAGGCCTCGTTGGCGGGGGTGAAGGCGAAGCTGGCGGGCTGGGTGGCGTGGAGGCGGCGGAGCATCGTCTATCCGATCAGGACGGCGGGGAGCGCCAGGAGCGCCGCCCCGAGCATCGGCGGGGCCTGGAGCAGGGCCGGGCCGACGAGGAGCGGCACCAGGGCGGAGGCGGCGATCAAATGCAGTTGTCCGACAGGACGCGGATGGCGCCTTCGCCGGAGGCCTCGGCGCGGCCTTGGGCGGCCAGCTCGGGCGTGAGGGTGGCGAGCTCGGCCTGGGTGAGGTTGGCGCGCAGCAGCACGGCGCCGACGTTCTCGCGGGTGAGCACGCAGCCCTCGGTCTCGATGGCGGCGACGAGGCGGTCGGCGGGGGCGGCGGAGGCGGGCTGGCCCAGGGGGGCGGGGCGCTGGGCGAAGGGGGCGCAGGCCGCGAGCGCGCCGGCGGCCAGGAGGGCGATGGGGACGGGGCGGGGCATGGCGGCTCCTGTGGTCTAGGGCGGGCAGTCGGCCAGGGCGACGCTGTCCGTCTGAAGCGTCCCGGGGCCGTTGTCCAGCAGGAGCCGGCCCCAGAGGCCGGCGAGGTCGGCCAGCGCGAGGGCGAGGTCGTCGGGGCCGATGCCCACGCGCACGCCCTCGGCGGCGAGGGTGGCGCGGGGGAGGCGGCAGCCGGGGGCGCGCGCCAGGCGCTGCCCGACCCATTCGCTGGCCCCGGCCCGGCGGCGGGCGTCCATGGAGGGGGAGGCGGGCACCGTGCGGCCGCACAGGGCCGGATCGAGGCGGAGGCGGGCGCCGTCGCGCGTGGCCTCGCCGCGATCCACGAGGTCGGCGACGAGGCGGGCCACCTCGGTCTTGCCCAGGGGGGCGAGGGCGGCGGCGGCCTCGACCATGGTGCCCTCGCAGCCCTGGGCGGCGAAGGCGACGGCGAGGGCGGACAGGGCGCCGCCGGCGCGCTCCCCGGTGGCGCAGAGGACGGGGGTCAGGGCCACGCCTTGGGCGGTGCGCCTGGCCTCCCCTGCCCTCTCCATGGCCCCGATGGCCGCCGCCGCCGCCTCGCGCGTGAGGCCGAGGGGGGGCAGGAGGCGGTCGGCCTCGGCCTCGGTCATGGCGCAGCCGTTGGCGGCCAGCGCGGCCACGAGCGTGGCGCGGGGGTCGGCGGGGGCGGGCGCCCCCGGGGCGCAGGCGTCGGCCGCGAGCGCGAGGGCGCCGTCGTCCAGGAGGACGGCCCCGTCGCCCAGGAGGCCCCTCAGCGCCTCCTCCAGCGCGGCCGGGTCCGCCCCCCGCGCGCCGGCCTGGTCGAAGGCCTCCTGCGCGGGCAGCCGGCACCCTGCGTCCCGCAGCACGCCCAGGAGCGCGTCGCGCCCCGCATCCTGGGCGGCCGCCGGCGCGGCCAGCAGGAGCAGGAGGGCGGCCGCCCTCACCGGTCTATGCTCCCGAAGACGATGTCGAGCGTGGCGATGATGGCCGACACGTCCGCCAGCATGTGCCCCTTGGCCAGATGCTCGATGGCCTGGAGGTGGAGGTAGTCCGACGAGCGGATCTTGGCGCGGTACGGCCGGTTGGTGCCGTCCGCCACGAGGTAGACGCCGAACTCGCCCTTGGGCGCCTCCACGGCCGCGTAGACCTCGCCCGCGGGGACGTGGAAGCCCTCCGTGTAGAGCTTGAAGTGGTGGATGAGGGCCTCCATGGAGGTCTTCATGGCCCCGCGCGTGGGGGGCGTGATCTTGCCGCGGGCCAGCACGTCGCCGGGGGGCTCGCGCCGGAGCTTCTCGATGGCCTGGCGGATGATGCGCGTGCTCTCGCGCATCTCCTGCATGCGGCACAGGAAGCGGTCGTAGTTGTCGCCGGACGTGCCCACGGGGACGTTGAAGTCGAACTCGCTGTAGCACTCGTAGGGTTGCGCCCTGCGCAGGTCCCAGGGCAGGCCCGAGCCGCGCGCCATGACGCCCGACAGGCCCCAGTCCTGCACGTCCTTCTCGGTGACCACGGCGATGCCGACGTTGCGCTGCTTGAAGATGCGGTTCTCGGCCAGCAGGTCGTGGATGTCGTCGAGAACCTGGGGGAACTGGACGGCCCAGGCGTCTATGTCGTCCACGAGGTCGGGGGGCAGGTCCTGGTGGACGCCGCCGGGGCGGAAGTAGGCGGCGTGCATGCGCGCGCCCGAGGCCCTCTCGTAGAAGACGAAGAGCTTCTCGCGCTCCTCGAAGCCCCAGAGGGGGGGCGTCAGCGCCCCCACGTCCATGGCCCAGGTGGTGACGTTGAGCAGGTGGTTCAGGACGCGCGTGATCTCTGAGTAGAGGACGCGGATGAGGGAGGCGCGGCGGGGGACCTCGACGCCCGTGAGGCGCTCGATGGCCAGGCACCAGGCGTGCTCCATGCACATGGGCGAGCAGTAGTCGAGGCGGTCGAAGTAGGGCAGGTCCTGTAGGTAGGTGCGGGTCTCCATGAGCTTCTCGGTGCCGCGATGGAGGAGCCCGATGTGGGGGTCCACGCGCTGCACGACCTCGCCGTCGAGCTCCAGCACCAGGCGGAGCACGCCGTGGGCGGCCGGGTGCTGCGGGCCGAAGTTGATGTTGAAGTTGCGGATGCGCTGCTCGGGCGTCAGCGCGTCCTCCCAGCCGTGGCCGGCCACCTGCCCGCCCCGGTCGAGGTCGGTGCCCTGGAGGTTGGGGCGCAGGTCCTGGCGCAGCAGCGCGGGGTCGTCGAGCGGGGCCGGGTCGCGGGCGATGGCGTCGGTCATGCGGCGGTCCTTTCGAGGGTGGCGGCCCATGCGGGCGGGAGCGGCCCCACCTCGCGAGCCGCCCAGTCGTAGTGGGGGCGCAGGCGCAGCGAGATGCGCCGGCGCAAGGGCTCGTCCATGGGCGCGTCCACGCCCGAGTGGCGCACCTCGCGGGGGGCGGGGCGCGGGTCGAGGCCGAGGAAGGCCTGGAGGTCGCGCCATCCCTGGTCGGTGAAGAGGCGCTCGGCGTACTCGACGCACAGGCGCGCCGGCGGCACGGCCTCGCGCAGCCGGGCGACGGCGGCCGGGTAGTCGCCGCGCAGGGCGACGCCCGGCGGCGCGCCCTCGTCGAGGAAGCGCCTCAGGAGCGCGTTGGCCTTGGCGCCGACCTCCGCCTCCGGGGCGCCCGAGCGGGTGGCCTCCATGCGCAGGTGGCTCCAGAGGCGGGCGACGGGGTCGCGCACGAGGTAGACGACGCGGGATTCGGGGAAGGCCTCGATCATGCGGCGCAGGGTGGGCGCGTCCGCCAGCGCGTAGGCGGGGGTGACGTCGGCCACCAGGCGCCCCTGGGCGCCGTCCAGGAGGAAGTCGCGGTAGGGGCCGTCGCCGGCGCGCGGGCCCTCCACGATCTCGGCCAGGCGGTCGAGGGCGGCGGCCTGGCGCAGGCGGGAGGCCACGCGGGCGCCGTCGCCGGCCTCGCGCGCGGCCTCGGCGGCCCGCAGGTGGCCGTCGCGGTTGCGGCGGAAGGCCCGCGCCTGCCAGGCGGCCTGGGCGGGGTCGAACGAATCCCAGTAGTGCAGCTCCTTGACGGGGGGCAGGTGGCAGCCGGGATGGTCCGCCAAGGCGCGGTAGAGCCAGGAGGTGCCGGCCTTGGTGGCGCCCACGCCGAAGGCGACGGGCGGGGTCATGGGGCGGCCTGCCAGACCTTGGCGACCACGCGCCAGGCGCCTCCGACCTTGAGGAGCGACAGCGTGTCGCGCCAGGCCTGGCCGCCCACGGCGACGCGCACGCGGGCGAGGGCCGCCGCCGGCCCCGTCACCTCGACGGATTCGACCTCCGCCTCGCCCCCCGGCCCCGGGGCGCGGGCGGCCACGCGGGCGAGCCATTCGTCGCGCGAGTCGGTGGCGACGGAGCCGTCCTCGGCCAGGCCCCAGAGGCGCGCCGAGGGGTCGAAGAGGTCGCGGAGCGTGCCCGCGTCGTTGGCCTGGGCCGCGCGGCCGTAGAGGGCGGCGAGGGCCGCGACCTCGGCGTCGGCCGTCACGTCTTCTTCTCGTCCCCCGGCAGGGCGTAGGCGCCGCCCTCCCACGGGGAGAGGAAGTCGAACTGGCGGTATTCCTGCACCAGCCGCACGGGCTCGTAGACCACGCGCTTCTCGACCTCGTCGTAGCGCACCTCGGTGTAGCCGGTGGTGGGGAAGTCCTTGCGCAGCGGATGGCCCCGGAAGCCGTAGTCGGTGAGGAGCCGCCGCAGGTCGGGGTGGCCCGAGAACACGAGGCCGAACATGTCGAAGACCTCGCGCTCGAACCAGTTGGCGGAGGGGTGCAGCGCGGTGATGGAGGGCACCAGGTCCTCCTCGGCGGCCTCGGCCTTCAGGCGGAGGCGGCGGTTGGTGTACATCGAGAGGAAGTGCCAGACCACGTCGAAGCGCCGCGCGCGGCCGGGGTGGTCCACGGCCGTGATGTCCACCAGCGTGGTGAAGCGGCAGAGCGCGTCGGCCTTGAGCAGCGCGACCAGGTCGGGGACGCGCGGCAGGAGCACGTGGAGCGTCAGCTCCCCGTGGGCCACCGCCGCCCCGGTGGCCGCGCCGCGCGAGCGGGCGACGACGTGCGCGCCCAGGGCGCGCAGGGGCTCCTCGGGCGCCTCGGGGGCCTGGGGCGGGGCCTCGGCCTCCGGGGAGGCGCCGCGCTCGGTGCTCGGGGTGTCGGCCACGGGGGGCTCCTAGCGGGTGATGGTGCCGGTGCGGCGGATCTTCCGCTGGAGCTGGAGGATGCCGTAGAGGAGCGCCTCCGCCGTGGGGGGGCAGCCGGGGACGTAGACGTCCACGGGGACCACGCGGTCGCAGCCGCGCACCACGGAGTAGCTGTAGTGGTAGTAGCCGCCCCCGTTGGCGCAGGAGCCCATGGAGATGACGTAGCGCGGCTCGGGCATCTGGTCGTAGACCTTGCGGAAGGCCGGGGCCATCTTGTTGGTCAGCGTGCCCGCCACGATGATGAGGTCCGACTGGCGGGGCGAGGCGCGCGGGGCGACGCCGAAGCGTTCGAGGTCGAAGCGGGGCATGGAGGTGTGCATCATCTCCACGGCGCAGCAGGCCAGCCCGAAGGTCATCCAGTGCAGCGAGCCCGTGCGCGCCCAGTTGATGACGTCGGCCGTGGAGGTGACGAGGAAGCCGCGGTCCTGGAGCTCGCGGTTGAGCTCGGCGGTGGCGACGTCGCGGTCGCCCCCGGCCGTGTTGGGGCCGACGGGGAGGCCCGCGGGCGTCACCAGGTGGTTGGCCCCGCCCGCGCGGCCCGTGGTGGGCGCGGTGGGGGAGGCCAGCTCGACCCGGGGCGTCGCCTCGGCCCCGCGCTGGGTCGCCGTGTCCGTCACTGCCATTCGAGCGCCCCCTTCCGCCATTCGTAGGCGAAGCCCACCGTGAGCACGCCCAGGAAGATCATCATGGACCAGAAGGCCGCCATGGAGATGGCCCCGAAGGCTGTCGCCCAGGGGAACAGGAACGCGACCTCCAGGTCGAAGATAATGAAGAGGATGCTGACGAGGTAGAACCTCACGTCGAATTTCATGCGCGCGTCGTCGAAGGCGTTGAAGCCGCATTCGTAGGCCGAGACCTTCTCGGGGTCGGGGTTGCGCACGGCGACGACCACGGCGGCGAGGATCAGGACGAGGCCGAGCCCCACGGCGAGGCCGAGGAAGACGAGGATGGGGAGGTACTCGCGCAGGAATGGCTCGCTCATGGCTCCCTCGGCCTTGGTCCGGGCCACACCTAGCCGGGGGGGTCGGGGGGGTCAACGGAACGAGGGCGCGAGGGCTCGGCCTCGCCCAGCTCCTGCTTGAGCTCGCCCAGCTCGCGGTCGAGGAAGAACGAGATGAGCGAGCGGATGACCACCAGGAGGCCCAGGAAGAGGAGGTCGGAGAGGGCGAGCGACAGCGAGGTGCGGATGATGTCGGAGACGATGAGCAGCTCCAGGCCCGCGAGGATGTAGCGGCCGAGCTCGACGCGGGCGCGGTTGGTGCCGCGCACCCGCGACGTGGCGTCGCGGCGCAGCTCGGAGCGGGCGACGCCCCAGGCGAAGCGCGCCGCGCCCAGGACGAGGATGAGGATGGCGCAGAGGTCTATGGCGGCGGCCAGCCAGTCGAGGAGGTCCACGAGCCAGGGCAGCGCCCCGTGCAGGACGCCCTCGCGCGCGAGGGGAAGGCCAAGGGGGTCCATCAGGCGCCTCCGGCCCAGAGGCGGGCTTCGGCAATCTCGACCGAGTTGCCCGAGGGGTCGCGCAGGTAGAGCGAGCGGGCGCCGCCCGGCCAGGCGAGGGCCTTCTCCACGGGGATGCCGAGGGCCTGCAGGCGGGCGGCCCAGGCCTCGATGCCGTGCGGCTCGGCGGCGAAGGCCAGGTGGCCGGGGCCGCGCGCGCCGTGGGGGGGCACCTGGAGGGGGCCGGGGGGGCCGGGGACCTCGGTGGCGGCGGCGACGAAGAGGAGGAGCATGCCGGGTCCGCAGCGCAGGAAGGCGTGGCGGCCGGGGACGCGGCCGACGAGGGGGAGCGAGAAGACGGAGGCGTAGAAGGCGACGGCGGCGTCGAGGTCGTCCACGTAGAGGGCGGATTCGAGGACGTGGGCGGGGGTCATGGGGTCCATGGGCGGAGCCTGGCGCGCGGGGAGCCGGCGTCAAGCGAGGGGTGCCAGGGCGCGCGGGGGGGCCGCGAGGCTCGGCCCGACCCCGGGGGGGAGGGGCCATGCACGCGGGCGGGTTCGTGACGGATGCCGAGGTGGCGGCGCTGGGGGCGCCCGTCCTCGACGGCCGCCGCACGGTCATCGGCGGCCTCGCGCCGCTGGCGTCGCGGGGGGCCTAGGGACGGGCGGCGGAGCCCGGCGCTACAGGCGCAGGGCGTCCACGGCCTCCCCGAGGTCGGCGAAGGCGCCGAGCAACCCGTCGGGCTCCAGCGCCGCCATGTCGGCGCCCGAGGGGCCGAAGGTGACGAGCAGGCAGGGGGCGCCGGCGGCGCGGGCCGTCGCGCGGTCGGTGTCGGTGTCGCCCACGAGGCAGGCGCGCCCCGGCGACCCCCCTGCCCGCCTGACGGCCTCGTGGAAGGGCCTGGGGTCGGGCTTGCGCACGGGGAGCGTGTCGGCGCCGACCACCGAGTCGAAGAGCGCGCGGCAGCCCAGCGCGGCGAGCAGCGAGAGGGTCAGCGCCTCGGGCTTGTTGGTGCAGATGCCGGTGCGGTAGCCCCGCGCGCGCAGCGCCTCCACGGCCTCGGCCGCGCCAGGATAGAGGCGGGTGTGGACGCAGATCGCCTCGGCGTAGGCCGCCAGGAGGCGGGGGTATTGCCGGTCCATCTCGTCCGCCCCGAAGCCCGCCACGCGGCCGAAGCCCAGCGTCAGCATGGCGCGGCCCCCGCGCAGGGCGACGCCGGCGTCGGCGGGCGTCAGGAGGTCGCCGAGGCCGAGGTCGCGGAAGCAGGCGTTGGCGGCGGCCAGGAGGTCGGCGGAGGTGTCGGCGAGCGTGCCGTCGAGGTCGAAGATGACGCTGCGCATGGAACTCTGTCGCATCCCGTGAGGGGCGCGCCCTTGCGCCCGCGGCCGGGGCGCGTCTAACACGCCCCCCGGGCAGGGACAGGGGCACCCCGGGGCATCATGGACGTCAACCTCGTCATCCTGGCGGCGGGCGCCGGGACGCGCATGAAGTCCGACCGGCCCAAGGTGCTGCACGAGGTGGGCGGGGCCCCTCTCCTGTGGCACGCCATGAGGGCCGGGCGGGCCTTGGAGCCCGCGCGCACGGTGGTGGTGGCGGGCACGGGCTTCGAGGAGGTGGCGGCGGCGGCGCGGGCCTTCGACCCGGAGGCGCGCATCGCCCACCAGAGGGAGCGGCTGGGGACCGGCCACGCCGTGCTGGAGGCCGCCGAGGCGCTGGAGGGGGCGGCGGGGGACGCGCTCGTGCTCTACGGCGACACGCCCTTCGTGCGGCCCGACACGCTGCTCGCCATGACGGGGGCGCGCGGCGGCGGGGCGGACCTGGTGGTCCTGGGCTTCGAGGCGGCCGACCCGGAGGCGCGCTACGGGCGGCTGGTGACCGAGGGGGACCGGCTGCTGCGGATCGTCGAGTGGAAGGACGCGGACGCGGCGACCCGCGCGATCCCGCTGTGCAACTCGGGGGTGCTGGCCTGCGACGCGGGGCTGCTGCTGTCGCTGCTGCGCGAGGTCGGCAACGACAACGCGGCGGGCGAGTACTACCTGACGGACGTGGTGGGCCTCGCCGTGGCGCGGGGGCTGCGGGCGGCCGTGGTGCGCTGCGCGGAGGAGGAGACGCTGGGCGTCAACTCGCGCGAGGAGCTGGGCGCGGCGGAGCGGCTGTTCCAGGCCCGCGCGCGGGCGGAGGCGCTGGCGGACGGGGTGGCGATGGCGGCGCCCGAGACCGTGCACTTCGCCTTCGACACGGCCGTGGGGCGCGACGCGGCGGTCGAGCCCTACGTGGTCTTCGGCCCTGGCGTGACGGTGGAGTCGGGCGCCCGCGTGCGCGCCTTCTCGCACCTGGAGGGCTGCCACGTGTCGCGCGGGGCGACGGTGGGGCCGTTCGCCCGGCTGCGGCCGGGGGCGGAGCTGGCCGAGGACGCCCACGTGGGCAACTTCGTGGAGATCAAGGCCGCCAGCATCGGCCAGGGGGCCAAGGTCAACCATCTGGCCTACGTGGGCGACGCGGAGGTGGGCAGCGGGGCCAACCTCGGCGCGGGCACCGTGACCTGCAACTACGACGGCGTGAGCAAGCACCGCACGACCATCGGCGCGCGCGCCTTCATCGGCTCGGACACGATGCTGGTCGCCCCCGTCACGGTGGGCGAGGGGGCGGTGACGGGATCGGGGAGCGTCATCACCGAGGACGTGCCCGCCGGCGCCCTGGCCCTGGGCCGCGCGCGGCAGGTGGTCAAGCCGGGCCTGGGGACGCGGATCATGGAGCGCCTGCGCGCGCTCAAGGCTCAGAAGGGATAGGCCATGTGCGGCATCGTCGGCATCCTCGGCTCGCACGAGGTGGCCCCCCTCCTGGTCGAGTCGCTCAAGCGCCTGGAGTACCGGGGCTACGACAGCGCCGGCATCGCCACGGTCTGCGAGGGGCGGCTCGACCGCAGGCGGGCGACGGGCAAGCTCGTCAACCTGTCGGACCTGCTGGTCCACGACCCCCTGCCCGGCCACGCCGGCATCGGCCACACGCGCTGGGCCACGCACGGGCCGGCGGTGACGAGGAACGCCCACCCGCACCGGGCGGGGCGCGTCAGCGTCGTGCACAACGGCATCATCGAGAACTTCCGCGAGCTGCGCGCCTGGCTGGCGGAGCGCGGCAAGGGCCAGGAGAGCGACACGGACACGGAGCTGGTGGCCATGCTCGCCGACCACTTCCTGTCGGATGGAGCCTCCCCCGAGGAGGCCGTGGAGGCCACGCTGGCGCGGCTCACGGGGGCCTATGCGCTCCTGTTCCTCTTCGAGGGCGAGGACGACCTGCTGATCGCGGCGCGCAAGGGATCGCCGCTCGCCATCGGGCACGGGGAGGGGGAGATGTTCGTGGGCTCGGACGCCATCGCGCTGGCGCCGCTCACCTCGCGCGTCACCTACCTGGAGGAGGGCGACTGGGCGGTGGTCACGCGCGGGGGCGCGCGCATCCGCGACGCCCTGGGGCGGCTCGCCAACCGGCCCGTGCGGCAGGTCAGCGCCGAGGCCGGCGCGGCCGACAAGGGCGGGCACCGGCACTTCATGGCCAAGGAGATCGAGGAGCAGCCCGCGCGGCTCACGGCGGCCTTCGACCACTACCTCCGCGACGGGCGCGTCGGGCTGCCCGAGGCGCTGGACTTCGGGGGCGTGGACCGCGTCACGATGGTGGCCTGCGGAACGGCCTCCTACGCCTGCCACGTGGCCAAGTACTGGTTCGAGCAGGTGGCGGGGATCCCGGCCGACGTGGACGTGGCCAGCGAGTTCCGCTACCGCGAGCCGCCCATCCCGCCGCGCACGCTGGCGGTCTTCGTGAGCCAGTCGGGGGAGACGGCCGACACGCTCGCCGCGCTGCGCTACTGCCAGGGCAAGGCGGCGCTGAACCTCGCCGTGGTCAACGTCCCCGAGAGCAGCATCGCGCGGGAGTCCGACGTGGCGCTGCCCATCCACGCGGGGCGCGAGATCGGGGTGGCCTCCACCAAGGCCTTCTCGTGCCAGCTCGCGGTGCTGGCGCTGCTCGCGCTCAAGGCGGCGCGGGACCGGGGGCGGCTGGACGACGAGGGGCTGGCCGAGCGGCTCGCGGAGCTGCGCAACCTCCCCGGCCTCGTCAACCACGCGCTGTCCTTGGGCGAGGAGTGCCACCGCATCGCCCAGGGGCTGTCGGAGGCGCGGGACGTCCTGTTCCTGGGGCGGGGGCGGATGTTCCCCCTGGCCCTGGAGGGGGCGCTGAAGCTCAAGGAGATCAGCTACATCCACGCCGAGGCCTACGCGAGCGGGGAGCTCAAGCACGGCCCCATCGCCCTGGTGGACCCGGCGGTGCCCGTGATCGTGCTGGCGCCCCACGACGAGCTGTTCGACAAGACCGTCAGCAACATGCAGGAGGTCATGGCGCGCGGCGGCAAGGTGCTCCTGGTGACGGACCGCAGGGGCGCGCAGGAGGCGGCCCTGGGGGTGTGGGAGACGCTGGTGCTGCCGGACGTGGCCGCGCCCTGGGCGCCGATCCTCTACGCGGTGCCCGCCCAGCTCCTGGCCTACCACACGGCGGTGGCCAAGGGGACGGACGTGGACCAGCCGCGCAACCTCGCCAAGTCGGTGACGGTGGAGTAGGGGGGAGACATGGCGCTCAAGGCGACCGTCATCGTGACCAACAGCGTCGAGGGGCGCGGCGCCTACGCCATCCGCGCCGACAACGACGAGCGCGTCTACATCCCGCACTCCATGACCGACAAGACGGAGCTGGAGGAGTTCGACGAGGTGCTCGCCATCCTGGTCACCAACCCCAAGCCCACCGAGGGCGTGCCCTGGATGGCGATCAAGGTGAAGCGGCTGGGCGAGGCGTAGATGGCCAAGCGCTTCGCGGGGCTGGAGGCGGACCATGTCGCGCTGATCGAGGCCGCGCCGCTCTACTTCGTCGCCACGGCCGCGCCGGACGGCCGCGTCAACGTCTCGCCCAAGGGGCGAGATTCCCTGCGCGTGCTGGGGCCGGGGCGCGTCGTGTGGATGAACCTCACGGGGAGCGGCAACGAGACGGCCGCGCACCTGCTCCGGCTCAACCGCATGACGCTCATGTGGTGCTCCTTCGCGGCGCGGCCCGTGATCCTGCGGGCCTACGGGACGGCCCGCGCCACGCACCGGGGGGAGGCGGGATGGGACGGGCTGGCCAGCCTGTTCCCGCCCGACCCGGGCGCGCGGCAGGTCTTCGACGTGGCCGTGGACCTGGTGCAGACCTCCTGCGGCTTCGCGGTGCCCTTCATGGAGGTGCGGGCCGAGCGCGACACCCTGCGCGACTGGGCCGAGCGGAAGGGCGAGAGGGGGATGCCCGCCTACTGGGCCGAGAAGAACCGCGAGTCGCTGGACGGCTTTCCCACCGGGATGCCGTGATCCCCTCTGCCGCCGGGGCCGCGGGCCGTGGTGGCCATGCAAGCCGGGCCGGCGCGCCCCCGCCCGGGCCTGCGCCTTGCCGGAGGCGGGTGGGGGGCGCCGGGGCCCTTCGCGGGCCGGGAGGCGGCGCGCCTCCTCTAGCCCGTGACGTGGGTGTCGAGCAGGAAGCGCGCGACGAGCGGCACGGTGGCCGCCCCCAGCGCGCGGGCGTTGGCGCCGACCCGGCCCTCCTCGACGCGGATGGGCGCGAGGCCCCGGCGGTCGAGCCCCGCGAGCGCGCCCCGCGCCGCCGCCACCACGCGCGCTCGCACCGGGGCGGGGAAGGCGCCGTCTATCAGGACGGCCTCGAAGTCTATCACCGCGCAGGCGGCGACGGCGGCGCGGGCCACGGCCGCGCCCGTGGCGGCCTCCCAGGCCCGCAGGGGGGCGCCCAGGTCCTCCCAGTCGTCCGGCCTCTCCCACAGGCGGCCCGGGCCCGCGCCGGCCGCGGCCAGGGCCTCCTCCAGCAGGAAGAGCGAGGCCACGTCTATGAGCTGGCGCTCGCGCCCCTCGGCGTCGCGGGCGGGCAGGCTGCCGAAGGCGCCGGCGTTGCCGAAGGGCCCCTCGAAGACGGAGTGGTTGAGCACCACGCCCCCGCCCACGAAGCTGCCCACGAAGAAGTAGGCGAAGTCGCGGAAGTCGCGGCCGCGCCCGTGGACGAGCTCGGCGCGGCAGGCGGCGGTGGCGTCGTTGTCCACGAACACGGGCAGGCCCGAGAGGTCGGCCACCTCGGCGGCGAGGTCCACCTCGCGCCAGGCGTCGAGCGCGCCGCGCGGGGCGCCCAGCGCCTCGTGCCAGTCCCAGATCTCGAAGGGCTTGGCCACGCCGACGCCCGCGACGCGCGCCCAGGTCCCGCCCGCTTCGGCCCGCAGGAGCCTCAGCCCGTCGCGCAGGAGCGCCAGGACCGGCCCCGGCGTGGGCCAGCGGTAGGTGGCCTGGATCTGGCGGCGCACGCGGCCGCCGAAGTCCACGAGGCAGAGGTCGGCGCTGCGCCGCCCGATCTTGAGGCCCAGGCTCAGCGCGCCGTCGGGGTCTATGGCCACGGGCACGCGCGGCTTGCCCACGCGGCCCCTCTGAGGGGCGCCGCGCCGGACCAGCCCTTCGGACCCGAGCCGGCGCAGGATCACCGACACGGCCTGAGCCGAGAGGCCGGACACGCGCGCCAGCTCGCTCGCCGGCAGGCCGCCCGCGCGCTGGAGCGTGGACAGGATGAGCCTTTCGTTGTGGTCGCGCTGGCCCTGGGGGCGCGCGCCCGCCGCGACCCGGCGGGGACCGAGGTCGTCCATGCTCGCCTCCCTGCGGCGGAGCCTGCCGTGCCGGGCCGGATAAATCAACCCGCTTGACGTATTGACTGCCGCCCCGGGATGGGTATCTCTGGCGGCAAGCCGCGCCGCCAGGGAGGCGCGCGGCGGAGGGGGCCGCGAGGCCCGCACAGGGAGGACAACCATGAAGACGCTTCTCGCCGGCTCCGCGCTGGCGCTGATCGCCGTGGCCGGCGCCGCGGCCGCCCAGGACGCGCCCATCGCGGCCTGCCTCATCACCAAGACCGAGACCAACCCCTTCTTCGTCAAGATGCGCGAGGGCGCCGAGGCCGCCGCCGCCGCCAACAACATCGAGCTCTACAACTACGCGGGCCGCGAGGACGGCGACCACGAGAGCCAGGTCCAGGCCATCGAGACCTGCATCGCCAACGGCGTGTCGGGCATCCTCCTGGTGCCGTCGGACTCCTCGGCCATCGTGTCCTCGGTCCAGGCCGCGCGCGACGCGGGCATCCTGGTCATCACGCTGGACACGCCGCTCAACCCCATCGACGCGGCCGACGCGACGCTGGCCACGGACAACTTCGAGGCCGGCCGCCTGATCGGCCAGTGGGCCGCCGCGACCCTGGGGGCGGAGGCCGCCAACGCCCGCATCGCCATGCTCGACCTCGACGTCTCCCAGCCCACCGTGGACGTCCTGCGCAACCAGGGCTTCCTGACAGGCTTCGGCATCGACGTGGGCGACCCCAACGTCATCGGCGACGAGACCGACCCGCGCATCGCCGGCAACGACGTGACGCAGGGCAACGAGGAGGGCGGGCGCCGCGCCATGGAGAGCATCCTGGCGGCCTCCCCGGACGTCAACGTGGTCTACGCCATCAACGAGCCCGCCGCCGCCGGCGGCTACCAGGCGCTTCAGGCCATGGGCATGAGCGACGTTCTGATCGTCGCCGTGGACGGGGGCTGCGCCGGCGTCCAGAACGTCGCGGACGGCGTCATCGGCGCCACGTCGCAGCAGTACCCGCTCGACATGGCCCGCCTGGGCATCGAGGCCATCGCGCGCTACGCCGCCGACGGCACGCTGCCCATCAACACCGAGGGCAAGGACTTCGTGGACACGGGCGTGCGGCTCATCACCGACCGTCCGGCCGAAGGGGTGCCCTCGATCTCCACCGAGGAGGGGCTCCAGCTCTGCTGGGGCTGAGGGCACAAGGCGCTTGATCGTCGGGCCCCGCTGGGGCCAGACTGACGCCAGCGGGGGGCGGGCTTCGGCCCGCCCCTCTCATGTGGGGCCAACCCACGCGGGGGGAGACAGAGCGCATGAGTGGCACGGACAACTTCGAATCCGTGGTCAAGTCGCGCCGCGAGGAGGCCGTGGCCGAGTTCCGCGAGCCCCAGACGCTGGGGCGGCGCTTCCAGCACCTGCTTCACACGACGCCGGCCATGGTGCCGCTGATCGTGCTGGCGGCCTCGGTGCTGCTGTTCGGCGTGGTCGTGGGGGGGCGATTCTTCTCGCCGGCCACGCTCACGCTGATCCTCCAGCAGGTGCAGATCGTGGGCATCGTGGCCGCCGCCCAGACCCTGGTGATTCTGACGGCCGGCATCGACCTGTCGGTGGGCGCGGTCGCGGTGCTCACCTCCGTGGTCATGGGCTTCTTCATCTTCCGCTACGGCGTGCCGGTGGCGGTCGCCATCCCCGCGGGGCTCGCGCTGGGCGCGCTCCTGGGCTTCGTCAACGGCTGGCTCGTGGCCGTCATGAAGCTGCCGCCCTTCATCGTCACCCTGGGCACCTGGCAGATCTTCCTGGCCTCCAACTTCCTCTACTCGGCCAACGAGACCATCCGCGCCCAGGACATCGAGGCAGAGGCCCCGGCGCTGCAGTTCTTCTCCTCGACCTTCAAGATCGGCGCCGACGAGACCGGGCGGGGCGGGGCCACCTTCACCTACGGGGTCATCTTCATGATCCTGCTCATCGCCGTGCTCGCCTACGCCCTGCGCTCGACCGCCTGGGGGCGGCACGTCTACGCGGTCGGCGACGACCCGGACGCGGCGCAGCTGTCGGGCGTGGACGTCAAGCGCACCCTCATCAGCGTCTACATGCTGTCGGGCCTCATCTGCGCCTTCGCGGGCTGGGCGCTGATCGGGCGCATCGGGTCCGTGTCGCCCACCTCCGGGGCCGAGCTCAACATCCAGAGCATCACCGCCGTCGTCATCGGAGGCATCTCGCTCTTCGGGGGGCGCGGGAGCATCTGGGGGGCGCTGTTCGGAGCGCTCATCGTGGGGGTGTTCTCGCTGGGGCTGCGCCTCCTGGGCGTGGACCCGCAGTGGACGTTCTTCTTCATCGGCGTGCTCATCATCGTGGCCGTCGCCGTGGACCAGTGGATCAGAAAGGCGGCCGCGTGATGCCCCTCGACACCCCATCCACCCCCGCCGGGGAGACGCGGCCCATCCTCATGGGGCGCGGCCTCACCAAGCGCTACGGCAAGGTCGTGGCCTTGGACACCTGCGACTTCGACCTCTACCCCGGCGAGATCCTGGCCGTCATCGGCGACAACGGGGCGGGCAAGAGCACGCTCATCAAGGCCGTGTCGGGCGCGGTGGTGCCCGACGAGGGGCAGGTGTTCCTGGACGGCCGCCCCGTGCGCTTCACCCGGCCCACGGAGGCGCGGGAGGCCGGCATCGAGACGGTCTACCAGACGCTGGCCATGTCCCCCGCCCTGTCCATCGCCGACAACATGTTCATGGGGCGCGAGCTGAGGAAGCCCGGCTTCATGGGCCAGTGGCTGCGCCAGCTCGACCGGCCGCGCATGGAGCGCTTCGCGCGCGAGAAGCTCACCGAGCTGGGCCTGATGACCATCCAGAACATCAACCAGGCCGTGGAGACGCTGTCGGGCGGGCAGCGGCAGGGGGTGGCGGTGGCGCGCGCGGCGGCCTTCGGCAGCAAGGTGGTGATCCTGGACGAGCCCACGGCGGCGCTGGGGGTCAAGGAGAGCCGGCGCGTCCTGGAGCTGATCCAGGACGTGCGGGCCAAGGGCATCCCCATCATCCTGATCTCGCACAACATGCCGCACGTCTTCGAGGTCGCCGACCGCATCCACGTGCACCGGCTCGGCCGGCGCCTTTGCGTCATCCGGCCCAGGAACCATACCATGTCGGACGCCGTGGCCTACATGACGGGCGCCAAGGTCCCCGACGTGGAGCTGGAGCCGGCCTGAGGCCCCGCGCCGGGGCGCCCCCGGGCCGCCCCGACCCCTCGTCCCTGGCCGGCCTCCCGGAGGGGTGCCATGCTCGACATCACGGCCCAGGTGACGGCCCTGGCCGCGGCGGCGCTGCCCGTGCGCCGGTCGCGGCCGCGCGTGCTGGTGGCGCTGGCCGGCGCGCCGGGGTCGGGCAAGTCCACGCTGGCCGAGGCCCTGGCGCGCCGGCTGCGCCTGGGGCACGGGGCCGCCGAGGTGGTCGCGCTCGACGGCTTCCTCCTCGACAACGCCGTGCTCGACGCGCGCGGCCTGCTCGGGCGCAAGGGGGCGCCCGAGACCCTGGACGCGGCCGGCTTCATCGCGCTCGTCCACCGGCTGCGGGCCGGGCAGGAGGTCGTGTTCCCCCTCTTCGACCGCGCCCGCGACCTCGCGCTGGCCGGGGCGCGGGTGGTGCCCGCCGACTGCCCCTTCGTCATCCTGGAGGGGGACTACCTGCTCTTCGACGAGCCCCCCTGGGCCTCGCTGGCGCCGCTCTGGGACGTGCCCGCCTGGCTCGACGTGCCCCTGCCCGAGCTGCGGGCGCGCCTCATCCAGCGCTGGCTCGATCACGGGCTGAGCCGCGCCGCCGCCACGCGGCGCGCGGAGACCAACGACCTGCCCAACGCGCGGCGCGTGATCGCCGCCGCCCTGCCCGCGCGGCTCATCCTGGCCACGCGGCCGGAGGGGGCGACGTGAGGGCGGCAGGGGCGGGCGGCGGGCCGATAGCGCTAACGGCCACCTTGCGGCCTCATCACAACGTCATATGATCCACCCCATGACAGAGCCGAGCCCGCCCCCCCGGACGAGTCCGCCGGCGCCCCTCCTCGACGCCGAGACCGTGTCGCGCCTCCTGGCGGGGTCGCACGACGACCCCTTCGCGGTGCTGGGGCCGCACGACAGGGCGGGGCGGCGCGTGGTGGTGGCCTTCGACCCCGGCGCGCAGGAGCTGGCGGCGGTGGTGGGGGGGGCCGAGACCCCCCTGCCCCGCCTGCGCGACGGGCTCTTCGGGGGCGAGGTGCCTCCGGGGCGCTACCACCTGCGCGGGCGCGGCTACGGCGGGCAGTGGGACTACGAGGACGCCTACCGCTTCGGCCCCATCCTGTCGGACCTCGACGAGTACCTCCTGGGCGAGGGCACGCACCAGCGGCTCTGGGAGGCCCTGGGGGCGCATCCCCGGACGCTCGACGGGGTGGAGGGCACGCACTTCGCCGTCTGGGCGCCCAACGCCCGGCGCGTGTCGGTGGTGGGCGGCTTCAACGCCTGGGACGGCCGGCGCCACGTCATGCGCCGGCGCGGCGCGACCGGCGTGTGGGAGATCTTCGTGCCGGGCGCGCGCGAGGGCGCCGCCTACAAGTACGAGATCATCGGGCCGCACGGGGAGCTGCTGCCTCTCAAGGCGGACCCGGTGGGCTTCGGCTCCCAGCACCCGCCCGAGACGGCGTCGGTCGTGCGCGACATCGCGGGCTACGGCTGGAAGGACCTGGCCTGGCTGGAGGGGCGCGCGGCCCGCCAGCGCCGCGACGCGCCCATCTCGATCTACGAGGTCCACCTGGGGAGCTGGAAGCGCATCTGGGACCAGGGGGGGCGGCCCCTGAGCTACAAGGAGGCGGCGCGCGACCTGGTGGGCTACGCCCGCGACATGGGCTTCACGCACCTCGAGTTCCTGCCCCTCTCGGAGTACCCCTTCGACGGCTCCTGGGGCTACCAGCCCGTGGGGCTCTACGCGCCCTCGATCCGCTTCGGGCCGCCCCACGAGTTCCGCGACCTGGTGGAGGCGGCGCACGGGGCGGGCCTGGGCGTGATCCTCGACTGGGTGCCGGGGCATTTCCCCACGGACGCGCACGGCCTGGGGCGCTTCGACGGCACCGCGCTCTACGAGCACGCCGACCCGCGCGAGGGGTTCCACCAGGACTGGAACACGCTGATCTACAACTACGGCCGCTCGGAGGTCGCCAACTTCCTGGTGGCCAACGCCCTCTACTGGCTGGAGGAGTACCACGTGGACGGGCTGCGCGTGGACGCGGTCGCCTCCATGCTCTACCGCGACTACTCACGCAAAGAGGGCGAGTGGATCCCCAACCGCCACGGCGGCCGCGAGAACGAGGAGGCCATCGCGCTCCTCAAGCGCGTCAACGCCACGGCCTACGGCCTGCATCCTGGCATCATGACGGTGGCCGAGGAGAGCACGTCCTTTCCCAAGGTGTCCCAGCCCACGGACGTGGGCGGGCTGGGCTTCGGCTACAAGTGGAACATGGGGTGGATGAACGACACCCTGAGGTACATGGAGCGCGACCCGGTCCACCGGAAGTGGCACCACCACCAGATGACCTTCGGGCTGCACTACGCCTTCTCGGAGAACTTCGTCCTGCCGATCAGCCACGACGAGGTCGTGCACGGCAAGGGCAGCATGGTCGGGAAGATGCCGGGGAGCTGGTGGGAGAAGCTGGCGAACCTTCGCGCCTACTACGGCTTCATGTGGGGCCACCCGGGCAAGAAGCTCCTGTTCATGGGATGCGAGTTCGCCCAGCCCGCCGAGTGGAGCCATCGCGGCCAGCTCGACTGGGACGCGGCGCAGCGGCCCGAGCACGCGGGGGTCGCGCGGCTCGTGCGAGACCTCAACACCCTCTACCGGGCCACGCCCAGCCTGCACGCGCGCGACTGCGAGCCCGAGGGGTTCGCCTGGATCGAGGGGGGCGACGCGGAGGGGTCCACCTTGGCCTGGGCGCGCTTCGGCTTCGAGGGCGACGCCCCCTGCGTGATCCTGTGCAACTTCACGCCCGTGGAGCGCAGGAGCCGCATCGGCTTCCCCTCGGCCGGGCGCTGGGCCGAGGCCGTCAACACCGACGCCGCGCTCTACGGCGGCGGCAACCGGGGCAATCAGGGCGGCGTGACCGCCGAGGGGCCGGCCTGGATGGGCCAGCCCAGCTCGGCCGAGCTGACGCTGCCGCCGCTGTCCACTCTCATCTTCCGGCGGGAGGGCTGACGCCCCCCGCCGACATCGGACCAGACGGGAGGGAGGCCCGCACGATGTCCCAGAACCGCCGCCTGACCGCCCGCTCCATGGCCTTCGTGCTGGCCGGGGGTCGGGGGAGCCGCCTGCGCGAGCTGACCGACCGGCGCGTGAAGCCCGCCGTCTACTTCGGCGGCAAGGCCCGCATCATCGACTTCGCGCTCTCCAACGCCATGAACAGCGGCATCCGCAAGATCGCCGTGGCCACCCAGTACAAGGCCCATTCCCTCATCCGCCACGTGCAGCGGGGCTGGAACTTCTTCCGCGCCGAGCGCAACGAGTTCCTCGACATCCTGCCCGCCTCCCAGCGCATGGGCGAGGAGATGTGGTACCGCGGCACGGCCGACGCGGTGACGCAGAACATCGACATCGTGGACAGCTACGACGTGGACTGGGTCATCATCCTGGCCGGGGACCACATCTACAAGATGGACTACGAGATCATGATCCGCCAGCACTGCGAGAGCGGGGCGGACGTCACGATCGGCTGCCTGACCGTGCCCAAGGAGGAGGCCTCGGCCTTCGGGGTCATGGCGACCGACGCCTCGGGCCGCATCACGTCCTTCCTGGAGAAGCCCAAGGACCCGCCCCCCACCCCCGAGGACCCGACCAAGTCGCTCGCCTCCATGGGCATCTACGTCTTCGCCTGGCCCTTCCTGCGCGACCTGCTCCTGCGCGACGCGCAGGACGACTCCTCGTCGCACGACTTCGGCAACGACCTGATCCCCATGATCGTGCAGAACGGCAAGGCCATGGCCCACCGCTTCGACGAGAGCTGCGTGCGCGACCCCGGCGCCCCCGCCTACTGGAAGGACGTGGGCACCGTGGACGCTTTCTGGCAGGCCAACATAGACCTGACCAACTTCACGCCCGACCTCAACCTCTGGGACGGGGACTGGCCGGTCTGGACCTACTCGGAGATGACGCCGCCCGCGAAGTTCATCCACGACGAGGCCAACCGGCGCGGCATGGCCATCTCCTCCATGGTGTCGGGGGGCTGCGTGATCTCGGGGACGGAGGTGCGCAACTCGCTGCTCTTCACGCAGGTGCACACCAATTCCTACGCCGTGCTCGACCACGCCGTGGTGCTGCCCTACGTGACGGTCCACCGCTCCGCGCGGCTGCGCCGGGTGGTCATAGACCGGGGCGCGGTGATCCCCGAGGGGCTGGTCGTCGGCGAGGACCCGCAGGAGGACGCCAAGTGGTTCCGGGTCTCCGACCGGGGCGTGACGCTCATCACCCAGGAGATGCTGGACCGGCGGGCCGCCGGCGCATGAGCCCTCGCGTCCTCTCGGTGGCCAGCGAATGCGCCCCCCTCGTCAAGACGGGGGGCCTCGCCGACGTCGTGGGGGCGCTGCCGGGGGCGCTGGCGCCCGAGGGCGTGGAGATGCGCGTGCTGCTGCCGGGCTACCCGGCGGTGACGGGCGCGCTGGAGGGCGGCGTGGCCGTCCTGGAGGAGTGGAGCCTGTTCGGGGGTCCGGGGCGCGTGCTGGCGGGGCGGGCGGCGGGGCTCGACGTCCTCGTCGTGGAGGCGGACCACCTCTATGGGCGCCCGGGCAGCGTCTACCTCGGCCCGGACGGGCGCGACTGGCCCGACAACCCGGAGCGCTTCGCGGGCCTCTGCTGGATGGCCGCGCGCCTCGCCACCGAGGGCGCGGCGGGCTGGGCGCCGGACGTGCTCCACTGCCACGACTGGCAGGGGGGGCTGGCGCCGGAGTACCTGGGCTACCTCGCGCCGGGGCCGCGCGCGGGCACGGTGCTGACGATCCACAACATGGCCTTCCACGGCCTGATCCCCGCCCATCGCCTGGACGCGCTCAGGCTCGACACGCGCCGCTTCACGCCCCAGGGCTTCGAGTTCTGGGGCCGCGCCTCCGCGCTCAAGGCCGGGCTCGTGGGGGCGGATCGGCTCACCACGGTGTCGCCCACCTACGCCGAGGAGCTCATGCGGCCCGAGTTCGGCATGGGGCTCGATGGCGTCATGCGCGCCCGCCGCGACCGGCTGAGCGGCATCCTCAACGGCATAGACGAGGCCGTCTGGGACCCGCGCGCCGACCCGGCGCTCCTCGCGCCCTACGGCGACATCGAGGGCAAGGCCGCCGCCAAGGCCGCGCTGCGCCAGGAGCTGGGGCTCCCCGAGGCCGCCGGCCCCCTCTGCGTGGTCGTCTCGCGCCTCACCGAGCAGAAGGGCCTGGACCTCTTGATCGAGGCGCTGCCCACGCTCCTCGCGCGCGGCGGCCAGCTCGCGGTCCTGGGGAGCGGCGAGGGCTGGATGGAGGACGCCTTCCGCCGCGCCGCCGAGGCCGGGGGCGTGGTCGCGCGCATCGGCTACGACGAGGGCCTCAGCCACCGCATCATCGCCGGCGGCGACGCCATCCTGGTGCCCTCGCGCTTCGAGCCCTGCGGGCTCACCCAGCTCTATGGCCTGCGCTACGGCACGGTCCCCGTGGTGGCCCTTACCGGGGGGCTCGCCGACACGGTCATCAACGCCTCGCCGGCGGCGCTGGCCGCCGGGGTCGCCACAGGCCTCCAATTCCACCCCGTCACGGCCGACGCCCTGCGCGGCGCGCTCGCGCGGGTCTGCGGGCTCTTCGCCGACCGGCCGGCCTGGGCGCGCCTGGTCGCCAACGCCATGCGCCAGCCCGTGGGCTGGGGGCCCTCCGCCAAGCTCTACGCTCGGCTCTACCGGGACGCAGCGCCGGCCCGATGAAGCTCTCCGTCCTTCCCACCCACGGGGCCATCGAGGCGGGCTCCCCCGCGCCCCTGGGCGCCACCTGGACCGGCCACGGCGTCAACTTCGCCGTCTTCTCCCAGCACGCCACGCGCATCACGCTGTGCCTCTTCTCGGCCGACGGCCAATACGAGGCCGAGACGGTCGCCCTGCCCGAGCGCACGGGCCATGTCTGGCACGGCTACGTGCCGGGGCTGCGGCCGGGGCAGGCCTACGGCTTCCGCGCCCACGGCCCCTACCGCCCCGAGGAGGGGCACCGCTTCAACCCCCACAAGTTCCTGCTCGACCCCTACGCGCGCGCCATCACGGGGCACCCGATCTGGGACGACGCGCTGTTCGGCTACGAGACGGGCTCGCGCCACGCGGACCTCAGCATGGACGGACGCAACTCCGTGCGCTTCATGCCGCGCTGCCTGGTCGTGGACCCCTCCTTCGCCTGGGGCGACGACCGCCCCCCCGCGACCCCCCTCACCGACACGGTCATCTACGAGGCCCACGTGCGGGGCCTGACCATGGGGCGCGCCGACGTGCCCCTGCGCGGCACCTTCGACGCGCTCGCCTCGGACCCCATCCTCGACCACCTCACGAGGCTCGGCGTCACGGCCGTGGAGCTCATGCCCGTGCAGGCCTTCCTCGACGACCGCCACCTGGTCGAGAGGGGCCTCAGGAACCACTGGGGCTACATGACGCTGGGCTTCTTCGCCCCCGAGCCGCGCTACCTCGGCCCGGGCGGCATCGCCTCCTTCCAGCGCATGGTGCGCCGGATGCACGCGGCCGGCCTCGAGGTCATCCTCGACGTGGTCTACAACCACACCGCCGAAGGCAACCACATGGGGCCGACGCTGTCCTTCCGCGGCCTCGACAACGCCAGCTACTACCGCCTGGCCGACAACCCCCGCCACCACGTCAACGACACCGGGACGGGCAACACGCTCCGGCTCGAACATCCCTTCGTCCTGCGCATGGTGATGGATTCCCTGCGCTACTGGGTCGAGGTCATGCACGTGGACGGGTTCCGCTTCGACCTCGCCACCACGCTCGGGCGCACGAGCCGCGGCTTCGACCGCAACGGGCCGCTCCTCCAGGCCATCCGCCAGGACCCCGTGCTCGCGGGCGTCAAGCTCATCGCCGAGCCCTGGGACGTGGGCCCCGGGGGCTACCAGCTCGGCGCCTTCCCCGCGCCCTTCCTGGAATGGAACGACAAGTTCCGCGACCAGGTGCGCCGCTACTGGCGGGGCGACCCGGACATGACGCGCAAGCTCGCCATGCGCCTGTCGGGGAGCGCGCTCAAGTTCGACCACGACGGGCGGCCCGCGACCTCCTCGGTCAACTTCGTCACCGCCCACGACGGCTTCACGCTGATGGACCTCGTGAGCTACTCCCAGAAGCGCAACGGGGCCAACCTGGAGGACAACCTCGACGGCCACTCGCACAACTTCTCGGACGGCATGGGCGCGGAGGGGCCGACGCGCGACAAGGCCGTGCGCGCCGCCCGCGCCCAGAGGCGCAGGAACCTCATGGCCACGCTCCTGCTCGCGCAGGGGACGCCCATGATCCTGGCGGGCGACGAGATCGGCAACTCGCAGGGGGGCAACAACAACGCCTACTGCCAGGACAACCCCGTGGGCTGGGTCGGATGGGACGACGCCGACGAGGAGTTCCTCCGCTTCGCGCGCGACATGGTCACCTTCCGCAAGGCCCACCCGATCCTGCGCCAGAAGCGGTTCCTGCACTCGCGCGCCCGCGCGCTCGACGGCAAGGAGGACCTGTTCTGGCGCCGCGCCGACGGGCAGACCATGACCGAGGTGGACTGGAACAACCTCGGCCAGCGCCACATCGCCGTGGAGCTGCGCATGGCCGAGGGCACGCCCGGCTACGCGGCCGCCGAGGAGGCGCTCTTCGCCGTCTTCAACGTGGGCGAGGCGCTCGACGTCCAACTGCCCGAGCCGCCGCCCGGCGGGCGCTGGGTGCGCCACGTGGACACCGCCCGGCCCGGCGCCAGGCCCCTGCCCGCCCGCGGCCCCAAGGTCCACGTGAGCGCCAACTCCGTCGTCGTGCTCGTGCTCGAGCCCGACCGCCCCGCCCCGCCCAGGAGAAGCTGATGGACACGCAAGCCGTCGCCACGACCCCGATCGCGGGCCAGAAGCCCGGGACGAGCGGGCTGCGCAAGAGGACCCGGACCTTCATGGAGCCGCACTTCCTGGAGAACTACGTCCAGGCCATCATCGAGGGCATCGGGGGCGCCACAGGCAGGACCTTCGTGGTGGGCGGCGACGGGCGCTACTTCAACGACCGCGCGGCCCAGGTGATCCTGCGCATGCTCGCGGCCAACGGCGCGGCCAAGGCCATCGTGGGGGCGGGCGCGCTGCTGTCCACGCCGGCCGCCTCGCACCTGATCCGCCTGCGCGGGACGGACGGGGGCTTCGTGCTCTCGGCCTCGCACAACCCCGGGGGGCCGGAGGCCGACTTCGGGCTCAAGTTCAACACGCCCAACGGCGGCCCCGCGCCCGAGGCGGTCACCGACCGCATCTTCGAGGCTACCAAGACCATCAAGGAATACCGCATCCTCGTCGCCTCCGACGTGGACCTCTCCACCCCCGGGCACCGCAGCTTGGGCGACATGGGCGTCGAGGTGGTGGACCCCGTGGCCGACTACGCCGCGCTCATGGAGCGGCTCTTCGACTTCGACGCCATCCGGCGGCTCTTCGCGTCGGGCTTCGCCATGCGCTTCGACGCCATGCACGCCGTCACGGGGCCCTACGCGAAGGCCATCCTGGAGGGGCGGCTCGGCGCCGCGCCGGGCACCGTGGTCAACGCCACCCCCCTGCCCGACTTCGGGGGCGGCCACCCGGACCCCAACCCCACCTGGGCGAGGGAGCTGTTCGACCTCATGATGGGCGCGGGTGCGCCGGACTTCGGCGCCGCCTCGGACGGCGACGGCGACCGCAACATGATCCTCGGGAGGGGCGCCTACGTGTCGCCCTCCGACAGCCTCGCCCTTCTCGCCGCCCACGCCCACCGCGCGCCCGGCTACCGGGAGGGGCTCAGGGGCGTGGCGCGCTCCATGCCGACCTCGGCCGCCGCCGACCGCGTGGCCGCCGCGCTCGGCATCCCCGGCTTCGAGACGCCCACGGGCTGGAAGTTCTTCGGCAACCTGCTCGACGCCGGCATGGCCACGCTCTGCGGCGAGGAGAGCTTCGGCACCGGCTCGGACCACGTGCGCGAGAAGGACGGGCTCTGGGCGGTGCTGCTGTGGCTCAACGTCCTCGCCGACACGGGATCGTCGGTGAAGGACCTCCTCGCGGACCACTGGCGGCGCTTCGGGCGCAACTACTACTCGCGCCATGACTACGACGACGTGGAGTCCGGGCGCGCCCACGCCCTCTACGATGGCTTGCGCGCAGCCCTGCCCTCCCTGCCCGGCCGGAGCGTCGCGGGGCTCACGGTCGCGGAGGCGGTGGAGTTCGCCTACGACGATCCCGTGGACGGCTCGCGCTCCGAGCGGCAGGGGCTCATCGTGCGCTTCGCGGGCGGCGCGCGCTTCGTAGTGCGCCTGTCGGGGACGGGCACCGTCGGCGCCACGATCCGGGTCTACCTGGAGGCGCTGGAGACGGATCCCGCGCGCCTTGGCCGCGACCCGGCCGAGGCGCTGGCGGCGGTCGCCCAGGCCGCCGACGAGATCGCCGGGATCAGGCGCCACACCGGGCGGAGCGGGCCGGACGTGGTGACCTAGGCGTCGCGCTCCACGAGCCAAGCGTGCTCGGGGTCGCCCTGGAAGCGCCACTTGCGCAGGGGGCCCGCCATGACGTTGAGGTAGTAGAGGTCGAAGCCGTAGGGCGCGCCCACCGGGTGGTGCCCGCGCGGCACCAGCGTCACGTCGCCGTCCCTCACCGCCATGGTCTCGTCGAGGCTGCCGTCCTCCGTGTAGACGCGCTGCACGGCCCAGCCCTTGGCGGGCAGGAGGCGGTGCCAGTAGGTCTCCTCCAGGAGCGTGATGCGGGGGAAGTCGTCCTCGTCGTGGCGGTGGGGCGGGTAGCTCGACCAGTGGCCGGCGGGCGTGAACACCTCCGTGACCAGGAGGCTGTCGGCCACGTCGCGGTCCTCCATGGCGATGTTGTTGATGAACCTCTCGTTGGTGCCGCGCCCCCGGGGGGCCAGAGCGATGCCCTCGGGGCCGAGGCGCCGCGCCGGGCGCCCGCCCGGGCTGGGCGCGGTGCAGACGGCGAGCGTGGCGTCGGTCTGGGCCTCGGCCTGCCAGGTGGCGCCGGGGGGGAGGTAGACGGCGTGGGGCGCCGTGCGCTCCCAGACCGCCATGCGGTCCCCCAGGATCCCCCAGTCCCGCCCGGCCCCCTGGAGGCGCAGGCGGCCCTCGGAGACCACCAGGATCGCCTCGCGGTCCCCCGTGGCGCCCCCGGCCGCCTGGCCCGGGCCGAGGCTCCAGAGGGCGAAGCCCACATGGGTCCAGCCCGCGCTCCCGGGCGTGACGTCGTGGACGAGGCCCCGGGTGCCGCGCGGCTTGACCAGGAGGCTCATGGCGAAGGACCCGGCGGGTCGCGGGGGCGGAAGTCGAGGAAGAAGACATAGGCCGCGTAGAGGCCCAGCGCCCCGAAGAGGATCGCCCAGAAGACGTTGCCCTGGCTCAGCTCGAAGAGCGCCCAGCCCAGGCACAGGGCCACGACGAGGACCCGCCGCCAGAGCGGGCGGAAGAAGCTGTGGTCGGGGTCCAGGAAGCGGCGCCGGGGCTCGGGGGTCTGGCTCATGCCCGCTCCCTCACCTTGGCCTCGTAGGCCTCGCGCCGCTCGCGCACCTCGGGGCGCTCGGACACCTCGGGGACCGCCACGTCCCACCAGTGGCCGCCGTGCGGCGTGGAGGGATAGGGGTCCGTGTCGATGACCACCACGAAGGGCCCCCGCGCCTCGTGGCGGCGGGCGAGCGCCGCCTCCAGCTCGGCGATGCCCGCCACCTTGACCGCCTCGGCGCCCAGGGCGCGGGCGTGGGCCGCGAAGTCCACGCGGACCTCGCCGCCCCGGGCGTCCCGGAGGAGGTTGTTGAACTCGGCCCCCCCCGTGGCCATCTGGAGGCGGTTGATGCAGCCGTAGCCGCGGTTGTCGGTCACGACCACCGCGAAGGGGACGCCGAGGCCGGCGGCCGTGGCCAGCTCGGAGTTGGCCATCAGGTAGCTGCCGTCGCCCACCATGCAGACCACGTCGCGGGCGGGGTCCGCCATCTTGAGGCCGAGCGCCCCCGCGATCTCGTAGCCCATGCAGCTGTAGCCATACTCCATGTGGTAGGAGCCGGGCCGTCCCGCCTTCCAGAGCTTGTGCAGCTCCCCGGGCATGGTGCCGGCGGCGCACATCACGGCCGTGTCGGCGGTGGCGGCGCGCTGGACGGCGCCGATGACCTGCTGGTCGGTGGGCAGCGCGTTGCCGGAGGCGGGCGCGGCCGTCAGCGGGTCCACGTCCGCGAACCAGCGCGCCTTGAGGGCGGCGTCGGGCGGGCTGGCCGTCCAGCCGGCGAGCGCCGCCGAGAGCGCCTCCAGGCCCGCCAGGGCGTCCGCCAGCAGCGGCTCGGCGCCGCGCTTCAGCGCGTCGTAGGCGTTGACGTTGAGCGAGGCGAGGCGGGCGTGGCCGATGAGGCCCCAGGAGCCGGTCGTGAAGTCCTGGAAGCGCGTGCCCACGCCCAGGACCACATCGGCCTGCCCGCAGAGCGCGTTGGCGCAGGAGGCGCCGGTGACGCCCACGGGGCCGAAGTCGAGGGGGTGGTCCCAGGGCAGCGCCGACTTGCCGGCCTGGGTCTCCACGACCGCGAGGCCGTGCGTCTCGGCGAAGGTCTTCAGCGCGTCGGTGGCGCCCGAGAAGTGGACGCCGCCGCCCGCGACGATCACGGGGCGCGCCGCCCCGCGCAGGAGGGAGGCGACGCGCTCCACCTCCACGGGGTCGGGCTGGATGCGGCGGATGCGCCAGGTGCGGGGCTCGAAGAAGGCGTCGGGGAAGTCCCAGGCCTCGGCCTGCGCGTCCTGGCAGAAGGCCAGCGTCGCGGGGCCGCATTCGGCGGGGTCGGTCATCACCCGCAGCGCGCGGGGGAGCGCGGTGAGGAGCTGCTCGGGGCGCTCGATGCGGTCGAAGTAGCGCGAGACCGGGCGGAAGCAGTCGTTGGCCGACACGGTGCCGTCCGAGAAATCCTCGACCTGCTGGAGCACGGGGTCGGGGGCGCGGCCCGCGAACACGTCGCCGGGGACGAACAGCACCGGCAGGCGGTTGACGTGGGCGAGCGCGGCGGCCGTCACCATGTTGGTGGCGCCGGGGCCGATGGAGGAGGTCACCATCATGGCGTGGCGGCGGTTCAGCGCCTTGGCGTAGGCGATGGCGGCGTGGGCCATGGTCTGCTCGTTGTGGCCGCGCCAGGTGGGGAAGGCATCGCGGTGCGCGTGCAGCGCCTCGCCGATGCCGGCCACGTTGCCGTGGCCGAAGATGGCCCAGGCCCCCGCGAGGAAGGGTTTCCCGTCCTCGGCCATCTGGACCGAGAGCCAGCGGATCATGGCCTGGGCGGCGGTGAGGCGAAGGGTCATGCCGCCTCCCCCCTCTGGGCACGGGCGCCGTCCCAGGCGGCGCAGAGGTCCGCGAAGCGCGCGGCCATCTGCGAGACGGCGGCCTCGTCGGTCATGGCGCCCTTGAGCCAGGCGCGGGCGGCGTCGGCGAAGATGGTGCGGCCGACCGCGAAGCCCTTCACGAGCGGCTGCCGGGCGGCCAGGGCGAAGGAGGCCGCCAGCGCGTCGGGCGCCCCGTCGAGGCCGAGGACCAAGACGCCCCGGACATGGGGGTCGTGGGCGGTGATCGCGTCGCAGGCCATGGTCCACGCTCCTTTCGTCCTGAACGGCTCCAGCTTCCACCAGTCGGGATAGAGGCCGAATCCGTAGATTCGGTTAACCAACCGCGCGGTGCTGTCATCGGACGTTAACCCGACCCTGGATGGGATCACCTCCAGGAGCACCTCCAGGCGATTCCGCCGCGCCGCGGCGAAGAGCCGGCGCAGCGTCTCCTCCTGGTCGGCCCACATCCTGTCGTCGTCCTCGGGGTGGCAGAAGCAGAGCGCCTTGACCACGTTGTCGAGCGGCCATTCGGAGAGGCCGCCCAGGTCGGGGCCCAGCTCGGGCTCCAGGCGGAGGGGGCGCGAGCCGGGCCACTCCACGGGGCGGCCGATCCAGAGGCCGGTGCCGGACGCCTTGTGGAGCGCCTCGCGGCCGAGGCGCGAGTCGCACAGGATGCCGTAGCCGGGACGGCCCTGGGCGACGCGCCGCGCCGCCTCCAGGCAGAGGAGCTTGAAGGCGCCGATGCGCTCGGGGGTCGCGCCCTCCATCTCCTCCATCTGGGCGCGGTGATCGAAGGCGAAGACGCGCAGGGGATCGAGGGTGCCGTGGCGGCAGGTCGCCCAGTGGAGCTGCTCCAGCGCGGCGTCGTTGCGCAGGTCGGGGCGCGTGACGCCGCGCTTGAGGAAGAACGTCAGCTCCTCCCAGGACGGGTAGGCGGGCGTGCAGCCGTGGCGGGACACGGCGAAGGCGCCGCAGGCGTTGGCGTAGGCGAGAGCCGTCTCCCAGGGCTCGTCGTCGAGCCAGCCCTTCAGGAGCCCGGACATGAAGCCGTCGCCGGCGCCCAGCACGTTGAAGACCTCGATGGGGAAGCCGGGGCCGGTCCGGCCGGAGGTCCAGTCGTCCACGGGGCCGGTGAAGGCGACGGCGCCCCGGGCCCCGCGCTTGCAGACGAGGGTGGCGGGGGTGAGGGCGCGCACGGCGCGCAGGGCCGCCAGCGTGTCGGTCGAGCCGCCGGCGATGTGGAACTCCTCCTCGGTGCCCACGATGAGGTCGAAGAGGGGGAGGTGGGATTGCAGCTTGGCCGTGACGGCGGCGGACTCGATGAAGCGCGACTCCCCTGCCCCGTGGCCCGCGAGGCCCCAGAGGTTGGGGCGGTAGTCTATGTCGAGCGCGGTGCGCGCGCCGTTCGCGCGCGCGAGGCGCAGGGCCTTGAGGACGGCGGCCTCGGTGCGGGGGTGGCTCAGGTGCGTCCCCGTCGCCACCACGCTGCGGGCCTCTGCGATGAGGGCGGGGTCTATGTCGTCCTCGCAGAGCGCCATGTCGGCGCAGTCGGCGCGGTAGAAGATGAGGGGGAAGGTGTCGCGGTCGCGGATGCCGAGGATGACGAGGGCCGTGAGGCGGTCGGGGTCCGTCTTGATGCCGCGCGTGTCCACGCCCTCGCGCGCCAGCTCCTCGCGGATGAAGCGGCCCATGTGCTCGTCGCCCACGCGGGTGACGAGGGCGGAGCGGAGCCCAAGGCGGGCGGTGCCTGCGGCCATGTTGGTGGGGGAGCCGCCCAGGTACTTCTGGAAGCTCCCCATGTCCTCCAGCCGCCCGCCGACCTGGGAGCCGTAGAGGTCCACGGAGGAGCGGCCGATGGTGATGACGTCCAGCGTCATACCTGCACCGCCCTGCCCTCTTGCGCCGACCGGAGGGCGGCGTCGGCCAGGAGGAGGGCGCGCAGGCCGTCCTCGCCGGTGGTGGGGGTGGGGGTGCGGCCGTTCACGGCGCGGATGAAGGCGGCGATCTCGTTGGCGTAGGCCTGGGTGTAGCGCGTCATGAAGAAGTTGAGGAGGGGCGGGCGGGTGAAGCCCGCGGCCGTGGCCAGTTCGATGTTGGCCTCGCGGTGGTTCTCGGCCGCCACGGCGCCGAGCGAGCCCAGCACCTCGATGCGCTGGTCGTAGCCGTAGGCGGCGCGGCGGGAGTTGGTGATGACGGCCTGCCGCCCGGACGGGGTGCGCAGGATGACGTTGACCGAGTCGTGGTCGCCCGCCTCGCCGATGGCGGGGTCGGTGAGCACGCTGGCCTGGGCCACGACCGTCTCGGGCTCCTCGCCCAGCAGCCATCGGGCCATGTCGAAGTCGTGGATGGTCATGTCGCGGAAGATGCCCCCCGAGCGGCGGATGTAGTCGAGGGGCGGCGGGCCGGGGTCGCGGGAGGAGATGGTGACCATCTCCACGGTGCCGATGGCGCCTGCGTCGATGGCCGCCTTGACGGCCATGAAGTCGGGGTCGAAGCGGCGGTTGAAGCCGACCATGAGGGTGGCGCCGGCCTCCTCCACGACGCGCAGGCAGTCGCGCACGCGCTGGACGCTCAGGTCCACGGGCTTCTCGCAGAACACGGCCTTGCCCGCGCGCGCGAAGCGCTCGATGAGGTCGGCATGGGTGTCGGTGGGCGTGCAGATCACCACGGCGTCCACGTCCGTGGCCGCCTCGATGGCCTCGATGCTGTCCACGCGAGGCCCGTAGTGCTGCGCGATGGCCTCGGCGGCGGCCGCGATGGGGTCGGCCACGGCCGCGAGCGTGGCGCCGGGGTCGGCGTGGATGGCCTTCGCGTGGACCTTGCCGATGCGGCCGGCGCCGAGGAGGCCGAAGCGGAGCGTCATTCTGGGGTTCCTTGCAGGGGCGTTCACATGAGGGCGCCGGCGGCGGACTGCGACTTCACGCCGGTGATGTAGGACACGATGTCGTTGCCGTCCGTCTCCTCGCGCCGCAGGTTGGCGGCGATGTGGCCGCGGCGGAAGACGACGATGCGGTCCACCAGGTCGAAGACCTGGCGCAGGTTGTGCGAGATCAGGATGAGCGGCACGCCCCTCTCCTTGAGCGAGCGGATGATGCGCTCGACCTGCGCGGTCTCCTGGACGCCCAGCGCCGCCGTGGGCTCGTCCATGATGACGAGCTTGGACGCGAAGGTGGCCGAGCGGGCGATGGCCACGCACTGGCGCTGGCCCCCCGACATGTGGCGGATGGTGCGGGTGATGTCGGGGATGCGCACGCCCGTCGTGCGCAGGCCCTCCTCGGTTCTGCGGCGCATCTCGCGCTTGTCGAGGATGGAGAAGGGGCCGAGGTTCCAGCGGATGACCTCGCGGCCCAGGAAGAGGTTGGAGGGCACGTCGAGGTCGTCGGCCAGGGCGAGCGTCTGGAAGACGCATTCCATGCCCGCCTCGCGGGCGTCCAGGGGGCCGGCGAAGGACACCTCGCGGCCGTCGAACCAGATGCGCCCGGCGGTCCTCTGCTCCACGCCGGTGATCTGGCGCACGAAGGTGCTCTTGCCCGCGCCGTTGTCGCCGACGATGGCCACGTGCTCGCCGCGCGAGAGCTCGAAGTCGGCGTTCACGAGGGCGTGGACGCCGCCGTAGTTCTTGCCGAGGCCCTCGGTGCGCAGGATGGCGTCGGTCATGGTCAGTCCCTCATGGCCCGGGCGCGCTGGCGCCACACGTCGAGCACCACGGCGGCGACGATGATCACGCCCTTGATCATCTCCTGGTAGAAGGCGTCCACGCGCAGGAAGGTGAAGCCCGAGATGATGACGCCGAAGATCATCATGCCGATGGCCGTGCCCACGATGCTGCCGCGCCCCCCCGCGAGGCTCACGCCGCCGATGACGGCCATGGCGATGGCGTCGAGCTCGAACATCACGCCCATGCCGGCCTGGGCGGTGAGCTGGCGGGAGGTGGCCACCAGCCCCGCCACCGCCGCGAGCATCCCGGCGATGGCGTAGACCAGCACCAGGTGGCGCTCCACGGCGATGCCGGACATGCGCGCGGCGGCCTCGTTGGAGCCGATGGCGTAGGTGTGCTTGCCGTAGAGCGTGTAGACCAGGATCAGGTGGAAGAGCCCCGCGATGAGGAGGAACAGGACGACCGGCATCCAGCCGTCGAGCCCGTTGCCGAGCGCGGCGAAGGACGCGGTGGGGTTGGAGACCGCCTCGCCCGCGGTCCACCACTTGGCCACGCCGCGCGCCGCCACCATCGTGCCGAGCGTGGCGATGAAGGCGGGGATGCGCGTGTAGGCCACCAGCGCGCCGTTGAGGATGCCCACGAGGGCGCCCAGCAGGAGCCCCACGAGGATGGGGACGGCCACCGGCAGGTCCACCCAGCCTTGGGCCCAGAACACCGCGTCCTCGAAGGGCTGGCCGTTGCGCGTCCCCATCTGGGCGAAGCTCATGGCGATGATGGCCGTCATGCCGACCACGGACCCCGAGCTGAGGTCTATGCCCCCCGTCAGGATGACCTGGGTGACGCCCACGGCGATGATGCCGACGACGCTCACCTGCAGGATCATGATCTTGAGGCGGGCCAGGTTGAAGAGGAAGCTCTGGTCGCGCACCAGCCAGCCGAGGATCTCGAAGATGGCCGCGATGGCCAGGAGCCCGAGGAGCGCGTTGAGCTCCGTGGGCCAGGGCCTGCGCTCGCCCCTGGGCGCGCCAAGGGCGCCGGTCGCCGTGTCCGCCATGGGGCTGCCTCTCGCCGTGGGGGTGCGGGGGGCCGGGCGCGCCGGCCCCCCGGTGATTCAGTTGCGCTGGAGGAAGCCGTCTATGTTGCCCGGCGTGACCAGCTCGAAGGGCACCATGACGCTGCTCTCGACCGCGTCGCCGCGCGCCAGCGCCAGCGCCGTCTCCACCGCCCCCGCGCCCTGCCCGGCCGCGTCCTGGAACACGGTCACGTCGAGCTCGCCCGCCTGCATGGCCGCCAGCGCGTCCTGCGTGGCGTCTATGCCGGCCACGATCACGTCGTCCATCGCCACGCCGCCCGCCTTGAGCGCCTGGATCGCGCCGATGGCCATCTCGTCGTTGTTGGAGATCACGGCGTCGAACTCGGTGCCGGCCGTCAGCCAGTTGGTCATCAGGTCCTGGCCCTGCTGGCGGTTCCAGTTGCCCGTCTGCTCCTCCACGATGGTCATGAAGGCGCATTCGGGCCGCGCGACGGTGTCGCGGATCATCTGCGAGCGGGTGATGGCGGCCTCGTTCGACAGTTCGCCCATGAGGAGGATGACATTGGCGGGATTGGTCCCCTGCTCGGTAAGGAGACGGCAGACCTCGGTCCCCTGGAGGGTGCCCGAGTCCACCTCGTCCGAGCCCACGAAGGCCTGGTCGTCGGGCAGGCTGTCGAGGTTGATGGGCTTGCGGTTGACGAAGACGAGCGGGATGCCGGCGGACTCGGCGGCCTGGGTCATGGCCTCGGTGGCCGAGGTGTCCACGGGGTTGACGATGATGGCGTCCACGCCGGCGGCGATGAAGTTCTCGATCTGGTTGAGCTGGCGGCCCACGTCGTTCTGGGCATCCTCCACCTGGAGGTCCACGCCGTCCAGCCCCTCGGCGTACTCGATCATGCCGTTCCTGAGCACGGTCAGGAAGTTGTCGTCGAAGAGGGCCATGGACACGCCCACGGTCTGCGCCATGGCCGTCGTGCCCATGAGGCCCAGGAGCCCGGCGGCGAGAATGGTCTTGGTCAAGTCGTCCTCCCTGCGCGGCGTCCGGCGCGCCGCCTGCTCTGGCCGGACGGGCCCCCGGGGGAGGCCCGCAAACTCAGGCCGCCCGCGCCGCGAGGCCCTGGCGGATGTGGTCCATGCAGGCGCGCAGGGCCGGCGCGGGGTCGGCCAGCGCGTGCACCGAGGGCGCGAAGCATTCGAGGCTGACCGGGCCGTCCCAGCCGGCGGCAGCGAGGGCGCGGAGCTGGGCGAGGTTGCCCAGCCGGTCGGCCCCGTCCACGAGGACGCGGTCGGCGTCGGTCATCTCCTCGGACCTGGGCCGGGGGTCCACGACGCCCGACACGTGCACGATGCCCGTGTGCGAGGGGTAGGACGGCCCGCCCCCGGCCAGGTGGTGGTGGAACGTGTCGTGCACGAGGCGGAAGGTGGCCCCGGCGCCCAGGTGCTCGATGACGGCCACCGTGTCGGCCTTGACGCGCAGGGAGCAGGCGGCGAAGCCCAGGGGCTCCACGAGGCCCAGGAGGCCGTGGTCCTCCAGCATGGGGCGCAGGGCCTTGAGGGCGACCCGCAGGCTCCCCTGGCGCTCGCCGTTGCCCATGCCGCCGCCGTCGTTGCGGGGGATGAGGGAGACGGCCTCGGCGCCGGCGGCCCGGGCCGTGCGGATCAGCGCCAGGGCCTCGGCGGCCTTGGCGTCGGACCAGTCGTTGAAGCGCTTCACCTCGGCCAGCGCCAGCAGGCGCAGGCCCCTGTCCCTCAGCACGGCCCCGGCCTCCGCGGGGTCCATGCCGTCGAAGAGGGCGCCGGGGAGGTCGTCGCGCGCCTCCACGCCCACGCAGCCCAGGGCGGCCGCGAGGTCCGCGAGGCCCGCGAAGCTCTGCCGCGCCACGGTCATGTGGTTGAGCGCGAAGGCCGGCATGATCCCCTCCCCGCGGGCGCCGCGTTCCGGGCGTCCCGCTCCCGGGGCCGCCTTGGCGCCTCGCCCCCCGATTCGTCAACGCGGGGGCCACGAAGTCGCCGCAACGCTGAGGCCAGACGCCTCAAGCCCCTGACGCGAAACCGTCAGACGGACTCGGGCAGGACGATCTCGGGGCGCAGGAAGTGCTGGGCGGCGAGCGCGCCGGGGCCGGTGCGGGCGGCGTCGGCGGCCAGCCTCACGAGGTCGTCGCAGAGCTCGCGCAGGGGCGTGGAGATGACGGCGGTGGCCACGCGGTCGAGGAGCGCGGCGCGGCTCTCGGGCGTGACCTCGTTGACCACGAGCTTGACCTCGCCGGGCTGCCTCGCCTCGCGCAGCGCGGCGATGGCGCCCTCCATGCCGCCGCCCGCGCAGTAGATGCCGCGCAGGTCGGGATGGCGGGCGAGCAGGTCCAGCGTCGCCTCGTAGGTGAGCTGGCGCGTCTCCAGGTTGACCAGCGTGTCGAGGACGTGGAAGGCGGGGGCGTGCTCGCGGAAGTGGGAGCGGAAGCCGGCCTCGCGCAGCTCGTGGCCGTGCCAGCGGTAGCCGCCCACGAAGACGGCGATGGGGCCGGGGCGGTGGGCGGCCATGGCGATGAGCGAGGCGGCGATGCGCCCGACCTTGAGGTTGTTGAGGCCGAGATAGGCCTGGCGCACGCCGGGGGCGAAGTCGTTGAGCAGCGCGAAGCAGGGGATGCCTTCGGCCTTGAGCGCCTCCACGGCCTCGGTGATGTCGGGGTGGGTGACGGCGGAGGCGGCGAGGGCGTCCACGCGGCCGCGCATCCCGCGCATCAGCGCGATGAAGTCGGCGGGCGACTGGGAGGGCGAGAACGCGATGCGGGCGGTGGCGCGCACGGCGCTGGCGCGGCGCGCGGCGCCCTCGATCTCCGAGGCGAAGGCCTGGTAGAAGGCCTGCTTCTCCTTGTGCAGCACCACGCCCAGGCGCAGCTCGGGGACGTCCGCGCGCAGGCGCTGGGCGATGAGGGGGGCGGCGTGGTAGCCGATGCGGCGCGCGGCCTCGTAGACGCGGCGCGCCGTCTCCTCGCGCACGGGCTCGCGGCCGTTGAGCACGCGGTCCACGGTGGCCTGGCTCACGCCCGCCGCCCCCGCCACGTCGCCGATCGTCGGCCGCTTCGCCATGATGCCCTTGACGAGAACCCGTCATCCGCCGGGGGTCATGATGAGGGTGGCCGAGGCAATGTCCAGCCCCCGCCGTTGGGGCCGGCCCCGCGCCGCCTGTATGAGCGCCCGTCAGGATGAGGGAGGCGACGATGGCCAAGCGCGACTACAGCCTGCTCGGCCCCCAGGGGGCGCGGGCGGTCGAGACCGGGCTCGCGGCGGCGGAGTGGTACCACACGGAGGTGCCTCGCAAGGCGATGAAGGAGCTGATGCAGCGCCGCGACGGGCCGGCGATCCGGGACACGATCATCTGGCTGGGCGCGATGGCCGTGCTCGGGGGCGCGGCGGCGTGGCTCTGGGCGGCGGGGCAGCCGTGGCCGAGCCTGCCCCTCTGGCTGGCCTACGGCGTGCTCTACGGCTCGGCGTCGGATTCGCGCTGGCACGAGACCCAGCACGGCACGGCCTTCAGGACGCCCTGGATGAACGCGGCCGTCTACCACGTCGCCTGCTTCATGATCGTCAGGAACCCGCATGCCTGGCGGTGGTCCCACGCGCGCCACCACACCGACACCTACATCGTCGGCCGCGACCCCGAGATCGCGGTCATGCGCCCGCCGGAGTTCCTCAAGCTGGTGCTCAACGCCTTCGGCATCCTCGACGCCTGGCGCGGCTGGCGGCTCATGCTGCTCAACGCGCTGGGCCGGCTCGACCCGGAGGAGGCCACCTACATCCCCGAGAGAGAGAGGCCCAGGGTCTTCCGCGTGGCCCGCGCGTGGGTGGCGATCTACGCGGCGACCATCCTCGCGGCCGTCGCCTTCCAGTCGTGGATCCCCGTGCTCCTGGTCGGCACGCCCCGCCTCTACGGCGCGTGGCACCACGTCATGACGGGGCTCCTGCAGCACGGCGGCCTGGCCGACAACGTCACGGACCACCGGCTCAACTCGCGCACCGTGCACATGAACCCCGTGTCGCGGTTCATCTACTGGAACATGAACTACCACGTGGAGCACCACATGTTCCCCATGGTGCCCTACCATGCCCTGCCCCGGCTCCACGACCTCATCCGGCACGACCTGCCCCCGCCCTCCGCCTCGATCCCGGAGGCCTTCCGGGAGATGTGGCCGGCGCTGCGGCGGCAGCTCAGGGACGAGGAGTTCTTCCTGCGGCGCGAGCTGCCGCCCTCGGCGCGGCCCTACCGCGAGGATTTTCATCGCGGGGCGCTGGGAGAGGTCGCCTGACCGGCCCCCGGCCCTTCCGGTCCGGGGCCGCCCCGTGACAAGACACGCGAAACCAGGAGGACGACATGCCGCAATGGGTTGACGCCTGCGCCACCGACGAGATCGACGAGGAGGACGTCATGCGCTGGGACCACGGCGGGCGGACCTACGCCATCTACCACAGCCCCGACGGCGAGTTCTTCTGCACCGACGGACTCTGCACCCACGAGAACGTGCACCTCGCGGGCGGGCTCGTGATGGACCACGTGATCGAGTGCCCCAAGCACAACGGGCAGTTCGACTACCGGACGGGCGCGGCGAAGCGGGCGCCCGTGTGCGTCAACCTCAACACCTACCGCGCCAAGGCCGAGGGCGGGCGGGTGTTCGTCGAGGTGCCGTAGGGTCTGGGGTGGGCCCCGCCAGCCGCGCCCCTGGCGGGGCCAACCCCGCCCTACAGCCCGAGCCTGAGCCCCATCCTGTCGGCGTGCTCCTTTGCCTCCGCGTAGCCCGCGTGGGCGTGGCGCATGACGCCCGTGGCGGGGTCGTTCCAGAGCACGCGCTCCAGGCGCCGCGCGGCCTCGGGGGTGCCGTCCGCGACGATCACCACGCCCGCGTGCTGCGAGAAGCCCATGCCGACGCCGCCGCCGTGGTGCAGGCTCACCCAGGTCGCCCCCGAGGCCGTGTTGAGGAGCGCGTTGAGGAGCGGCCAGTCCGACACCGCGTCCGAGCCGTCGAGCATCCCTTCGGTCTCGCGGTTGGGGCTCGCCACCGAGCCCGAGTCGAGGTGGTCGCGGCCGATGACCACGGGGGCCTTGAGCTCGCCCGAGGCCACCATGTCGTTGAACATGAGGCCCGCGCGGTGGCGGTCGCCGAGGCCGATCCAGCAGATGCGGGCGGGGAGGCCCTGGAAGGCGATGCGCTCCCCTGCCATGTCGAGCCAGCGGTGCAGGTGCGCGTCGTCGGGGAAGTGCCGCTTGATGGCGGCGTCGGTCGCGTGGATGTCGGCCGGGTCGCCCGAGAGGGCCGCCCAGCGGAACGGCCCGATGCCCTTGCAGAAGAGCGGGCGGATATAGGCGGGGACAAAGCCGGGGAAGGCGAAGGCGTCGGAAAAGCCTTCGTCCTTGGCCACCTGGCGGATGTTGTTGCCGTAGTCGAGCGTGGGCACGCCGGCCCGCCAGAAGCCGACCATGGCCTCGACATGGGCGCGCATGGAGGCGCGGGCGGCGCGCTCGACCGCCTCGGGCTCCGTCTCCTGGCGGGCGCGCCATTCGGCGGGGCTCCAGCCGGCGGGGCAGTAGCCGTGAAGGGGGTCGTGGGCCGAGGTCTGGTCGGTGACGATGTCGGGGCGGACGCCGCGCCGGAGAAGCTCGGGGAAGACCTCGGCGGCGTTGCCCAGGAGGCCCACGGACCTGGCCTCGCCCCGCGCGGTCCAGTCGCGGATCAGCGACAGCGCTTCATCCAGCGTGCGAGCCTTGGCGTCCAAGTATCTGGTGCGCAGGCGGAAATCTATGCGGCTCTCGTCCACCTCGACGGCCAGGCAGGAAGCCCCGGCCATGACGGCGGCGAGCGGCTGCGCCCCGCCCATGCCGCCGAGTCCGCCCGTCAGGATCCAGCGCCCCGCGAGGCTCCCGCCGTAGTGCTGGCGCCCGGCCTCGGCGAAGGTCTCGTAGGTGCCCTGCACGATGCCCTGGGTGCCGATGTAGATCCAGGACCCGGCGGTCATCTGGCCGTACATCATCAGGCCCTTGCGGTCCAAGTCGTTGAAGTGCGCCCAGGTGGCCCAGTGGGGCACGAGGTTCGAGTTGGCGATCAGCACGCGAGGGGCGTCCGGGTGGGTGCGGAAGACGCCCACGGGGCGCCCCGACTGGACCAGGAGCGTCTCGTCGTCGCCCAGGTCGCGCAGGGCCGCGACGATGCGGTCGAAGTCCTCCCAGCTGCGGGCGGCGCGGCCGATGCCGCCGTAGACGACCAGCTCGGCGGGGTTCTCGGCCACGTCGGGGTGGAGGTTGTTGCACAGCATCCTGAGCGCCGCCTCGGTCTGCCAGGAGCGGCAGGTGCGGGCGGTCCCGGTGGCAGGGCGCACCTCGCGGGCGTTGGCGCGGTCGAACATGGTCAGCTCCTGACGCGGGGCATGGGGGGGCGGGAGGCCGCGATCACGGGCCGGCCTCGCGCGCCAGCGCCCCGGAGGCCACCAGCGCGGCGGCGGCGCGCAGGTCGGGGGCCATGGCGCGGTCGGCGCCGAGCGCGGGGACGTGGCGGCGGATGAGGTCCACCACCGCCTGGAGGCGCGGCGAGGTGCGCAAGGGCGCGCGGAAGCCGATGCCCTGGGCGGCGCAGAGCGCCTCGACGCCCAGGATGACCGCGAGGTTGTCGCACATCCGCCGCAGGCGCACGGCGCCGTGGGCGGCCATGCTCACGTGGTCCTCCTGGTTGGCCGAGGTGGGCGTGGAGTCGATGGAGCAGGGATGGGCGAGGTGCTTGTTCTCGCTCATCAGCGCGGCCGTGGTGACCTCGGCGATCATGAAGCCGGAGTTGAGGCCGGGCTCGGGCGTCAGGAACGGGGGCAGGTCGAAGGACAGCGTCGGGTCCACCATGAGGGCCACGCGGCGCTGGGCGATGGCGCCGACCTCGGCCACCGCCAGCGCTACTTGGTCGGCGGCGAAGGCCACGGGCTCGGCGTGGAAGTTGCCGCCCGAGACGATGCCGTGGGAGAGGACCAGCGGGTTGTCCGTGACCGCGTTGGCCTCGATCTCGAGGGTGCGGGCGGCGAAGCCCAGGAGGTCGAGCGCGGCCCCCGTCACCTGGGGCTGGCAGCGCACGCAGTAGGGGTCCTGCACGCGCCCGTCGCCCCAGCGGTGCGACTCCCTGATCTCGCTGCCCTGCATGAGGGCGCGCATCCGGGCCGCCACCTCGATCTGGCCGGGCTGGCCGCGCAAGGAGTGGATGGCGGGGTCGAGCGGGGCCGTCGAGCCCATGATCGCGTCGGTGGTCAGGCAGGAGGTGACGACGGCCTCCCCCAGCAGCCGCCGGGCGTCCCAGAGGCCTGCCAGCGCGCAGGCCGTGGAGAACTGGGTGCCGTTGATGAGCGCGAGCCCCTCCTTGGGGCCGAGCGTGACGGGCCGCAGGCCGGCCAGGCGCAGGGCCTCGGCGCCGGGGAGGCCCTCGACCGTCTCGCCCTCGCCGATCATGACGGCCGTCATGTGGGCGAGGGGGGCGAGGTCGCCCGAGGCGCCCACCGAGCCCTGGAGGGGGACGAGGGGGGTGACGCCCGCCGCGAGCATCCCTTCGATGAGGCGGACCGTCCCGGGGCGGACGCCCGAGGCGCCGCGCCCGAGGCTCAGGAGCTTGAGCGCCATCATCAGGCGGGTGGTGGCGCGGTCGAGGGGGGCGCCGACGCCGGCGCAGTGGCTCAGGATCAGGTTGCGCTGGAGGGTCGCGGTGTCCTCGGGGGCCACGCGCACGCAGGCGAGCTTGCCGAAGCCGGTGTTGACGCCGTAGACGGCCTCCGAGCCCTGCGCGGCCTCGGCCACGGCGCGGGCGGAGCCTTCCACGGCGCGCCAGGCGGACTCGTGGAGCCGAGCCGGGCGCCCCTCGCGCCAGAGGCGTTCGAGGTCGGGCAGGCGGGCCTCGCCGGGGGTGAGGGTCAGCACCAGCGGCCTCCGACGACGCGGGCGTGGAGGAGCGGCTGGCCCAGGCGGTAGATGACCTCGGCCGGGCCTTTGGCGTCCCAGAGGGCGAGGTCGGCGCGCATCCCGGGCGCGATGCGGCCCCGGTCCGGGAGGCCGAGGGCGCGGGCGGCGTGGACGGTCGCGCCGGCCCAGGCCTCGGCCACGGTGAGGCCCCAGAGGGTGCAGGCGAGGTGCATGGCCAGGCGCAGGGAGGCGAGCGGCGAGGAGCCCGGGTTGCAGTCGGTGGCGACCGCCATGGGCGTGCCGGCGGCGCGGAAGGCCGCCACGGGGGGGGCGACCGTTTCCCTGAGGACGTAGTAGGCGCCGGGCAGCAGGACGGCCACGGTGCCGGCGGCGGCCATGGCGGCGGCGTCCTCGGCGGTGGCGTGCTCCAGGTGGTCGGCCGAGAGCGCCCGGTGGCGGGCGGCGAGGAGCGCGCCGCCGGAGCGGGAGAGCTGCTCGGCGTGGACCTTGACGGGGAGGCCGAGGGCGGCGGCCGCCTGGAAGACGCGCTCGGTCTCCTCGGGCGAGAAGGCGATGCCCTCGCAGAAGGCGTCGGCGGCGTCGGCGAGCCCCTCGGCGGCGGCGCGCCGCATGGCGGGCAGGCAGGCGTCCGCGAGGTAGTCCCCGGCGCGGCCCGCGTAGTCCGGGGGCACGGCGTGGGCGCCGAGGAAGGTCGTGCGGACCGTCACGGGCCGCTCGGCCCCCAGGCGGCGCGCGGCGCGGAGCATGCGCAGCTCGGTGTCCGCGTCGAGGCCGTAGCCGGACTTGACCTCCACGGTGCCGACCCCGTCGGCGAGCAGCGCGTCGAGGCGCGGCAGCGCCTGCGCCACGAGGTCGTCCTCGGAGGCCGCGCGGGTGGCCCGGACGGTGGACAGGATGCCGCCCCCGGCCCTCTGGATGTCGGCGTAGCCCGCGCCCAGGAGGCGCGCCTCCCATTCGCCGGCGCGGTGGCCCGCGTGGACGAGGTGGGTGTGGCAGTCCACCAGGGCGGGGGTCACGAGGCGGCCGCCAAGGCTCCGTCGCTCCCCCCCGGGGGCCTCCGAGGCGGGGCCGGCCCAGGCGACGCGAGGCCCGTCGAGCAGGACGGCGGCGTCGCGCAGCGGCGCCGCGCCCGGGGTGAAGAGCGTGAGGTCGTGGAGCAGCAAGGCGCAGCCTTCGGGACCGGACTGGGATATGTCTAGACAAATGGCCCGGCCCATGTCCACGCTGATCGCATGGCCGGCGACGGGATCATCTGGGCCGAGCGGGCGCTCTTGCCCTCGGGCTGGGCGCGGGGGGTGCGGGTCGCCCTGGCCGGGGGGCGCGTGGCCTCCGTGGCGGAGGGCGCGAGGCCCGAGGGGGAGCGGGTGGGCGTCCTCCTGCCGGCGCCGGCCAACGTGCATTCGCACGCCTTCCAGCGGGCCATGGCGGGGCTGACGGAGCGCAGGGGGCCCGGGGGCGCGGCGGCGGGCGACAGCTTCTGGACCTGGCGGCAGCTCATGTTCCGCTTCCTCGACCGCCTCACCCCGGAGCAGGTGGAGGCGATCGCGGCGCTGGTGCAGGTGGAGATGCTGGAGGCGGGCTTCGGGGCCTCGGTGGAGTTCCACTACCTGCATCACGGCCCCGGGGGCGTGCCCTACGACGACCCCGCCGAGATGGCGGGGCGGATCGTGGCGGCGGCGGAGGCCTCGGGGATCGGCCTCACGCTGCTGCCGGTGCACTACCAGTTCGGGGGGCTCGACCGGCGGCCCCTGGTGGCGGGGCAGGCGCGGTTCGGGACGGCGCCGGAGGGCTTCGCGGCGCTGGTGGAGGCGTCGCGGGGGCATGTCCGGCGGCTGCCGGGGGACGCGGACCTGGGCGTGGCGCCCCATTCCCTGCGCGCCGTGTCGCCGGAGGGGCTGGCCCTGGTGCTGTCGCTGGGGGTGGGGCCGGTGCACATGCACCTGGCCGAGCAGGTGGCGGAGGTGGACGAGGTCTTGGCCGCCACGGGCGCGCGGCCCGTCGAGTGGCTGCTCGACCACGCGGGGGTGGACGAGGGCTGGTGCCTGATCCACTGCACCCAGATGCTGCCGCGCGAGACGCTGGCGCTGGCGGCGACGGGGGCCGTGGCGGGGCTCTGCCCGCTGACGGAGGCGTCGCTCGGGGACGGCGTCTTCGACGGGGTGCGCTGGATGGCGGCCGGGGGGCGCGTCGGGATCGGCAGCGATTCCAACATCCGCATCTCGCTGGCCGAGGAGCTGCGGCAGCTCGAGACCACGCAGCGGCTGCGGGACCGGTCGCGGGCGGCCCTGGCCACGGAGTCGTGCTCCACGGGGCGCAGGCTGTGGGAGGCGGCCTGCGCGGGGGGCGCCAAGGCGGCGGGGCGGGCGGCGGGGGCGGTGGCGCCGGGGCTCTGGGCGGACCTGGTGGCCCTCGACACGGGGCACCTGGACCTGGAGGGGCTGGAGGGGGACGCGATCCTGGACGGCTTCGCCTTTGCGGGCGATTCGCGGATGGTGCGCGACGTCTGGAGCGCGGGGCGGCGCGTGGTGCGCGAGGGGCGGCACGTGCGGCGCGAGGCGGTGGAGGCGGCCTATCGGCGGGCCGTGGCGGGGCTGCGGGCGGCGCTGTGAGGCACGGCTGGCGGAGCATCGCCGAGGAGGGACGCCAGCGCATCTTCCGCCGCGACTGGGCGCCCGGCGCGACCATCCCGCCGGAGGCGCGGCTCGCGGCGGAGTTCGGGGCGTCGCGGGGGACGGTCAACCGGGCGCTCCGGGCGCTGGCGGAGGAGGGCTGGGTGGAGCGGCGCCGGCGGCTGGGGACGCGGGTGGCGCTGCATCCCGTGGGGCGGGCGACCTTCGCGGTGCCGCTGATCCGCGCGGAGGTGGAGGGGGCGGGGCGGGCCTATGGCTACCGGCTGATCGAGCGCCGGGAGGCGGAGGCGCCCGAGGCGGTGCGGCGGCGGCTGGGCGCGGGGGCGGCGTCGGGGCTGCTCCGCGTCCGGGGGCTGCACCTGGCGGACGGGGCGCCCTATGCCCACGAGGACCGCTGGATCAACCTGGGCGCGGTGCCGGAGGCGCGGGGGGAGGGCTTCGCGCAGGTCAGCGCCAACGAGTGGCTGTCGGCGCGGGTGCCCTTCACGGCCATGGAGGTGCACGTGGCGGCGGAGCCGGCCGGCGCGGCGGAGGCGGAGGCGCTGGGCTGCGGGCCTGGCGCGCCGCTCCTGGTGGTGGAGAGGACGACGCGCGGGCCGGTGGGAGGGATCACGCTGGTGCGGATCGCCCACGGGCCGGGGCACAGGATGCGGAGCCTGCCCTAGGGGCGGGCGCGTGCGCGACGCGCGGCGGCCGGGTCTTTGCGGGCCCGCGGGTGCGT
>ERZ1066123.170-NODE-170-length-53212-cov-17.138006_pt1 | contig 53212 bp, 38 predicted proteins | sample MGYA00382770_ERZ1066123 | MGnify/ENA primary metagenome ERZ1066123 (study PRJEB33369, sample SAMEA5778353) | biofilm metagenome | biome: Industrial cooling water; feature: Water cooling tower basin; material: Biofilm | place: United Arab Emirates | collected...
TGAAGCGCGTGAGCGCGATCGCGCGGGGGAAGGCGTACTTCACGAACACGATGAGCCTGGGACAATTCGTGTTGATGGATTTCCTTAGGAAGAAGACTAGGCGAGGCTGACGACCGTCTGGTCGGCGACGGTAAGCATGTCGTGTATGCGCTTTCTCACCTTTATGCGCCGCTAAACCACGCCCGGGTTGAGAGCAGTGCGCTCGGTAGCGAGTGTCGTTTCCCAGTGCCTGCTCTACGGGGGTTGGTCAAGCTTGGCGAGGATCGAACCGAGGGGCGCTGTCCCCGCAAATGCCTGAGCGAGTATCGTAGGCAGCGGCGATGCTGTTGCGTTGTTGGATCGACTGGCTGGTGCGCAAAATGCACTCCGCTGGAGCGCCTGTTCCCGCAGGTGCCCGAACCAGCACTCGATCGGGTTTAGTGACGAACTGTTCATTGGCATATACTGCACGTGGAAGCGGGGCTGCCAAGCGAGCCACGCGCCCACTTCTGAGTGCCTGTGCGTCGCGCAGTTGTCGAGCACGAGGTGCACGACCCAAGCGGCGGCACGTCGGCGTCAACATGCCGCGGGAATGAGAGAAACGCCAGATGACGATCGCGCGCTTGCACCGGGTGAGCATCGCGTCGGTCGCGATATCGACGGCCGCAAGCGAGTCTTTATCCCGTAGCGCACATAGCCGTTCGTTAGGCCATCGACGTAGCCCGATCAAATCGGCAGCATGGCTGCGCGCGCCCCAGCGCTCAGACCTAACTCGACTTGTCGAAGCGCAGAACAAGCGCGTAGTTGGGCAGGTTAGGGTACAGCTTCGATGTCCCGCGCCTTTTCGGCGAAGTACGGCTCGGTCGAGCGCATGAAGGACATAGGTCGGTGCGACTAGGTCCCGAATAGCGGTTGGAAGCAGTGCACGAACGACTTGCTGATGCCCGTCGCCGCGGCGCGCGTGCGCACGCTCCACCGCATCGCCCTCGGGCGACTTGGTCTCAAGCACCCTCAACTGCGGGCAGGCCACGCGTTCGCCGTCGTATGCGCGCTTCCGCCGGGCGCGCGGGGCGTCGGACAGCCCGACGGGCACTGCTCACAGAATCGCGTGCGCCATTTCCCAATGGGGTGCATGGTCACCCCCAGCCGGGTCGCGATGGCGCTCCTTGGCCCACACCACGCGGACACCAGGACGAACTGCACTCAACGCACACGACTAAAGACGGCAACGAGAGAGAGGCGGCGATCGCCTGCAACGCGTGCACCTCCTGGCGAGCGAGCTCGAGTTCAAACTTGCGCGAACGACCGGTGGCGGTCGGTATCATGGCTCCGAGGTAAGTCGCCACTTGCCACTCAAGCAATCTGCTGGGCGATTCCGGGACACGACATCAGGAGGAACCATGCCCTGATGCAGGCTGCACGAGCATACCGCCAGCTGGGGTACCCCGAGCAGTTCGCGCGGATGCCGGGCCCACATCATTGACGAAACCTTCACGGCGGGCGACAATGTAAAGCGGACGTCCTTTTGTCTGTACATATAGGCGTGCAACATACTCGCCGATGATGCCTATGGTGAGCAATTGGGCACCCGCGAAGAAAGCGATTGCAATCATGGTGGCGGCCCACCCGGGTACCCAGTCTCGAGTGAAAAGCCGAATGGCCAGAATCGCAAAGATCCCTGCCAGCGCCAGCCCAGCGGCCGAAAAGCCGAGCCACGTGGCGAGCCGCAGGGGCGATGTCGAGAAGGACACCACGCCGTCGAGGGCAAAACGTACCATCTTCGAGAGGGGATACTTCGTCTCTCCGGCGATGCGCGGTTCGCGTACGTACTCCAAGGGTCGCTGGTCGAAACCCGTCCATGCCACCATGCCGCGCAGGAAACGGTCACGCTCCGGCATCACGCGCAACACGTCTGCCACCCTCCTGTCCATCAACCGGAAGTCACCCGTGTCGCGAGGGATGCGCACGTCGCTGAGGGTGTCGAGCATCCGGTAGAACAGCTTCGCCGTGACCAGCTTGAACAATGTCTCGCCGTGACGCTCGCGCCGGACTCCGTAGACGACGTGCGCGCCACGGCGCCACTCGCGGACCATGTCCGCGATGAGCTCCGGGGGGTCCTGCAGGTCGGCATCGATCAGCACGATGGCGTCACCGTTTGCGTGATCGATGCCCGCCGTGACCGCGGCCTGATGGCCGAAGTTTCGCGCGAAGTGGAGGGCACGAATCGACGGATGGTTGCGCTGCAGGGAGTCGATCACGCGCCCCGTTCCGTCCCGGCTGCCGTCGTTCACCAAGATGACTTCCCAGCGAATGCCCTCGATCCTGTCCAGCGATCGACTGAGGCGTTCGAACGATTTCGGGAGCGCCTCCTCCTCGTTGTAGCACGGCATGACCACCGAGAGCAGCGGACCGTGCGAGCCGCTGGACTCGGGGGCGGGGACGAGGTAGGAAGCTCGTGTCGTTATCTCATCCATGGCTGGGCATCATGCGGGGGCCACGCTGTTGTCCGGAAATGGGACGGGCTAAACCTCAGAAGGCAACGGGGCTCTCAGCTCCCCAATCCGACCGGTCTCTCATGACCTCTGGCACGGCCTAGCGATCGACCCTCGCTTGCCAGTTGAGGCCGTCAGTAGCGATCCAGTCCGGCAGTCCCCAGTTCGAGATTGCGCAGGTCCACTCATTCGGCAATAGCATGACCCCTCGCACGCGAAGCCGCCCGCGGTGCGACACGCCGATCGCGCGATCTCGTGTCGTCCGCGCGTCGGCGTGCCATCAAGAGCAATGAGAGTCCCATGGGCATCGAGAAGCGGCGCACGAGGCCAGCTTCGGCACCAAGAATCCGTGCCAGAAGCCCGTTCCCGGGAGGTATGCGGACCAGGGCCTCGTCGAATCGCCGTTGGCCAAGCAGGCGTGCCGCCAACCGTGCAACGAGCGCGATCGGGAAGAGGATCGTGTTGAAGTACGATACATGCAGCACCTCGAGGCCTGCCGACCTGACTGCATGCTCGAGCGTCGCTCGAGAGTAACGTCGCTGATGCAGGTTCACGTCATCGTGGTGCGACCAGAGCCACTGATATGCGGGCACGGTCAGCAGCACGAGACCGTCGGCCGCGAGCCGGTCCACGACCTCGCCTAGGGCGGCGATGTCGTCGACCACGTGCTCGAGGACATCGAAGAGCCCGATCAAGTTAAAGCGCTCGTCGCGCAGGGTGTTGCCGAGCGGAAATCCACCGCGCACGACCCGGGCTATGCGCCGCTCGCGCGCGAGCGCATGCAGCATGGGATCGGGCTCCACCGCCGTGACCGTGCCGAACTCCGCGAGCATGCGGAGATTACCACCAGAGGCACACCCGACCTCCAGGAGGCGCGCATCGCGCGGCAGCCCTGACGTGGTGAGACATCGACGCAGGATCTCCCGGCGACCGACGAACCACCAGTGAACATCCTCACGAGTCGCGTAGCCGACTGAGAACGCATGATCCATCGTGATCTTCGCAGGCTGGGACGTTGACTTCGGAAAACCGCACGACGACCGTCGATCGACAACCGTGGCACTGCCTCGGTGTCATCCTCACGCGCCCTCGCGCTGCGGAAGCGCAGCACGGTGAAGGCCGACCACGTCGGCCGTCAACGCAGCCTTCCGCTGCCGGCGAGAGCGCCTCTAGCGCCGAGGACAGAGGCTGGTGTCGTCGTCGCGAGCGGGCTGCCATGCCGACCGCCGTCGACGCACCTGCACACCTTCGACTTGTGACACGAGTGCGTATCCGTCGCGCAGGACGCGGTTGAGCGAGTCGGAGAGCGAGGGGTCGGTGCCGCCCTGCGTGTCCCATGAGAGCCAGCAGTCCACAAGGACGTAGGCGGGACGCTCACGCGCAATCTCGTCGGCGAGACCGGTCAGAACGCTGTCCCCAAAGCGATCTCGGTGAGTGTACGCGGTGCTGATCACGAAGGCGCGCGTCGACGGGCGCGCTCGCGCCAACAGCAGCGGCGTCGGATCGAAAAGGAAGACACCCAACTCGCGGCCACTCTGCCCCACCGAGTCGAGGAGCGCCGCCACATCCGCGGCGGCGGCATAGCCCGCGGTGAGCCCTGCTCGCGGCTGCGCACGCCGGATGGCCTCGACGGCATCCGTCCCTGATGCCACGTCTGGCACGATCACGCCCAAGTCGCGTACGGGGCGGCTCGCGACCGCCAGTGAGAAGGCGACCACGAGCGCGAGGGTGCCGGCTGCGGCCCATTGACCGCCGAGTGTACCACGGGCCAGCATGCGCCCGCGCAGTGACGCGATCGCGAGCGCGGCCAGGAGCGCGGCCGGAGCCATCACGGGAAAGAAGTGGTACGCGAAATACTTGCCCTGCACGACGACCGTGGTCAGTCCGACGGCAAACCAGGCGAGAACGAGCACCGCGTCGCGACGGTTGCGACCCAGGAGTGTCCAGACTCCGATCGCCATGCACGGCACCAGGGGAACCATCCACGACTTGCGAAAGAAGCTCGCGAGCCCTTGAGCCGCATGGCTCAAGGGATTGCCAGCGTCCCCGCCACGGTAGGCGGACAGAAGGGGACCAAGGTAGATCTCCCGCGTAGCGTCGAGCGCGCCCGATATGGAGAGCCACCCGAGCATGAGCGTTATTGGTAGGGCCGCCCAAGCCGCGACGCGCGCGCCGCAGGCCAACAACTCGGCCGGCCGCACGCGGCGTGCGGCGAGCATCGTGAGGAGTGGGAATCCACCGAGAGCACCGTAGAACGGCTTGACGAGGATGGCGACACCGGTGAGGAGACCGATCGCGATCACCGTGTGCCCGCGCGTCGCATCGGGCGCTTCCATGCGCCGGAAGAACGTCACGGCCGTCGCCAGCGCGATCCATTCGTCGGGCTGTGCAAGGTCACCGTACGAGATGCGGAAGCACCACGCCCCCAGGATCGCGACTGTCCACGTTGCCGTCCGAGAGCCGTACAGGCGCCGCAGAGAGCTCATGCACGAGGCGAGCGCGGCGGCGATGACGGCGAGGTCGAGCGTCCGGATGGCGATCATCGACCCGCCGCCAACCCACTCGGCCAGCATGAACGGCAGGTAGGCGTAGGGCCCCTTGTGGTCGATGGCGTCCCGGAAGGGCGCCCCACCCTCGAGCCAGATCCTCGCGACCATCGTCAGGACCGCCTGGTCGGGACCGAAAGGCCAGGCGAGGGACATGAGGGCCAGGGCGAGTGTGGCCAGCACGATGACCGCGAGGACGATCGTCAGGGCGCGGTCGACACGCCGTTGCGCCGGTCCCGCCGCGGGTCGCGAGATGTCATCGGGAGACGACTGGCCACCGCCTGACGGGGTTCGGTCGGTTCGGCCGCTATCGACGAGCATCGGGTGCCTCGTGGTGCATCATGCTCCGGCCGTGAGGCGGCTCCGTGACGCGCGAACGGATCCAGGGCATAGGGGGAATGATCCGGTTGCCGCGGCGATCAGCATCTCGCGCCGTCACGGTACGGCGACCGCCGCGGGATGCGGTCCGCACGGCCTGGCATTGCCGGTGCCGGGCGCTGCCCGTTCGAACAGGCGCAGCCCGCCCTCGTCGCGCACCAGACGATAGTCGCGACCAAGCGCCGCGGAGAGTGCGGGCGCGCGCGTGATGTCGGCACCCGGGTTCTGGTCCCACACCAGCCAGCAGTCGAGCAGGAAGAAGCGAGGGCGCCCGGTGATCAGGTCGTCGGTGATGCGCCGGATCACCGATTGGGCGAACGGCGTGCGGGGAAGGTACGCCTGATTGAAGGAGAAGATCGCCCCGGCCGGTCGGATCCCGGCGAGCAGGAGCGCCGTGGGCTCGTAGAGCCATGTCCCAGCCCGATCGGTGGGTTCCGCGACTCGCGACAGGTGCGTGGCCATGCGGGCCGCATTGAGGTAGCCGGCCGACCACCCCGATCGCGGCTGTGCCGACCTGATGGCCTCGATCGGGTCATGCCGGGCGCGCACCGCGCCGATTGCGGACGCGAGGTCGCGCTGCGGACGCGACCCGACGGATGCGAGGAAGGCGACGATCGTGGCGGTCGCCATCAGGAGCCCCGGATACCCGAGCTGTCGTCGGAAGGCGCCCACCGCACCCGCCGCCGCAAGGAAGGCGAGCGGCGGGAAGGCCGGGAAGAGATGGTACAGGAAGTAGCGCGACTGCAAGGTCACGACTGCCAGGCCTGCGAGCAGCCACAGGCCGAACGCCGTGGCCAGATCGCGATGCGTCCGGCGCAACAGGACGAAGCCCGCGACCGCGAGCGGCACGAGCGGCCAGATGTAGGATCGGCGCACGATCGACCACCAGCCCAGGAAGAACCAGTAGTCAGGATGCTCCTGTGCCGCCTTGCGATACTCGATCATCATCGGACCGGCGTAGATCGACAGCATCTCGTCGAGTGCCCCGCGCGACAAGAGCACCGCACAGATCGCGACTGTGGATAGCGCGGCCCCGAGGAACAGGCGCCCGGCGCAGGCTGCCATCGAACCAGTCTGACGCGATCGCCAGAGCGTCCACAAGGGAAAGAATGCCAGTCCCAGATAGAACGGCTTGATGAGCATGCCGATGCCGGTCGCGATTCCCGTCATCCAGACCACAGGACCGCCGGAGTTCGCAGGATCCTCGAGGCGGGCGAGCACGACCGCAGCCGTCAGCAAGGCGAACCAGCCGTCGGGCTCGGCCGACTCCCCGTATGAGACGCGAAGGCACAGCGCCGCAAGGAGAACGCTGCCCCAGAGCGCGGTGGAGTCGTCGATCAGTCGCCGAAGGCCGCGGTAGGCGAGGATCGCTGCCCCACAGACTGCCATGACATCGAGCAGGCGTAGCGCGATCATCGGCGGGACCGGCACGACGAGCGCGAGGAGATACGGGAGGAACGCGTACGGCCCCTTCACGTCGATCATGTCCGCGTACGGCGCCCCTCCCCACGTCCATGCGGCGGCCACCTGCGTCATGATCGCATGATCGGGTCCGTACGGCCATGCGATCGAAAGGACCGCGAGGGCCACGGTCGCGACCAGCATGCCGCACACGAGAAACGTCGCGACTCGACTCTGCATCCCGTCCTCGGCGGGGGGCGCATCATCGATCGTCCCCGGCGCGGCCGGGCGCGCAGACGCAATGGAATGCGGTGGAGATGTCACGCGAATCAGTTCGAGGAGTGACGCGTCGACGGCACGCACTGGCGACGTCCGCGCGCCCGTTCGGCACACACCGAGAAGTCCAGTGCATGTGTGACATGCACTACGCTGATTGGTCGACAGCCGACCGCGCAGCGCGCTCGTCCTACGGATGCATGCGTGAAGGTCTCGAATGACGACCCGTGCGCCCGCTCGTTTCGCCGCGGGGGTGGAGCGCATCCATGACACCCGCGCCCGTGCGGGCAGACAAGCCCCTCTGATCGCTACATGGGCTGCTGGATCGGCCGTGCACCGTGTCGGTCCCTGCCACTCATTTCCGGATGCTGTCCTTCACCGCCCGCGGAAAGCGGTTAGTGAGCTTCCCCTCGTACGCCCGCTCCCCCGCCCCCACGTAGATCTGCCGGGGCCGCGCGATCTTCTGCTCCTTGTCGAGCAGCAATTCCTCCCACTGCGCCAGCCACCCCGCCGTGCGCGCCACGGCGAAGAGCACCGTGAAGAAGTCGGTCGGGAAGGCCATCGAGCGGTAGATCAGCCCCGTGTAGAAGTCGACGTTCGGGTACAGCTTCCGCGAGATGAAGTAGTCGTCCGAGAGCGCGATCCGCTCGAGCTCGAGCGCGATCTCGAGGTCCTTGTCCATCCCGACCTGCGCAAAGACCTCGTCGGCCAGCCTCTTCACGATCTTGGCACGGGGGTCGTAGCTCTTGTAGACGCGGTGCCCGAAGCCCATGAGCCGGCCGCCCTTCCCTCCCTTCACCTCGTCGATGAAGGCCGGGACGTTCTTCGGATGGCCAATCTCCTCGATCATCCGCAGCACCTGCTCGTTCGCCCCGCCGTGCAGCGGCCCGAAGAGCGCCGCGATGCCGGCCGAGATCGCGCTGAACGGATCGACGTGGCTCGACCCCACCGCCCGCACCGCGTTGGCCGAGCAGTTCTGCTCGTGGTCGGCGTGCAGGATGAAGAGCACCTCGAGCGCCTTCACGAAGACCGGGTTGGCCTCGTAGCGCGGCTCGCTCATCCGCGCGACCATCGAGAGGAAGTTCTCGACGTACGGGAGCTCGTTGTCGGGGTAGATGATCGGCAGCCCCTTCACGTGCCGGTAGGCGAACGCCGCGATCGTCGGCAGCTTGGCGAGCAGCCGGATGATCGAGATGTAGCGCTCCTGCGGGTCGTGGATGTTCCGGGCCTTCGGGTAGAACGAGCTGAGCGCCGCCACCGACGAGCAGAGCATGCTCATCGGGTGCGCGTCGTACCGGAAGCCCTCGAGAAACTTCCGGATGTTCTCGTGGACGTAGGTGTGGAAGGTGATGTCGTGCACCCAGGACTCGTACTGCCCCTGGTCGGGGAGCTCGCCGTGCCGCAGCAGGTACGCGACCTCGAGGAAGGTGGCGTGCTCGGCCAGCTGCTCGATCGGGTAGCCGCGATAGCGCAGGATCCCCTTGTCGCCGTCGATGAACGTGATGGCGCTCTTGCAGGAGGCTGTGTTCATGAAGGCGGGGTCGTAGCTCAGGAGGCCGAACTCGCCCGCCTCCCGCTTGACCTGCTTCAGGTCCGCGGCGCGAACGTAGGTGTCGCCCTCGGGGCCTTCGGTGGTGATCGGCGCGCTGTAGGAGGCGCCGGTGCGCTCGTCGCGCAGCTCGAGCGCCGGGGCGGCGGCCGTGGTCTCGCTCATGTCCTGCGGTCTCCGGAAGGGGGATGCGATGGTGGGCGGCGCGCGACGCGCACCTGGTGCGCGGACCGGTCGAACGGCCCCGATCTCGTCGCCTCCAACTTAGGCGACTGCACCCACGGACCGGACGGCGCCGGCCGCGACCGGGGCGCTGCCGATTGGAGAGCGGACTCCGAGCGGCGATCTTCCACGCCGCGGCGATGTTCGTGGCTGGGTGACCGGACCACCCGGTCCGCCGTCACTCCCCGGTAACGCCTCCCTGGACCCCACCGCTTCGTGCCCGATCCACGCCCCCTCCGCCGCCCCTCCGGGGCCGGGAGCCGCTGAGCCATGTGCGGCATCGCCGGCTTCCTCGGTCGCCCGGCGTCGGGCGCCCCGCTCGACGCGGTCCGGGCCATGACCGACGCCATCGCCCATCGCGGCCCCGACGCCGACGGCCACTGGTGCGACGACGCGGCGGGGATCGCCCTCGGCCACCGGCGGCTGAGCATCGTCGACCTCTCCCCCGCGGGGGCGCAGCCGATGGTCGCCGCGAGCGGGCGCTACGTGATCGTCTTCAACGGCGAGGCGTACAACTTCGCGCCGCTCCGCCGCGAGCTGGCCGAGGGGGGCTACCCGTTCCGCGGGCACAGCGACACCGAGGTCCTCCTCGCGGCCTTCGACCGGTGGGGCGTCGCCGCCGCGGTGCCGCGCTTCGCGGGGATGTTCGCGATCGCGGTGTGGGACCGCGCGGAGCGCCTGCTGACGCTCGTGCGCGATCGCCTGGGCGAGAAGCCGCTCTACTTCGGCCGCGTCGCGGGGGCGTGGCTCTTCGGCTCGGAGCTCAAGGCGCTGCGCCGGTTCCCGGGCTTCGCATGCACCGTCGACCCGCGCGCCGCCACGCAGCTCCTGCGCTACGGCTACGTGCAGGCGCCGCGCACGATCTTCGCCGAGCTGCGCAAGGTGCGCCCCGGCACCATGGTCGTGCTGGCGGACGGCGCTGAGCCCTGCGAGGTCGAGTACTGGAGCGCTCACGCGGCCGCGGCGGCGGGGCGGCGCGCCCCGCTCCCGGGCTCGGACGACGACGTCGCCGATGCCCTGGGAACGCTCCTGGACGAGGTGGTGCGCGACGAGATGGTCGCCGACGTGCCGGTGGGCGCCTTCCTTTCCGGCGGCATCGATTCGTCGCTCGTCGTCGCGCTGATGCAGCGACACTCCGCGCGCCCGGTGCGTACCTTCACCATCGGCTTCGACGATCCGCGCTTCGACGAGGCGGAGCACGCGCGCGCGGTCGCCGAGCACCTGGGCACGGACCATACGACGCTGACGGTCCGTGGCGACGACGTGCTGGCCCTCGTGCCGCGCCTTCACGAGTACTACGACGAGCCCATGGCCGACTCGTCGCAGCTGCCCACGCTTCTCGTCGCGCGGCTCACGCGCGCCCACGTCACGGTCGCGCTCTCGGGCGATGGCGGCGACGAGCTGTTCGCGGGTTACGTCCAGCACCGCCGGCCCGACGGCGTGACCGCGCTTCGCACGAGAGCGCCGCGCTGGCTCCGCCGCATGGTGGGTGCGACGCTGGACGCGATCCCCGACCCGCCGCCGGCCGCGCTCGCCCGCTTCGTCCACGACCGCGGACGCCGCCCCCCGAATGCGCTGGCGCGCTTCGGTCGCATGCTCGACGCCCCGGGCGGGCGCGAGCTCTACGATGCGCTTCGCGCCACGACGCAGCGTCCCGCAGCGCTCCTCAGCCCCGCCCTCCGGGCGGCGGCGGGCGACGGACGCCTCGATGGGCCGTGGCTCGACGACGGCGACGAGTTCCAGTCGCGCATGCTCTTCGACGCCGTCAGCTATCTCCCCGACGACATCCTCGTGAAGGTCGACCGGGCAGCCATGGCCGCGAGTCTCGAGACCCGAGCGCCATTGCTCGACCACCGCGTGTTCGAGTTGGCCTGGCGCATCCCGTTCGCGCGAAAGATGCGGGACGGCGTGGGCAAGCTGCCGCTGCGCACCCTCCTGTACCGGCATGTGCCCCGAGCCCTCGTGGATCGTCCCAAGCGAGGGTTCGCCGTACCGCTGGCGGACTGGCTGCGTGGGCCGCTCCGGCCGTGGGCCGAATCGCTGCTCGAGCCGTCGGCGCTCGATGCAACCGGCATCCTTGACGGGCGTCGGGTCGGGACGCTCTGGGCGCAGCATCGCGAAGGAGTGGCTGATCACGCCGAACGACTCTGGACGGTCCTCGCGCTGGCGGATTTCGTCCGTAGGGAGTCGGGACGGCCTTAGCGCCCCCGACCGACCGTACCCCGTCCTTCTCCCGCCTCGTCCTGCGTGCGCCATCGGCACGCGCGGGTCCCCACCGATCGACTCGACCGAAGCGTCCTGATCCCGATGTTCTATCGACTGCGCCGTTGGCTCGGCGTCCAGGAGCAGTCCTGGCTCCGCCGCGTACGTGAGACGCCCCCGCTCGGACTGAACGACGACGGCCCCGTGTTCGTGTCGCAGATCGCCGGGATCTTCGTCGACATGTACCTCCTCGCCGTCAAGTCGCTGGGAACCTGGGTCACGCCGAGCCGGGTGATCGCACTGGATGACGGCACGATCACGACCTCGGCAGCGAAGCTCCTCGCCAGCCACATCCCGGGGATCGAGATCCGGCCCGTCGCGGGCGTCCCGGTGGGTCGCTGCCCGAAGCTGGGCACGTGGGAACGGCTACTCACGTGCGTCGACGAAAGCGCGCGTCACTACGTCATCCAGGTGGACTCGGACACGGTGACCACGCGCCGCCCCGACGCCGTACTCGACGCCTTTCGCGAGGGACGGTGCTTCACGATGAGCGGGCACGTGACGGACGTGTCCCCCGAGTATGCAAGCCGGAAGCTCACCTTGGAGGAAGCGTACCGTGCGCGCGAGGCGGAGCTTCGCACGAACGAGAAGCCGCACATCCAGATCGTCTCCGAGACGTCGCTCAGGTCGATCCCGGCGCTGGACGGGACGGTCTACGCCCGTGGCTGTTCCGGTTTCGCCGGCTTCGCGCCGCGCACCATCACGCGCGACGACGTGTCACGGTTCTCCGTCGCGATGGAGGGAGAGATCGGCGCGCGCTGGCACGAGTGGGGGACCGAGCAGGTGACGAGCAATTACGTGATCGCCAACGCTCCGGGCTCGGTCGTGCTCCCGTGGCCGGAATACGTCTCGATCATGGAGCCATTGGACGAGGAGCGGGCGCACCTCATCCACTTCTCCGGGGCGGAGCGGTACGCGCGCGGCGTGTACGAGCGGGCGAGCAGGAAGGCACTCGAACAGTACGTCTCGACGCCTGTCGCGTCCCGGTCCGCCCGCGGCTGAAGGTCATGGACGCTTGCGCGCGACCACCGCGATGCCACCGGCGAGGAAGCGGCCGAGGCCAGGCAGGGAAAGCAGGACGCGATCGGCATACGCGCTGGCGTCGCAGAGCGCACGACGCCAGCCGGCGGCTTCCTCGTACCCCTTCGCGACGAGCGCACGGAGCCCGACCCGCGCAACTCCGTTGAACCGGCGAGTCGCGACGATCTCCAGGTGTCGCCCGATCAAGGCGAGTTCCTCGTCCTGGAGCGGGCGTTCGTCCGGCGTCGCGTCGACTGGGATCGGAACCAGCGGCCGGATGCTGCGGGCGAGCCCCGAGAGCCGGATCGGCTCTGCGATCACCATCAGCCCGCCAGGCTTCAGGAGCTTGACCAGCGACACCATCGTGGCGTCGAGCACCGGCAGCATGTGGTGGAGGAAAGCATCCACCCACACGACGTCGAAGGCCCCCTCGCCGGCCTCGAAGTCCTCGAACGACTGGACCCGAACGTCGACACGGTCCGACACGCCCGCACTCGCAGCGAGCGCTTTCGCCTTCTCGACTGCGACCGGCGAGACGTCCAGGCCCGTGACGTGCGCACCCAACAGCGCGAGGAGCACGGCGTTCTCGCCCGCTCCACATCCGATGTCCGCGACCCGACGCCCCGTGAGGTCGCCGACTTGGGCGATGCGGTATTCCTTGGAGTACAGCCCACGTGCGCTGAGCCGCCGGTACCGCTCGAGAACTCGCGGATCGTACGTCGTCGCGTTCTCCGCATAGAAGCCGTCGAAGAACTCGGCCTCCCGCGAATGACGTGCCTTGTCGGATTCGGCCATGCTTCCTCTCCCCCTTTGCTGACTAGCGCTATCGAGTAAGCGCGGGCCGCCCGGCGGCCAGGCTGCCCACGATCGCGCGGAAGTGCGCCTCGCTCACCGGATGCACGCTCAACCGGCTCCCCCGCCGCGCCGTCTCCAGCCCCTCGAGCGCCGGATCCGCCCGCAGCTCCTCGAGCGTCACCACCCGCGGCAGCTTCTCCACCGCCCGCACGTCCACCATCACCCACGTCGGCGCCCCGGGCCTCGACGCCGGGTCGAAGTACTCCGACCGCGGATCGAACTGGCTCGGGTCCGGATACGCCTCCCGCACCACCTCGGCGATCCCCGCCACCCCGCTCGGCTCGGCGTTCGAGTGGTAGAAGAGCACCAGGTCACCGACGCGCATCCCGTGCTGCATCAGGTTGCGCGCGACGTAGTTGCGCACCCCGTCCCAGTGCGTCGTCCGCCCCGGCGCCGCGAGCAGGTCGTCGAACGAGAAGACGTCCGGCTCGCTCTTCATCAGCCAGTGGCGCCGCTCCCCCGGGGCACGCGGCGCGACCGCCCAACCGAAGGGCCCGACGGCGGGGGCAGAAGGTGCCGTCGTGGCGGACTTCTTCGCGTTGGCGGTCTTCGCGGTGGACGTCGCCGGCGCCGACGCTTTCGCGGCGAGCTTCTTCGCCGCGGGCGGCTTCGCGGTCGCGGTGGCCCGCGCCGTCGTCGTCATGCCCGCGCCGGTCGTCGCGGGCGCCTTCCGTGCAGCACTCACGTCGTTTCCCCTCCCCGCACGCACACTCAATGCCCGCGCCGCTGCGGCGGGAGCTCGAGCTCGAACTGGAACGTCGTCCCCGCCCCCGGTGCCGTCTCCACCAGCAGTTCGCCGCCCATCGCCCGCACCAGCACCTGGCAGATGCTCAGCCCCAGCCCGGCGCTCGAGAAGACGTACTCCCCCGGCGCCAGCCGCCGGCGGAAGGCGTCGAAGAGCGAGCCGAGGAGCGCCTCGGGGATCCCGCGCCCCGTGTCGGCGACGGCGAAGCGCACCCGCGTCGCCCCCGCCGGCTCGGCCGTCACCCGCACCTCGCCCCGGTCGGTGAACTTGAGCGCGTTCGTCGCGAGGTTGAGCAGCACGCGCAGCAGCGCCTGCGCGTGGCCGAGCCGCGGCGCCGCGAGCGGCGTCTCGAGCACGAGCGCGAGCCCGCGCTCCTCGGCCACCGGGACCAGGAGCGACTGCACCTGCGCGAAGACCGACGCCACCGAGACCGGCGCCACCGGCCCGGCCACCAGCAGCTCACCCCCGCGCGCGAGGTCCATCACGTCGCTCGCGAGCTCGCTCAACCCCAGCGCCGCCCCGTAGACGAGCCCCAGCTGCCGCTCCTGCACCGGCGTCACCGCCCCCGAGTGCCCGCGCCGCAGCTGCTCGACGAGGAAGAGGATGCTCCCCAGGGGCGAGCGCATGTCGTGCGCGACGTCGACCAGGAGAGAGAGCGCCCCTTCGCCCCCCAGCCGCTGTGCGAAGCGGTGCCCGGGGCAGGCGTCGAGTGCGTCGCGCACCCGCTCGAGCGCGGCGCACAGCGCCGTCGCCTCGTGCGGCGCCAGCGCACCCCCCTCGGCCGCCGCGAGCAGCGCGCGCCGAAGCGCGCGCTCGAGGGCGAGCACGGGGAAGGCCGGCGCCATCTCGGGGGCGCGCGCCGGTTCGCCCGCCGCGGCGCGCTCGACCGCGGCACAGAGCGAGGTCGCCCCGACGCGGAGCGTCGCCGGCGGCGTGCGTGCGTCGGCCGCCGCCACCGCCTCGACCGCCGCGTCGGCCGCAGCGAGGAGCGCCGCGCGCCACGGCGCGCCGGGGGCGAAGGAGAGCGCGGCCGGCCCGGGCGCGGCCCCGTCGGGGACGAGACGCACCACGCCGGCCGGGTCGCCGCGCCGGGGGCGCGCCATCAGCCGAGCGTCCCGGAGTACTCGTCGCGACGCAGCCCGTGCTTCTCCATCAGCCGGTAGAGCGTCGTGCGGTCGATCCCCGCGAGCCGCGCGGCGCGCGACATGTTGCCGCCGGCGCGCGCCACGAGGCGCGTCAGGTACTCGTTCTCGAACTGCGCGACCAGCTTGTCCTTCGCGGCGTGGTACGCGTCGTTCATGTACGCACCCGAGAAGATCGTCGCGTCGCCCTTGCTCCCTTCGCCCCCGGCCGGTGTGTCGTCGTAGACGGGGAAGTCGTCGGGGTGGAGCGGCGCCCCCGCGTCGGCGACGACGGCGGTGTGCTCGATCATGTTCTGCAGCTCGCGCACGTTGCCGCGCCACGGCCGCGCGCGCAGGAAGTCGAGCGCCGCGTCGCTGAAGGGGGGGAGCGTCTCGCCCGGCTGCCGGTGGCGCTCCCAGAAGTGCCGCATGAAGTGCTCGGCCAGGAGCGCGATGTCGTCGGTCCGCTGCCGCAGGGGCGGAAGCTTGATCGGCACCACGCGCAGCCGGTAGTAGAGGTCCTCGCGCAGGAGCCCCTGCGCGACCGCCTCCTGCGGGTCGCGGTTGGTCGCGCTCACGAAGCGCACGTCGACCACCGCGTCGGGCTGCTCGCTCCCCACGCGCCGCACGACGCCGTCCTGCAGCACGCGCAGGAGCTTGGCCTGCAGCGAGAGCGGCATCTCGGTGAGCTCGTCGAGGAAGAGCGTCCCGCCGTTGGCCACCTCGAGGAGCCCGGCCTTGTCGCGGTCGGCGCCGGTGAAGGCCCCCTTCTTGTGGCCGAACATCTCGCTCTCGAGGAGCTGCTCCGGAAGCGCCGCGCAGTTGACCGCCACGAGCTTCTTGCCCGAGCGCCGGCTGTGGCTGTGGATGAACTGCGCGATGAGCTCCTTGCCGGTGCCGCTCTCGCCCGAGATGAGGACGCTCGCGTCGGTCCCCGCCACCTTGCGCGCCAGCTCGATCGCGCGGCGGAAGGCGGGGCTCTGGCCGAGGAGGGTGATCCGGTCGCCGGTGTGCGCGTGCGCGAAGCTCGGCGTGCCGGGGGCGTGGACCGGGGCCGGGAGCGCCCCCGGGAGCCCGCCGCCGGCCACCGCCCCCCGCGCCGCCTCGGTCTCGCGGGCGACGAGCACCGCGTGGCTCGCGCGGCCGATGAGGATCTGGAGGTGCGAGGCCGAGAAGGGCTTGGGGAGGTAGTCCCACGCCCCCGCGCGCAGCGCCTCGATGCTGCTCGTGACCGACGGGTTGCCGGTCATGACGACGAAGATCGTCTCCTTGTTGGCCTCGAGCGTCGCCTTGAGGATCTCGGTCCCGCTGACCGGGGTCAGGTAGAGATCGCAGAGGACGATGTCGAAGCGGCGCCGGCGGACGAGGTCGAGCGCCTCCTCGGCCCGCCCGGTGGCGGTGACGGTGTAGCCGTCGCCCTGCAGGACGCTCGCGCACCCCTCGCGCAGCGTCCGGTCGTCGTCGACGATGAGGATGCGCAGGGAGGACCGGACCTCGGGGGCCACGGCCATCGCGTCGCGCACGGCGGCGGCTTCGGCCCGGCTGGACTCCGGCATGGGCTGGCTTCCGGTCATTGCAGCGGTCGGCGGGACGCCCCCGCCACCTGCCCCGGCGTCGTACGGGGATGGTGGTTCGGCGGGCTTATCTACGACGGTGTGTGGCGCGTGTCAAGCAAGCCGTTGCAGCGAGGCCACGACTCCACATTGGAACCGTGTAGGTTGCGCAACACGCTGTCGCACCCGTCCCGCGGCCGGGGGACGAATCCGCCTCGATTCGGTCACACGTGGCGGACGCGACCGTGTGCCGATTCCGACCGGAATCTGGGCCGAGACTTGCACGCGGGCGGGCGTCCGAGACAGGCTCCACCGTCCATCGGCCCGCCTCCTCGGGGAGTGACGTCCCCTTCGCTCCGCGCGTCCCACGCCCACGATGACCCGATCCAACGCCCTCACCGCGAGCCAGCGGCTCACCCCGGCCCCTGTGGCGCCGGCGCCACTGCCGGCGCCCGCGTACCCCCAGGAGCAGTGGGGCCCGCCGGCGCCGCCGCCGACCCAGATGGCCGCGTGGCAGCGCTACCTCGCCGCGGTGGGGCGCTTCAAGTGGCTCGTGCTGGCGATGACGCTCCTCGGCCTCGCCGCGGGGTACATCGCGACGCGCTACATCAAGCCCGAGTACGACGTCTACGGCAAGATCACGCTCCGCGACCCGAGCGCCGAGGTGCTCGGCAACTCGCGCGAGCGGTCGAACGAGAGCTGGCTCCAGCTCTTCCGCGCCTTCTACATCACCGACTCGGTCACGCGCTCGCTCAAGTACTACCTCGACCCGAAGCGCGAGGCCGACTCCGTCTACTTCCGCGATTTCTCGCTCGCGCCGGTCTTCATCCCCGGCACCTACGAGCTGACCACCGACGCGGAGCGCGCCAACTACACGCTCCGCCTGACGCGCAAGGGCGACTCGCGCGAGGTCGAGAAGGGGCGACTCGGCGACAGCATCGGGCGCACCACGGGGCTCCGCTGGGCGCCCAAGCGCGAGCAGCTCCCGGCGCGCGCGACGATCGAATTCGAGGTGGTCACGCCTCGCGAGGCCTCGATCGAGCTGCAGCGGAAGCTCCGCGCGGACGCGCCGCCCAACACCGACGTGATGAACGTCTCGCTCCGCGGCGAGGATCCGCTCCGGACGGAGCGTGCGCTCAACGAGTGGATGAAGATGTTCGTCGCGCTCGCCGACGTGATCAAGAACGGCGGCGTGACGCAGAACGCCAACGCGATCCGCGCCTCGCTCGAGGCGGCGAACGCGCAGCTCTCGACCGACCGCCGGGCGCTCGAGCAGTTCCGCGTCGAGGCGATCACCAAGCCGACCGACCAGATCGTGATGGCGCCGGGGCTGGGCGCGACGCAGGCGCCGGTGATGGAGCAGTACACGCGCAACCGCGCCGAGGCGCAGGTGATCCGCAACGACCGCGCGGTGCTCGAGGGGCTGCTGCGCCCCGGGCGCCTCGCCGAGGTCGATCCCGGCATCACGATGGCGCTGCCGAGCGTCGGCGGCGCAGGGGGCGAACAGCTCCGCGGTGCGCTCTCGGAGCTCTACAAGATCCGCCTGTCGTACCAGGCGAAGCGCGCCTACTACACCGACTCCGCCCCCGAGGTGGCGCCGCTTCGCGCGCAGCTGACGCAGATGGAGACGGTCACCGTCCCCGGGCTCATCCGCGCGCAGATCGCCGCGCTCAAGGTGCGCGAGGACGACCTCGAGGGGCGCGTGCGCCGGCAGTCGAGCGAGCTGCGCGAGATCCCGACGCGCACGATCCGCGAGGAGGAGCTGCGGCAGAAGGTGGCGATGCAGTCGGAGATCGTCGGCACGCTCTCGCAGAACCTCGAGAAGGCGCGCCTCGCCGAGCAGTCACGGCGCAGCGAGGTCTTCGTGCAGGACTCGGCCGTCGCGCCGCTCAAGCCGACGAGCAACACCGCGCTCCAGATCATCCCTGCGGGCATCGTCCTCGGCCTGGCCCTCGGCCTCGGCCTCGCGATCCTCTTCGACCTGCTCGACAAGCGCGTCCGCTACCCCGACCAGGTCACCAAGGACCTCGAGCTCGACATCGTCGGCGCGATCCCGCTCGTGCATCCGGGGCGGCCGAGCGTCGAGGAGCAGGCGCAGCTCGTCGAGAGCTTCCGCACGCTCCGCCTCGCGCTCCGGCACCAGTTCCAGGCGGGCGAGCCGGTCTCGTTCACGGTCACGAGCACGGGGCCGAGCGAGGGGAAGAGCTTCGTCTCGAGCAACCTTGCGCTCAGCTTCGCCGAGGCGGGGTTCCGCACGGTGCTGGTCGACGGCGACACGCGCCGCGGCGCGATCCAGCAGGCGTTCAACGTCCCGCAGAAGCCCGGGCTCGTCGACTTCCTCATGGGGACGGCGGCGCTCGACGACGTGATCTACCCGACGTCGTACGACCGGCTCGCGCTCGTGCCGTGCGGCGTGCGCCACCGTCAGGCCCCCGAGATGGTGACGACGGCGGCGATGGAGTCGTTCCTCGACGAGCTGCGCGCGCGCTACGACGTGGTGATCTGCGACAGCCCCCCGCTCGGCGCGGGGACCGACGGCTACGCGCTCTCGACGCTCACCGGCGGGCTGCTGATGGTCTGCCGCGTCGGGATGACCGACCGCAAGCTCGCGATCTCGAAGCTGCAGACGATGGACCGGCTCCCGATCCGCCCCCTGGGGGCGGTGCTCAACGGGATCGAGCCGAAGGGCGTCTTCCAGTACTACCACTACCTCGAGGGGTACACGAGCTCGAACGGCCCCGACGACGACGGCGAGCCGGCGGCGCCGCTGCCGCGCAAGGGGAAGGTGGCGAAGATCCTCGGCGGCGGCGGGAAGGCGGCGAGCGCGTGAGTGGTGAATCGTGAACGAAGCGCGACACTGCGGCGCGATGCGGTACCTTCCATAGTATGTGAGGACGGCCCCGTATCGTTAGGGCGGAGCTCGTAGCCCATGCCGACGCACGGTCATACTGGGAGGCGCCGAAGTACCGCACGCACTACGGAAGTGGTGAACTCGCGTGTCAGGCGGTTGTGTAACGGTGCAAGCTTTCGGATCGGAACAGGCTCGACGCGTTCGACGACGAATGGGCTTTCCGCTACCAGCCGCTCGAATCGCGCGATTGTCATCTGATTCAGGCCACCTGCGACCTCAGAGAATCGAGTAGCGCCGTCACTCTTGAAGTCGCTTCGCCACCGAATGAGTGCGCGCTCGGAAAAGACGAGATGGGCCCAAGGGAACACCGAGAAGAGGTGGCCGCCCAAAGGGTGATACCATGTCGGCCCAAACGACGTAATCACGCGACCACCCGGCTTCAGCAAGCCGTGCATCACCCTCAAGATACCTGCCGGATCGTCAAAGTGCTCGAATGCATCGAGCGAGACGATCACATCTGCCTGCCCGCTCCATTCAGTGGTGAACTCGACTCGATCCAAGCAGTTCGCCTTCTCTGCACGCTCACGACCGACTCTCAGAAGTCGCTCCTGAATGTCGAGCCCGATCACCCGATCTGCACCGAGAGATGTCAGCTCTACCACCTCGGAGCCCTCGCCGCATCCGAAATCGATGACTGTGCATCCACGAAGTTGCGCCAGCCACTCGTCCCCGAGGAGAGTGCGCAACTTGCTGCGGTTAGCGTATGGATCTGCTTCCGGCCGCCGCATCACCTCTGGTGGGCGCAGTGCACGGAGGATCCAATAAGCAACGTTCCCGCCGATAAGAGCCATAATCTGTCACCGACCTCAAGACACTGTCGTAGGACGGGGTTCACGGCGAACGCGACGCACCGTCTTCACTGGTACGCGATCTGGACGCCGTAAGCTACAAGAAAGTTGCCGGCACTTCCTCGTAGCGCCGCACGGTGCGCGCGGGTTCGGGGCCATAGCTCGCGTAGCGCAGCGCCGAGACGGCGCGCACGACGAGCTCCCCCCCGCTGCGCGCCGCGGCGTCGGCGGCGGTCATCTCGGCGATCCCGGCGCGCACTGTGCGCCCGCCGGCGGCGTCGCCCACGCGCTGCTGCACCCGCGCGGCGAGGGTCACCCCGCCGTCGCCGCCGGTGTCCGGGGCGAGGATCGCGAACTCGCCCGCGGCGATGCGCCCGATCGCGTCCGAGCCGCGGGCCCCGGTGGCGAGGGCGCGGGCGACGGCGGTCACGACGTCCGGGGGGAGCGGGGCGACCGGGTCGTCGGGGGCCACGGCGACGGCGACGCAGGTGAGCGGGGTGTGACGACGCGCGGCGTCGGCCACGAGCTCGTCGGCCCGCCGCGCGAGGGCGCGCCAGCTGTAGAGCCCCGAGTCGCGTTCGGCGATCCGGTCGCGCTCGGCCTCGTCGGCGGCGCGCTTGGCGGCGATCCAGCGGTCGAGGCGGAGGAGGAGGAGCTCGCCGTCGACGGGCTGCTCCCAGACCGACCAGGCCCCCGCGGCGTAGCACTCGCGGAGGAAGTCGCGCGGGACGCTCCCCGACGCGGTGACGATCACCGGGACCTGGGGGGCGATGCGGGCCTCGTTCCGCAGCCGTCGGCAGACCTCGATCCCGTCGAGGTCGGGGAGCCGCGACTCGACGATGACCACGTCCGGGTTGGCCACCTCGGCCAGATCGAGCGTCTGGAGGGCGGTGTAGGCGCGGACGACCGCGTAGCCGTGGGGGCCGAGGACCGACTCGAGCGAGCGGGCGGACCACTCCTGGTCGACCCCGATCACCACGATGGGCGGGCGCGTGCGCAGGTCGGTGAGTGGGGGCGGGCGGGTCATGCCGGCGGCGTGGGTGGTCCGGTCGCGAGCGGCCACGGCGGCCGTTGCAGGATGCGTGCACGTCCCTGACGCGCCACGCAACGCGTTGCCCGCACTCGATATACGTGCGACTATTGAATGCTCGCGATCTGTCGCGGATGGTGCACGTTCGCAACAAGGACGCCGCAGGATGGGCACGGTGGCTGCGCGGACCGTTGCCGACTGCTCATCCTCCTGTCTTGAGCGGCACGCTTCCTGTTTGCGGCTGCGACGGGCGGGCGAGAATCGGGCAGTTTCGGCGAATACTCGAGTTCGCCCAGCGTGTCTTCACGCCAGCATGTTGCGCCCGTGCAACACTCGGACCGTGACGCTGGCTGCATGGTAGGCGTCAATGGAGCAGAAGTACTTGTGGATCAACCGCTTATCACCCTTCTGCCGGCGTGGGGTGTTGAGCACGACAGGTGCAACCACCGATCGCTCATGAACTCTCACGCACGTCACCGCCTCGTCGTCCTCGTTCTGGTGGGATATCTCGCTGCATGCGCTTCGAGCGGTTCGCTCGAGGCGCAGGGCGCACAGCCGTCGCTCTTCAGGTCGCGTCGCTGGCTCGACTCGGTGGCGACCGCCACCGAGCGCGCCGCCGCCGCGGCGCGCGGTGCCACGAAGGAGGCGCTCGAGGCCGATGCCCGCTCGATGCGCGAACGGTTGAGCACGGGCGACTTCTATCCCGGCGATCGCATCGTCATCGAGCTCTACGGTGGGGAGGAGGTGTTCCGTGACACGCTCGCGGTGCGCGCTGGTCAGGAGCTCTTCATCGGGCGCTTCCCGGCACTGTCGGTGAAGGGTGTCCTGCGCTCGGAGCTCGACTCGGCGCTGACCGTCCAGCTCCGCCGTTACCTCACGCAACCGACGGTCCGCACCACTCCGCTCGTGCGCGTCCTCGTGACGGGCGGCATCGGACGGCCGGGATACGTGACCGTACGCGGCGATGCATCGGTGACCGATGTGATCACCATCGCCGGCGGGCTGACGCCGCTTGGCCTGGTGAAGAAGTCGCAGGTGCGTCGCGGGGACGATCGCGTCATTGAGCCGGACAGCATGCAGGTGGTCTTGCAGACGGGCATGACGGTGGATCAGGCGGACATCCGCGCCGGCGACGAGATGCGTATCGGTGAGAAGCGGCAGACGAATTGGCTGAACCTTGCGTTCACCGTCTCGATCCTGATCGGTACCGTGACCTCGATCATCGCTCTGATCCGCAATTGAGATATCGATACACGATCGCCACGGGTGCACAATGTCGCGCTCAAGCCCTGCCTCGACGTTCTTGGAACGGACCGGAATCGCTCTGCGTGGGGGGGGCGCATCGCTGTCTCTTGGTGTTGCCTGTCTAGCCGCGTACCTGTGGGCGGTGCACAGCTTCGACGCGCCACTTGCGGTTCCGGCGATGGTGGTTGCCGTTCTCGCTTCGCTTACTGCGCCGGGTGGACTGCGGCTGCCGTTGCCGCTCATCATTTTTCTGGTGTGGCTAGCGTGGTGTGCGATAGGGATCACCGTGACTGCATACCCGGGAACAGTGACCGATACGGTGTGGGAGTACGCAAAGGTAGGCGTGCTTCTCTTCGTCGTCACCAACATCTGCCGCACACCCAATCAGGTTGTGTTGGCAGCGGCGATTTGGCTGGCACTTTTCATCCTTTACCCGATGCGCGGGACGTACCTGAACTTCTTGTTCGGGCACAGCTTCGTCGGACGATACTCATGGAATCGCACGTTCGGTCAGCCGAATGATCTTGCGGCATTCACGCTGCTTGCTATCGGACTCTCGCTTTTCTTGCTCCAGTTGCGCACGGGTATGCGGGCGGTGCGTCTTGCGATGTTTGGCACGCTGGGCGGGCTCGCACTTCTAGTTATCCTGACGCAGTCGCGTGGAGGGTTCTTGGCGCTTTCTGTTGCCTCGCTGACCTATCTCGCAGCGTCGAAGAAGCGTTTCCAGTACCTCGCAGGGGCACTGGTCGTTGCAGCAGTCGTAGCCGCCGTTGCCCCTGAGTCGGTATGGTCACGATTTCGTGGAATCCGCGACCTGTCGCCCAGCGATCAGCTAGGTCAAGTTGACGCCTCGGCCGACCAGCGCTACACGATCCAACTCGTGGCGCTCTCGATGGTGAAGGATCACCCGTTGTACGGCGTCGGCGTTGGTGCATACAGCTTGGAACACGAGATTGATGCCACCGAGCGTCGCGAGTGGTTGGCGGCTCGTGGCCCGCGCGACACCCATAACATGTACCTAAACTTGGCAGCAGAGACTGGGCTGCCGGGGCTCGCACTCTTCGTGGCGATGCTCGCGACAACCATTGCCAGCGCACTAAGGGCTGAGCGGCAGATGCGTCCAGCGTGGCCGCACGGCGCGGAAGCCCTTCGCTCTCTTCGCTTCGGTCTCATCGCCTATCTCCTGGCCGCGGTTCTCGGCACATTCCATCGCTCGTCGTTTCTGTTCGTCTACTTGGGGCTGCTCTCAGCAGCGACCACGGCGCTACCGGGTCTCGTCAGTACACGGGCATCGAGCACCTTTCCGGCTCTCGCTCCCGTTAGTCGTCGTCGCTGGGCAGCCAGCTTCACACGTCGATTTCGCTCACCCTCCATTACGCCCAGCGGGGTCGCTACCAGCGCAGTTGGCCCGGTGCCGGGAACGAACCGCACCGTCCGCTTCGCGCGGCAGCTTAGGGTTACCCGACGTTCCGTCCGAGTGCGATGAGCTACTCCTGTTTTCTCGCTTTCTCAGCGCTCGGTTTGGTGGTCTTCACTTGGCTGGTGTTCCCAGCGACGGTCATTTCGCTGGCCGCCTGGCGTGGAGTGTCCGAGCCACCGCCGCTAGATGTGGGCGCTGATGCGCCAACAGTGTCGGTCATCTTCGCGACGCGTGACCCGATCGAAGTGATCCTTCGACGCGTCGAGAATTTGCGCGATCTCGACTATCCAGCGGAGCGGCTGGAGATCGTCGTCGCCCTTGACCACTCGAACGCGTCCGATCGCGATGCCGTGTCCAGCCTGCTGCCTGCCGACGTTCGCCTAGTGGTGGGGGATGCCCCAAGTGGGAAGCCGGGGGCCCTTAACGCAGGGGTGCGCGCCGCGACCGCCGACATCCTTGTCTTCGCCGACGCGCGCCAGCACTTCGATCCGCGGGTCCTCCGGACCCTCGTTCCGCACCTCGCTGATCCCTCAATCGGTGCTGTCTCAGGCACGGTTGTCCGACCCCACGACTGCGAGTCCACGCTCGTCCGACATTACACCGAGTTCGACCAGAGACTCAGGCACGCATCTGGGCGCCTGATCGCCTCCATGGGCGTGATGGGCGCGATCTATGCCATGCGGCGCCGCGACTGGCTGCCGCTACCTCCCGACCTGATTCTTGACGACCTCTACGTCCCGATGCGGCTTGTCCTTGCTGGGTACCGGGTCACGGCCGACCTGCGCGCCGTGGCGTTTGAGACCCGCACGACCGACGCACGCCAGGAAGCCTCCCGGAAAGTGCGGACGCTGACGGGGGTCTATCAGGTCGTCGCTCTCCTGCCTGATCTCCTGCTCCCCTGGCGCAACCGCGGTTGGGTGCTCTTCTGCGGCATCAAGCTGCTACGCCTCCTGACACCGTGGGCACTCGCGCTGGCGGCCGCAGCCGGCGCAATTGGTATGGCGGAGGTCTCCCCTTCGTCCGTGCAATGGCTCCTGAGCGGCGCGGCGTTGGCAGCAGCCGTGCTCGTCATCGTGCCTGGACGAATCACAGCACGTCTCCGCAGCCTGATCCGGCAGTTCGCCTACCTCCAGTACGCTACGGCGATGGCCACGGTCAACGGAGTTCGTCAGCGATGGGACGTCTGGCATTGACACGCTGCCAGTGATGATCATCTCCATGCTGTCGACCGGCCGCACACGCCTCCGCCCGGCCTCCTACCTTACCCGTTCGGCGAGCACTCGCGCGCCGCGCCCAGCATAGATCCCGCCATGCATTTTCCCATCCGACGCCAACTGCTCGTACTCGGGCTACGCGTTCTTGACGCATGGGCGCTGCTCGCATCGTTCGCTGTCGCTGGCCTGATTGCAAACGGGTCCATCTCGTGGGCCTATCTTCTCGGCGCGCTCGACCAGATCGTCTCGACACGCTATGTCGTGCTTGCGTTCATCCTCGGATGGATCTGGCCGGTGCTCTTCGACATGCTCGAGCTGTACGACTCGAAGCGCCTCATGGGAAAGGCCCAGCAGAGCGCCGAGATCGTGCGAGCCACGGTGCTGGCCACGAGCGTATTGATGTTCATTGCGCCATGGCTGATCCCGCGCGACCTCAGCTGGGCGCTCTTCGGCCTCTTCTGGGCCATCTCGACCACCGTTCTCCTGCTGCTTCGGAGCGCGATCGGGCTCTTCCTCCGCTCGGCCCGACTGAAGGGTTACAACCAGCGGCACGTGTTGTTCGTCGGGGCGAACGACCGGTCGGTTTCCCTCATCAAGGAGGATCGCGCCCGGCCGGAGGTGGGGTACGTCGTCGCGGGTGTGGTCGACGACCTCGACGCACCTGGCTGGGCCCTCATGCCCGAGGGGGTGAAGCATCTTGGTAAGCTCGACGACTTCCCTCGGATCATCGAGAACGAGATCGTCGACGAGGTCGTCGTGTGCCTCCCTATCCGCTCGTACTACGAGGAAACCCGGATGGTCGTGGCGAAGTGCGAGGAGCAGGGCGTTCCCGTGCGGATGCATGGTCACCTCTTCGACATGCCCGTGCGCATCCGCGGGGTCGACCTGTCGCGCGCGTCCCGCAACCCGATGCTGCTCGGCACCTCGAGCTCGCCTCGACGTGACGAGCTGGCGAAGCGACTTCTCGACATTGCCGTCGCCGCCGTCCTGCTCGTCGTGATGTCGCCCGTTTTCGTCATTGCAGCCATCGCCGTGCGGCTCGATTCGCCAGGCCCCATCCTCTTCCGGCAGGAACGGCGGGGCCTGAACAAGCGCACGTTCCACATGCTCAAGTTCCGCTCGATGTACGTGGACGCGGAGGCGCGGCTGGCCGAAGTTGCGCACCTGAACACGGCTGGCGGGCCCAGCTTCAAGGTGAAGAACGATCCGCGCATCACGCGTGTCGGCAAGTGGCTTCGCCGATTCAGCGTCGACGAGCTCCCCCAGCTCGTGAATGTGCTCAAGGGCGAGATGTCGCTCGTGGGCCCGCGGCCGCTCTTCGCGTGGGAGTACGACCGGATCGCCGAGCCGTGGGTCAAGCGGCGCGGCTCGGTGAAGCCCGGGTTGACGGGTCTCTGGCAAGTGAGCGGGCGCAGCAATCTGCCGTTCGACCGCCGTATCGAACTCGACCTCGAGTACATCGACACATGGAGCTTCGCGCTGGACATCGAGATCCTCGCGCGAACCGTACCAGCCGTGCTTCTCGGACGTGGCGCCGTCTGAGCGCCCGTCGAAGACGATGGTCGCTCGCTCGATGCGGATCGCCTTCGTGAGCGAGGGCGATCCGGAGAACGAAGGTGCTGCGGGCGCGAACTCGCCTGCCCGGTTGATCCGGGCGCTGCGCGAGCGCGGTCACGAGGTCGTCGGTGTCGACGCGGAGCTCTATGGATGGCGCCGTCTGCTGGTGGCCGTCGGCACCTTATCGCTCTCCCGTCCGCGCTGGGTCGGCCGTTTCCACCTTCATCCCGTCGCCTTCCGTGCGCGCACTGCGCGTGCTCGTGCGCTGCTCGCTGTCCTGGCGGACCGGCCGGATGTGATCATCCAGTTCGGGGAACCGCGATGGATGCATCGTTCGGTGGCGTACCGCTCGTCATCTGGGCCGACACCTGCTCCGAAGTCACGCTCGGTGAGCCCTTCAGCTGGATCGGGGCGATGCCGAGGCACGAGCAGGTGGCTGTCTCACGCCAGAAGCGCGGGCTCTTCGCCAGGATCGCGTGCATGATGCCGTTGAGCGACTACTAGGGACGCGCGATGATCGCCCGAGCCGGCGTCGACGCATCGAAGGTCCGAGTGACTTACGTCGGGACGAGCATCGACATCGCCGACGCGACCGCCGTGCGCCAGACGCTGAGAGCTGACGGGCCGACCCGCGTGCTCTTCGTCGGCCGCGAATTCTCGCGCAAGGGCGTGAACGCTCTCGTCGAGGCGGCGAGACGCGTGGTGGCGCGCGGAATCGATCTCCGGGTGACGGTGATCGGCCCGCAACGGCTCGACGCGTTACCTCACTCCGTCGACTTCCTCGGGTATCTCGACAAGCCGCGGACGGAGGACAAGCTGGCACTCGACCGCGCCTACGCGAACGCCGACATCTTCTGCCTCCCGACGCGACGCGAACCGTTCGGAATTGCCGTGGCGGAGGCGATGTTCTCGGGGCTGCCGGTGGTCGCGACGCGGCTGTCGGCAGTTCCGGAGATGGTCGACGAGGGAACCACGGGGTTCACGGTCCCGGTCGACGACGTGGAGGCGCTCACCGAACGACTGACCACACTTGCGGTCGATCGTGAATTGCGGTTGAAGATGGGCACGAAAGGCCGCGAGCGAGCGATCGCGTGCTTCACTTGGGATGCCGTTGCCGAGCGGGTGGAGCGTGCCCTGCTCGAAGTGTGCCGCTGAGGGGAGCATCCAGGAGAAGCCGTGCCGTTACCGCCAGATGGATGCACGACGGGTGAGCTGACGGCCCCTGACACGTCGGGGTCGTCGTGTGCAAGGAGTGACACCGCGTTCGTTCCTGGTGCGGCGAAGACGAGCTCGAGGGTTCGCAGGATCGTTGCGTGACATCGAAAACGTCCCTTGCAGGAAACGTCTCGAGCAGCGGACGCCCCGCGCCACAGCGGCGTCGTTCGATTCCGAGTCGGACAGCACGCTGCGAGGATGCTCTCGAAGCCGTGAGCGAGTCGTCACCGGTCGAGGGCTCGATGCATGCACCCGTGTACGCCGGTCGGCGCGGGTGAGCGCACAAGGAAGGTGCAGGTGATGGAGGCCTTCCCGTCAGGCACCATGGCGCGAGCCCGGTACGCTGATGTGCGGCCGCCTCGCGGAGAACGAGACCACCGCCTCGCGCCTTGGCCGACGTGGTCCTGTTCCGCGGCATCCGGCGTGACGATGCGAACGGGGGGCGGGCCCATTGGCCCGCCCCCCGTTGAACTCCGTGACGCGTTCGCGATCGGACGCCCTCAGCGCCGGCTCCGGGCTGCGAGTGCGGGAGCGAGGCGCCGGCTGTCGACACCGGCAACGCTGCTCGCCGTCGCGAAGCTCATGGTTTCCATTCCACCGATGTTCGACGGGAAGTAGTTCCCGATAGGATAGAACCCGGGATCCCGCCCGACGAGCGCATTGCCGACCACTCGACTGTCCGGAGCAAAGGTGCGCAGAGCACCATTGCCCTCACCCATGCCGGCGCCGAAGATCCCGTAGTCCGACTCGCCGAACAGGTTGTTCATGATGTGGGTGCGCACGGTCGCCTTGTCGGCAAACATCACGGCGAAGCCGACACGGCCCGGCGCTGTGAACGTGTTGCCGACGAGCGTGACATCCTGAACCGCATCGAGGATCTGAACGAAGCGATTCGAGGAGCCATTGAAGGGATCGATCCCGACGCCGACGAACTGGTTGTTCTCGACGAGGACGCGCGCCGTCCACGCGGACGGGTCGACGTTTCCGCCGTTCGCGATCACGTTGATCCCGCTGGTCGCGTTACGGATCACGTTGCTGCGCAGCGTGATGTCCTGCACGCTCGAGCGCGGCGAGGTTCCACCCTGGTTCACCGAGTACATGATGATCGCCCAGCCGGTCTGCGCATCCTGCCAGCAGTTCTCGAGGTAGTTCTCCTCGAAGAGGACGCGTCGGCCGCTCTTCAGCTGGAACAGGTTCTTGACCTGCCACCTGCCACGCCACGACAGCGGCTTGAAGAGGTGGTTGCGACGGATCGTGATGTCGCTGGGCACGATGCCCGGGATCCACGGGTCGTTCCCGCCGAACAGGACGTTCTGCGCGGCACCCTCGAGGTGGTTGTTCTCGATGAGGAAGGGGCCCGCGCCGGCCCACCCGGCGATCGCCTGCGAGTCGAAACCTCGAGCATGGCAGTCGCTGATCCACGAGTGGACGACCGCCATGGCGCGTCCCTGCAGGCCGATGCACCGCTGGACCATCGCGTCCGGCGTCGAGTGCACGTAGACCCGATCGAGGACGATCTGCGCCGGCTGGCTCTCGACCGTCCGATCCTCGAAGCCCAGCGCCACGATGTTGTAGTTCAGCGTGACCGCGCTCGTCACGCTGACCTCGATGTTCTGCAGATGCCAGCCGCGGGTCCCGCTCGCGGCCGAGATGGCGGGGAGCGTGTTCGGCGAGAGCAGCCGCGCGAAGCTGGACGCCGCCGAAGGCGTGACGCGCACGCCAGCCGGCGTCGTGGTCGCGCTCCGGACCGTGACGATGCCGCCGTCGCCGCGGGCGGGAAGGACGAAGTTGCCCACGAGCACGGCACGATCGGCGATGACGATCTCGTCACCACCGCGGACCGCCGCGAGGGCGCTCGAGAACTCGTTCGCCGTTGCAACCGAGATACGGCGCCCTGTCACGGCGGGCGCGGTCGTGTTCACCGTGGCGCGCGGCGCCTCGGGCCGAACCACGCCGGCCGGGAGCGCACCGACGGGGACGGGCTCGGGCGCGAAGGGTGCCGGTAGGTTCTTCGCGTCCGGCGCAAGCGTCGCGTTTGGGAGCCCCACGACGACGGGAACGGTGTCGACGTTCCGGTTCACCATCACCAGCACGGACGTGCGCCCATCGCGGCGTGCCACGATCGCGTTCCCGCCGCGCGCCAGTCGCACCACGCCCGTGTCCGCGAGCCGCACGCGGACCTGTGCCAGCCGGAACCGACGCTCGGCACGAAGCTTCGACAGCGGCACACCGTTGAAGGTGACGACGGCCGTGTCACCGACCGAAAGGGAGCTGTCGCTCAGCGCCGCGCCCTCGACCACCGCGATCGTCGACCGTGCGGCACGCGCACTCACCTCGGCATCCGTGCCACCCGGCGCGGTGGCCAGGTCGGAGCAGGCGCCGACGACGAGCGTCGCGAAGAGGGGGACGGGCAGCATGCTGCGTCCAAACATAAAGGAACGGCCTCGCCGAAGAGGGAAGTTCGGCAACCCGACCGGCATGGCGGCGCCCCGTTGCGCCGCTGTAGCCTCGTTGGCTTTGCGTCCCCGGCTTTCGCCGGGTTTGCCCTTGTCGCTCCGCCCCGTGGGCGGTTCCGACCTGCCTGAGCCGAACGGGTGACGTCGGCCCAACGCGAGGACGAGCTTGTCGTTGTTTGGTCACGCTCCCATCGCCGTCCGCCAGAGCTGTCGGGTTCCGCTGGGCGGAAGGCGACCGGCTAACGCTCGGCTTCCGCGCGCGCCCTATTCTTGGAGGCGATCTTCTCGTAACGCGAGAGCAATTCGGCCACCACGCGGCTCTCGCGACGTTCGCTGGCTCGCCGGCGACCGCGTGCACCCATTGCCTCGCGTAGCGTCGGTTCCGCCAGGAGCGGCCGAAGCGCGGCCACCATGGCCGCGACGTCATTGGACGGTACCAATCGCCCTTCGATCCCGTCCGCGATGAGTTCTGGCACGCCCCCAACTGCCGTTGCTACCAAGGGCGTCCCTGCCGCCATTGCCTCCAGCACCGAGTTCGGGGACCCCTCGCTGATGGAGGTATGGATCGTGATGTCAAACTCGCGATGAACGGCTGGACCGCTGGGAACAAGTCCCCTCATTGAGATCCGTGATGCAAATGGTGATTCCCGTACCCAGCGTGCTACCTCGTCACGCTGCTCGCCATCGCCGCAGATGTGATACTCGAGCGTGGGGAACTCCGGCATCAGCACCGCCATGACGTCGAGTGCCATGCGCAGGTTCTTCACCTGCGACAGGCGGCCGACGGAGCCGACGACCAGCCGGCCGTCCGTCCGCCGCGGTCGCTCGATGTCGAGGTCGGCGTCGTCGACGAAGTTGGGGAGCAGCGCGATCCGCGACGGCGCGAGGCCCGTCTCTGCGGCCACGAGGGTGCGCAGGTCCTCGCTGTTCACCAGCACCAGGCGCGAGCGTCGGTAGGCCCAGCGGTCGAGCGTCCGGTGAGCGGGCCGGACGTACTGGTCGCGCCAGCGCCGGCTCGTCACGAGCCGGGTGCCCGGCGACAGGAGCGTCGCGGCCGCGCCGACGATGTTGGCATAGTAGTCGTGTGTGTGCAGGAGCCCGATCCGGTGCCGGACGAGCGAGGTGGCGAGGCGCGCCACGCCGACCAGGGACCTGGGGTCGGCCATGCCGCCGACCGGCACGGGAACGAGGCGCACGTCGAGCGCACGGAAGCGCTCGAGGAGCGGGCCATCCTCGGGCAGGTGGAACACGCTGAGCGGCCGATGCCGAGAAACGGCACGAGCTGTACGCCAGGCGGCGAGTTCGCTCCCACCGACGTGCAGCGAGCCGATCAGGAAGCCGAGCGGCGTCGCGGAGCCGGACGCACCCACGCTCAGCGCGGGAGCGCGGGCGACGCGATCGTCGCGCTCGGCGCGAAGAGGTGACCTTCGTAGAGCTCCTTGGCAGCCTCCGGGACCACTGTTCGCCCGGACTCGAGGTGGTGGACGACCGGGTAGCCGTACGTCTCGCGAAGGAGCGGGATCGGTCCGCGCGTCCTGGTGGGCTTCTGCCGGATCGTGTCGCCGTGCCACTCGAGGTGGATGGCGGGGCGCGTCGCCCGGATCGTCGCGGCATCCCCGCGCAGAGCGGCCGCCTCCATCCCCTCGATGTCGATCTTGAGCAGGTCTGGCGCCGGGACCCCCTCGGCCCCGATGTCGGCGTCGAGCGTGCGCACCGGCACCTCGGTCTCGGCGAACGATCTCGCCGTGCGGATCCCGGCCGACACCTCCGGGTCGCCGCTCGTCCCGCCGGGCATCAGGTCGAGCGCCGAGAGGCGGATCGTGCCGTCCCCGTCGGAGACCCCGATCGGGCGCACGGTGACGTTGCGGATCGCGTTGAGCGACAGGTTGCGATGAAGCCGCTCGCGGTTGCGCGGCATCGGCTCGTACGCCACGACATGGGAGGCCCGTCGGCTGAAGGCGAGCGCGAGGAGCCCCTCGAAGGAGCCGACGTCGTAGACCGTCCGCCCGTCGATCGCGACGGCCTGCCAGAACCGCTCCTCGAGCGACAGCAGTCGCCCGATCCACTGCGGGACGAAGGCGAGCCCCCCGTAGCGCTTCATCCCGCGCAGGAGGCCGCGACGCACCGTGTAGGTCACGCTCCCGAAGACGTTCATGCTCACCCACGCCACGCTGCGATGCTTGAGCGTGTAGTGGCGGAACGGCGCGTCGATGTCGGGCAGGGCAGGCGTCATGTGAGCACGGGCTGTATGGGATCGGCCGCCGCGCTCGCGCGCGCGGCCGGGTGGCGCGCGAGGCCGCCGCCGTCCGTCCGGGGGAGGTGCGCCGCGTGGAGGGCGGCGAGGGCCGCGACGTTGCGCGTCAGGTCGTACTCCGCCGCCACGCGGGCCGCCCCGCCCTCGCGGAGCCGCGTCGCGAGCGCGGGGTCGCCAGCGAGCGTACGCATCGCCGCGGCGAGGCGATGCTCGTCGGCCGGCGGCACCATCAGCCCCGTCTCGCCGTGCACCACGAGTTCGGCCACGCCGCCCACGGAGGTGGCGATGCACGGAAGCCCTGCCACCATCGCCTCCATCAACACCAGCGGGATCCCCTCGGCGAAGCTCGCGGAGACGAAACCGTCGGCTTCCGCGAGCTCGTCGGTGATGTGCGCGGGCTCCACCCACCCCGCGAACTCGACACGCGCGTCGAGCCGCAGCGCGGTTGCCAGCGCCCGCAGCGTCGGCTCGGCAGGGCCGCCGCCGACGAACCGGAGCGTCAGCTCCGCTCCGTCGTCGATGGCGAGACGCAGTGCGCGCAGCAGCACGTCCTGCCCCTTCTCGACCGACAACCGCCCCACGGTGACGAAGCGGAACGCGCCGGTCACCGGGCGTCGCACCCCGAGGCGCACACCGTTCGGCAACGGGAGCCCGAGCCGGTTCACCACCACCGGCGGCACGCGCCCCCCCTCGGCGCGCAGCAGGCAGAGCGCGCGCCCGAGCGCACTGATCGTGCGCACCCAGGTCGCGCGCCGCAGCACCTCGGGGAGGAGGTACGCCTTCGGGCCGTCGAACTCCGCCGGGCCGTGCACGCTCATCGACCAGGGGGCGTGGCCACCGCGGACCGCGTCGAGCAGCACCGCCATGTGCAGGCAGAAGTGGGCGTGCACCGGGTCGCCCTCGCGCGCCATGCCCGCGACGACCGTCGCCTGCGCCGCGTACACGAGCCAACGCGGGACCGCGGACCACGACGGGGCGAGGCGGAGCGCGAGCGCCGCCGCGCGCGCGAACCCCAGTGGTCGCCGCGCGATCGCGCCGAGCGCCGCCGCCGCGAACGCGCCCGCGGGTCGGTTCACGTACCGCGTGCGACGCGCCTCGTCGGCCTCCGCGCTCCCCGCGGCGACCTGGTCCGGGCCCGGCCGCTGGATCGAGATCACGTCGACGTCCCACCCCAGCGCGCGAAGCCCCGTCACCTCACGCAGCAGGTACGTGTGGTTGATGGTGGGGTACTGGCTCAGGAGGTAGGTGATCGACGGCACGCGTGGTCACCAGCAGATGCCGTCGTACGCCGCGGCGCCGTCGGGACGGACGGCGAAGAGCCGCGCGAGGTCGATCACGTGCTTCCCCGCGAACGCCGGCGCACCCAGCGCCCGGATCTCGCCCGTCGCGTTGCCGATCACCACGACGTCGCCGTGGGCGATCACCTCCGCGGCCGCGGGACGCACGAGCGACCAGATGTGCGGGATCTCCCCCTCGATGTATTCGCGATTCGCGCCGATGAGCCGTGCCTCGCTCACGTCGCGGTCGTAGATCGCCAGCTCGAAGCCCTTGCCGACCATCAGCTCGATGAGCGCGACGAGCGGGCTCTCCCGCAGGTCGTCTGTCCCCGGCTTGAAGCTCATGCCGAGCATCCCGATGCGGCGCTTGCCCGTGCGCACGACCATGTCGAAGGCGCGGTGCACCTGCTTCTGGTTGCTGTCGAGCGTGGCCCGCAGTACCGGCGTGTCGAGGTCGAGCTCGCGCGCGCGGTGCGTGAGGGCCCGGAGGTCCTTCGGGAGGCAGCTCCCGCCGAAGGCGAAGCCCGGCTTGAGGTACGCCGGCGAGATGTTGAGCTTGCGGTCCTCGCAGACGATCCGCATCACCTCGTGGCTGTCGACGCCCAGCGCCTTGGCGACGTTCCCGATCTCGTTCGCGAAGGCGACCTTGAGGCCGTGGAAGCAGTTGCACGCGTACTTCACGAGCTCGGCCTCGCGCACGGCGACGCGATGCACGGGAGCGTCGAGCGCCGCGTAGAGCGCGGCGACGACGTCGGCGGTCGCCGCGTCGTCGGCGCCGATGAGCGTGAACGGCGGGTCGGCGAAGTCGCGGATGCTCGTCCCCTCGCGCAGGAACTCGGGGTTCATGGCGACCCCGAAGCCCTCGCCCGCGCGCTTGCCGCTTCCGCGCTCGAGCGCCGGGACGACCACCTCGTGCACCGTGCCGGGGAGGACGGTACTCCGGATCACGACGACGTGCCGCGCGGCCTTGTCGCGGAGCGCCTCGCCGATCTGCTCGCAGACGCGCTCGACGTACCGGAGGTCGAGCGCGCCGTTGGTGCGGCTCGGCGTGCCCACGCACACGAGCGAGACCTCGCTCGCGTGCACCGCCTCGCGCACGTCGGTCGTGGCGCGGAGCCGCCCCGCCGCCACCTGCTCGGCCACCAGCTCGGCGATGCCGTCCTCGACGATCGTCGGGCGGCCGGCATTGACCAGCGCGACCTTCGTCGGGTTGACGTCGACGCCGACGACGGCGTGCCCCTCGCGGGCGAGACAGGCGGCGGAGACGCAGCCGACGTAGCCGAGGCCGAAGACACTGAGTGCGGTCATGCGCGTGCGACGAGATGGGAGGAGGCGGGGGAGGCGGGTGCCGCGACGGCGGCGCAGGCGTCGGCGAAGCGGCGCGCGACGCCGTCCCAGCCGAAGTGCTCGCGGACGTACGCGTCGGCGGCGGCGCCCATCGCGCGCGCGCGCGCCGGGTCGCGCAGGAGCGCGATGCAGGCGTCGGCGAAGGCGTCCGCTTCGTCGGCGAGCGCGAGGTGCACGCCGTCGGTGACGGGGAGCCCCTCGGCCCCGACGGCCGTGGAGACGGTGGGGAGGGCCATCGCCATCCCCTCGAAGATCTTGAGCCGCGTCCCGCCGCCGATGCGCAGCGGGACGACGCAGAGGCTCGCCGACGCGATGTGCGGGCGCACGTCGGGGACCGACCCCGTCACCGTCACGCCGCGCGCGGGGTCGTGGAGCGCGCGCACGCGCGCGCTCGGGTTGCGTCCCACGACCGCGAGCGACGCGCCGGGCATCGCCTCGCGGATGCGCGGCAGCACCGCGTCGCAGAACCAGCCGACGCCGTCCTCGTTCGGGAGCCAGTCCATCGACCCGATGAAGCACATCGCGCCGGGACGCCTGAGCGCCGGGTCGGCGGGCCGGAAGTACTCCGTGTCCACCCCCGTCGGTACCGCGACCGGGTCGACGACACCGTACTCCCGCTCGAAGACCTCGGCGTCGGCATCGGAGACGGCGATCACCTTCGTGTACCGGCGGCACTCGGACGCCTCGAGCGCCCGCATGCGGCGCCACTGCGTCGCCATGTACCGGCGCGCGAGCGGATTGCCCGCGACCTCGGCGTGGCGCTGCCAGATCATCGCCTCGACGTTGTGCTGGAAGAGCACGACGGGGACGCCGAGGTCGCGCGGGACGTTGAGCGTCGGCGCGAGGAAGTCGCAGACCACGACGTCGACGTCGCCCGCGGCCACGATCTGGCGTAGCCGCGCCTCGAGCGCCGCGGAGCGCCAGCGGACGACCGCGTACGGATGCGGGGAGAACAGGTTCGCCGCGAGCGCGGCGAAGAAGGCGGCGCTGCGCCGTGCCGGCTGCGCGAGGGGCACCGTCTCGAGCCGCGCGCAGTACTCCGACGCGAGGGCGCGCGCCTCGTCGGTCACCGTCCCGTCGTCGAGCGCGAGGTAGGTGATCCGGTGCTGCCGCGCGAGCGCGCGGAGCATGTTGTACGTGCGGATCCGCCCCCCGTTGTGCACGGGATGCAGGAGCTCGGTCTTGATCCAGACGATGTGCATCGGCTCAGGCGGCCCGGCGCACCGCGACCGTCGCCGGTGCGGGACGCATGCGGATCGTCGACGGCTCCTCGCCGTCGATGAAGATCCGGTGCCACAGCTCGAGCGTCACGAGCGCCCACATGCGCTCCGAGTGGTTCTCCCCGGCTCGGTGCGCGGCCACCAGCTGGCGAACCGCCGCCGCGTCGAACAGCCCGCGGCCGAGCGCACGCGGCGACGTCACGAACTCGTCGGCGAGGTGCCGCCACGGGCCGCGCAGCCACGCTCCCACCGGCACCGGGAAGCCCATCTTCCGCCGCGTGAGGATCTCGGCCGGGAGCCGGTCGTGCATCGCGCGGCGCAGGATCCACTTGGTCGTCGCCCCGCGCAGCTTCACGCGATCGGGCAGCGACGACACCCACTCGACCAGCGGATGGTCGAGGAACGGCACCCGGCTCTCGATGCTCGCCGCCATGCTCATCTGGTCCTGCTTCATGAGCAGCTCGTGCAGGTACGTGCGCGTGTCGGCGTACAGCAGCCGCCCGAGGAGCGTCTCCGCGTCGGTTTCCGCGAGCGCGGCGTGGTAGGCGGCGTACGGATCGGCGACGCCGATGCGGGCCACGGCGTCCCGGCTAAGCAGCGCACCGAGCCGGTCGGGGGCGAAGACCGCGAAGTTGTCGAAGTACATCCGGTCGAGCGATGCCGGGCGCGCGAGGAAGGTGCGCGCGAGCTTGCCGCGCACCCCGACCTGCCCCGACTGCCCGATCGCCCTGGCCAACGCCCCGCGGAGCGCCCCGGGCACCACGCGCTCCCAGAGGCCGCCGAGTGCCATGTTGGCGATCGTGACCCGGTAGCGGTCGTAGCCGGCGAGCGTCTCGTCGCTCCCCTCCCCCGTCAGCACCACCTTCACGTGCTCACCGGCGAGGCGGGAGACGGCGTGCAGCGCCACGCTGCTCGGGTGCGCCAGGGGCTCGTCCTCGTGCCAGACGAGCGTGGGCAGCGCCTCCCAGAACGCCTCGGGGCTCAGCACGACCTCGTGATGGTCGGTGCGGTACCGCGCGGACACCTGGCGCGCCCAGTGGAGCTCGTTCGCCTCGCGCTCAGCGAAGGCGACCGAGAAGGTCTTGATGGGCCCGTCGACCAGTTCGCTCATCAGGGCGGTGATCGACGCCGAATCGATGCCCCCGGAGAGGAACATGCCGAGCGGGACATCGGCCATCAGGCGCAGCCGCACCGCCTCGCGGAAGCGCTCCACGTACTCCGCGACGAGGTCGTCGTCGGTGCGCGACGCGAGCGCGGGATCGGGGCGCGACGAGAGGCGCCAGTACCGGGTGATCGCGACCTCCCCGTCGCGCCACGTCAGCACGTGTCCGGGAGGCAGCCGGCGCACGCCCGCGAAGAGCGTCTCGTCGCCGCTCGGGGCGTGGTTGGCGAGGAAGTCCGGGAACGCCGCCATGTGGAGCGACGGCCGCACGGCGCCCGCCGTGACGAGCGCCTTGATCTCGCTCGCGAACCAGAGCGTGCCGTCGGCGTCGTGCACGTAGTAGAGCGGCTTCACCCCGAAGCGGTCGCGTGCGATCACGAGCGTCCGCTCCGCACGGTCCCAGAGCGCGATCGCGAACATGCCGCGGCAATGCTGCACGAAGTCGCGCCCGTGCCGTGCGTACAGGTGCAGGACGGTCTCGGTGTCGCACGTCGTGCGGTACTCGACGCCGGCCTGCCGCAGCGTCGCCATGAGCGACGGATGGTTGAACACCTCGCCGTTGTAGACGATGGTGCAGCGCCCGTCGTCGGTCGTCATCGGCTGGGCGCCGTGCGCGACGTCGACGATGCTGAGTCGCCGGTGCCCGAGGCCGATGCCCTCCTCGACGAGGAGCCCGGCGCCGTCGGGGCCGCGGTGCACGAGCGAATCGCGCATGCGCACGAGCCGCCCCTCGTCGACGGGGCGCGCGAGGCGCGCCGGGATCGCGATGCCGCAGATGCCGCACATGGTCAGCGCCTCCCGGCGGCCACGGCGCCCGTCTCGAGCACGACGCGGACCACGCCACCCGCCGCGATGGCGACCCGCTGGCCTGCCGCCTCGAGCGTGCCGGGCCCCGCGGCGACGACCGCGCGCTCCCCGCGGAGCGTGCTGCGGATCACGAGCCAGCGCCCGTCGAAGCGGCCGCCGTCGAAATCGACCGGCGCGCCGTCGGCGAGCGTCACCAGATCGCGCCCATCGCGGTGCACGATCGCCCAGCTCGCGGCCCCCATGCGCTCCACGTGATCGACCGCACACTCCTGCGCGTCGGCCAGCACCGTGCAGAGCGTCGTCGTCCCGGCCACCGTCGCGCGTCCGACGAGCCGCGGCGCCGGCACCTCGGCCCCGTACGCGCGCGAGACCGTCGCCGGCTCGACCGCCCACGCGAGCGCCGGCTCGCCCGCCACGCGGACGGAGACATCGTCGACGGCGACCCGCGCGCCGTGCGCATCCGCATCGAGCGTCACCGCCGCCCCCGCCGCGAGGGGGAGGGAGACGCCGACGGCGTGGGACGCGGCGCACGTGAGGGTGTCGAGCATGATCCAGAGACTGCGGGGGAGGCGCATGACGAGGCGGCGATGCCCGACCGGATCGGGCAGGCGACCGTACCCCTCGTGTACCCCCATTGCCCAATCGGCGTCGGGGGCGAGCGCGGCCTCGAGGAGACGGGAGCGCGCGACCGACCGCCATCGGAAGGACGAGCCCTGTTCCGACGAGTCGATCCCGTCGACCGTCACCGTCGCGTGTGCGGCCGTGGCACGATATCGGTCGCGCGCAGCGCCGACGTAGGCGAAGGTACCGGGATCGACGACCACGTGCCGCCCGGCGACCGTGAGGACGACCGCCAGCGCATCGGCATGGGCGTGCCCGCAGGTGAGCGCCCCGTGGGGACCGGCGTCGAGGACGAGGTGGTGCTCGCGCCCGTCGGCTCGCCGTTCGCGCATCACGACCCACCCCCCCTCGCGGGCGACCCTCCCTTCCGATTCGTCATGGGTGCCACGAGAGACCGTCCCGACCCCGTGCGTCCACGGGAGGGCGTGGACCCCTTGGGTGCCCGGAACCGCGAGGTCGGGATCGTCGAGGGCGATCGCGGCCCGAGCCAGCACGTCCGAGACGTCGTCGGCCGCACCGGGGAGGAGCGGCCAGAGCCGGCCGCCGTCGTCGTCGCCAACGAGTGGGACCGTTCCGTCGGCACGGGTCATGGCGCGGAGGAAGCGCGCCGCTGCGAGGAGCCGCGCGCGCATCCCGACGGGTACCGGCCGCCCCTCGTGGCGCGCCCAGCGGAGCGCCTCGACGTAGAAGTCGACCGTGTAGGCCTGGTACCAGGTCGACTGCTCGAAGTACGACCCGTCCGGCCGGACCTGCACCGGGAGCTGCTCGACGAGGACGCGCCATCCGAGTTCGCGCCGGGCCGCAGCGCCCGGGAGCATCGGCCAGGCACACCCCGTGACGTAGAGCGCGAGGGCCTCGCCGGTCAGGTGCGTGTTCGGACTGAACCAGCGGGAGAGGTTCCACGCCACGTGGTCCATCTGCACGAGCACCGACTCGGCGAGCCGGCGACGGAGGACGGCGTCGATGGCGGGGGCGTCCACGAGCAGCGGGAGCGCATGCGTCCACGCGAGGCAGCGGAACGAGAGCTCGAGCGCGCTCGTCCAGTGCATCCCGACCTTGGGCGGGTTCTCGCGAAGCCAATGGTCGAGGAGCGCCGCGGCCGCCGCCGGGTGACGCGGATCGCGTGCGAGGCACCACCCCTGTGCGAGCCAGAGCAGCCACTGATGACGGGCGAGCTCCCACGTCACCTTGTGGTCGCCGACGGCCGCCACGTCGAGGTAGGGGACGCGACTCCAATGCACGCGCGGGGCGACGCGTCCGCTCCGCGGATCGCGCTGCCAGTCGGGAGCAAGGCCGTAATCGTGCGGCGGGTGGCCGAGGAGCGCGAATCGACCGACCGCCGCATCGTCGGCGCGGGAGACAAGGGCGTCACGGAGCGACACCGGGAGTGCGTCGAGGAGCATGCCGTCGGGGCCGCCCCCCGGACGCTCCGGACGCGGGTCGCGTTCCGTCGCCTCCGGCCATGAGGGGACGGGGCGAACCCCTGCCCGCTCCGCCATCGTGCGGACGCGATGCACGGCGCGGTCGCGCAGTTCGCCGACGCTCCGCCCGCGGAGCCGTGCGAACGGCGAGCCCGTGTCGCGGCCGGTCGCCCGGCTCATGCCGTCGCGAGGGCGGGCGACCCGCGCCCCGCCGCCCACACCGTGCGGAGCGCCCGGAGGCGGTCCTGGAAGCCGACCCAGAGTACCGCGGGATACACGGCCGCCCCGGTCGCGATCGTGGCGACGAGACGGAGCACCGGGGGGGCGCCGCGCATCGCCCACGCCACGGCGGCGACGGCGACCACCATCACGGCGGCCGCGATCATGGGGCCGCGGAGCGCCCCGACATAGTCGCGCACGGCGAGGCCGAGCCGGCGCCGGGCGGCGAGGAGCGGGACGACGAGGAGCAACGGCTGCACGAGCGCCCAGACCGCCGCGACGCCGACGATGCCGTGCCACCGTGCGGCCCCCCAGAAGAGGAGGGGCATGACGACGACGAGCACCGACCCGGTGATCGTGCCCAGCCGCGCGAGCCCTGCGGCGCCGGCGACGAGATTCAGGATCACCACGAGGTTCTGCACGAGCGCGTACGCGACCAGCACCTGGAGCGGAAGGACGGCCGGCACCCACTTCGCCCCGAAGACGACGGGGATCATGTCGGGGGCGACGCACATGAAGCCGGCGAGCACGGGCACGATGATCACCGCGAGCGATTCGGTGACCACGAGCAGGTACCGTCGCAGCGCCGCGTGATCGTCGCCGATGCTCCCGAAGAACGGGCTGGCCGCCCCCTGCACGACGTTGGTAATCTTCTCGCCGGGGAGCGACGCGAAGTTCCAGGCGAACTGGTAGAAGCCCACCGCGGCGATATCGAGGACGCGTCCGATCACGGCGAAGTCGGCGTGGCAGGCGACGTGCCAGAGAAGCGGGCCCGCGATGACGTGTCGCGCGTAGGCGAGCGGAGCGCGGAGGGTCCCGGCCTCGGGGCGGCGAGGCCGGAGCCAGCCGAAGCGGACCGATGCGATCATGTGCACGAGACTCGCGACGAGGATTCCCGCCGGGAGCGCCCAATAGCGCACCCCCGCGAGGGCGAGTCCGAGCACCGTTCCGGTCTGGCTAAGCGAGCGCACGAGCTCGAGCGCGGCGATCCGCCGGTAATCCATCGCCTGCTGGAGCCGCATCTGCGGCACCGCCGCGAGGCCACCCGCGAGGGGCGACAGGGCGAGCGCGAGCACGACCGCCGCGAGCCGCGGCTCCCCATAGGCGCGCGCCAGCGGCACCGCTCCCGCCGCGAGGAGGAGCGCGAAGGCGGCCCCGATCCCGATGCAGAGCGCGTGGAGTTGCGCCACCGTCGTCTCGTCGCGGATGCGCGAGAGGACGATCGTGCGCGCGACCCCGAACTCGGTGAAGAAGCCCGGGATGCCGACGAAGATCGCGGCGATGCTGACGATGCCGTAGTCGTCGGCATGGAGCAGGCGGGCGACGAGGATCGTCGACGACCACGTGACGACCTGCGCGAAGGTTCGCATGACACCGAGCCATGCCACCCCGCGCGCCAGGGTCCGATCGAGGGCGCGCGACGCCTCGTCCGACCCCTGCCCCGAATCAGATGGAGCGCTTCCCGGTGCGACCGGATGCGGTCGTCGCTCCTCGGTCACCGCCATGATACCGGTCCATGCAGAGCGGGGAGCCCCCCACCCCTCATGCGCCGGGCCGGGCCGGCATCACGTCGCCGACCTCGCGCGCCAGGCGCGGAGCCAGCGATGACGCGAGCGAGTCCGCGCGCGCGATCTCACGACGCACGTGCTCCTGCGAGCGGTCGCGGCGCGTGTCGAGCGGCACGACGATGCGCACGAGGGCCTCCTCGGTGCGTCCGTGCAGGGCGGCGTCACGCAGGAGGTTCCACTTGACCGTGTACTCGTCGCTCTCGATCCGCCCCCGGCCCTGATACCAGTAATAGACGGCCGCGTACGCCCCCTTGTTGGCGAGGACGTACTTGTTCATGTCGCGGGAACCGATCGCGGCGGTCCCGGCGATCGGGAGCGTCGTCGACTCGACGGGCTCCCATCCCGCGCCGGGGAGGCAGTTGCGAGGGGAGTGGATGGTGTGGCCCTGTTCCTGGTACTTGTAGTACCCCACGTACAGCGTCCAGACCGGTACCGAGTCGCGCTTGTAGATGCGTGCGACGTAGTCGTCCATCCCCGCGACGCGCTGCGAGTTGGTGTCGACTTCCTGCCGCTCGTACGTGTAGCCGGGCACCTGTGCCAGCACCGTCTCGAGCGGCTTCACCGGGTCGGGGCGATCCTGGTCGTGCGCGCTCGCGAGCAGCCCGAGGCCACCGACGAGGATCGCGACCGGGACGAAGGGCGCGAGGTTAGGCATGTGCCACCTCCGGCGCCGCGGCGCTCCGCTGCCCCCCGACGCGCCCCTCGAGCCAGAGGAGCACCGACGCCACCGCGCCCAGCGAGGCGAAGGCGATCACGAACATGAGCCACCCCTCGGTGGTGTGCATGAAGCCCTGTCCCGCCTCGGGGCTGATGAAGACCACGAGGAAGGCGGTGAGGAAGATCCGGAAGCCGTTGATCAGGATCGCCAGCGGCACGGCGAGCAAGAGCAGCAGGACGCGCGCCCACCCCTTGGTCAGGAGCATCGCGCCGAGCAGCACGCCGAGATTCACCAGCGCCGTGAGCGACCGGAGTCCGCTGCACGCCTCGGCCACGAACAGCTCCTGTCCGGGGACCTGGATGATGTTGCCGTTGAGCCGGACGGGGATGCCGCGCCACTCGATCAGGGTGGCACCGATGCGGCTCGCGACGAACTGCAGCGGGGCCGTGACCTTGGCGAGGATGAGCTCGGGGAGCGGAATCGCGAGCACAAGGAGGACGAACGGGAGCCACAAGCGGAGGAGCGCACGCCAGCCCCAGAACCAGAGCACGATGCCCGCTGCGGCCATGATCATCGAGAGGCGCATCGTGAACAGCTCCGCCGCCAGCTCGGAGACGTAGCGCACGACCGCCGCACCCACGAGCGCGAGGGCACCGAGCGCACGTGCCGGCACCCGCTCCTCGGGCAACCCCTTCTGCCACGCGAACCAGAGCGCGAGCGGTGCGAGCAGGAGCCCCGTCCCCGAGTCCGGGTTGCTGAAGTCCGTCCAGTCGCGGACCAGCAGCTGCATCGGCTTCGCGTAGAGGAGGGCGAAAGCGACGAACGCGAGGCCGAGCGGGAGGCGAAGGGAACGATCGAGCGACGCGAGCGTGAATCGCCGGTCGTCGATGGGCGCGGTGGCGACAGTCACGGTGAATCCGGGATCCGGTGCGTGCGGCCAGGCCGCGGTTCATTCGAACGGCAAGATAGCGACGCGGTGCGGCGTCGGCGCCGCAGTCGGCAGGGAGCGCGGACTCGGCGCGCCATCCGCCTTCACGAGGCGTGCCAGCGTCGACCTTTCGGCCGTCGGTGTAACCGACGATCTGGCAAACACTTCGGCAACACCGGGCGGCGAAACGGGGGAGGAGTGTTGCGGTACCGCAACACCCCCTGCCTCGACACGAGTCGGAACTGGCGGGGTATCGGAAACGTCGGTGACTCACGACCGGACTTAGCTTGCGGTCACGCGATCCCCCTCACTCTCGCTCGCCACCGTGGAAACGTTCGTCGCCGGCCTCGCCAGCGTTCTCGCACTCTTTCGTACCGCCGTCTTCGCGATCGTCGCCGTCGGCGCGATCGGATGTGCCGCCAGCTGGGCGTCGCGGACACGGCGGCTCAATCCGTTCGGAGGGCTCGGTCGCTTCGCGCGGGAGCGGGTCGACCCGCTCCTGGCACCCGTGCAGCGCGCGGTGCGCCAGGCGGGCGGGACGGACGCGTCGGTGCCGTGGTGGGGGCTGGCGGCGCTCGCGCTTCTGGGGATCGTGGCCGTCCAGGTGGTGGAGTACGGGGTGCGGCTGGTCGCGAGCCTTCTCCTGGCTGGCGCGAGCGGCGGTGGTGCGCTGCTGCGGGTGCTCGCATCGGCGACGTTCACCGTGCTCGAGCTCGCGATCCTCGTTCGAGTGATCGGGAGCTGGATTCCCGCGCTCGAGCGGTCGCGCTGGCTCCGCTGGGCGTGGGTCGTGAGCGAACCTCTCCTCGCACCGCTCCGTCGTCTGCTTCCTACGCTGGGGCCGATCGACATCTCGCCGATGGTCGCACTGCTGCTGCTCCAGGTCATCGGCAGCTTCGTGATGCGTGGACTCTGAACGGGGTCCGACGCGGCTCTCGGCCTCGGCCCGCTCGTCACTGCTTCCGGCACGCGGTCGACGCAGGGGAACAGCTGGCGACCAGCGTCTCGATACGTCGCAGCTGAGCGGCGCACCGGGTCACGAGGCCGTGCCGCCAGGGCTGCGGGCCTTCGGGTTACGGCAAAGGCGGACTCGTCGCGCCGAAGGCACGGCGATGCGTGCGGTGCTGCTGCGCCCATGGAGCCCGTGCACGATGTGCCGCGCGCGCGCATCCGTCCGGCTGAGTGAGGGACGTGGCAGCCACCGACCCTTGGAAAACACACGCGGGGGGCACCCATGGTGGGTGCCCCCCGCGTCGTGACCGCTCTGAGTCGAGCAGTCCTCAGTTGGACCGACGGCGGCGAGCCAGCCCGGCGAGGGCAGCGAGCCCCGTCGCCATGAGCACGTACGTCGACGGCTCCGGCACGGCGGTCAGCTGGATCATGATGTCGTTGTAGTCACGATCCGAGATGGCGAGGGCGCTGTTGCCGGCGCCGAAGCCGCGACCGCCGTTCGAGTTGTCCTCCATCCCGACGAAGAACGTCGTGCCGACGTTGAAGCCGATGACGCCACCGGTGACGGCCGGGCCGGCGCCGTTGGTGAACACGGCGAACTGCTGGTTCGTCGTGGCGGCCGGCGCCAGCGTCAGCGCGGGATTGGTCACCAGGAGGTTCGACGTGTACCGGGTGCGCCCCGGGCCGTCGCTGCCGATCGCGGCGTCGATCCAGACCGCGAAGTTGTTGGCGAAGGTGCGGCTGCCGGCGGCGGTGCCGTTGGTCACCACGACCGAACCGCCCGGGCCGAACTCGATGAAGCCCCACTGCGTCCCGGCGAGCCCGGCGATGCGGCCGAGGGCGCTCCAGCTGTAGGCGCCGGCCCCGAAGAGGAAGCCGCCCGTCGGCGCGGCGCCCGAGGGGCCGCCGAGGAAGGTGGCCGAGGCGCCGAGGCGCGTCGGGAGGACCGGGAGGAAGACGCTGGGCGACTGGTTCGAGCAGCTCGTCGGGGTGAGCGTGCTGGGCGTGTTGCTCAGCACCGACCCGACGTTGCAGATCGCCGAGCCGACGTTGTCGTCGGAGCGGTTGTTCCAGTACGCCGCGCCGGCGCCCGGGGTGTTGGTGGGCGTGCCGATGGGCTGCCACGTGGCCTGGGCGGCCAGCGTCGTGGCGCTGACGGCGACGGCGGCGAGTGCGAGCGAGAACCGACGCATGGGTGGAGAACCTCGATGGAGAAACGGACGAGCGAGGACGTGCTTCGCTGGCCGCCGACAGGTGCAGGGGCCGTGCCGCCTGTCCGCCGTATGTCCTGTGCTCGTGCACCCGTTCCAAGCGTGGCAATAGCAACCACTTGCAGCGAACACGACAGCGAATGCTCGAGCTCGCCAAATGCGATTCGCATGCTGTCGCACCGCCGCACGCCGTTGCAGCAAGACAATAGTTGAGTCCGCCTCTCGTGCGACGGGTGCGATCGGTCGCCGCCCGGCGTAACGACACGAATCGTTTCGCCTCGCGCATGAATGAATGGTCGAGGTCGCCACACGCGAGCGTGTGTGTGCACCATCGCAATGACCACGACTCGCGAAGCACATATGGTCGCGCTCGCCACAGCGAGCGTGTGCGTTCCCGCGATCCAGAGGAGTGCAGCGCACGACGCACGTATCGCCACGAACACCAATCGCGAGAACGCACCACGGCAATGGCCGAGCTCGCCACGCGACACACGAACGCCCCGCGATGCACACCGGCATCGCGGGGCGTTCCCGAGCGCGGCGGCGGCGCGCCGCCACGCGCCCTCACCCGCGGATCGGCGCCAGCCAGCGCTGCATCTCCCCCTCGGCCATCCCCTTCCGCGCCGCCAGCTCCGCCACCTGGTCCTCGCCGATGAAGCCGGTCCCGAAGTACCGCGCCTCCGGCCGCCAGAAGTACCACCCGCTCACGCTCGCCGTCGGCAGCATCGCGCAGCTCTCCGTGAGCGTGATCCCCGCCAGCGCCGGCACGTCGAGCAACCGGAAGAGCGTCCGCTTCTCCGTGTGGTCCGGACAGGCGGGATACCCCGGCGCCGGGCGGATCCCCTGGTACGCCTCCTGGATGAGCGCCGCGTTGTCGAGCGCCTCGTCGGCCGCGTACCCCCAGTACTCCGTGCGCACCTTCTCGTGCAGCCGCTCCGCGAACGCCTCGGCCAGCCGGTCCGCGAGCGCCTTGAGGAGGATGGCCGAGTAGTCGTCGTGCTCCGCCTCGTACGCGGCCACGCGCGCGTCGACGCCGTGCCCCGTCGTCACCGCGAACGCCCCGACCCAGTCGGCGACGCCGCTCTCGAGCGGGGCGACGAAGTCGGCGAGCGCGAGGTTGGGACGCCCGTCGCGCTTCTCCATCTGCTGGCGGATCGTGTGGATCGTCGCCGCCCGCACGCCGCCGCGCGCCCCGTCGCCCTCCCAGAGCGCGATGTCGTCGCCGATCGCGTTCGCCGGGAAGAGGCCGAGGACCGCCTTGGCCGTCAGCCACCGCTCGGCCACGATCCGCTCGAGCATCGCCTGCGCGTCGCGCCAGAGTTCGCGCGCCTGCGCGCCGACCACCGCGTCGTCGAGGATCGCCGGGTAGTGCCCCGCCAGCTCCCACGTCTGGAAGAAGGGCGTCCAGTCGATGCGCGACACGAGATCGTCGAGCGGCCAGTCGTCGAAGACCGTCACGCCGGGGCGGTTCGGCACCGGCGGCTCGGTCGCGCGCCAGTCGAGGACGAGCCGGTTGGCGCGCGCCTCCTCGAGCGGGACGAGCCGCGTCGCCTTGCCGTGCCCCGCCCGGTGTACGCGGATCGCCTCGTACTCGCGCGCCACCTCGCTCGCGTAGTCCGCGCGCTGCTCGGCGCTCAGCAGCGCCCCGGCGACGCCCACCGCGCGCGACGCGTCGACGACGTGCACCACCGGCCCCGCGTAGTTCGGTGCGATCTTCACCGCCGTGTGCGCCTTGCTCGTCGTGGCCCCGCCGATGAGGAGCGGGATCGTCCACCCCTCGCGCTGCATCTCGCTCGCCACGAAGCTCATCTCCTCGAGCGACGGCGTGATGAGCCCCGAGAGACCGATGATGTCCACGCCGTGCTTCCGCGCCTCGTCGAGGATGCGCGCGCAGGGGACCATCACGCCGAGGTCGATCACCTCGTAGCCGTTGCACTGCAGGACGACGCCGACGATGTTCTTGCCGATGTCGTGCACGTCGCCCTTGACAGTGGCGAGCAGGATCCGCCCGGCGCTCTGCCGCTGGGTTTCCGGCAGGAGGAGCTTCTCCTCCTCGATGAACGGGACGAGGTGCGCCACCGCGCGCTTCATGACGCGCGCGCTCTTGACGACCTGCGGGAGGAACATCTTCCCGGCGCCGAACAGGTCGCCGACGACGTTCATCCCGGCCATCAGCGGCCCCTCGATCACGTTGATCGGGCGCGGGTACTTCGTGCGCGCCTCCTCGGTGTCCTCGACCACGAAGTCGGCGATGCCGTGCACGAGCGCGTGCTGCAGCCGCGCCTCGACCGTCCCCTCGCGCCACGCGAGGTTGGTCGCCGCCTCGGCCGCCTTCCCCTTCACGTCGCCGGCGACCGCCAGCAGCCGCTCGGTCGCGTCGGGGCGGCGGTTGAGCACGAGGTCCTCGACCAGCTCGCGGAGGTCGGCGGGGATGTCCTCGTAGAGCACGAGCTGCCCCGCGTTGACGATCCCCATGTCCATCCCCGCCTGCACCGCGTGGTAGAGGAAGACCGAGTGGATCGCCTCGCGCACCGGGTTGTTGCCGCGGAAGGCGAACGAGACGTTGCTCACCCCGCCCGAGACCCGCGCGTGCGGGAGCGTCCGCTTGATCGCCGTCGTCGCCTCGATGAAGTCGAGCGCGTAGCCGGCGTGCTCCTCGATCCCCGTGCCGATGGCGAAGATGTTGGGGTCGAAGATGACGTCCTCGGGGGGGAAGCCGAGGCGATCCACCAGGAGCCGGTAGGCGCGCGTGCAGATCTCGATCTTGCGCGCCGCCGTGTCGGCCTGCCCCTGCTCGTCGAAGGCCATCACGATCACCGCCGCGCCGTAGCGCCGCACGAGCGACGCCTGCCGCAGGAACTCGCCCTCTCCCTCCTTGAGCGAGATCGAGTTGACGATCGCCTTCCCCTGCAGCTGCCGCAGCCCCGCCTCGATCACCTCGAACTTCGAGCTGTCGACCATCACCGGGACGCGGCTGATCGCGGGCTCGCCGGCGACGAGGCGCAGGAACGTCGTCATCGCGCCGACGGCGTCGAGCATCCCCTCGTCCATGTTGACGTCGATCACCTGCGCCCCGGCCTCGACCTGCTGGCGCGCCACCTCGAGCGCCGCCTCGTAGTCGCCGGCGAGGATCAGCTTCGCGAACTTCGCCGACCCGGTGACGTTGGTGCGCTCGCCGACGTTGACGAAGTTGGCGTCGGGGGTGATGACGACGGGCTCGAGCCCCGAGAGCCGCAGTGCCTTCGGCAGCTCCGGCACCGCGCGCGGCCGCACCCCCTGCACCGCGTCGGCGATCGCGCGGATGTGCGCCGGCGTCGTGCCGCAGCAGCCGCCGACGACGTTCACCCACCCCTCGCGCGCCCAGGTGCCGATCGTCGCCGCCATCTGTGCGGGGCTCTCGTCGTAGCCGCCGAAGGCGTTGGGGAGCCCGGCGTTCGGGTGCACGCTCACGTGCGTGTCGGCGACGCGGTGGAGCTCCTGCACGTAGGCGCGCAGCTCGGTGGGGCCGAGGGCGCAGTTGAGCCCCACGCTCACCGGGCGCGCGTGCGCGACCGAGATCCAGAACGCCTCGGTCGTCTGCCCGGAGAGCGTGCGCCCGCTCGCGTCGGTGATCGTCCCCGAGATCATCACCGGAAGCCGGAGCCCGTCCTCGGCGAAGACCTGCTCGATCGCGAAGAGCGCCGCCTTCGCGTTGAGCGTGTCGAAGATCGTCTCGACGAGGATGATGTCGGCGCCGCCCTCGACGAGCCCGCGCGTCGCCTCGGCGTACGCGGCGACGAGCTCCTCGTAGGTCACGTTGCGCGCGCCCGGGTCGTTGACGTCGGGGGAGATGCTCGCCGTGCGGTTGGTGGGGCCGAGGACGCCGGCGACCCAGCGCGGGCGCGACGGGTCGCGCCGCTCGAACTCGTCGGCGACGCGGCGCGCGAGGCGCGCCCCCGCGACGTTCAGCTCGCGCGCGAGCGACTCCATGCCGTAGTCGGCCATGGAGATCGTCGTGCTGTTGAAGGTGCTCGTCTCGAGGATGTCGGCGCCGGCCGCGAGGTAGGCGGCGTGGATCGCGCCGATCAGCTCGGGGCGGGTGAGGACGAGCAGGTCGTTGTTGCCGCGCACGTCGTGCGGCCAGTCGGCGAAGCGCGCGCCGCGGTAGTCGCTCTCGGAGAGGCGCTCGCGCTGCACCATCGTCCCCATCGCGCCGTCGATGACGAGGATCCGCTCGCCGAGGGCGCGGTGGAGCGCGGCGACGCGCGCGTCGCGGGTGAAGACGGGGGGCGCGGCCGGGTCGGGGAGCGCGAACGGCGGCAGCGGCTCGGTCGCCCAGTCGGGGGCGTCGCCCTGCGGCGCGTGGTCGTGCGGGGGGCGGGTGCTCATGCGGGGACGGCGCTCGTGGCGGCCGGCGCGGCCGCGTCGGCCACCGTCGTCGCGTCGCCCTGCGGGCGCAGGCCGAGGAGGTGGCAGATGGCGTAGGTGAGGTCGGCGCGGTTGAGCGTGTAGAAGTGCAGCTCCTCCACGCCGTGGTCGGCGAGCTTCGTGCACTGCTCGGCCGCGAGCGCGGCGGCGACGAGCTTGCGCGTGTCGGGGTCGTGGTCGAGCCCCTCGAAGTGGCGCGCCATGCCGCGCGGGATCGTCGCGCCGCACTGCGCCGCGAAGCGCGTCGCCTGCGTGAAGTTCATGATCGGCATGATGCCGGGGACGATCGGCACGTCGATGCCGGCGGCGCGACAGAGGTCGACGAAGCGGAAGTAGGTCCCGTTGTCGAAGAAGAACTGCGTGATCGCGCGCGTCGCGCCGGCGTCGACCTTGCGCTTGAGGTTCTCGACGTCGCCCTTGAGCGAGGTGGCCTGCGGATGCCCCTCGGGGTACGCGGCGACGCTGACCTCGAAGTCGTGGCGCGCGCGGAGCCCCGCGACGAGGTCGCAGGCGTAGGCGAAGCCGCCCGGATGCGGCTCGTAGGCGGTACCGGGCCCCGCGGGCGGGTCGCCGCGCAGGGCGACGACGTGGCGCACGCCGGCGGCCCAGTAGGCGTCGGCGACCTCGAGGATCTCGTCGCGCGTGGCCGAGACGCAGGTGAGGTGCGCGGCGGGGGCGAGCGCGGTCTCGTCGACGATGCGCTTGACGGTGGCGTGCGTCCGCTCGCGCGTGGAGCCGCCGGCGCCGTAGGTGACGCTCACGTACGCGGGGCGGAGCGGCGCCAGGCGCTGGATGGCGCGCCAGAGCTGCTCCTCCATCTCGGCCGTCTTCGGCGGAAAGAACTCGAACGAGACGGTGAGCCCGGCGGTGGTCGCGGGGCGATTGAGGATCGAGGGGCTCATGCGGCGTGAACGCGGGAGGAGGGGCGGCGCGCTTCCCAGAGGACGACGGTGAGCGGATCGCCGGCGAGCCGCGCGACCTCGCGGAGGGCGAGCCCGGCGCCGTCGCACCACTGCCGGACCTCGTCGGTGGCGAAGCCGAGGCGGCGGTGGGCGTGCTCGGTGCGGAGGAACTCGAGCGCGTGCGGGGCGAAGTCGGCGACGAGGAGGCGACCGCCCGGGCGGAGGACGCGCGCCGCCTCGCGGAGGGCGGCGGCGGGGTCGTCGGCGTAGTGCAGCACCTGGTGGAGCACGGCGAGGTCGACCGACGCGTCGGGGAGCGGGAGCCGGTACATGTCGCCCTGGCGGAGCTGCACGTGCCGCAGCGCAGGCTCGGCGAACGCGGGGCGCGCGGCGCCGAGCATGGCGGGGGAGCGATCGATGCCGATGGCGCGCGTGGCGCGCGGGGCGAGGAGCTCGAGGATGCGGCCGGTGCCGGTGCCGATGTCGAGGAGGTCGCCGATCTCGCCGTCGCCGACCGCATCGACGAGGGCGCGCTCGACGTCGGCTTCGGGGACGTAGAGCGAGCGGATCGCCCCCCACTGGTGCGCGTGGGCCTCGAAGTACGCCTCGGCCGCCGCCTGGCGGGCGAGCTGGACGTGGCGGAGGCGGTCGCGGTCGGCGGCGAGGAGGGGGTCGTCGGCGGGGAGGAGGTCGAGCAGGGCGCGGGCGAGGGCGTGGTCGCGCAGGCGGTAGAAGACCCAGGCGCCTTCGGGGACGCGCTCGAGGAGGCCGGCGTCGCCGAGGAGCTTGAGGTGGCGCGAGATGCGCGGCTGGGACTGGCCGAGGAGCTGGGTGAGCTCGGAGACGGTCAGTTCGCCGGCGGCGAGGATGGCCAGCAGGCGGAGGCGCGTGGGCTCGGCCGCGGCGCGGAGCGCGTCGACGAGGGCGTCGAAGGAGCCCGGGCTGACGGGTTCGTCGGGGACGAGGAGCGGGCGGGCGGGGCTGGACACGAGTTCAACATATAAAGCTATCTTTATACGGCAAGCGGGGTGTGAGGGAGCCGGGCTCCTTGTAGTGAGGCGGGGTGCGGGAGGCGCGGAATCGCGGGGAGCGCGGGGGAAGTCCCCGTGCTCCCGCGCGAGATGCTGTGGCCTCGCGTGCGGAGGAAGGTCATGTCGCCCTTTCACTGTACCCAAGATCGAACCGCTGCCGGTGCCAGTCGTGACTGGCACCTCCGGCACCGGCCGGTGCCGGAGGTGCCTGACCCCTCCGCCCCCGCGCGGTGCCGGAGGTGCCTGACCCCGCGGGGGGTCAGGGCGCCCGCTCCCGCGCCGCCTCCTCCGCCAGCATCGCCCGCAGCTGCACCCGCCACGGCCGCTGCTCGACCTCGATCCGCGCCGGGAGGTCGCCCACGTCGAGCACCGACCACCGCGGCCGCGCCGCCGCCTGCGGCCACTCCGCCGACGCGATCGGCGTCACCCTCGCCCTACCCGAGACGAGCCCGAGCGCCTCGCCCTCCTGCGCCACCGCCACGGCGAGCTCGTACCACGACGCCTGCCCCATATCGCACCAGTGCGCGAGCCCCACGACCTCGCGCCGCGCCGCCGCCGCCCAAAGCACCTCCGCCAGCCCCCGCGCCCACGTCGGCGAGCCGACCTGGTCCGCCACCACACGCGCGCTCCCGTGCTCGCAGAAGCGTCGGAGCATCGTCCGCACGAAGTTCGCCCCGCCCGCGGCGTGGAGCCACGAGGTCCGCACGACGAGCGCTTCGCCGCCCGACGCCACGACCGCGCGCTCCCCGGCCAGCTTGCTCTCGCCGTAGACGTTGAGCGGTGCTGGCTCATCGGTGACGCGATACGGAGCCGATGCCGCGCCATCAAATACGTAGTCCGTGCTCACGTGCACCAATCGCGCATCGAGCCGGGCACAGGCATCCGCGAGCGTCCCCGGGGCCACCGCATTCACCGCCCAGGCCGCCTCAGGCTGCTCTTCCGCCGCGTCCACCGCCGTCCAGCCGCTCGCGTTGAGCACCACGTCGGGCGCCC
>ERZ1066123.171-NODE-171-length-53041-cov-22.926867_pt1 | contig 53041 bp, 49 predicted proteins | sample MGYA00382770_ERZ1066123 | MGnify/ENA primary metagenome ERZ1066123 (study PRJEB33369, sample SAMEA5778353) | biofilm metagenome | biome: Industrial cooling water; feature: Water cooling tower basin; material: Biofilm | place: United Arab Emirates | collected...
CCCAGGCCGGCATGACCCTGATCGAGATCATCGTGGTGATCGTGCTCATCGGCGGTGTGATCGCTGTGGTGGGCAGTCAGGTCCTCAGCAACAGCGACAAGGCCAAGCACAAGCTCACCGGCGTGCAGGTGCAGACCGTGGGCACCAATATCGAGCAGTACAACGGCGACGTGGGCGAGTATCCGCAGAAACTCGAGGATCTGATCGAAGACCCCGGCATCAGCGGCTGGCTCGGCCCCTACGGCAGTGCGAAGGATCTCAAGGACCAGTTCGGAAAGTCGCTCGAGTACCGCACTCCGGGCGAAGACGGCCCGTTCGACTTGCTCAGCTACGGCAAGGACGGCAAGCCGGGCGGCAGCAGCGTCGACGCCGATATTCCCTACGCGCGCTGAGCCGCTGCCGCGGCCAGGTGCCGCGTCCGCTGCATAGCCGCTCTGTCTCCCGCCGCACGATGCGTCGCGATTTCCGCCTTCCTGCCCACCAAGCCCCGGCCGCGCCCCGTCGCGACCGGGGCTTCGGCTTGAGTGCGGGTGTGCGCAGCCGGGCGCAGCGCCGGTGCGGGCAGCGCGGTTTCACCCTGATCGAAGTGATCGTGGTCATGGTGCTGATCGCGGCCATGACCCTGCTGGTGGCGACGATGATGACCGGCGGCCTCGACGGCATGCGCATGCGCACCACCGCCAAGGAGATCGCCGCCGAGCTGCGCCACGCGCGCGCGCAGGCGATCGCCAAGAGCGAGGTCCAGCAGTTCCTGGTCGACCCGAAGGCGCGCACCTGGACCGGCGTGGGCGGGCGCAGCGGCGAGATTCCCGACAGCCTCGAAGTCACGTTCGTCGGTGTGCGCGAGGTTCAGGAGAACGAGCAGGAGGGCACCATCCTGTTCTTCGAGGATGGCGCTTCCACCGGCGGTCGCGTGCAGCTGCGCAAGAACCGCGCCGGCATCGATGTCGACGTGTCCTGGCTGACCGGCGATGTCAGCGTGCGCCGTTCCGAGGAAGACGCGCGGAGGCTGGCGCGATGAGGGGCCGCAAGAGCGGACCGGACCTGCAGAGGCCGACGTCCCACGCGTGCAGGCTGGCTTCGTACGGGCACGCTCCGCACAGGCACGCCCCGTGCAGCGGCGCGCGTGTCGCGGGAGCACGCAACGGCGGCTACACCCTGATCGAGGTCATCGTCGCCTTCGGCCTGCTGGCCGCGGCGCTGGCCATGCTGCTCGGCGCGCAGACCCAGGCCAGCCGGCAGGTGGCCGACGCCGACAAGGCCGGACGCGCGGCGATGTATGCGCGTTCGCTGCTGGATGAGGCCGGGGTGGGCGAGGCGCTGGCCATCGGCCGCCGCGACGGCGAGTTCGAGGACGGCCGCTACCGCTGGGAATGGGAAGTGGAGCCCTACGTCGACCCGATTCCCAACCCGCAGGCGCAGAACCCGGGCGAGATCATCGGCGCGCCGCGGCTGCTGCTGCTGCGGCTGACCGTGCGCTGGGGCGAAGGCGGCCCGCGCGAGCGGCTGCAGCTCGATGCGCTGCGTCTGGTCACGCCCACCGGCGACCTCGGCACGGTGCAGCCGCCATGAGCCTGCGCCGGCCCGCGAATCCACGCTCTCGCACCGGTGTGCGTACGCGCATGCGGGCAGCCGCGCGCGCGCGCGGCTTCACCCTGATCGAAATCCTGATGGCGACCACGCTGCTGGCCGCCGGGCTGGCCCTGGCCTTCGCCACCCTGCGCGCCTCGACCACCGCCGCCGAGCGCGGCGAGTCGCGCGCGCGGGAGAGCGAGCGCATGCGCGCGGTCGAAGGCTTCCTGCGCCGGCGCATCGGCTCGGCGCTGCCGATCGCCTACGAGGTCGACCCGCGCACCGGCATTCCGCTGCGTTTCCTCGGCGAACCCGACCGCATGCGCTTCGTCGCCGACCTGCCGCGCTACCTCGGCCGCGGCGGCCCGCATCTGCACGACCTGCGCATCGTCGACGACGGCCGCACCCGCCGTGGCGACGCGCAGCAGCGGCTGGAGGTGGCGTTCTCGGTGATCCTCGCCAACGCGGTGGTCGAGGAGGACAACCCGCGCCCGCCCGAGCTGCTGGTCGGCGAGCTGCGCGAGATCCGCTTCCGCTACCGCGGCCTCGACGAACAGAACCGCCCGAGCGACTGGCAGGACGACTGGAACCAGGGCGACCGCATCCCGATGCAGGTCGAAGTGCGGATCGTCGATGCCCGTGGCCGGCCCTGGCCGCGGATCCTGGTCGCGTTGCCGCAGTCGGCCGGCTACAACAACCTCTCGCAGCAGGTGGTGCCATGACCGCGCCCAGCCGGCTCCCCTTGCGTCAGGGCAGGGCCCCCGCCGTGGCTGCGCGCGGCGCCGCGCTGCTGATCGTGCTCTGGCTGATCGCGCTGTTGACCGCGGTGATCGGCGGCTTCGCCCTCACCGCACGGGTGGAGCACATGCAGGGCCGGGTGCTGATCCGCGGCGTGAGCGCCGACGAGGCCGCGCGGGCCGGGCTCGAATACGCCATGACCCGGGTGGTGGAACTCAACCCGCAGCGCCAGTGGCCGCCCAACGGCAGCGAACAGGCCTGGGCCTTCGGCGATGCGGAGGTGACGGTGAAGATCATCGACGAGACCGGCAAGGTGGACCTCAATGCCACCGACGCCGTGCTGCTCACCGAGCTGATCCGAGTGGTCGGCGCCGAACCGCAGCAGGCCCGCAACATCGCGTCCGCGATCCTCGACTGGCGGGACCCCGACATCCTCAGCCAGCCCGAAGGCGGCGCCGAAGACGCGCAGTACGCCTCGGCCGGGCTGCCCTACGGGGCCAAGGACGCGCCGTTCGAGAGCGTGGCCGAGCTGGAACTGCTGCTCGGCATGACCCCCGACCTGTACAAGCGCCTCGCGCCGCATCTCACCGTGTACAGCGGCCAGCCCCGGCCCAGCCAGGAGTACGCCTCCGGCGAGGTGCTGCAGGCGATGGGCGTGGACCCCGCGCCGGTGCTGGAGCAGCGCAAGCAGCCGCCCCAGCCCGGCGAAGGCGGCGCCCTCGTCGGCGCCGGCACAGGCACGTATAGTATTGAGAGCCGGGCGCGACTGCGCGACGGGCGTATCGCCGTGCTGCGCGCGGTGGTTCGCGCCGGCAACAGTGGGGTGCCGGGTTCGGCCTACACCCCGCTGCGCTGGGAGCAGGGAGCGCTGCCAAGATGAGGTGGCCTGCCTGCTCGCGCCGTCGCGCGACCGTGATCCTCCGGCGGGCCGGGTCAAGCCCGACCGCCTGCAGGCCCGGTGCGGTCCATCGTCACGCAGATCAAGGCCGCATCCGTCGCGGCCCGGGTCAGCATGGCGCCGGCAGCCGTACTCTCGACATCTGTACTCTGGACAGCCGTACTCTGGACAGCTGCATCGCGGACGGTCATGCCCCGAACGGCCATGCCTCCGGCAGCCGCCCCTTCCACCGTCGCCCCAGCGCCGCAAGGCGCGTCACCGAGGATAGTGTCTGAGCGCCGTCAGCCCCGACAATGCGATCCCTGCCGAGGCCGGCGCCTCGCCGTCGTCCCGTTCGGCCGCGCCGCGCGCCGGGGCCGGCCTGCGCGGCTTCTGGACGTGGTGGACCCGCGCCCTGGCCAGCTGGGTGCCCCTGCGTCTGCGCAACCTGTTCGGCCTCAGCGAGCAGCGCCTGCTGCTGCGCCGCGAGGGCGACGAGCTGGTGCTGGCGATGGTGGCCGCACCGGGCGAGCCCCCGGCGCCGCAGGCCGGGGCCGGCGTGCCCTTGCGCGATTTCGGCAGCGTGCCCTGGGAGGCCGTGGCCGAACATGGCGACGAGACCACCGCCGCGGTCGACCCGCTCTCTGCCGTGCTCGCGCCGCGGGTGGAAAGCCTGCCGCGCTGGCTGCTGCTGCCTGCGCACTCCGCCCTCCGTCGCCAGGTGACCCTGCCCGGCGCAGCGGCGGACCGCCTGCGCGATGTGCTGCGTTTCGAGATCGACCGGCAGACGCCGTTCGCCGCCGACGAGGTGTATTTCGACGCCCGCCCGCTGGGCCGCCGCGGCGACGGGCTGATCGACGCCGAGCTGGTGGTCGTCCCGCGCGCCCGCCTGGACGCCGCCCTGGCCGCACTCGCGCCGCCGCTGCGCGGCACGCTGGCCGGCGTGGATCTGGCGCTGGACAGGCCGGCGCCCGCGCCGGGCACCGCCGACACGGCCGCTTCCGATCCTGCGGTCGAGTCTGCGGTCGAGCCCGCCGAAGACCTGTTCGCCGGCGCGGTGTCCGCGCTCGGCGTGAATCTCATGCCCAGCGCGCAGCGCCGCCACCGCCGCGACCCGTTGGCGCTGTGGAACCTCGGCCTGGGCGTGCTGGCGACCGTCGCGATCGCGCTGGGCCTGTGGCAGATCCTCTCCAACCGCACCGCCGCGGCCGACGCCTACGAGGCCGAAACCGAGCAGCGCAGCGCGCAGGCCAAGAAGGTGGCGGCCGAGCGCAAGCAGCTGGTCGACCTGGTCGAAGGCCTGCGCTTCCTGCAGCAGACCCGCAGCGGCCGGCCGACCTCGGTCGAGGTGCTGGCCGAACTCACCAGCCGCCTGCCCGACAACACCTTCATCGAACGCGTCACCATCGAGGATCAGCGGCTGATGGTGGTCGGCCTCAGCTCGGAGGCGTCGCGTCTGGTCGAGCGCCTGCAAGGCTCCAAACTGTGGCGGTCGATGACCCTCACCGGCGCGCTGCAGCCCGACCCGCGCACCGGCAAGGACCGCTTCACCCTGACCGCCGAACTGGTGGTCGACAAGCCGCCGGAACGCAAGCCGGCCAGAACGAATGGAGGGCGGACCAATGGCGAATCCTGAGACGGGCGCCGTCACTCCGCGCGACCGCTGGCTGGCGCTCGGCCTGCTCGGCGCGGTGCTCCTGCTGGCCTATCTGGTGCTGATCCACAGCTGGTGGACGGTGCCGATGATGGAGCTGCAGGCCCGCATCGACGATCTCCACGCCCGTGACGGCCGCGCCCGCGCCACGCTGGAGCAGGCGCCGCAGATCCGCAAGCGACTGGAGGCCGAGCGCGCCCAGGCCGCCACCGTGCCGGGTTTCATGCAGGAGCGTACCCCCGAGCTGGCCACCGCCGCGCTGGTGCAGCGCCTGGAGACCGCGGTCGAACAGGCCAGTCCCGGCAAGCGCAGCTGCGCGATCGTCAACCGCTCGCCGCTGACCGAGCCGCGCCCCGAGCGCTTCCCGCGCGCGGTGGTGCAGGCGCGTCTGACCTGCGGCACGCCCGAACTGGCGGCGGTGCTGCACTCGCTGGAAAGCGGCTCGCCGCGGCTGTTCGTGGACAACCTCAACATCACCGCCCAGCGGTTCTTCTTCTCGGCCGAACAGTCTTCGCAGAACAACGGCCTGGACGTGAGTTTCGACCTTTACGGCTATCTGCCGGCCTCGGGAGCGCCCGCCAATGCGCGTCGATGATCTGAGCCCGAAGACCTGGCTGCTCGGGGGCGTCGCCGCCTGGGGCGTGCTGCTCTGGGTGCTGGCCCTGGCCGGCATGGGCGGGCGCGTGGGCGAGGGTGAAATCGAGAGCGAGACGCAGCGCCTTCCGGGAGCGGTGCCGGCGGCCAAGGAGCGTCTCGGCCCGCTGGGCCAGTACATGGAAATCGGCCAGCGCCCGCTGTTCACCGAGAACCGCCAGCCCGCGCCCTTCATCATCACCGGCAACGGCGAGGCCCCGCCGGTCAACACCTTCGATTTCGCGCTGACCAGCGTGCTGATCACGCCGCAGGTGCAGGTGGCGATCCTGCGCCCGCCGGGCGACACCGCGCAGCCGGTGCGGGTGAAGATGGGCGAGGCGGTGCAGGGCGCGCAGCAGTGGAGCCTGGCGGTGCTGAACCCGCGGCAGGCGGTCTTCCGCGGCCCCGAGGGCGAGAAGACGCTGGAACTGCGCGTGTTCGACGGCATCGGTGGCGCGCCGCCGACCGCGATGAACTTCGCACCGCCGCCGCCGTCGCCTCCGCCTCCGCCTGGCAGCGTCGACGCCTCCGGCGGGACACCGCCGCCCGGACAGGTCTATGTCCAACCCGGCCAGATGCCGCCGCAGGCGCAGGTGCCGCCCGGCGGCGATCAGCCCGGGGTGCCGACGCCCGTGGAACAGCCGTCGACCGCCCAGGCCACCGCGGACAGCAGCGAACAGGCCGAGCTCTCGAGCCAGCAGCAGCTCGAGGCGATCCGCCGCCGTATCGAAGCCCGCCGCGCGCAGTTGCGCCGCGAACAGCAAATGAACCAGAACGCGCCGTCGCGCTGACGACGCGCAGGGAACCGAGCCAGATGATCCGCAGGTCCACCGTGATGCCCACCGCAACGCCTTCCTACCTTGTCGCCCTGGCGGCATTCGCCCTGACCCTGAGCCTAGGGGGCTGCGCCACGCCGACGCCGGTGATCAAGCGCAGCTCCGATCGGCCCGCCGGCACCGACACGGTGCAGACCCGGCCGCTGCCTGCCGAGGATCAGGACGATGCGCTGCCGCAGGCCCGCATCTATCGCGGCAGCGGGCGGGTGATCGACCAGGGCGTGGCCAGCTCGCCGGCGCCCAACCTCGGCGGCAGCAGCGGCGAGGCGCGCTTCAATTTCGAGGGCGAATCGCTGCATGCGGTGATCAAGGTCATCCTCGGCGACGTGCTCGGCCAGAACTACGTCATCGCGCCCAGCGTGCAGGGCACGGTCACCTACGCCACGCCCAAGCCGGTCAGCCCGGCCGAGGCGCTGTCGGTGCTGGAGATGATCCTCGGCTGGAACAACGCGCGCCTGCTGTGGAGCGACGGCCGCTACAACATCGTGCCCGCCGACCAGGCCCTGGCCGCCGGCGTGGTCGCGCCGAGCGCGGCGCCGGCCTCCAGCGCGCGTGGGTTCGAATCGCGCGTGGTGCCGCTGCGCTACATCTCGGCGGTGGAGATGGAAAAGCTGCTCAAGCCCTACGCCCGTCCGGGCGCGGTGGTCACCGTCGACCCCGGCCGCAACGTGCTGACCATCGCCGGCAGCCGCACCGAGCTGGAGAACTACCTGCGCACCATCCGCATCTTCGACGTGGACTGGATGTCGAGCATGTCGGTGGGCGTGTTCCCGCTGCAGTCCAGCAAGGCTGCCGATGTGGTGCAGGACCTGGAAAAGGTCTTCGGCGAGCAGAGCAAGTCGCCGGTGGCGGGCATGTTCCGTTTCATGCCGCTGGACGGCGCCAACGCGGTGCTGGCCATCACCTCGCAGGCCGATTATCTGGACGACATCCAGCAGTGGGTGGAGCGCATCGACGGCGCCGGCGAAGGCGTGCGCCTGTATTCCTACGAACTGAAATACATCACCGCGCGCGATCTCGCCGAGCGCCTCGGCGAAGTGTTCGCCGGCAGCGGCGGTGGCGGGGGCGCCAGCCGCGGTGACGGCGGCCTGTCGCTGATTCCGGGCGGGCAGGCCAACGTGATCGACAGCGGCGGCGGTTTCGACGGCGGTCGCGGCGGCGGTGGTGCCGGTGGCGGGCTCGGCGGCGGCCAGCTCTCGCTCGACCAGTCTCAGGGCGGTGCGTCCAGCGTCACGCTCGAAGTGGGCGCGGACAAGGTGTCGGTGGCGGCCATCGACGAAACCAATTCGCTGCTGGTGCGCGCCACCGCGGCCTCGTGGCGTTCGATCCGCGACGTGATCGAAAAGCTCGACACCCTGCCGCTGCAGGTGCACATCGAAGCGCAGGTGGTGCAGGTGGACCTCAGCGGCGACCTGGAATTCGGCGTGAGCTGGTTCTTCGAGCGCGCGGTCACCGACGCCGGCCTGCCCAGCGCCGAAGGCCGTACCACCTGGAGCCAGCTGGCCGGCAGCGTGGTGCCCAGCGCGCCCGGCAGTTCGGCGCCCAGCCTGTCGTGGACCTTCCTCGGCCGCAACGCTGCCGCGGTGATCTCGGCGCTGGACCGGGTCAGCGATGTGAGGCTGCTGCAGACGCCCTCGGTGATGGTGCGCAACAACCAGGAAGCCACGCTCAACGTCGGCGACCGCATCCCGGTCACCTCGGTCTCGGTCAATCCGGTGCTCGGCAACAACAACAGCATCAGCCAGGTGCAGTACATCGACACCGGTACCATCCTCAAGGTCCGCCCGCGCGTGACCAAGGACGGCACCGTGTTCCTCGACCTGGTGCAGGAAGTCAGCGCCCCGCGCGGCCAGGCCGACGCCAACGGCAACGTGCGCATCAGCACCAACCGCATGAAGACCAGCGCCATCGTCGACAGCGGCGACACCGTGCTGCTGGCCGGCCTGATCAGCGAGAACGACAGCCGCGGCTCCAGCGGTTTCCCGGGCCTGAGTCGCATTCCGGTGATCGGCGGGCTGTTCGGCCGCCAGAACAAGAATTCCTCGCGCAGCGAAATCATCATCCTGGTCACGCCCACCCTGGTGGAGACCACCAAGGCGGCCAGCGAGTGGACCGACGAATACGGCCGCCGCTTCCGCGCGCTGCAGCCGCTGCGCGACAAGCAGGCGAGCGAGCGTCGGGCGAACGAGAGCCCGGCGGAGTCGCCCTGATCGGGCGTCGCCTGGCATCGGCCACGTACTGCGTCGGGCACGCCGGGGGGCATGAGGCATGAGCACGGCCACGGCGCTGCCGGTCGTGCTGCTGCCGCTGGGCACCGACGACGACGCGCTCGACGCCTGCCTGGCCGCGCTCGAGGCCGGTACCCCGCCCGGCACCCGGGTCTGGCTGGCCGACAACGCCCAGGCCGGGCCGCGCGGCATCGCCATCGTCGAACGCTGGCTGGCGCGCACCGCGCTGCAGGCCCACTACACCCGGCGCAACCGGCCGATCGGCGAGGCCGCGCATCTGGCCGAGATGCTGGTCGCCTGCGAGGACGGCGATGCGCTGATCCTCGCCGCCGACGCCCGGCCGCTGCCGGGCTGGGCCAGCCAGCTGGCGGCCTGCGCCGCCCGCGACCCGGCCATCGCCACCGCCACGCCCTGGAGCAACGCCGGCGAGACCGTGGCCTGGCCGCGGATCGGCGAGATCGGCCCGCTGCCCGACGAGCCCGGCCGTCTGGCCCGGGCCGCGGCCACGCTGCCGCCGCACCACCCCGAGCTGCCCTCTGCCGTGGGCCATGCGCTGTTCCTGCGCGGCCGCGCCCGCGTGCGCGCGGGCGGGCTGGACGGCGCCAGTTTCGCCGGTGCCTACGCCGCCATCGCCGACCTGTCGCTGCGCATGGCCGGACTGGGCTGGCGCAACGTGCTGTGCGAGACCGCCTTCGTCGCGCGGCCCGGCGAGGGCATGGCGAACGGCGACGATCTGGACCTGCTGGCCGCGCGCTGGCCGGCCTGGCACGCGCGCCTGGCGCAGTTCCTCATGCAGGACCCGCTGCATGCACTGCGCGCGTCGTTGCAGCAGGCCGCCGATACCGCCCCGCCGGACGACGCCGCGGTGTGGCCGCAGCCGGACATGTTCCCGGCCGGTGATCCGTCTTGATGCCGGCACAGCGCACCGCAAATCCCCCCGCCGCCCGCACTGCGGCCTTCAGCCCCCTTTGTCAAAGGGGGCTGAAGGCGCACACGCCATCTGCAGCCGCAGGCCCGACCGAGCGCAGCGGCCGAGCCCAGGACATCTTCCGCACTTGGGGCAACGCCACAACCCAAGGCAACGGCGTATCCCGGGGCAACGCCCCACTCCAAGACAACGGCGGATCCCAAGGCGACGGCATATCCCGGAGCAAGGGTCGAACCCAAGGCAACGGCCTATCCCGCGTCACGGGCCGAACCCGAGGCGACGGCCTATCCCGCGTCACGGGCCGAACCCAAGGCAACGGATCAACCCAAGGCAACGGATCAACCCAGGGCAACGGATCAACCCAGGGCAACGGATCAACACAAGGCAATGGTGCATTCCGGGGCAAAGGCTCAATCCGATGCAACGGCCGATCTCTCCGCCGCGGCAGGACACCCCCCTTTGAAAAAGGGGGGCAGGGGGGATTGGCTCTGGTCCTCCGCCACCGTCGTCCCACGCCCGCCCTCGCGGCGGCCAGCTGCCGCTTGCGGTCCTGATCCATGCCCACCGCACCCCTCCCGCACGTTGCCGCCATCCCCACGGCCGTCGCCGCCGTGGTGGTGACCCATCGCAGCGTCGAGACCATCGACGCCTGCCTCTCGCGTCTGCGCCGCGCCGAAGGCGTGGCCGAGATCCGGGTGATCGACAACGCCTCCGACGACGACACCCTCGACGTGGTCCAGCGCCATGCGCTCGCCGATGCGCGCGTGCGCTTCATCGCCAACCCCGACAACCCCGGCTTCGGCATCGCCTGCAACCAGGGCGCGGCCGATAGCGCGGCGCCGTGGCTGGCCTTCGTCAATCCCGACTGCCTGATCGAGCCGGACACCTTCGCGCGCCTGCGCGCGCACGCGGACGCCATCGCGCGGGCAGAGCGCGCCGATGCGCTGCTCGGCGCCGATCTGGTGGACGAGGCCGGCGTGCGCGATGGCGCCGCACGCCGGCGCGACCCGGACTTCGCGGCGATGCTGCGCCGCCCTTCGGCACGCAAGCTCGACCTGCCGATGGATGCCCGGCAGAGCCTGCAACCGGTGGATGCCGTCTCCGGCGCGCTGATGGTGCTGCCGCGCCGTCTGTTCGATGCGCTCGACGGCTTCGACCCCGGCTACCGCCTGCATGCGGAGGATCTCGACCTCTGCCGGCGGGCGCGTGCGGCCGGCGCTCGGGTCGCGGTCGCCAACGACGTGCGTGTGGTCCATGTGCGCGGGGTGTCCAGCCGCAGCCGGCCGTGGTTCGTCGAGTGGCACAAGCACCGTGGTCTGGCGCGCTATTTCCTCAAATTCGAGGCCGCCGGGCGCAGCGTGCCCGTGCGTGCCGCGGTGCTGGGGATGATCTGGGCGCGCTTCCCGTTCGCCGCGACCGCCGCCGCGCTGCGCGCGCGCGGGGACTGAACCCTGCGCTCAGTCCCGGCGTCTGCGTGGCTGCGGCGGGCGATCGGATGCCGGATGTATCGGGTGCGCGGTGTCCTGGCGTGCGATGCGATCGTCCTGGCCGGAATCGGAACGGCAGCCGACGAGCGGCCAGAGCAATGCGCAGGCGATCAGCGCCGCGCACATGCATGATCGGCGGGGATGGTGGCAGGTTCGAGGCATGGGACAGTCCTTGTCCGGTGAGGTGGGGAGGGTGGCGTTGGAGCAGAGCGGTCGGTGGCGCGGCCGGCGGTGCGCTCGCGCGTCCGGTCAACGGTGCCGGTTGATCTCGTCGCGCAGCGCACGCGCGGCCGCGGCCGCGGCTTCGGCGTAATCCTCGCCGCCGGAAGCGTACAGGATCGCGCGCGAGGAGCTGATGATCAGCCCGTCGCCGCGGCGGTTCGCGCCATGTGCGACCACGGCCGCCGCATCGCCGCCCTGCGCGCCCACGCCGGGCACCAGGAAGGGCACGTCGTCGCCGACGATCGCGCGCACCTCGCGCAGCTGTTCCGGCCAGGTGGCGCCGACCACCAGCGCGCAGTTGCCGTGTTCGTTCCAGTCGCGCGCGATCTTCTCCGCCACGTGCTGGTACAGCGGCCGCCCCGCGATCTGCATGTCCTGCAGGTCGCCGGCGCCGGCATTGCTGGTGCGGCACAGGATCACCACGCCCTTCTCGCGGCGGTCGAGAAAGGGCTGCACCGAATCGCGGCCGAGGTAGGGGTTCACCGTCACCGCGTCCGCGCCGTAGCGCTCGAACGCCTCGTGCGCGTAGTGCTGCGCGGTGCTGCCGATGTCGCCGCGTTTGCTGTCGAGAATCACCGGGATGTCCGGCCAGCGGAAGCCGATGTGCAGGATCAGCATGCGCAGCGCTTCTTCGGCGTGGTTGGCGGCGAAGTGCGCGATCTGCGGCTTGAACGCGCAGGCATACGGCGCGGTGGCGTCGACGATGTCGCGGCAGAAGCGGAAGATCGCGTCCGGGTCGTGGGCGAAATTCGCCGGGAACTTCGCCGGCTCCGGGTCCAGGCCCACGCACACCAGGGTGTCGGCCTGCTGCCAGCGGTCGCGAAGGCGGTCGATGAAGCTGCGCATCGGTTCGGGAGTGGTCGGTGGCTTTGACTTGCTCATCTTTTCAGACTCTGGCTTTCGGCGGTAGCAGCTTGAGGGCGTGACCGTGACTCATTTCTGAAACTGTGTCCTGTGTCAATGTCCATCAATCGAGGTCGTCAAGAAATGCGTGTAGACGTTATGCAATGCGACGAACATGCAAAGAATAGTGCCAAGCGCATCCACGCACTCCTTCGCGAAATTTCGATCGACGCCCCACACGTTGCCGTCATGAAGAAAGCGGTTTCTGATCTCGGAGGCTCGCTTCATGAGATCTGATGCCGAGCGATAGTCTTGGCCGTCATGCTTTGATGCGGTGATGATAGCTTTGTCCCACTTATCTCCAACTACGGACGTGAAAAGCTGGCCAAATTTCTGATGCGCCAGCTTATTGTCATCTAGTAGCCTTTCAATTATTTCTGCGGGGATTGATTTCGCTCTCAGGTGAGTAATAAGGAAATTGTTGATGAGTGCTTCTCGAAGCGTACAGAAGTGCAAGACAGTGGCGATGTTGTGTGCCCTGTCATCTCGCGTGATGTCTACTGGAGATGTGGCGTGGAAGCTTTGTTGTGCCATGTCGGACAACATGTGTATGTTGATCGGGAATGCCAGCCTCGCGGCGTCTCCTTGCTTTCCGCAAGTCGAGCATTTGTGTCCCGCGCGACTCCTTTCTGTGTCGCGGTCGATGATGGCGCAATGTGCGCACATGAAATATACGCAGGCTAAAGTGCTGATTCTTTGACGATCAATTTCTGAGAGTTGTCTTTTCATAGATCATCGATAAAGTGCGAAGGGCGCAGAACTTACTCTGCGCCCTCCGTATCAGATTGCTTTATTTGAGCGCCTTGAACTTCAGGCGATGCGGCTTGGCGCCTTCCTCGCCTAGGCGGCGCTTCTTGTCCTCTTCGTACTCGCGGTAGTTGCCCTGGAAGAACTCCACGTGCGAGTCGCCTTCGAAGGCGAGGATGTGGGTCGCGATGCGGTCGAGGAACCAGCGGTCATGGCTGATGACGAAGGTGTTGCCCGGGAACTCCAGCAGCGCGTCTTCCAGCGCGCGCAGGGTCTCGATGTCGAGGTCGTTGGACGGTTCGTCGAGCAGCAGCACGTTGCCGCCCTGCCGATGTAGGCGCGCGACTGGATCTCCACGCCGTTGATGTTGAGGATGTCCAGGCCGCCGGAGACTTCCTGGAACACGTTGTGGTTGCCTTCCAGCTTGTCGCGGCTCTGGTCGACATAGGCCAGCTTCACGGTCGGCCCGATGTCGATCTCGCCCGAGTCGGGCTTCTCCTGGCCGGTGATCATCCGGAACAGCGTCGACTTGCCGGCGCCGTTGGGGCCGATGATGCCGACGATGGCGCCCGGCGGCACCACGAAGCTCAGATTGTCGATCAGCAGGCGATCGCCGAACTTCTTCGAGACGTTCTTGAACTCCATGACCTTCTGGCCCAGGCGCTCGCCCGGCGGGATGAAGATCTCGTTGGTCTCGTTGCGCTTCTGGTATTCCTGCGACTGCAGCTCTTCCAGGCGGCCCAGACGCGCCTTGCCCTTGGAGCGGCCGCCCTTGGCGTTCTGCCGCGACCATTCCAGTTCCTTCTGGATGGCCTTCTGGCGCGCCTTTTCCTGGTTCTCTTCCTGCTTCAGGCGCTCGTCCTTCTGGACCAGCCACTCGGTGTAGTTGCCCTTCCACGGGATGCCACGGCCGCGGTCGAGTTCGAGAATCCACTCGGCGGCGTTGTCGAGGAAGTAGCGGTCATGGGTGACGGCCACCACGGTGCCGGGGAAGCGCGCGAGGAACTGCTCCAGCCATTCCACCGACTCGGCGTCGAGATGGTTGGTGGGCTCGTCGAGCAGCAGCATGTCCGGCTTGCTCAGCAGCAGGCGGCACAGCGCCACGCGACGCTTCTCGCCGCCGGAGAGCTTGCCGATCACCGCGTCCCACGGCGGCAGGCGCAGCGCGTCGGCGGCCACTTCCAGCTGCTGTTCGAGCATGTGCGCATCGCCCGAGGCGAGGATGGCCTCCAGACGTTCCTGCTCCTTGGCCAGCGCGTCGAAGTCGGCGCCTTCCTCGGCGTAGGCGGCATAGATGGCATCCAGCGCGGCCTGCGCCTGCATGACCTCGCCCACGCCTTCTTCCACGGCTTCGCGCACGGTCTTCTCGGGATCGAGTTCGGGCTCCTGGGCCAGATAGCCGACCTTGATGCCGGGCTGCGGGCGGGCTTCACCCTGGAAGTCGGTGTCGACGCCGGCCATGATCTTCAGCACGGTGGACTTGCCGGCGCCGTTCAGGCCCAGCAGGCCGATCTTGGCGCCCGGGAAGAACGACAGCGAGATGTCCTTGATGATCTGGCGCTTCGGCGGCACGATCTTGCTGACGCCGTTCATGGTGTAGATGTACTGCATGGGGGCTCCGTCGGAAGCGGCGCCGGGAAACGGCGCCGCAGGGCAATGTGTCGTGGGGTGTACGGAAATGCTGGGCTGCGTGCGGAATGTGCATGCCGGGTCCGCCGGCACGCCGGGCGAGCGCGGTGGCACCGCGGGCGCTGCCGGCACGCCGCCGCATCGCGCCAGGGGCTGTGCGGCAGGCTGTGCGGCGTGCTGTGCGACATGGGCAGGCTCCGCGCGGATGCCCGTTGCTGCCATCGTCAACCGCTCATTATACCGGCCCGGCAGATCGCAAGGCCGTCCGTCCCGTGCAGGGCCGTCTGCACGCGCCTGAACGGACCGGCGGCGGGTCTCTGAATGTCGATTCACGCCCGGGGCCTGAGCTTGGAGAGGATTCAGTCGTGCCGTTGCAGGGTGGTTCGCGTGTTCCACGCCCCACCAGGAGGCAGATGATGAAGACCCGCACTCCCGCCGGTGCCCTGACCGCCCGTGCCCTGACTGGCCGTGCCTTGACTCGTACCGCCGCGCTCGCGGCGACCGTGGCCCTGACCGCCGCCCTGGCGCTGCCCGCCGCCGCCCACGGCCCGGGCAAGAAGAAGGGACATCACAAGCATCACCACGGCCACGACCGCGTGGTGGTGGTGGATCGGGGCCCGCCGGCCCACGCCCGCTACGCCCGCTGGTCGCGCGGCATGCATTACGACCGCAGCGGCTACGCGCCGACCTACGTCTTCCATGAGTACCGCGACTACGACCTGTACGCGCCGCCGCGCGGCCATTACTGGCGCCGTGATGTCGACGGCAACTTCCTGCTGGTCGCAGCGGCCACCGGCATCATCGCCAGCGTGCTGCTGAACTGACGCGCCGGGCCTGACACGCCGGGTCTGACGGCCCGGCGCAGTCACGCCGGCCCCGTGACACCTGCCCTGTCGCACGCGGCACAATCCCGTCCGGGGCGGCCATCCCGCCCCTTTCACCGCCCGCATCCGCCCGGCCCCGTGCCGGGCGGATGCGCTTTGCGCCCGGGAGACGGCCTGCGGTGGGGGAGGGCAAGCTCCGCTCCGACAGCCCCGCGGCCGGCCAGTTACACTAGTGTCCCCCTCTCAACGTCCCCGGAGCGCCGATGTTCCCGCGCGAGATGCGTATCGCAGGTTTCGACCCCGAACTGGCCCAGGCCATCGCCGACGAAAACCGCCGCCAGGAGGATCACGTCGAACTGATCGCCTCCGAAAACTACGCCAGCCCGCGGGTGATGGAAGCGCAGGGCAGCCAGCTGACCAACAAGTACGCCGAAGGCTACCCCGGCAAGCGCTATTACGGTGGCTGCGAATATGTCGACATCGCCGAAAAGCTGGCGATCGAGCGCGCCAAGGCGCTGTTCGGCGCCGACTATGCCAACGTGCAGCCGCATTCCGGTTCGCAGGCCAACCAGGCGGTGTTCCTGGCCCTGCTGCAGCCGGGCGACACCATCCTCGGCATGTCGCTGGCCCACGGCGGCCACCTCACCCACGGCGCCAAGGTCAATGCCTCGGGCAAGCTGTTCAACGCGGTGCAGTACGGCGTGAACGATGCGGGCCTGATCGACTACGACGAGATCGAGCGTCTGGCCCTGGAACACAAGCCGAAGATGCTGATCGGCGGCTTCAGCGCCTATTCGCGGCACATCGACTGGGCGCGTTTCCGCGCCATCGCCGACAAGGTCGGCGCGTATCTGCTGGTCGACATGGCCCACGTCGCCGGCCTGGTGGCCGCGGGCGTCTACCCGAACCCGGTGCCGCATGCCGACGTGGTCACCTCCACCACCCACAAGACCCTGCGCGGCCCGCGCGGCGGCATCATCGTCGCCCGCGCCAACGAGGAGATCGAGAAGAAGCTGCAGAGCATCGTCTTCCCCGGCATCCAGGGCGGCCCGCTGATGCACGTCATCGCCGCGAAGGCGGTGGCCTTCAAGGAGGCGCTGGAGCCGGAATTCACCGCCTACCAGCAGCAGGTGGTGAAGAACGCGCAGGCGATGGCGAATACCATCATCGAACGCGGCTACAAGATCGTCTCCGGCGGCACCGACAACCACCTGATGCTGGTCGACATGATCGGCAAAAGCATCACCGGCAAGGCCGCCGAAGAAGCCCTCGGCCGCGCGCACATCACGGTGAACAAGAACGCCGTGCCCAACGACCCGCAGAAGCCCTTCGTCACCTCCGGCCTGCGCCTGGGCACTCCGGCCATCACCACCCGCGGCTACGTCGAAGCCGACTGCGTCGAACTGGCGCACTGGATCTGCGACGTGCTCGACGCCCCGACCGACGAAGCCGTCATCGCCCGCGTGCGCGATGCGGTGACGGCGCAGTGTCGCCGGTATCCGGTGTATGGCTGATTCGGGTGTGATTCGGGTGTGATTCGGGATTCGGGATTGGGGATTCGCAAAAGCGCGCTCTTCCGATCACGATCTCGTTGTTTGTGACAACAGCCGTTCCGTAGGGCGGGCCAAGGCCCGCCCTACGAATCTCGAAACTCCAATCTCGAAACTCCAATCCCGAATCCCGAATCCCCAATCCCCAATCCCCAATCCCCAATCCCCAATCCCGGCCCCACCCATGCACTGCCCCTTCTGCCAGCACGAGAACACCCGCGTCATCGACTCGCGCGTGAGCGAGGACGGGGCGACGATCCGGCGCAGGCGCGAGTGCGAGGCCTGCGGCGAGCGCTACAGCACGCTGGAGACCATCGAACTCAAGCTGCCGGCGATCATCAAGGGCGACGGTCGGCGCGAGCATTTCGACGCGCGCAAGTTGCGTCTGGGCTTCGATCGCGCGCTGCACAAGCGGCCGGTGTCGGAGGAGCAGATCGAAGCCGCGGTGCGCGCGGTGGTACACCAGTTGCGCCGCACCACCGAGCGCGAACTGCCCTCGCGGCGCGTGGGCGAGTTCGTGATGGGCGAGCTGCGCAAGCTCGATCACGTGGCGTTCGTGCGCTTCGCGTCGGTGTATCGCGCGTTCGAGGACGTGGCCGATTTCCGCGAGGAGCTCGACCGGCTTGAACGCGACCTGCCCACCGGCGAGGAACAGCTGCCGCTGCTCGGCGGCGAGGTGGTGCCGTTCGACCGGAATCAGGGCCGCAGCAGCGGTCGCGGCGGGGCCGCCGGCAAGGACGGCAAGAAGTCCTCGTGAACGCCGACGCGCATGCCGCTGCGCAGGTCGCTGCACGCAGCCAGGACGCGGCCTTCGGCACGGTCGACCGCCTGCACATGACCCGGGCCCTGCGCTTGGCCGAGCAGGGCGCGTACACCACCAAGCCCAACCCGATGGTCGGCTGCGTGATCGCGCAGGGCGAGCGCGTGCTCGGCGAGGGCTGGCATGCCCGCGCGGGCGAGGCCCACGCCGAAATCCACGCGCTCGCCGCGGCCGGCGATGCCGCGCGCGGCGCAACCGCCTACGTGACGCTCGAACCCTGCGCCCACCACGGCCGCACCGGCCCCTGCGTGGAGGCGCTGATCGCCGCGGGCGTGGGCCGGGTGGTCGCCGCGATGCGCGACCCCTTCCCGCAGGTCGACGGCGCCGGCTTCGCGCGGCTGCAGGCCGCCGGGATCGCGGTGGAGCACGGTCTGCTGGAGGCCCAGGCCCGGCAGCTCAATCAGGGCTTCCTCTCGCGCGTCGAACGCGGCCGCCCATGGCTGCGGGTGAAGCTGGCGATGAGCCTGGACGGGCGCACCGCGCTGGCCAATGGCGATTCGAAGTGGATCAGCGGCGAGGCCGCGCGGCGCGATGTGATGCGCTGGCGCGCGCGCGCCGGGGCCATCCTCACCGGCGCCGGCACCGTGCTCGCCGACGACCCCAGCCTCACTGTGCGCTTCGACAGCGACGAGGGCGACGCAGGTGCCCCGGCCTTCGTGCCGCCCCTGCGCGTGGTGCTCGACCCCGGCCTGGCCACGGTGGCGCGCGGCAAGGTGCGCCAGGGCGATGCGCCCACGCTCTACCTGCACGCCCCCGACGCCAAGCCGCCGCGCGGCTTCGACGCGCCCCGCGCCGCGGTGCCGCTGCGCGCGGGCGTGGCGGGCGCGGGCGGGCCGGCGGTGGGCGGGCCTGGGATGGGCGGGCAGGGGGCGGGCGGGCTCGATCTGGAGGCCGTGCTGCGCCATCTCGCCACCGCGCACCACATCAACGAAGTCCAGGTCGAATCCGGCGCCACGCTGGCCGGCGCACTCCTGCGTGCCGGGCTGGTGGACGAGGTGCTGCTGTATGTCGCGCCCGTGCTGCTGGGCGCGGACGCGCGTCCGCTGTTCGACGGCCTGGGCATCGACGACATGGCCCGCCGCCTGCATCTGCGCACGGTGGAGACGCGCCGGATCGGCGACGACCTGCGTCTGCTGCTGCGCCCGCAGGCGCCCGCGGCCTGAGCGCTGGCTGAGCGCCGGCGCTCAGGCCGAGCCCGTTGCCGAACCGAGCGGGGCAGGGTGCGCGTGCGGTCGCACAGCGGTCTCGGCCACTTCAGACGCAGTGTTGCCCTCGCCGGGCCGCTCCGTCCTTCCTCCGCACCTATAATCCGCAGCGCTTCGCGCGCCGTGCCGCGCTCGACATTCCCCCGCAGCCATCTTCTGCAGAGATTCCCGATGTTCACCGGACTCATCCAGGCCGTCGGCCGACTGGTCGCCAGCGACCTCCGCGACGGCGACCGCCGCATGCGCTTCGCGGTGGGCGGTCTGCCCTTCGCCGATGTCGAACTGGGCGAAAGCATCGCCTGCAACGGCGTGTGCCTGACCGTGGTCGCCTTCGACGATGCGGATTTCGATAGCGCGTACTTCGACGCCGACGTGTCCACCGAGACGCTTGCTCGCACCACGCTCGGCGCGCTCGCGCCCGGCGCCGCCGTCAATCTCGAACGCGCGCTGCGCGTGGGCGACCGCATGGGCGGGCACATCGTGTCCGGGCATGTCGACGGCGTGGGCGCGGTGCAGGCGGTGAGCGACGAAGCCCGCGGCCAGCGCTGGCGCTTCTCCGCGCCGCGCGCGCTGCTGCGCTTCATCGCCGAAAAGGGTTCGGTGGCGGTGGAAGGCGTCAGCCTCACCGTCAATGCCGTGGACGATGCCGGCTTCGAAGTGATGTTGGTGCCGCACACCCTCGCGCACACCGGTTTCGGCGGCATGGCGGCCGGCGCGCCGGTCAATCTCGAAATCGACACCGTGGCCCGCTATGTGGCGCGGCTGCAGGAGACGGAGGGCTGGGCATGAGCTTCGCACCCGTCCCCGAATTGCTGGAAGAAATCCGCAACGGCCGGATGATCGTCGTGGTCGACGACGAGGACCGCGAGAACGAAGGCGACCTGATCATGGCCGCCGAACTGGTCCGGCCGCAGGACATCAACTTCATGGTCACCCACGCCCGCGGGCTGGTCTGCCTCTCGCTCACCCGCGAGCGCTGCCGCCAGCTGGGCCTGCCGCCGATGGTGCGCGACAACACCTCGCCGCATCACACCAATTTCACGGTGAGCATCGAGGCCGCCGAGGGCGTGACCACCGGCATCAGCGCCTACGACCGCGCGCACACCGTGCGCACCGCGGTGCGTCCCGATGCCGGCGCCGATGACCTCTCGCAGCCCGGCCACATCTTCCCGCTGATGGCCCAGCCCGGCGGCGTGCTCACCCGCGCCGGTCACACCGAGGCCGCCAGCGACTACGCGCTGCTCGCAGGCATGGAGCCGGCCGGCGTGCTGGTGGAGATCCTCAACCCCGACGGCAGCATGGCCCGCCGTCCGGAGCTGGAAGTCTTCGCGCGCGAACATGGGCTGAAGATGGGCTCGATCGAGGACCTGATCCGCTACCGCCTGGCGACCGAGCACACGGTCGAGCGCGTGGACCTGCGCGAGATCGAGACCGAGCACGGCCCCTTCCTGCTGCACACCTACCGCGACCGCATCGGCCACGGCCTGCACTTCGCGCTGCTGCGCGGCACGCCCGATCCGGCGGTGCCCACCCTGGTCCGCGTGCACATGCAGAACCCGCTGGCCGATGCGCTGCACTGGCGCCGCGCCGATTTCGGCCCGGCGGTGGGCGAAGTGCTGGCGCGGATCGCCGCCGAAGGCCGCGGCGCGCTGGTGCTGCTGGGCGAGCCGCAGGGCCCGGACGCATTGCTCGCGCGGATCAGGGAGCAGCCCGAGCCCACGGCCCGCGGCGGCGCCACCGCCGAATGGCGCCGCAACGGCGCCGGCAGTCAGATCCTAGCCGATCTCGGTCTCGGCCGCCTGCGCGTGCTCGGCACCCCGCGCAAGCAGGTGGGTCTGGCCGGCTTCGGCCTAGAAGTGGTCGAGTACGTCGCGCCCTGACGCCCCGGCCGCGCCGGGGGATCGCACCGCGGGGCGGCGCTCCACCCGGGTACAATGTGCGGCCGTCCCGCGCGCTGCGCCCGAGCCCACCATGTCCCAGATCGAAGGCGATCTGCGCGCCCCCGACGGCGCGCGCTTCGCGATCATCGTCAGCCGCTGGAACCCGCGCATCACCGAGCGACTCGCGCAGGGCGCGCGCCAGGCCTTCGTCGCCAACGGCGTCGAGGACGCGGCGGTGGACACCATCCGCGTGCCGGGCGCCTGGGAAATCCCGCTGGTCGCTGCGCGTCTGGCCGCGGCCGGCCGCTACGCCGGCATCGTCGCTCTGGGCTGCGTGATCCGCGGCGACACCCGCCACTACGAACAGGTCGCCGACGGCTGCTCGGATGCGCTGATGCGCGTGGCGCTGGATTACCGCCTGCCGGTCGCCAACGGCGTGCTGGCGGTCGACCGCTACGAGGACGCCGAGGCCCGCGCCGGCGGCAGCCACGGCAACAAGGGCGAAGAAGCCGCGCTCGTCGCGCTGGAAATGGCCCATCTGCTGGAGAAGCTCGCATGAGCAAGCCGCATCATCGTCGCCCGGATGGAGTAGATCCGGTTCTGCGCACCCGCGCCCGCCGCCGCGCTCTGCAGGCGGTCTACGCCTGGCAGATGTCCGGCGCCAACGCGCGCGACGTCGTCACCCAGTTCGCCCACGAACAGGCGCGCGAACTCGCCGATCTGGCCTATTTCGAGGACCTGGTGCACGGCGTGGAGGCGCATTGCGAGGCCATCGACGCCGCGCTCGCGCCGCATCTGGACCGCGGCATCGAGGAGGTCGACGCCATCGAGCGCGCCGCGCTGCGCATCGCCGGCTACGAACTGCTGCGCCGGGTCGATGTACCGTATCGAGTGGTGATCAACGAGGCGCTGGAGTCGGTGAAGCGGTTCGGGTCCGAGCATGGGCACACATATGTGAATGGTGTGCTGGATCATGCGGCGGCGGCGATGCGAGGGGTTGAGGTGCGCGCATCGAAGGGGAGCTGAGGCTCACAGTGCGGAGGTTGGCATGAAGCGCGACTGGGATACGATCAGGGAAATTCTGATCGCACTGGAAGAGAAGGAAGGGCCGAGCCCGATGACCCTTTCGGACTTTCCGGATAAAAAATCCGATGAGATTTCATACCACCTTGAACTTTTAATTGAGGCAGGATTGGTGGACGGCAAGGTGAGGAAGTACGTCACCGGTGAGCCGAACGAATTCATCGCATCCCGTCTTACATGGAAAGGTCACGAGTTTTTGGATTCTGTGCGCAGTGATACCGTTTGGCAGAGAACAAAGAAATCTTTCGTCGCTAATGGTATCGGCATGACTTTTGATGTAATTAAATCGGTTGCTTCCGATTTTGCGGTGTCATCAATCAGGTCTTCTATGTAAGTTCTTTTGCCCGGCTATCAGCAGCTGGATTTTAGATTCTGAGTTGCTTGCGGTTGTCGTTGCAAATACGTTGAGGCTGCGACAAGAGCGGAAAGCTTCCGCGCTATCGCGCGGGTAACTTTTCTTTGCGTGCCCAAAGAAAAGTCACCAAAAGAAAGGGCAGCCCATCGTCGCGCCCGGCGCTGCGCGCCGGGTCCGCAGGCCTCGCGGGGTGTTTCGAAGGCACATCCCTGTGCCATCGAAACACGCGCGGCATCCTGTCGCGCGCCCTGCGGGCCTGATCCACGAGGCCCGCCGCTCCGAAGGGCGGAGAAAAGTCAAAATCAACGGCGAACGGCCCATGCAGGGCATCGTGCCGCACAGTGCGAGAACCCGATGCGATCTCGCCTGCTCGGTCGGAGCGAGTAGCCCGGGTGGAGCGCCGTCGGGCGCGATACCCGGGGTTTCTCGGCCGCCGAATTGCCGTCGCCGCACCGCGCGCCATCACGGCCAGGTGTTGATCTGCGGTTGGCCGAAGTGGCGATGAATGTCACGCAGACGCATCGATGTCCAAGTGCCGCGCGATGGCTGCAGGCATCATCGTTTGCGGATGGTGTTTTCGTCGCAGCCCTGCGCCCCGCCGCGCAGCCTATTCTTCGCTGACGCCCGGAATCCGTCCGTCCGCGGGCGCAGGTTCGGCTTCCACTTCCGCGCGCCAGGCGGCGCATTCGGGGGAGGCCAGGAACTCGGCGTAGGTCAGTGGCGGGATGCGTTCGATGTCGTAGTCGTTGCGGGCCTCGGCCAGCAGGGCCGTCATCGCGCGCAGCAGGGGCAGCTCCGGTGTCTCCTCTTCGACGAACAGGAACTGACCCGCCTGGTTGATTTCCAGCAGGTGCAGCTGATCGTCTTCGTCGGCCACCAGGTCGATGCAGCCGAAGCTCAGGCCCAGTTCGCGCATCAGCCGGCGCAGGGCGTCTTCCCACTCGGCCGGAAGCGACCACGGCCGGAAGCGGCCGGTGCCGCCCAGCGAGGCCGAGCGCCAGTCGATCACGCCGTCCTCGCGTTCGGGCGAGTCGATGCGCACGGTGAACAGGCGTTCGCCGATGGCGGTGACGCGCAGGTCGCAGCGTTTGCGCACCAGCGCCTGGTAGATGCCGGGGCACAGGCGCAGGCTGGCGTCGTGGCGCAGGGCGTCGGCGTCGACGCTGCGCGCGTAGCTGCTGTGGATACGGCCTTCGCGGTCGCGCCAGCTGTGGGCGAGGAAGGGTTTGTAGACCACGCGTCCGTGGCGGCGCTGGAAGCTGCGGATCTCCTCGGGATCGGTGGACACCAGCGTGTCGGGAAAGCGCAGGCCGCAGCGATGTGCAGCCTGCAGTTGCAGCAGTTTGTGTTCGGCGGCCAGGCCGCGGTCGGCGCGGTTCACCCAGAACGCGCCGCCGCTGGGGCCGAACAGGTGGATGTGATCGATCATCCGCCGCCATTCGTCGAGCACGAAGGTGCGGTCGGCTTCACCGAGGCCCGGCAGCGTGCGCGGCGCGCGAGGGCGACGGAACCAGACGCTGCGGGCGTGCGCGGCGTCGACCCCGCCGCTCGCGCGCACGCCATCGCGCGCATCGGCGTGCAGCGACATCGGCGTCAGCGCCGGGTCGGCCAGGGTGGAGATCCACAGCGGCTGCAATCCGCTGCGCTGCAGCGCCCAGCGCACGGCGGCGGCGTGGATGTCGTGCGACAGGCCCGACAGAATCAGGGGCTGCGGCTGGCCGGTGATGGGCATGCGGATTTCTCGCTTGTGGAGGCGGTTCGGACGTCGGGGCTGGCGTGGGCTGCTGCGCAGGGTCCCCGGCGTTGTGCGGCGTGCGGGTCTGCCGTCACGATTGCGGGGCGGGTGTGTCGATCACGCTCGCGAAATCGTGCTCGTGAAATCGCGCTCGTGAAATCACGCTCATGAATTCGCGTTCATGAATTCGCGCCCATGAGATCGCGCCCATGAACCGCCCTCATGAAAACGCCGCGCACGGGATGCGCGGCGTTTTTGGCGCGGCCTCATGTCGGCCGCCCGCGTGGCGGCGCCACGCGGATGCGGCCGGTGCGGATCAGACGTACTCGCCGGGGTCGCCCGGGTCGTCGCCGCCGGGGCCGGTGGCATGGGTGGTGTTGCCGATGCGCCCGCCGCTGATCAGCGCGGTTTCTTCGGCGGTCAGCTCGCGGGCCAGTTCGCGGGCCAGCGGACGAATGACCTGTTCCTGCGCATGTTCCTGGGTGTCGTGCTTGGACATCTTGAAACTCCTGTCGTGTTGCCTCGATGGCGGCCACGGGGGTGGCCGATGGGCGGAACACAGCCGCAGGACGGTCGCCCATCCTCTGGCCTGATCGGGTCCGCTTCCGGTCCACGCTGGCGGCCATCGGGCCGCGCTCGGGACGGGTCGAGTGTAGGCGGCCCGCGGAGATTTTTCATGCGCACCGCCGTCCTGGTCCGTGGCCGGGGCGGTCTGGTTCATCTGCATGGGCAGCATGGCTTGCCGGCCGCGTCGTGCGTCCGGTGTCATGCGCGCATGTGGTGCTTGATGTGTGTGAACTGCTCCCCTTCACGGAGAGGCTTTGGGAGGGGATGGGTCATTGCTCGTGGTCTCTCGGCCCGTTTGCGCAGATCAGCGCCCGCAAACCCATCCCCACCCCGGCCCTCCCCTTGAAGGGGAGGGAGCAGTGGCGTTGATCGGATGTCCGAATTCGACCGGGTACGAATTCGACTTCATCCGAATTCGATCTCATCGCCTGCCTGCCATCCGCGCGTATGAGGGCGGGCGAATGCGTCTGGCGTGGCCGCGCATGTTGCGCTTGCGGTGCTTGAAGCCCTCCCCTTCAAGGGGAGGGTTTGGGTGGGGATGGGTCCTTGGTCGATCCTGCTCGGCCGGTTTGTGCAGGCCAGCTCTCGCAAGCTCGTCTGCACCCGGGCGCTCCCCAGGAAGGGGAGGGAGCGGTTACGCTGATCGCCATGTCCGAATTCGACCTCATCGCCCGCATCCGCACCCGTATCCTCGAAGGCGCGCTCGCCCGCGAGGACGTGCGCCTGGGTATCGGCGACGATGCCGCGATCCTGCAGCTGCCGCCCGATCGCCGGCTGGTGGTGGCCATGGACACGCTCAATGCCGGCGTGCATTTTCCGCAGGAAACCGCGCCGGCCGACATCGGCTGGAAGGCGCTGGCGGTGAATCTGTCCGATCTGGCGGCGATGGGCGCGGAACCGGCGTGGTGCACGCTGTCGCTGTCCCTGCCGGCTTCCGACCCGGCCTGGCTGGACGGGTTTCTCGATGGTTTTCTCGAGCTTGCCGCGCAACATCGCGTGGCGCTCGTCGGCGGCGACACCACGCGCGGCCCGCTGTCGGTGTGCGTGACTGCGCACGGCTTCGTCGAACCGCGCGCGGCGCTGCGACGTTCGGCCGCACGCGTGGGCGACGATGTCTGGGTCACGGGGACGCTGGGTGATGCCGCCGGTGCGCTGCGCCAGTGGCAGGCGGGCGCCGAGATCGACCCGAGCCTGCGCGCGCGCCTGGATCGCCCGACGCCGCGCATCGCCGCGGGCCGCGCGTTGCTCGGCCTCGCGCATGCCTGCATCGATGTCTCCGACGGCCTGCTGGCCGATCTGGGCCACATCTGCGAGACCAGCGGCGTGCGCGCGCGGATCGATGTCGACGCGCTGCCGGCTTCCAATGCGCTGCGCTCAGCGTTCTCAGGCGACGACCTGCGCACGCTGCAGGCCGCCGGCGGCGACGATTACGAACTGTGCTTCACCGCACCCGCACACGCGCGTCTGGCGGTGGAAGAGACGCTGCAGGATGTCGATGTGCCGGTGACGCGGGTCGGCAGAGTGGTCGGCGATGCTGCAGGCGCAGGCGCTTCAGGCGCTGCGCACAAGGTCATCGCGATCACCGCAAAGGGCGAAGCGTGGACGTCGCCGCGCAGTGGCTACCGGCATTTTTCCGGCTGACGCGCGCCACGCGCCATGCGATGTAGAGCGGAGCGCAGCTCCGCTGCGACATCTTCCGGGATCAGACACAGCGGAGCTGCGCTCCGCTCTACACATCGATGCGAACCGGAGGATCGTCTCAGTCCGCCGTTATCAGGAACGATGGGTGTCGCTGCCGGGTGAGTTCTCGTCGAGTGGGAATGTTCTTCTGTCGCGACTCGCGTCGCTGCTGCCGTTGCGGGCGCCATGCCTTGCCGGAGATTTGCTAGGCCTTCAGCGCGGCACGTATCCGCGCACGCAATTCGGGCACCACCTCCGCCTCGAGCCACGGATTCGCCCGGAACCAGCCGATATTGCGCGGGCTGGGGTGCGGCAGCGGCAGGAACTCGGGCGCGTATTCGCGCCAGGCGCGGACGGTGTCGGTGAGACTGGTCTTGCGCCGCTTGCCGAGAAAATAGGCCTGCGCGTACTGGCCGAACAGCAGGGTGAGCCGCACCTTCGGCAGCAGCGGCAGCAGGCGCGGGTGCCAGGTGGCGCTGCATTCCGGGCGCGGCGGTGCGTCGCCGCTGCCCTGTTTTCCGGGGTAGCAGAAACCCATCGGCACGATGGCGATGCGCCGGGTGTCGTAGAAGTCTTCGGGTGACATCTGCAGCCAGTCGCGCAGGCGTTTGCCGCTGGCGTCGTTCCACGGGATGCCGGTGGCGTGCACCCTGGTGCCGGGCGCCTGGCCGACGATCAGAATCCGCGCGTTCGTGCCGGCGCGCAGCACCGGATTGGGGCCCAACGGCAGATGCGCCGCGCACAGGGTGCAGGCGCGGATGTCGCCGAGCAGCGCGTCGAGCCTGCGTGCGCTCATGCGCAGACGCGCGCCTGTGCCCGCGCCACGCGCGCTGATGCGCGCGTACAGCCTGCGCGCGCGTGAGCGTGTGTGGGCACACACCCATACGCACATGCACGCACGAGGCGCGGAATCGACACGGCCGGTAGTGTTCTGCGTCGCTTCACGGCGGCAGCAACTTGCCCGGGTTGAGAATCCCGTCCGGGTCGAACGCGGCCTTGATCGCACGCATCATGTCCAGCGTCGGCGCGTCGATGGCCTGCGGCATGAACTCGCGCTTGGCCAGGCCGATGCCGTGTTCGCCCGACAGCGTGCCGCCCAGCGACAGCGCGAGCGCGAACACCCGCGCCATCGCCGCCTGTGCGCGTGCCGATTGCGCAGTGTCGGCGGGGTCGTACATCAGGTTGACGTGCAGGTTGCCGTTGCCGGCGTGGCCGAAACACACGATGGGCAGCGCGAATTCCTCGGCGAGCGCGCGCACGCCGCGCACCAGCTCGGGAATGCGCGAGACCGGCACCACCACGTCTTCGTTGATCTTGCCCGGCGCGAGCGTGCGCAGTGCGGGCGAGAGCGCCTTGCGCGCGGCCCACAGGCGCTCGCGCGCGGCCTCGTCGGCGGCGGGCTCCACGCCCAGGCAGCCGGGGCCGTCAGCCGCGACCTGCAGCGCGGCGACCGCCGCGGGCAGGGTCTGGGCATCGCCGTCGGCTTCGAGCATCAGCAGCGCACCGGCCTCTTCGGGCAGGTCGCTGCTGCCGGTCTGCGCGCGCATGTGCCCGCGTGCGAGCGCGAGCGCGTCGCCGTCCATGAACTCCAGCATCGACGGCGTGACCGGCTGCGCCATCAGCCGCGCCACCGCAGCGGCGGCGCTGTCGACATCGCGATACAGCGCACGCAATGCACGGCGCTGCGCCGGCAGCGGAGTGAGCCGCAGCGTGGCCTCGACGATCAGCGCCAGCGTGCCTTCGCTGCCGACCAGCAGCCGCTGCAGGTCGTAGCCGGTGGCGCCCTTGGTGGTGGCGGTGCCGCAGTGGATCAGCTCGCCGCGGCCGGTCACCGCGACCAGCGCGAGTACGTTGTCGCGGCTGGCGCCGTATTTCACCGCGCGCGGGCCGCCGGCATTGCAGGCCAGATTGCCGCCGATGCTCGAATAATCCGCGCTGGTGGGGTCGGGCGGCCAGAACAGGCCGTGCGGTTCGAGCGCGCGGCGCAGGTCGCCGTTGAGCACGCCGGGTTGCACCACTGCGCAGCGGTCGCCCGGGCGGATGTCGAGGATGCGGTTCATGCGCTCGAACGACACCACCACGCCACCCGCGCTCGGCACTGCCGCGCCTGTGGTATTGGTGCCGCGCCCGCGCGCGACCACCGGCACGCCGTGCGCGCGGCAGGCGCGGACGATGGCCTGCACCTGCGCGGCATCGGTCGGCAGCGCCACCGCATCGGGCATCGCGTGCCGGCGCGAGTTGTCGTAGGCGTAGGTCAGGCGCTCGTTGTCGTCCAGCCGCAGGCCGTCGCCGAGGGTCTCGGACAAGCTGCGCAGCAGATCGCCGGGAAGTGTGCGGGTCGTGCTCATGGTGCTTGTGGTGCTCATCTGGCGATTGTAGGGCCGGCCCCGGCCCGCCGCTCTTCACCGTCTTCGACCAGATTCCAGATGTGCATCCCCTGGCGTTGCATTCGGCGCACGCTTCATGCCGACACCGGCCGCGCCCGACATCGGCCGTGCGCGTCGCAGCATCCGACCCATCACCGCAAGCGCCCCCAACGGCGCCACCACCCACACCAATTCCGAGCCCAGCACCACCAGCCCGCGCAGGCTGAAGAACCCCGCGCCGATCGGCGAGACCGCGATCGGCCGCCACGGCGCGAACATACGCGTCTCCGACCACGGCCACAGCAGCGCCACGCCCAGTCCGCCGTTGGTCAGCGCATCCAGCAGCGGATGCGAGGCGGTGCAGAACGCGAGTACCGCGAACGCCCGCCAGCGCGTCGTGCCCAGCCATCGCGCGGCGAGCGCGCCCAGCACGCCGACCGCGAGCGCGAACGCCAGCGAATGGCTGGCCCCGCGATGCCCGAACGCATCGGCATAGGCGATGCCGAGTTTGAACGCGACCGTATCGAAGTCCGGCGCCACCGCCGCCAGCGCGCCCGCAGCGAGCAGCCGCGGCGGCATGGCTTCGCGCCCGAACGCCAGGCGCAGTGCGAGCGGGACCAGGGCGTGGGTGAAGACGGTGGGCATGTGCGAGATGTATGGGCGTGCGTGAAAACGCCGGCAGCCGGCGTCAGGAGTAGAAGAAATGCACGTCCGTGATGAGTCCGTCGGCGACGCGATACACCGCCGCCACTTCCATCGGCGTCTCGCCCAGGCCATGCACCCACTCGTGGTCGATCACCACCGCGCCCATCGCGATACGACCGCGCAATTCCGCACGCAGCGCCGGGATGTTGAAGCGATGTTCGGCGTAAAACGCGCGCAGCGCGTCGCGTCCGGTCATCGCCGGAGCCGGGTCCGGCATCCGGTACACCCGCACATCCGCCGCGAAACACGCGGCGTAGGTATCGAGATCGTGCGCGTTGTAGGCATCCAGCTGACGCTGGACCAGGTCGGTGGGCGTCATCGTGAGGTCTCCATCAGCATCGAATACAGATCAACGTACACGACAATCCCCGAATTCTGAATTCTGAATTCCGAATTCCGAATTCCGAATTCCGAATTCCGAATTCCGAACCCCGAACCCCGAACCCCGAACCCCGAACCCCCATTCCCCATTCCCCATTCCCCATTCCCCATTCCCCATTCCCCATTCCCCATTCCCGGCGCTCCGCCTCATCCCTCATCCGCGCGAAACGCATCGCGGATCCACTCCAGCGCGGGCGCGGCCGGGTCGCCGCTGGCGGCGATCACATCGAAGCGGCAGGGCAGGGTGGCGAGTTCGCGATGCGCCAGCAGGAATTGCTCGGCCGCGCGCACCAGTTTCCGGCGCTTGCCGGCATCCACCGAGGCCGCGCCGCCGCCGAAGGCCGTGCTGCGCCGGTAGCGCACTTCGACGAACACCAGCGTGCCGCCGTCGCGCATCACCAGGTCGAGCTCGCCGACGCGATAGCCGGCATTGGCCGCGACTTCGCGCAGGCCGCGCGCGCTCAGGAACGCGCGGGCGAGCGCTTCCACCGCATCACCCTGCGCGCGTCGTGTCGTAGGCATGGCGCGCTCCCTGCGCTGAGCCGGAGGGGGATGCGGTGCTGCGCTCGGCGCGCCGCGTTCAGCGTGCGGGATCGGGCAGCGCGACGATGCGGCCGTCGGAGAACGTCGACCACACCGGTTCGCGCAGGACATTGCCGTAGCCGTCCACACGCAGGGTGCCGGTCGCGCCGGGCAGGGTGGCGTCCGCGCGCCGCGCCAGACGCTCCAGATAGGCGCTGAGCAGCCAGGCGTCGTGGCCGAAGGCGAACAACTTGGCGGCAGGGCCACGCGCGGTGACCAACTGCTCGCCGGTGCTCTGCGCCGGCGGGAGGCTGGACACGCTGCGCACGCCCCAGGCCTCGGTGGGGAAGGCGATGCCGTCCAGCGCCTTGTCGTCCTCGGGCTTGCCGGTGCCGGACAGCAGCTGCGGCGTGGCCACCTGCGGCTTGCCGGAGAAGCCGGTCAGCGCGAGCAGCGGGGTCAGCACGCGCGCCTGTGCGCCCTTGACCGCGAGAAAGACCGCGTCGACGCTCTCGGGCTGCTGCGCCAGGGCCTGCAGCGCCTGCTGCAGCGCGGCCACATCGGGCTTCTCGCCCACCGTGAGCGTGCGCGCCACGCTGCCGCCGCGCTGCTCCAGCTGGCGACCCAGCGCGGAGGCGCTGCGTCGCAGGCTGTCCTCGCCGCCCACCAGCACCAATACCCGACGCGCCTTGCGCGCCAGCAGATAATCGGCCGCGGCAATGCCCTCGTCCTCGGGCGCCAGCGCGAAACTCGCGCTGCCGTTGGGCGGGTTGGCGTCGGTGGTGCCGCGGTTGAGGGCCAGCACCGGCACCTGCAGCGGCTGCGCGAACAGCGCGGACACCTGATCCCGGCCCAGCGGGCCGACCACGAAATCCGCACCCTCGGCCACCGCCTTCTGGTACGCGGCCTGGGTGCCGGCGGGCGAGCTGCCGGTGTCGTAGAAATGCAGCTCCGGCTTGGCGCGGTGCTCGCTGTAGTACGCGGTCAGCAGGCCGTCGCGTACCGGCGAGGCGGCCACGGCCATCTCGCCGGTGAGCGGCAGCAGCACCGCCATGCGGCGCGGCGGCCGGTAGCCATCGCGGTCGGCGGCGGGGCGGTCGCCGGCGTCGAAGCGCCAGTCGCCCTCGCGATCGAGCGGGCGGGGCGGCTCCAGCCCGCGGCGCAGCAGTTCGCGGCCGGCGAAGTTGTACAGCGCGTCGCCCTCGGGAATGCGTGCGGCCTCCGTCGCCAGGGTGGCGTCGTCCAGGCCCGCCAGCAGGGCCTGGATCGCCTGCGCGTTGTCGCTGCGCGCCTGCCCGCTGAGCCCGGCGTGCTGCGCGGCCAGCGGATAGGCCTGGGCGATGGCCGGGTCGATGCGGACGGTCTGCGGTCTGTCCGGGCGGGTGCCCGTCGTGGTGCAGCCCGCGAGCGCGGTCGCCAGCGCCAGCGTGCACAGCAGCAGCGGGGTCCGGAGGGAGACGGTCATCGGCGGATCCTGAAGAAGAGGGACATAACCGCTAGGATTCTACCTGTCCCCACCCGATCCGGGCCAAGCGTCCGCTCCCCACGAGGCCCTCATGTCCAGTCCCAAGGCGGGCGCCGCCGGCACCCTGCACGTCGTCGCCACGCCCATCGGCCATCTCGACGACATCAGCGCCCGCGCTCTCGCCACTCTGCGCAGCGTCGACGCGATCTGCGCCGAGGACACCCGCCACACCCGCCAGCTGCTGGCGCATGTCGGCATCGAGTGCCCGCTGATCGCCCTGCACGAGCACAACGAGGACGCCCTGGCCGAGCGCATCGTCGCCCGCCTGCTGGCCGGCGAATCGCTGGCCCTGGTGTCCGACGCCGGCACCCCGCTGGTCAGCGACCCCGGCTACCGCCTGGTCGCCGCCGCGCGCGCGGCCGGCGTGCGGGTGAGCCCGGTGCCCGGCGCCTGCGCGCTGGTTGCGGCGCTGAGCGTGGCCGGCCTGCCCAGCGACCGCTTCGCCTTCGAGGGCTTCCTGCCGGCCAAGGTCGGCGCCCGCCGCGAGCGCCTGGCCCTGCTGGCCGGCGAAACCCGCACGCTCATTTTCTATGAGTCCTCGCACCGCATCGAAGAGAGCCTCGCCGACGCGGTGGCCGCGTTCGGCCCCGCGCGCCCGGCCGTGCTCGCGCGCGAGCTGACCAAACTGTTCGAGACCGTGCTCGACGGCAGCCTCGCCGAGCTTCACGCCCGCGTCGCCGCCGACCCCGACCAGCGCCGCGGCGAATTCGTGCTGATCGTGCAGGGCGTGGGCGACGACGCCGAGGCCAAGGTCGCCGAGGGCCGCCGCGTCTATGCCCTGCTCAGCCAGCACCTGCCGCCGTCCACCGCCGCCAAGCTGGCGGCCGAGATCAGCGGCGCGCCGCGGAAGGCCTTGTACCGCACCGACAGCTGAGCTGCCTGCGCGCAAGTCGGCGTGCACGTCACTGCGCCGGGACCTGCTGCCGTACGTACTTCAGGTGTTTGGCGCCTGCTGGATGGCCAACATCCCGGGGATCGGCGTGGCCGATACTGCGTCGGCGCCGCCGCTGCGCGTGTCGTCAGCTTCGCATCCGAGGGTCTGCTGCGTCGCGACCACGACGCGATCGCGGCCCTGTGATTTCGCCTGATACAGCGCATGGTCGGCACGGATCAGCAGCGCATCGAAGCCGGCATCGCCTGGCGACAGGCAGGCCACGCCGACCGACGCGGTCGGTGCGATCAGCTCGGTGCCGGCGGGCACGCGCACCTGGGCGACCGCCTCGCGCAGCCGCTCGGCGGCGGCGAACGCGTGAGCATCCGGAATGCCGCGCAGCAGCGCCACGAATTCCTCGCCGCCCAGACGCCCGAGCATGTCGGTGTCGCGGCAGATCGCCCGCATCGCGTCGGCGACCGCCTTGAGCACCTGGTCGCCGACATCGTGGCCGTAGCGGTCGTTGATGCGCTTGAAGTGGTCGACATCGATCACCGCGACCGCCATCCGCTCGTCGCGCGCCAGCGCCTCGGCCACCGCCGCGCGCCCGGCCTCGGTGATGTGGCGCCGGCTGTGGACATCGGTCAGGAAGTCGGTGGCGACCGCATGCTCCATCTCCCGGCCGCGCTCGCGCATCGCGCGCGCGTAACGACGCTGCTGCAGGGAGAGTCCGGCCATGCCCGCCAGGGTCAGCGCCATCAGCGCGCCGATGATGTACAGGTAGCGCGACCGCTGCTCGACCGCCGCAGTGCGCAGCCGCGCGTTTTCCGCGGCGATTCTCGCCGCCTTCAGCTCGGTCTCGCTCTGCAGGTAGCGCAGCCGTTCTTCGAAGTCCGCCGACGCGGATTCGCGTTCGATCCGCGCCACCTGCTCGTTGAGTGCCAGCAGTTCGGCGATCCGCGCATTCATCTGCCCGGCGCGCACCCCGCGCAGATGCAGCTCCACCATGTCGCGCAGCACCCGCAGCTGGTCGCGATACAGACCCAGGTCGGCGAAGGCGTCGTGCGCCTTGAGATATTCGGCGTAGGCCTCGTCCTGGCGCCCGCGCATCCGTCGCGCATGGCCGATGGTTTCGAAGCCCATCCCGCGGATCTGGGTGTTCTGCAGACCGGCGCTGATCGAGACGATCTCGCGCCCGCGCGCCTCCACCGTGTCCGCATCTCCGGCGGCGCGCGCGGCATTGGCGCGTTCCAGCAGCACCTCGGCGGACAGTTTGGGGTCCTGCACCGCGGGCAACAGCCGCTCGGCCTGGGTCAGCAGAGTCGCCGACTCGTCCGTGCGCCCGCTCTGCCCGGCGATCTTCGCCATGTTGCGCAGCAGGCGGATGCGCATCGCCGGCTGCTTGTCGGCATCGGCGAAATCCAGGCCCTCGCGCGCATAGCGATAGGACTCGTCGAGTTTGCCCAGCTGCGCGCTGATCGAGGAATACGCCAGCAGCACGTCCGCCATCAGCGCCGGTTCGCGCTTGTCCTCCAGCTTCTGCCGGGCCTCGGTCATCAGCCGCGAAGCGTTGGTGTAGTCGCCCAGCCGCGACAGCGCGCGCCCGAGCGCGATCCGCGCGCGCACCTGCAGGTACACGCTGTCGGTACGGTCGGCCGATTCCAGCGCCGCCGAGCCGGCCAGACGCTGACAGCCCCAGTTGGCGATCACGCGGCAGGCATTGGCCTCGGCCAGCGCCAGCCGCGCGCGTTCGGCGTGGGCATCGGCTGGCAGCGCCGCGCGCGCGGCGGGCAGCCGGTCCAGCACCTGCTGCGGCGCGGTGAGCGCTTCGATTTCCAGCGGATGGCGTTCATCCGCCACCGGCGCGCCGGCCGACAGCGGCGTCCACCACAGCGCGAAGATCAGACACCACAGGCCCGCAAGCGTGCGGGGCCCAAGCTTGCGCGGCGATAGCGTGCGCGGCGATGTTCCGCCCCGGCCCGCGACGGTGGCGCAGACCTCGTGCCGCCGCCAGCCGCGGATCGTGGCGCCGGGTGAATGCGCTTGTGCTGCGTTGAAGGCCCGCGTCGGCATGCGTCGCACAATCCCCCGTGGTCCTGAGCCCTGCGCTGATGGGTGGGCATCTGAGCGGCCCCCCGCCGCGAGCGCAGCGTAACGCAAGCCGGGCGACCGCGTGCGACAATCCCCGCGCGGAGTCGGCCGGACGGTCGCGTCATCGCCCCTCGGGGCGGTGCCGAGGAAAGTCCGGGCTCCACAGGGCACGGTGCCAGGTAACGCCTGGGCGGCGCGAGCCGACGGAAAGTGCAACAGAAAGATACCGCCGATGGCCCTCGGGCACAGGCAAGGGTGAAATGGTGCGGTAAGAGCGCACCGCGAGTCCGGCAACGGACCGGCACGGCAAACCCCACCGGGAGCAAGACCAAATAGGGAGACAATGCCGCGGCCCGCGGTGTCTCCGGGTAGGTTGCTTGAGCGTATCGGCGACGATGCGCCTAGAGGAATGACCGTCCTCGACAGAACCCGGCTTACAGGCCGGCTCCGCGCCATTCTTCGAATGCACAGCATTCGAAGAATCCCAAAGTTTGCGAGCGCAAACTTTGGGCCCCAGGCCATTCGCTTCCAGACCCCCGCCCGCGCTGCGCGCGGGCCGCCCCCTGACTCAGGGGGCGAAGCGCCGCGCTTGCGAGCCACTGGCTCGCGCGGCGATGAGCGCCCGGCTACGGATTGGCGGGCGGGGCGCTCTGGTGTGTTTAGTGTTGCGCCATGGACGGCGTCGAGTGGTTTTATCTGGGCGGTGTGCTTACTTGCTTCGTCTTTGCCGTTCCCCGGAGAAGCCCGGAACTTCGCATGTAGCAAGCACCAGCATTAGTCACATTGGAGTTGGGGTTGCGTTGTCAGCAGACGATGTTGGTGCCAACTACGGTGCACTCCCAAGGACCGCCACCGACTCGGATGCACGCTGTACGAGGTTCTGTAAAGCACATCGCGAAAGGATCGTCCTCACCGAAGCCGCCGCCGCCTTCGTAGGGGTCATATGTGAATCCGCCTCCGCCCCCGCCGGACGATGATGACGTCTCAGAGCCCGGGATCAATTGCACGCCGTCGGACCGAAGCAAACTATCCACAAGTCCTTTCTCGGAACTGCCGTCGCTCCACTTGTAGGTGATGATGTCACCTTTGACTATCTGCTTTACGCCTGGGATGTTGTTGTGAAAGCCTGCCAGAGAGCGCATATCAGCCATTCTGGCTGCCGGTTCGTTATGAATGGATGTTCCGGTTCGATGGCCGAGATAGGGTAATTTGGTGGTATCGATCGTGAAGGTGGCGGCAACAACTACTATTGAAATCAATAACAAGGCGAGAGCCGGGATTCGTTTCTTCATGGGTTTCTGTTCCTTGAAATAAAGGCTTGTATGGTCTGTGCATCTCTTTCCAGTCGCGCTCGTTCACTTTCCGAAGCTGCTTGTGAAAAAGCGTACTGTTGATAGTTTTCGTACCGGCATCCTCCCATGTAGCATATATAAAACATGATGCTGGATTGCTTGGAGCAGTCCAAGCCCGATCTGCAGGCGGCTACCGCCCATGCCTCGTGATGGATTTTCGACAGATCTACGGTCTTCGTCCATGGATCCAGAGCAGGCTCTTTCAGGCGGTGTGCCAATTGCCCAAATTCGAAGAAATCTTCAGGCTGTCCGCGCTCTCCAAGTTCTTGGATCAATTTTGAGCGTCGACTATCCGACAACTTTTGGCTGAGCGCAGCCAGGCGCAAATTTGCCGTCAAATTTCCGGATCCAGCACTGGCCTGGAGCCAGAATTTGATGGGGTCTGCCTTTTTTCCGCTCTGATCGATGTCGTACCTGGTGAGTGCGGGGCATCTGCGTTCCATATCGTTTTCGATGCGGATTAGATATGAGCGACTGCCTGGATTCATCTCACCAAAAGTCTTTATGTCCTTCCTGAAGTTTTCCTCTTCATCGATAAACATCCGGCAGTAGTCATATGCCTTGGCAAGCGTCCATTGCGCGCTTGCATCTCCGTTTATTGCTTGATGAGTGAGTTCGGTGAAGTCTATGGAAAACCAGTTCGCCGCGGATAAGGCTCCGGCGGTGATTTTCTCGGCGCCTTGATGTGGTTCAATTATGGACTTTGATGTATCTTGTTCCGCCTGTTCGGTCGCTTGGGATGTCGATTCATTGGCGATTTCCCGTTTCGCGCGCGGAAAAAATAAAATTGCCAATACTGTGGAAACGGCAAGGGTTGCCAGAACAATAATTGCCTTTTTCATATCTGCTCTGATAATCGTCTCTGCAATGTAATCTTCGGGGTTGAGGATTTAAAGCTGATCAATCAGGTGATTCTGTTCCGCCTGAGTATCAAGAGCAAAGGCGCTTCTGCTAGGCTCGTGAATGAAGATTGTCTGATTGAGTATGCGGCGCAACAGGCAGATCTACCCCTGCCGCTTTGCTGCTCCACGTTTTTCGCGTACTCCTTGGCGCCCTTTCGGCGATCCTGTGTGGCGGGGTTGGCTTCGACTATTCCGAATAAATGTGAATTACGTCACGCATTCTATTCCGGATTTTCATTGGCGAGAACAGCGAGAACAGGGGCACTCCCTTATCTCGCGATTCCGTGAGGCCAGTCCTCTCGAAGGGCGCGGCTCATCGGGGAACCCTCTCAGCCGACAAAGCGGCTCAATCGCAGGCGCTTAACAAATTCTTCACGATCCCGCGCATCCCGCACCGGCCAACCACCGGTCCGCGGGAGCTCCTGGCCGGGCGTCAGCCGCCCTTGCCGTCGCTTTTCGTGGCCTCAGTCTCAAAAAATGAGACGAAACAGGGGGTTGTGCATAAACCTTGAACCAGTCTGTGAACATTCATGCAAGTCATTGACCGGCTTAGTGAATTTAGTCCCATAAAGTTGTTGACAACCCTGTGGGCGGCTCCTAATGTGGCGACTCGTGGGAAATCATGGTGATTCGTGGTTTTCCGAGATGTTCAAGCCCTCAGGAGAGGGGCGCAACCGGGCCGACTGCAGTGTTCCAGGGTGAGACCGCCATCACGATCGACGACAAGGGACGGCTGGCGATTCCGACCAGCTACCGGGACCTTGTCGCGCGCGAGTGCGGCAATCGCCTGGTGGTGACCTACAACCCGTTCGAGGCCGGTTCGCTCTATCTCTACCCGCATCCGGTCTGGGAGCGCGTGCGCGACCAGGTCAATGCCTTGCCCCGCGCCAAGAGCGCCAGCCGTGCGCTGCAGCTCAAGTTGGTGGGTGCGGCCAGCTTCGTCGAGCCCGACGCCAGCGCCCGGATCATGATCCCGGCCAGTCACCGCAGCGCGGTGGGGATCGAGAAGAAGGCGGTGCTGCTGGGCATGGGCGACAAGTTCGAGCTGTGGAGCGAGCAGGCCCACCACGCACAGATCCGCATGACGCTCGGCGATGCGGACATGGGCGAGGAGCTGCTCGGGCTGCAACTGTGACCGCCGGTGGCGCGGGCGCAGGTCCCGGCCACCTCCCGGCACCGCATGTCCCCGTGATGTACCGCGAGGTGCTGGAGGGGCTGCAGGTCCGGGAAGACGGGTCGCTTGTGGATCGTACGTTTTTGGATGGCACGTTCGGGCGTGGGGGGCATGCCCGCGGTGTCTTGAGTCGTTTGGGCGCCGGAGGTCGTTTGCTGCTGATGGACAAGGATCCCGAAGCGATCCATGTCGCCGAGCGCGAGTTCGGTGCGGACCCGCGCGTGTCGATCCGCCGCGGCAGCTTCGCTTCGCTCGCCGAGTGGGACGCGGTGGCCGATGGCGTCGACGGCATCCTGTTCGATCTGGGCGTGTCCTCGCCGCAGCTGGATGTGGCCGAGCGCGGGTTCAGCTTCGGCAAGGACGGCCCGCTGGACATGCGCATGGACCCCGACAGCGGCGAAAGCGCGGCCGATTGGCTGGCGCATGCGGAGGAGCGCGAGATCGCCGACGTGCTGTGGACCCTGGGCGAAGAGAAGCAGAGCCGGCGCATCGCCCGCGCCATCGTGCAGCGCCGCGCGCAGGCGCCGCTCACCCGCACCGCCGAGCTGGCCGAACTCATCGCCTCGGTGGTGCCGCGCAGCCACAAGGACCGCAGCCACCCCGCCACCCGCAGCTTTCAGGCCATCCGCATTTTCGTGAACCGCGAACTGGACGATCTCGAGCGCGGCCTCGACGCGGCGCTGGCCGCGCTGCGTCCGGGTGGCCGGTTGGTGGTGATCAGCTTCCATTCGCTGGAGGACCGCATCGTCAAGCGCTTCATCGCCCGCCACGCCAAGCCGCCGCCGGCCAACCGCCGGATGCCGGTGGAAGTGGCGTTCGTGCCGACCTTGCGCATCGTGAGCGATGCGCTGAAGGCCGGCAGCGAGGAGCTGGCGGTCAACCCGCGCGCGCGCAGCGCGGTGCTGCGCGTGGCCGAGAAGCTGGAGGCCGCCGCATGAGCCTGCGTCCGGCCATCGCTCTGGTCGCGCTGCTGCTGATGATGGTCGTGATTTCAGCGATCGCGGTGGTGCATGCGCGCCATGCGCACCGACAGGCGTTCGTGGAGCTGTCGCGCCTGCAGAACGCGCGCGACGAGCTGAACATCGAATTCGGCCGGCTGCAGCTGGAGCAGGCGACCGTGGCCGAGAGCAACCGCGTCGAGCGCATCGCGCGCACCCGGCTGGCGATGCGCACGCCGGAACCGGCCGAAATCGTGGTGGTGCGGCCATGAGTGCGCGCAAGGGAACCAGTGCTGGGCTCGTCGGCCGTCTGGTTGCAGGCTTCGCGGACCTGCGCGAGGGCTTCAGCCGCCGTGGTGAAGAGCGCCGCGCCGCCGGCGCCGCGCGTCCGCGCGCGCGCTTCGACCTGCGCGGCCGGCTGATGCTGGTCTATGTCGGTCTGGGCCTGTGCGGGCTGGCGCTGGTCGGGCGCGCGGCGCAGCTGCAGCTGCTGGACAGCGATTTCTACCAGCGCCAGGGCGATGCGCGCTTTCTGCGCGAGATCGAGATCCCGGCCAGCCGCGGCATGATCACCGATCGCAACGGCGAGCCGCTGGCGGTGTCCACGCCGGTGGAGTCGGTGTGGGCCAATCCGCAGGAAGTGCTCAACGCCCAGGACCGTCTGCCGCAGCTCGCCCAGGCCCTGGGGATTTCCGCCGAGGCGCTGACCCGCAAGCTCACCCAGCGTGCGGACAAGGAATTCGTCTATCTCAAGCGCCGGATCAACCCGGCCGAAGCGCGCCGCATCCTCGCGCTCGGCGTGCCCGGCGTGGCCTCGCAGCGCGAATACCGCCGCTTCTACCCGCAGGGCGAGGCCAGCGCGCACGTGCTCGGCTTCACCAATGTCGACGATCAGGGCCAGGAAGGGCTGGAGCTGGCCTTCGACGAATGGCTGCGCGGCACGCCGGGCAGCAAGCGCGTGATCCGCGACCGTCAGGGCCGGATCGTCGAGGAAGTGGACCTGCTGGCGCCGGCCGAACCGGGCAAGGCGCTGACCCTGACCATCGACCGGCGCATCCAGTATCTGGCCCATCGCGAACTCAAGCGTGTGCTCGAGCAGAGCGGCGCGAAGAGCGGCTCGGCGGTGGTGCTGGACGTGGCCACCGGCGAAATCCTCGCGATGGTGAACCTGCCGTCGTTCAACCCGAATCAGCCGGCGGAAGGCCCGCGCGATGCGCATCGCAACCGCGCGGTGACCGACGTGATCGAGCCGGGTTCGACGATCAAGCCGATCACCGTGGCCGCCGCGCTGGAAGCGGGCGTGATCACGCCGAGGACGGTGTTCGACACCAATCCCGGCTGGATCCCGAACGGCCGTTACCGCACCAACGACGAGCACAACTACGGCGTGCTCGACACCACCGGCGTGATCCGCAAGAGCTCGAACGTGGGCTCCTCGAAAATCGTGCACCGCATGAGCGATGCGCATTTCCACGGCTATCTGGCGCGCATGGGTTACGGCCGCAGCACCGGCAGCGGGTTTCCCGGCGAGAGCCCGGGCCGTCTGCCCAAGCCGGCCGACTGGTCCGGCACCAGCAAGCAGACCATGTCCTACGGCTATGGCCTGAGCGCCACGCCGCTGCAGATCGCGCATGTCTACGCCACGCTGGGCAACGGCGGGCGCGCGATCGCGCCGACTTTCGTCAAGGGCCAGTCCGGCGAGCCGGTGCAGGCGATGGATCCGCAGGTCGCGGCCGATGTGCTGCGCATGATGCAGACCGTGACCGAGCCGGGCGGCACCGCCATCCAGGCGGCGATCCTCGGCTATCACGTCGCCGGAAAGACCGGCACCGCGCGCAAGTTCGCCAACGGCGGTTATTCGCGGCGCTATCTGGCGTTTTTCGCCGGGCTGGTGCCTGTGCAGCGGCCGCGGTTCTCGATGGCGGTGGTGATCGACGACCCGGATCCCGCGCGTGGCTACTACGGCGGTCTGGTCTCGGCGCCGGTGTTCAAGAGCGTGATGGAAGGCGCGCTGCGGATGATGGATGTACCGCCCGACGACATCGACACCTGGATCGCGGTCCAGCAACGCACGCCGACGCCGCGGAGCGCAGACACGCAGGCCGCGGTCGTGCATGCCGCGCCCGCCGCGTCGCCGCGCCTGCCGGCCGTGCGTCCGGCGGCTGCCGCGCTGCCGCCTGCGCTCGATGCTGCCGGAGGTGCGCGATGAGCGCCGCCGCACGTCGCATGACGCTGGCCGAACTGCTGCCGGATGTGCCGGGGATTCCGCGGGATCTGTCGATCGGCGGGCTCGCGCAGGACAGCCGCGAACTGCGGCCAGGCGATGCGTTCGTCGCCATCGCCGGCTTCGGTGCGCACGGGCTGGGCTTCGTCGCCGATGCGCGCAGGGCCGGCGCCGCGGCGGTGCTGTTCGAGCCGCCCGTGCCTGAGGATTTCGATCTCGATGTCGACTACGGCCTGCCGCTGATCGCGGTGCCCGGGCTGCGCGCGCGGCTCGGCACGATGGCCGATCTGTTCCATGCCCGCCCGTCGCGCGCGATGACCGTGGTCGGCGTCACCGGCACCAACGGCAAGACCTCCACCGTGCAGCTGCTCGCCCAGGCCTGGACGCTGGCCGGGCGCCGCGCCGGCACGATCGGCACGCTCGGCGCAGGACTCTATGGCGAGATCGCGCCTACCGGCTTCACCACGCCGCTGGTACTGCGCACCCATGCGCTGCTGTCCGGGCTGCGCGATGTCGGTGCCGAGACGGTGGCGATGGAGGTCAGCTCGCACGCGCTCGATCAGGGCCGCGTGGACGCGGTGCATTTCGAGATCGCGGCCTTCACCAACCTCACCCGCGATCATCTCGATTATCACGGCACGATGGAGGCCTACGGTGCGGCGAAGGCGCGGCTGTTCGCCTGGCCGGGGTTGGGCGCGGCAGTGATCAATCTGGACGATGCGTTCGGCGCGACGCTGCATGCGCAGGTCGCGGCGGAAAGCCGCACGCGCGCGCTCGGCGTGTCCTCGCGCGGGGCCGACGCTGCGAGTCTGGTCGCCGAGGACGTCACACTCGATACCGCCGGCATCGGCTTCACCCTGCGCATCGGCGCCGACGCGCATCCGGTGCGCTCGCCGCTGCTGGGCCGGTTCTATGTCGACAACCTGCTGATCGTCGCCGGTGTGCTGCACGCGCAGGGCAGGGCGGTGGACGAGATCGCGGCGCTGCTGTCGCGGCTGCAGCCGGTGCTTGGGCGCATGAATCGCCTCGGCGGGGATGCCGGCCGCCCGCTGGCGGTGATCGACTACGCGCACACGCCCGACGCGCTCGAACAGGCGCTGCGCGCGCTGCGCGCGCATGTGCGTGGGCGGCTGGTCTGTGTCTTCGGCTGCGGCGGCGAGCGCGACCGCGGCAAGCGCCCGCAGATGGCGGCCATCGCCGAGACCCATGCGGATGTGGTGATCGTCACCGACGACAATCCGCGGCGCGAGGATGGCGACGCCATCGTCGCCGACATCCTCGCCGGCTTCGCGCGCCCGGGCACGGTGCGCGTGCTGCGCGACCGCCGCGCCGCGATCGCCGAGGCGCTGGCTGCGGCCGGCGACGGCGACATCGTGCTGATCGCCGGCAAGGGCCACGAGCCCTACCAGGAAATCGACGGTGTGCAGCACCCCTTCGACGACACCGCGGTCGCGCTGTCCCTGCTGGAGGCGGCGGCATGAGGACCATGACCCTCGCCGAAGTCGCCGACGCCGTGAACGGCCGCCTGATCGGTGGCGAGGATGCGGCGCGTCTGACCATCGATGCGGTGCATACCGACACCCGCGCGCTGGCCGCGGCGACCGCCACGCATGCGGTGCTGTTCGTGGCCCTGCGCGGCGAGCGTTTCGACGCCCACGATTATCTGCCGCAGGCGGCCGCCGCAGGCGCGCGCGCGGCGCTGGTCTCGCGTGCGGCGGGGTCGCTGGACGGCGACGGCGTGCTGCCGCAGGTGCTGGTCGAAGACACCGAGCGCGCGCTGGGCGCACTCGCCGCGTATCTGCATCGCGCTCGCGCCACACGCACGCTGGCGGTCACCGGCAGCAACGGCAAGACCAGCGTGAAGACGCTGTTGTACGCCATTCTGGAGGCTGCCGCGTCGGCGCAGGGCGGGGTGGCCTACGTCAATCCCGGCAACCGCAACAACGAGATCGGCCTGCCGCTGGCGGTGCTCGACGCGCCGGAAGACGCGCTGTACGCGGTCTACGAGATGGGCGCGGGCAAGCCCGGCGACATCGCTTATCTGTGCGAGATCGCGCCGCCGGTCTCCTCGCTGGTCAACAACATCGGTGCCGCGCACCTGGAGCGCCTCGGCAGCCTGTTCGGCGTGGCCGATACCAAGGCCGCGATCTACGACGCGCTGCCGGCCGACGGCGCCGCGGCGATCAACGTCGACGATGCGTTCGCGACCTATTTCGAGACCCGCGTGCTCGATGGCGGCGCGCAGCGCCGGCTGATCCGCTTCGGCCTGGACCACGACGCCGACCTCACCGCGCACGACATCGCGCTGGAGGCCGACGGCGCGCGCTTCGTGCTGCGCACGCCCGAGGGCGAGGCGCCGGTGCGGATCGCGATGCCCGGCCGCCACAACGTGCTCAACGCATTGGCGGCGGCCGCACTCGCGATGGGCGTGGGCATCGGCCTTGCGCACATCGTCGCCGGGCTGCAGGCCGCGCGTCCGGTGGGCGGGCGGCTGGTGTCGCATCGTCTTGCCGGCGGGGTGACCCTGATCGACGACAGCTACAACGCCAATCCGTCCTCGCTGGACGCCGCCATCGACACCCTGGCGACCACGCCGGGCGCGCGCTGGCTGGTGATCGGCGACATGCGCGAACTCGGCACCGACGGCGCTGCGCTGCATGCCGGCTGCGGCCGTCGCGCGAAGGCGTCGGGCATCGACCGGCTGTATGCGCTGGGCGAATTGAGCGCCGCCGCGGTCGAAGCCTTCGGCGAGGGTGCGCGGCATTTCGAGGACCACGCAGCGCTGGCCGACGCGCTCGCTGCGGAACTGCACGCATACCGCGCCGCAGGACAGGGCACACAGATCGCGACGCGCGCGACAGGCGATGGCCTGCGCGTGCTGGTGAAGGGCTCGCGCGGAAGCGCGATGGACAGAATCGTGCAGGCGCTGCTCGCCCGGGAAGGCGATGCGGGCGACACCGACCGGGGAGACCACCATGCTGCTTGAACTGACCCGCTGGCTGAAGGAACTGGAGAGCCTGTTCGGGCTGTTCGGCTATCTCACTTTCCGCGGCATCCTCAGCGCACTCACCGCGCTGGCGCTGTCGCTGTGGTGGGGGCCGGCGATCATCGCCCGGCTCGCCAAGCTCAAGGGCGGCCAGCCGATCCGCAAGGACGGCCCGCAGTCGCATTTCTCCAAGGCCGGCACGCCGACCATGGGCGGTGCGCTGATCCTGCTCACGGTCACCGCCTCGGTGCTGCTGTGGGGCGACCTCCGCAACCGCTACGTGTGGGTGGTGCTGGTCACCATGCTGGCCTTCGGCGCGATCGGCTGGTGGGACGACTGGATCAAGATCGTCAAGCGCGACCCCAACGGCATGCGTTCGCGCACCAAGTACGCGCTGCAGTCGCTGTTCGGCCTGGCCGCCGGCCTGTTCCTGTACTTCACCGCCGACGTCGACGCCGCCACCACGCTGTACATCCCGTTCTTCAAGAACGTGGCGCTGCCGCTGGCCGGCGTGGCCGGCGCGGTGTTCTTCGTCGGCATCGCGTACTTCTGGATCGTGGGCTTCTCCAACGCGGTCAACCTCACCGACGGCCTCGACGGCCTGGCGATCATGCCCACGGTGCTGGTCGCCTGCGCGCTGGGCGTGTTCGCCTACGCCTCGGGCCACGCGGTGTTCTCCGAATACCTCGGGATTCCCAAGGTGCCGGGTGCGGGCGAGCTGGTGATCATCTGCGCGGCCATCGCCGGCGCGGGCCTCGGCTTCCTGTGGTTCAACACCTATCCGGCGATGGTGTTCATGGGCGACATCGGCGCGCTGGCGCTGGGCGCGGTGCTGGGCCTGATCGCGGTGATCGTGCGTCAGGAACTGGTGCTGGTGCTGATGGGCGGCATCTTCGTGATCGAGACCCTGTCGGTGATGATCCAGGTGGCGTCGTTCAAGCTCACCGGCAAGCGCGTGTTCCGGATGGCGCCCATCCACCACCACTTCGAGCTGAAGGGCTGGCCCGAGCCGCGGGTGATCGTGCGCTTCTGGATCATCTCGGTGATCCTGGTCCTGGTCGGTCTGGCCACGTTGAAGGTGCGTTGATGGCAGCCGATCGCACCCTCCTGCAGCGGACACTGGCGCGCCTCGGCGGCGAAGGCCAGGCCACGCGCGTGGACGCGCTGCCGGGCCGCTACGACCCGTGGCTGCTGGGCGCGACCCTGGCGCTCGCCGCGCTGGGCGTGGTGATGGTGGCCTCCAGTTCGATCGCCGTCGGCGAGAATCTGGAGGTCGGCCCGTACTACTTCCTGCTCAAGCACCTGGGCTTCCTGGTGGTCGGCGGCGGCATCGCCTTTGCGCTGATGCGCACCGAACTGAAGACCCTGCAGCAGTACGACCGGCTGATGCTGCTGCTGTGCTTCGTGCTGCTCGCGCTGGTGTTCGTGCCCGGCATCGGCAAGACCGTCAACGGCGCTCGGCGCTGGTTGAACTTCGGCGTGATGGGCTTCCAGGCGGTGGAGGCGGTCAAGCTGCTCTATATCGTCTGGCTGGCCAGCTATCTGGTGCGCTTCCGCGACGAGGTCAACGCGACCTGGGGCGCGATGCTCAAGCCGCTGGGCGTGGCTGGCCTGTTGATGGCGCTGCTGATCCTGCAGCCGGATTTCGGTTCGATGTCGCTGATCCTCGCGATCACCGCCGGCATGCTGGTGCTGGGCGGTGTGCACATGCCGCGCATGTTCGGGCCGGTGCTGGTGGCGCTGCCGGTGCTGGCGATGATCGCCATCGCCGAACCCTACCGCGTGGAGCGCCTGACCTCGTTCCTCGACCCGTTCGCCGACCCCTTCGGCAGCGGCTACCAGCTCTCGCATGCGCTGATGGCGGTGGGCCGCGGCGAATGGTTCGGCGTGGGTCTGGGCGCCTCGGTGCAGAAGCTCTCGTATCTGCCGGAGGCGCACACCGATTTCATTCTGGCGGTGATCGCCGAGGAACTCGGCTTCGTCGGCGTGTGCGTGGTGGTCGGGCTGTATGGCCTGCTGATCGGCCGCGCGTTCGCCATCGGCCTGCGCTGCGTGGAGATGGGGCGGCATTTCGCCGGAAGCTGCGCGTTCGGCGTGGCGCTGTGGATCGCCACCCAGAGTTTCGTGTCGATCGGCGTGAATCTGGGCCTGCTGCCTACCAAGGGCCTGACGCTGCCGCTGATTTCCTCGGGTGGTTCCAGCGTGCTCGGCGTGTGTGCAGCGTTGGGCCTGCTGCTGCGCATTTCCTATGAGCTCGACCGCGCCGGGCGCCAGGTCGCCTGGCGTCGTGCGGAAGCCGCGCCGGCCCCGGCCGCCACGCCTGCCGCTGCCGTTGCGCCCGCCGCGCGCCCGCCCGCTCCCGCACGTGGGCGCGAGCGCGTGGAGCCCACCTTCACCCGCAGTGGGAGGGCAGCATGAGCGCGCGTCCGCACACCGCTGCCGGCACGTCTGCCGCACCCGTGATGATCCTCGCCGGCGGCACCGGCGGGCATATTTTCCCGGGGCTTGCGGTGGCCGCAGCGCTGCGCGCGCGCGCGGTGCCGGTGGTGTGGCTGGGCGCCGACGGCGGCATGGAGACGCGCCTGGTGCCGCAGCACGATCTGCCGATCGAGACCATCGCCATCTCCGGCCTGCGCGGCAAGGGCGTCGGCGCGTTGTTGCGTGCGCCGCTGCGCCTGCTGGCGGCAGTGCGTGCCGCCGCGCGCGTGCTCGCACGGCACAAGCCGCGCGCGGTGGTGAGCTTCGGCGGTTTCGCCGCAGGCCCCGGCGGCATCGCCGCGACCATGGCCGGCGTGCCGCTGTTCGTGCACGAACAGAACCGTGCGCCGGGCCTGACCAATCGTGTGCTGGCGCGGCTGGCGAAGACGGTGATGACCGGCTTCCCCGACAGCTTCCCCGGCCGCGAAACCGTGGTCGGCAACCCGGTGCGTGCGGTGATCGCCGCGGTGCCGCCGCCGGGTGCGCGCGCGGTGTGCGACGACGGCGTGCTGCGCATCCTCGTGCTCGGCGGCAGCCAGGGCGCGCGCGCGCTCAACGCCGCGCTGCCGAAGGCGCTGCGCGCCTGGCGCGAAGGCGGCCGCGCGCGCCGTTTCGAAGTGCGCCACCAGTGCGGCGAAAAACTGCGCGCCGAGGCCGAACAGGCCTACGCCGACGCCGGTTTCCGCGTGGGTGTGGAATTGCAGGGCGATGTCGAGATCGCGGTGGAGCCTTTCATCGCCGACATGGCCGCCGCCTACGCCTGGGCCGATCTGGTGATCTGCCGCGCCGGCGCGCTCACCCTCGCCGAAGTCTGCGCGGTGGGCGTGGCCAGCCTGCTGATCCCGCTGCCCACCGCGGTCGACGACCACCAGACCAAGAACGCGCGCTACCTGGTCGATGCCGGCGCGGCGCGGCTGTTGAAGCAGGACGACGGCCTGGTGCCGGCGCTGGTCGAGGCCATCGATGCCGTCGGCGCCGATCCCGTTCTGCGCGACCGCATGGCCACCGCCGCGCGCACTCTCGCCCGCCCCGACGCCGCCGAGCGCGTCGCGGACGTGGTGCTGGGGGGCGCATGAAGCCGGGATTCGTGATTCGGGATTGGGGATTCGTGAGAGGCATGTCGCGCATCACTTCACGCCCGTCTCCCGCGTTCACCGCTGTTGCACATCTATCGGCCACAAAGATCTCTCCGCGTATCGCTTTTCCGAATCCCCAATCCCGAACCCCGAATCCCGAGCCCCTCAAATGATCCGCCGCCTGCTCCACACCAAAGACGTCTCCCGCGCCTTCCCGCGCGTGCACTTCGTCGGCATCGGCGGCGTCGGCATGAGCGGCATCGCGGAGGTGCTGTGCACGCTGGGCTATCAGGTGTCCGGCTCGGACAATGCCGACAACGCGACCACGCGCCGGCTGGCATCGCTCGGCGCCACCGTGCATCGCGGCCATGGCGCGTCGAACGTGCTCGGCGCCGACTGCGTAGTGGTGTCCAGCGCGATCCGCGCCGACAACCCCGAGCTGATGGAAGCGCGCGCGCAGCGCATTCCGGTGGTGCCGCGCGCGGAAATGCTCGCGGAACTGATGCGCTTCCGTCGCGGCATCGCCATCGCCGGCACCCACGGCAAGACCACCACCACTTCGCTCACCGCCAGCGTGCTCGGCGAATGGGGCCTGGACCCCACCTTCGTGATCGGCGGCCAGCTGCTCGCGGCCGGCGCCAACGCGCGACTGGGCGGCGGCGACTGGCTGGTGGCCGAGGCCGACGAAAGCGACGGCAGCTTCCTGCGCCTGAATCCGCTGATCGCGGTGGTGACCAACATCGATGCCGATCATCTGGAGAACTACGGCGGCGATTTCGCCAAGGTGCAGGAGGCGTTCGCCGAATTCCTGCATCGCCTGCCGTTCTATGGGCTGGCGGTGCTGTGCATCGACGACCCGGAAGTCGCCGCGCTGGCCGAGAACACGCCGCGCCATGTGATGACCTATGGCCTGTCGGAGCGCGCCGATGTGCGCGCCGAAGACGTGGAGCAGCGCGGTGCGGCGATGCACTTCACCCTGTGCCTGCCCGACGGCACGCGCACGCCGGTGCGGCTGGCGATGCCCGGCCTGCACAACGTGCAGAACGCGCTCGCTGCGGCGACCGTGGGCTGGCAGCTCGGCGTCACCGGGCCGTCGATCGGCCGCGCGCTCGACAAGTTCGCCGGCATCGGCCGCCGTTTCAACCTGCTGGCCGAACTGTGCACCGCGCAGGGCGCGAAAGTGCAGCTGGTCGACGACTACGGCCACCACCCGGTCGAACTGGACGCGGTGTTCCGCGCCGCGCGCGGCGGCTGGCCCGACCGCCGGCTGGTGGTGGCGTTCCAGCCGCATCGCTACAGCCGCACCCGCGATCTGTTCGACGACTTCGCTGCGGTGCTGTCCGGTGTGGATGCGCTGGTGCTGACCGAGGTCTATCCGGCCGGCGAGGCGCAGATCGCCGGTGCCGACAGCAAATCGCTGGCGCGCGCGATCCGCGCCCGCGGCCGCATCGACCCGGTCGTGGTCGGCGGTGCGGCCGATCTGTCCGCAGTGCTGCCGGACATCCTGCGCGACGGCGATCTGCTGCTGCTGATGGGCGCCGGCGACATCGGTGCCGCTGCGCAACAGCTCGCCACGCACGGCTTTGCCGCCGCCGACCAGGAGAGCCAGGCATGAGCACCGTGCTTCCCGCCCCGCGCTTCGATACACCGTCGGTCTTCGGCCGCGTCGCCGTGCTGATGGGCGGCACCAGCGCCGAGCGCGAGGTGTCGCTGGAATCCGGGCGCAACGTGCTCGACGCCCTGCGCGCGCGCGGCGTCGATGCGCATGCGGTCGACGGCATCCCGGCGCTGATGGAAGCGCTGATGCAGAAGCGCGCCGACCGCGCAGGCTTCGATCGCGTCTTCAACATCCTCCACGGCAACCGCGGCGGTGGCGAGGACGGCGTGCTGCAGGGCGTGCTGGAGGCGTTCGGCGTGCCCTACACCGGCTCCGGCGTGCTCGGCAGCGCGCTGAGCATGGACAAGATCCGCACCAAGCAGGTGTGGATGAGCGAAGGCCTGCCCACCCCGCGCTTCGTGCGCCTGGGCCCGGGCGCGGACATGCGCGCGGCCGCGCGCGCGCTGGGTCTGCCGGTGTTCGTGAAGCCGGCCTGCGAAGGCTCGAGCGTGGGCGTGTTCCGCATCCTCGCAGACAGCGATCTCGATGCCGCCGAGGCGTTCGCCGCAGGCTATGCCGGCGAGCTGCTGATGGAGCGCATGGTGCAGGGCGAGGAATACACCGTCGGCATCTTCGGCGAGGTGGCGCTGCCGTCGATCCGCATCGTGCCGGCGGGCGAGTGGTACGACTACCACGCCAAGTACGTCGCTGACGACACGCAGTATCTGTGCCCCGGCATGGACGGCGAGGACGAGGCCGCGATCCGCGCGCTCGCGCTGCGCGCGTTCCGCGCCGCGGCCTGCAGCGGCTGGGGCCGCGTCGACGTGATGCGCGACCGCGAACTGGGCCTGCAGCTGATCGAGATCAACACCGCGCCCGGCATGACCAGCCATTCGCTGGTGCCCAAGGCGGCACGTCAGCTGGGTGTCGATTTCGAAACCCTGTGCTGGATGATCCTCGAAACCACGCTCGGCGATGGGGCTGCGCACGGCGCGCCCTCGGGAGCAGGCCGATGAATGCCGGCATGAATGCCGCCATCGGTCCGGGCATGAATGCGATGCTGCGCATCCTGGCCTGGGTGCTCGCGCTGGCGCTGCTGGCGCTGCCGGTGGTGGCCGTGGTCGAGGGCTGGATCGGCGCCGAGCGCTGGCCGCTGCGCACGCTGCGCGTGGTCGGCGACCTGGAGCGCGTCGATGCTGATCGCCTGCGCGCCACGGTGCTGCCGCTGGCCGGTCGCGGCTACTTCGCGGTACGTCCCGACGAGATCCAGCACGCGGTGGCGAAGCTGCCGTGGGTGGAACAGGTCGAAGTGCGCAAGCAGTGGCCCGATGTGCTGGTGGTGCAGGTGAGCGAACACCGGCCGTTCGCCTGGTGGGGCGAGGACAGGCTGCTGTCCGACCGCCGCCGCCTCTTCCCGGCCACCGGTGTCGAGGTGCCCGCGGATCTGCCGCGCTTCGTCGCGCCGGAAGACCGCATTGACGCCGTCGTCGGTGTCTACAACGACGCGCGCGCCGCCTTCGCGGCCGCGGGCGTGGATGTCCACGGTCTGCGCCTGGACACCCGCGGCAGCTGGTCGCTCACCCTGTCCAACGGCACCGAAGTGGCGATCGGCCGCGACGACGCCCGCCTGCGCCTGGCCCGCTTCGCCCGTCTCCTGCCCCGCCTGCTCGCCGACGACCCCCGCGCCCTGCTGCGCGCCGACCTGCGTTACACGAACGGGTTTGCGTTGAGTTGGGGCGAGAAGACGGGATTGGAGATTCGGGATTCGGGATTGGGCGAGCCATCGACCGTACCGCCTTCTGCGCAGTCGCGCTTGAAGATCACGGCGACCGCCGCGGTTGAAGGTGATCCAACGATGTCAGGCACTCATGGACTGCATGACCTGTGCCGCCTCCATCCCGATGCTCGATCCCCGAATCCCGGCTGTTCGAATCCCGAATCCCGAATCCCGAATCCCAGCTCCACTCATCCCGGCTCCACATCATGAACCGCAAAGGCGACAAATCGCTGATCGTCGGCCTCGATATCGGCACCTCCAAGGTGGTGGCGCTGGTCGGCGAGTACACGCCCGGCACCGGCCCGGACACCACCATCGAGGTGATCGGTATCGGCACCCACGAATCGCGCGGGCTCAAGCGCGGCGTGGTGGTCGACATCGAATCCACCGTGCAGTCCATCCAGCGCGCGATCGAGGAAGCCGAGCTGATGGCAGGCTGCGAGATCCGCTCGGTCTACGCGTCGATCTCGGGCAACCACGTGCAGTGCCGCAACTCGCCCGGCATCGTGCCGATCCGCGACGGCGAGGTGACCTACGCCGATCTGGACCGCGTGCTGGAGGCGGCCAAGGCCGTGGCCATTCCCGCCGACCAGAAGATCCTGCACGCGATCCCGCGCGATTACGTGCTGGACGATTCGCAGGAAGGCATCCGCAACCCCGTCGGCATGACCGGGGTGCGCCTGGAGGTGCACGCGCACCTGGTGGTGTGCGCGCAGTCGGCCGCGGCCAACATCAGCAAGTGCGTGCAGCGCTGCGGCCTGCAGGTGGACGACCTGATCTTCTCCTCGCTGGCCTCCAGCACCGCGGTGCTGACCGGCGACGAGCGCGAGCTGGGCGTGGTGCTGGTCGACATCGGCGCGGGCACCACCGACATCGCGGTGTTCGTGCAGGGCGCGATCTGCCACACCGCGTCCCTGCCGATCGCCGGCGACCACGTCACCAGCGACATCGCACACATGCTGCGCACGCCCACGCCCGAGGCCGAGCAGATCAAGGTCCGCTACGCCTGCGCACTGGCGCAGCTGGCGACCGCCGAGGAAAGCATCCAGGTGCCCAGCGTCGGCGACCGCCCGCCGCGCCGCCTGCCGCGTCACGCGCTAGCGCAGGCGGTGCAGGGCCGCTACGAGGAAATCTTCGAGATGGTGCAGGCCGAACTGCGCCGTTCCGGCTTCGAGGAACTGGTGCGCGCCGGCATGGTGCTCACCGGCGGCGCCTCGAAGATGGAAGGCGTGGTCGAACTGGCCGAGGAAATGCTGCAGATGCCGGTCCGCGTGGGCATCCCGCAGCACGTCGGCGGCCTCGGCGAAGTGGTCGGCAACCCGGTGCACGCCACCGGCGTCGGCCTGCTGCTGATGGGCAGCCAGATCGAACACCCGCGCCGCCCGATGCTCGGCAGCGGCCGCGCGGTTGGCGTGTTCAACAAGGTGCGGAACTGGTTCAAGGGTGAGTTTTGAAGGGCCGGAAATAGGGAATAGGGAATCGGGAATCGCTGAAGCCGGGAATCATCGAGGCCGGGATTCGTGATTCGGGATTCGGAAAAGCAAGAGCAGAAAAGCGGACAAGCGGAAAAGCGAAAGCGATATCAAGAGTTTGAGATAAGCGGTAATGCGGCACAACGAAGCGATTTTCATCAGCGCAACAACATAACCAAAAGACTCGCCGGCGCGGGTTGAGGGATCGGAGAGGCGGCTTTGCCGATTCCCCATTCCCGATTCCCGACTCCCGGCAACAAAGAGGACACGGCAATGGCATATTTCGAACTGGTCGAGAAGATGGCGCCGAACGCGGTCATCAAGGTGGTCGGCGTGGGCGGCGGCGGCGGCAACGCGGTCGCGCACATGGTCAATGGCAGCATCGATGGCGTGGAATTCATCACCGCCAACACCGATTCGCAGGCGATCAAGAACTGCGGCGCGAAGCTGC